>Ga0209711_10000820_pt1 | contig 31812 bp, 25 predicted proteins | sample ArcticOcean_MG_C_7_FD_187441 | JGI IMG/M metagenome (GOLD analysis project Ga0209711, IMG submission 187441) | Marine microbial communities from western Arctic Ocean - ArcticOcean_MG_CB11_88 (SPAdes) (version 2) | ecosystem: Environmental > Aquatic > Marine > Oceanic | place: Arctic Ocean...
GAGCCAGGTAAAACGCTCACAACTCCCCCGCCCAAAATCCCGAGCAGAACCAAAGTGGCCACAGCTTCGACCAAGGTAAAGCCACTGCGGAACTGCGCGGAGTACTGCTTGAGATGAGTCACTTTTGGGGAATCGCGTTGGAGCTATCTTCCAAGTTTCGGACCGAGTTCACGGGATGGTTTTCCGGAATGAACTCAGCCCTGAATTATTCTTAGATTACTATCTCGACCAGGTCGCAGGTGCAGTTGCGGTCGATACTGTCCGCGTCAGAGCTAGCGCCGTTGGATCGGGATAACTTTGGAATTTCATGTTGCCTGATGTAGTACCAGTAACAAAGAATGTATAATCGGTCCCCGAACCCTGATTAAGGTCGGTGCCGACGGCAGTTTGGATCAAGGCGTCACTAGAGGCAGTGTAGCCAGCCGTCGCGAGCATCTGTTGACCCCAAGCAAGAGCTTCGCGGCCGTTCAATTCGGCGATCCCCGCGTCGAGCGCCCGGTCCTTTGCGTTATCAGCCATATCAATATACTTCGGTACTGCGATGGCAGCGAGGATACCTAGCAGGACGAGGACGGCGATGACCTCGATCAAGGTGAAACCGTTCCTTTTTTTTGTCTGGGTTGCTTGTCTTCTATTTATTTTCATCGTTTTTTTGTGTGATTGCTATGTCGAAACAGGCTCTGCGGTCGACGGTGAGTTGATTTTACTTTTTAGGTTAAGCGCTTTAAGCGCCCCGTTGAGATGAGTGACGTGGTCGACCACAATTTGGTTACAAAACGGAATACCTTTTACGGGGCCCGCAATGGAGAGAGGGAAAGAGAATATCTAGAACGCTTTGATAGATATTGGAATTGATCATAAATGTCAATAAGTATTCATAAAAATAAAATAATAAGCGCCTTCTTACCACTTTCCCCTGTCTTGAATCGGTATTTTTTTAAAATACCTTGGGTATTAACGTAATTTAAAAGCAACTGGGGACGACAAAAGACCAATTTTTAGACACCGCAAAGTGACATGTCATGAGGCACGCCACACTCTCATTAGAGTGATCTGCCGTGGTGGTGGCAGTTCATCAACTTAGCTCGTCGTACTCCTCAGTGTCCTGGAGCTTAGCGAGAGCAAGGCCTGGAACCGTGTAGGAAAAGGTCTGGCTCGCGAGGTAATCCTGCAGCATGGTTGGACGGTTGGCCACGCCCTCGGCGTCTTCTAAGGTAATGAGGTTCTGCCGGACTTTGGCGGCGAGGGAGAGCTCGAGGGGACACATACCAGCCTGAAGGCCTCCGGTGAGCGAATTGTAAAGTTGGTGGGTATTACCTTCCCGGATCATTGTCCGCACGGCGGGGGTCGCTAGCAGGATCTCGCGGGCCGCGATCCGACCGCTTCCGGATGCACGAGGGAGCAATACCTGGGTGACAATGCCTTGGAGAACTGACGCCAGTTGGGCACGCACCAAGGCCTGTTGAGCCGGGGGGAAAACGTCGATAATACGGTCGACGGTCTGCGAGGTATCACTCGTGTGTAGGGTGGAAAAGACGAGATGCCCTGTCTCGCTAGCGGTCAGGGCGAGCTGGATGGTCTCGAGGTCCCGCATTTCACCCACGAGGATGACGTCTGGGTCTTCACGAAGAGCTGACTTGAGCGCGGACCCGAAACCGTGCGTGTGGATCCCCAGTTCGCGCTGGGTGATGCAGGCTTGCTTTTCTGTATAAGTATATTCGATCGGATCCTCTACCGTCAGAATATGCTTAGCGCTACGATTGTTGATTAGGTCGACCAAGCAAGCAAGCGTCGTCGATTTCCCGGTCCCGGTCGCTCCGGTGAAGAGGACCAAACCGCGGGGGAGCTTGGAAAAATTGAAGATCGATTCCTCCATAGTGAGCTCCTCTGGGGAAGGAATAGTGTCGGGAATAAGGCGGAAGACAGCAGCGAGGCCCCGTTGCTGCCGGTGGATGTTGATGCGGAAACGCGTGATCCCCTGAGGCAGATCGAGCGCGTAGCTGATATCGATCTCGAGAGCTTGATTGAGCACCTCGATCTGATTCGGGCTCAGCATCCCGAGGATGGCAGCCTCGCAATCCTCGCTACTGAGTGGCGGGTATTCTTCGCGCAGAGGGCGCAAGGCGCCGTCGATTCGAAATGCGGGGCTTCGATCAGGGGCCAAGTGTACGTCCGAGGCTCGGCGTGTCACAGCGAGGCCCATCAGGTTAGGCAAATTCATGGTATCGGTGGGGCAGTATTTACGCGTTTATTTTTTACCCGTCATCTGGGTCAGTTCCCACATCGGCATGTAGATGGCCAACGCGAAGAAACCGACGACGACGGTGAGGGAAATGATCAGTAAGGGTCCGATGGCATCCGTCATCTTCTTAATAGTGTAACTGATCTCCACATCGTAATGCTCGGAGACATGTCGAAGCATCTCGTCGAGGCGACCGGATTCCTCGCCAATCTTGACCATATTGACCAACATGGGGGGAAAGTAACTGGACGAGCTGAGTGGACCGGCAATGCCGTGACCTTCTTCCAGCAACTCACGGACCTTGACAAATTCGGCGGAGATAGCGGCATTGCCGACGGTCTCCGTTAGGATTCGCAGCGAGTCGAGAACGAGGACACCGCTCGACTGAAGGATTGCGAAAATGCTGGCGAAACGAGACATCGCCGCCTTGACCAAGACCGGCCCGATCAGCGGTATGGCGAGCAGACTGCGATCGCGGATCAAGCGTCCGGCATCCGTCCGGTTAAAGTAGCGATGAAACAGCAGGCCGCTAACGATCGTCCCGAGAGCGATCCATATCCCGTAGCCCGTGAGAATCTCACTCATCGTGATACACATGCGTGTCGGCAGGGGCAAATCGAGTCCTTGTTTATCGAAGAAGGAGACAAATCGAGGGATGACGAAGCCTACCATGACGAGGAAAGCGACCCCAAGAACGCCGACTACGATGAACGGATAGCGCATCGCGGTTTTGATCTCAGCCTTAACTTGGGCCTCGTGCTCGATCAGGTAAAGCAGTCGATCGAGAACTTCCGGAAGCGTCCCGCTCGCCTCCCCTGCCTCGATCATGCTACAAAAAAGGGGTGAAAAAACCTTTGAGTGCTTTCCTGCTGCGGCTGAAAGGCTGGAACCGGCTTCGATATCGTCTCGGATGATACCTGCCAGCCGGCGGAGTCGAGGCTGCACCGTCTGATCCTTGAGGATCGAGAACGCTTGCGTCATCGGAATGCCGACACGCACCATAGTGACGAGTTGTTTGGTAAAGACGATCAGGTCCGGGGCCGGCACTGGCAAATAGTGGGTCTGTATGCGAGCGAAGAGGTTATCGGAACTGCCACCGACACGCAGCAGATCGATTGGGACGAGATTCAAATCAACAATTTGGCCCATCGCATCATCGAGCGTGTCGGCAGTGAGCCTGCCCTTATGCATTTCCCCACTATGATCGGATGCTTGGTAACTAAAAACAGCCATAGTAAAATATCAACTTCGTTGGAATGATCACTTGTGAGAGGTAGGATGGGCGATGGGTTAGGTGCCCGTGTGAATTGTCGGTTTTCATAGGACGACTTTCGCGGCTGCTTCTTCGAGGGTCGTTATCCCCTTTTTAACTTTCAGGGCCGCGTCCTCGCGCATTGAAGCGAAGTTGCCTTCCTCTCGCGCGGCCGCACGCAGCTCCCCTTCGCTGGCATTTCTTGCGATCAGCGATTGCAGGTTCTCGCTAATCGGGAGCACTTCGTAGATACCGACACGGCCACGGTAACCGGTATGTCGACAACGGTGGCACCCCTGCGCCTTGAGGAAGCGAGATTCGGAATCAGGGCTCAGTCCCCAGAAGTCCAAGGCCTTGGGGGGCGGTGACCAGGGCACTGCACAGCTCTCGCAGACCCGCCTTACAAGACGTTGGCCAATCACGCACGAGAGGACTGAAGCAATAAGAAAGGGTTCGATACCCATGTCGATAAGCCGGCCAATCGTGCCGATGGCATTATTGGTATGGACGGTGCTGAGGACGAGATGACCGGTCAGCGCCGCTTGAATCGCGATGGTAGCTGTCTCGGAGTCGCGGATCTCGCCGATCATCGCGATATCCGGATCCTGACGAAGCATGCTCCGCAGGCTACCGGCAAAGGTCATGCCCGCCCGGGTGTTGAGCTCGACCTGTCGAATACGGGGAACCCGGTATTCGACAGGGTCCTCGACCGTGATGATATTCACTTCCGGGCGATTGAGCATCGCGAGCACGGAGTATAGAGTCGTGGTCTTGCCGCTCCCGGTGGGGCCCGTATTTAGGATCATGCCGTGTGGCCTTGCGATCGTCTCCTCGATTTTGCGGACATCGCTTTCGCGCATACCAAGCTGATCGAGTTTGAATACGAGAGCACTCATATCGAGGAGACGCATGACGATGTTCTCGCCGTGGATGGTGGGGAGCGATGATACCCGCACGTTGATCTCCCGACCGCTGATGCGGGCGGTGAAGCGGCCATCCTGAGGAACGCGGGTAATGGCAATATCCATGTGTCCGAGAATCTTCAAGCGGGAGACCACCGAAGGCAGCATCGACTTGGGGATCGGCGGCAGGTCCTTTAAGATTCCATCGACACGTAGCCGGACTTGGACATGGGTCTTCTCCGGGCAAACGTGCACGTCGCTCGCTCCTTCGCGCACGGCACGCGTGATAATCCAATCGACGCTGCGCACCGCGGTTGCTCCCTCCGCCATAGCGGTTAACGCCTTGAGTTGTGACTCATCGCTTTCGTTACTCTCCCCGTCGGACTGCCTCGTGCCGTAATCAACCTTCTCGACATCGTCGAGCAGAGAACCGATCCCGGAGGCAAGACCGTAGAGACTATTCATCAGCTCGTTATATTCGGTCTCAGTACAGATGACGGGTTCGACCTCCATCTCGACGTGTCGCTGCACCGCATCCATGTCGACCACCTCGGTGGGGTCGGGCATTGCCACGATGAGCAGGTTTTCGTCTTGCCGCAGTGGAACGATGCGGTGTCTGCCGGCCACCGAAGCGGGCAAGATCGCTGCGAGTTCCGGATCGACAGGATACCGATCAGGATCGTATTTCGGGATATTAAATCGAGCGCTAAGAATGCTGACCATATCGGCATCGGCCACCATTCCCTCGCGAAGGATATATTCGTGGACTTTGAGACCGTTGGGTCTGGGGGCATTTTGCACCTGATCGTATTGCTCCTCAGAGAGGAAACCTTCCTCAAAAAGCACTTTTTCAAGTCTCACATTCATCATTTAGAGCTTTCGGTTATTTTCCTTGAAGCTCCACCGCTGTCCTAGCTTGGGGAAGAATGTGAGGGGTGATGAAAATCAAGGTATCGCTGAAAGTCTTCCGGTCGGACTGGTTCCGGAACATCCCACCCAAGCCGGGAATATTCTTGAGGAATGGAACCCCCTCCTCCTGGAGACTTTTGGATTCGGAAGAAAGTCCGCCGATCACCGTCGTTTGACCGTTGGCGAGATACAGGGAGGTACTTGCTGACCGCGTGATAACCGGGACTTGAGCATTTCCATCAATGATAACGGCCCGGGTGTCATCGAAGTCGTCCTTGGTGGTATCAAGATTGAGCTTGACCCAATTCTTGTCGATGACGTGAGGAGTGACCTCCAGACGCAGGACCGCCTTTTTAAATTCGACCCGGGAAACAGCGGCGATTCCGCCGCCGGAAGCAGAAGCGAAAGGCCTCTCCTCGCCGCTTTCGATAATCGCAGTCAATTGGTCGAGGGTCGTGATCGAAGGTCGGGAGACGATGTTGAGGCGACCATCTTTTTGAAGGGCAGAGAGTTGAGCCTGCAGGGTTTGGCTCCCTCGGACAAGACTGGCACCGTAAGAAAATCCGGTTCCGATAGGATCAAACCCGGCGGGAAAGTTGGAATTGAAACCGCCGGCGCCCGGCGTAATGCCTGTCGTAAGTTCTCCGCTATTGGAGCCATCCAAGACGCCCCACTGGACGCCGAGCTGGCGAGCGACTTCAGTATTCGCCTGGACAATAGTCGCCTCGATCAGAATTTGATAGGTGGGTTGGTCCAAGCCCTTAATAAGCTGACGAGCTTGGACTATATCGGAGGGGATTCCATGGATGATAAGCTGGCCGGAATCTGTATCGGCCTTCACCATAAAACCGGTGCTTGCGACCTCCAGAGCGCCCGCTGGATCGGCACCTGGATCGGCACCTGGATCGTGGTCTGCGCCGGGGGCCTGCATTGTTGAGCGGACTGAATTTGCAAGCTTTTCAATATCGGCATACCGGACACGGACGATGCTCATCACCATGGGCTCGGAACGCCTCCTCTGCTCAGCGGCTTGAAGCTGGTCGTGCAGTGCGGTCTCCATGGCGATATTACCTTCGACATCTGCGACGGAGAAGATTTGCAGGAGGTCATCGTCAAGATTGTAGTGCAATCCATGTGCTTCAGTAATGGCTAAAAAAAGACGATCCCAGCGGGTTTCGCGCCTGATGCTTACGAGAATCGGACCGCTGACGCCCTCGGTAATAACGACGTTTAGATCGGCGGCGTCAGCGAGGGCACGCAGAAGCACTCTAACGTCCATGGCACGCGTCATCACCATGTTCTTAACAGGGATCTGGGGCAAGGTTTGCGGCCGCGATGATTCAAGGGCAGCCACCTCTTCTGCGTGGAAATCGCGCATCTCCGGAAAATCGGGGGCGGGCGGAACAGCCCAAGCCGAGTCGTCTGCGACTTGTTTCCACTCTTTATAAGAAGAATCGTCACCCGCGGATTGCGTCGCGACGGTGCAGCCGGCCGTTAACAGAGTGGCAGCAAGGACCACGCAAAGATTGCGAAAGTGTCCGCAGGCCTTGGAACAATTGCATTGTTTATCAGAGATGATTGTCATCGGTTTTGTTATTGCGATTTTCCTGTGATTTAGGGTTTTTCAAGAGGCACCTCAACTGGGTCGGTTGCGCCGCGGCGAAGTAGTTCGATATGGTCCGAGTAAATTCGAGAGAGCTTAAATTCTCCTCCTTGGATTGCCTCGCCAGCCCTATAATCATAGCCGTCGATAATCGCGATGGGCTGGGATCCGATATCGATATAACCGACGTATTGCGGGAGAGCTGACGGCCCCGGGAGAGACTCCTCCGGTTCAATGTCTGGCATCACCAACGGTTGCTCCCGGAGGGGGCTGCGGAGCCATTGCGAAGTGGCCCCGGCCAAAACGCGCTCTTCGCGTTCCGTTAACTCTCCCTGTGCAACGCTCGCCTGCACGCTGGTAATTAAAGCGCTAAAGTCGGTTCGGACCAGCTTGGGCGAAACGGCGGTCGGGCTGGACAGCCCGGATGCGTAATAGAGCCCCGCGCACATTACGGAGGTCGCGGCGAGGCCGAGGATTATTTTTTCTCGAAGTGTCATTGGATTGCTAGCCAGGCTGAAAGGCTCATCTCTTGTCCGAGATCGGTGACGTCGATGGTCAAGGATTCGACAGATTCAACGAATTGCATCTCATTGAGCCGATTTAGAAGAATATTGAAGGTCAGAAATTCGCCACGCATGCGCGCGTCGACCCGCAACATTTCGCGACCGTTCTGAAGAGAGCGCACCTGAGGGGTTACCGAAACGAGTTCTAAGTCGGAGGCGCGCGCCAAGGTCTCGAACACCTCGGGCAACTCGGCTAGATCTTCTATCTTGAGAGGTTGAAGCTCGTTGACAGAGATCCCCTCGGGAAGCGCTTTCTTTTGGCGCTCCATTAACGAGAGATAAATTGGAAGCAAGGTTTTCTGCCCTTGTAGGTCGGCTTGTAATTCCTTGATAGAGACGCGGGTTTTGTCGACATCCCGAGAGGATGGAAACACTCCGAGTATGACAAGCGCGAGCAGTACCATTACGAAAAGGGTTGGAATTACCAGTTTCTCCTTGGTAGAGGTACGTGCGTTTGATCCCATCTTATTTATTTCTTAGTAAAATCTCCTTCGCTCTCTTCGATGGTCTTCACCTTCAGGGTAAAGGTGAGGTGCAATTCATCCGAACTTTCGACGAGTTTCGTCGATTTTACCTCCACTGCGTGGAATAGCTGCGACTGATCCAAGCGCGCAATGTAAATGGTTAGCGATGTTTCTAGTGAGGTGCGCTCTCCATTGACGATTCCTTTTAAAAGGAGGGTTCCCTTGGCATCTGCTGCGGTTTTAATGGGGCGGCCCGTTGCGGCTGGAACATCCAGAAGCGTGATTGAACTGCCCATTGTAACTGAGACATGGAGGAGCGATATATTTTCAGGGGTCAGCCTTGTGATCTCTCCGAGCAGGGCGAGACCCTCGTAGCGTTTTGTGGCCGCCCTCCGTCGCTCTTGGAGCGCTCGCACGTCCTCACTGACTTCCATGATGATGGTCTCGGTAAGCCGAGAGCCTAGGGAACTTAGGCTCCGATCAAGATTGTCTCGCTCCGCGTTTAGGCTTCGCAATTGCGACTGTTGCCAGCTATATATAAGAGTTGTCACTGCTGTCAGCATTATCAGAAAAATCGACATCGCAGTGGCGATTTTACGATGCTTGTTCTCTGCTAGGCATTCCTTATAGGTGTAGGCGAGGTTAATTCCGGGCTGAGTTCCTTCGAGCGCCAAACCAAAAGCGGGTCCGTAGGCAATTCGATCTACGTTATCAGCAGGAAAGGGAGTCTCCGCTTGCAACTCCGGCGTGTCAAAGGGATCGATCGCGATCACCCGGGGCGAAAGTTGCTCGGAAATATATTGAAAGAGGTGTCCTCTGGCAGCGATCCCGCCACCGAGAAAAATCGTTTCCATCGGCTCGGTATCGAAATTGCTTTGATAATACGTCATCGTCCGCTCGATCTGGCGCACCGTGCGTTTTAGGGTTGGATGTAATAACGCCAGGATATTTTCATGATGTTGGCAATCATCGGATGAAAGTGCCTCTCCCTCCAACCCGAGTTTGAGAACAAGATCACAAGCTTCTTCCTGACTCGGTGCCGGGTTGAGTTCCTTGACAAGTACCTCCCCGAGATTTTGGAGCCCCAATGGAATATTTCTGGTGAAGACAAGGCGCCCTTCGGAGAGGACGCTCACGCTTGTGGCGCGCTGTCCCAACTTGCAGATCAAGACTGGAGCCTCCTGCTTCTCGTCGCCACGGACGTTCACCAGATTACGCAGGGCAAAGAGAGGAACCCCAATGCCAGTCAGAGGATAACCAGCTCGAGAAAACGCTTGCTGAAGCCCTTCGACACCCTCGCGTTCAACAAGCACGCCGGTAATATTTAGGCTGGTATTTGGTTCTCCTCCCTTTTCGACCTGAAAATCGATCACTGCGTCTTTTTCGAGGAACTCTTCTTCGCGTTGAAGCCCCCAGTATACAGCCCCCGGAAGTCGAGCCGGTCTGACCTGCGGTAATTTCAGGTGATGAACGCGCGCCCAATCAAGCCCTGGCGCGGCCCAGATTGCTAGACCTTTGGATGAACCACAGAATTTCTGCAGTGCTGCCTTGAGTATCGGAGTAAAAGAGGATGACTCTGGACCCAAGCCCGGGTTGAATTCGAATGTCCGACATTCCTCGAAACATATCCTTCCATCGGGTGCCTTTCTCAATCGCACCATATAAATAGTGCTATATCCAATCTCAATACCCACGATCGGCCCCTGACGCTTGGGACGCCTAAAGCCCCTCGATGAAGGGCCTTTTGAAGCAGCAGGACGACTAGAATTAGTCATTATAAATTGTTCACTATAATAAAGTAAGCAAATGACAGCTCAAATTACTAAGGTGATTTTTTTGAGTAGTGCCTTTGAAATCCAAACTATCTTGTGAAGTTAAAGGTAAGGCATTATTAACAATCCAGCCGATTCCTGTCAAATATTTTTATATTCATCTCTTTAAACACCCAAACCTCCGTGCAAGTTACAAGGAGTGGCGGCGTGGCACCTGACAAAGAATCTTTAAAAAAGTAAATTTCGAAGAAGAAAATCTCTTACTTACTTCGCAAGGAAATCCAATGTTGGCCGGGCAGATTTAAGTAATCGCAGACCGCTTCGAGCAAGAAGTGCCGATGGCCGGGTTTTAATTCATCACGCCGGAATGACCGGTGCGGTGAGTGACCACCTCTTTATCGGACCCTTAACCTTCGCCATCGCGCAGACCTCTGCACGCTCGAAGGGATCGGCTCTGGATGCTTTCAGGGTCACTTCTCGAGATCTTCCGTTCATCAGTGATCGGTAGATGAACTTCAGGATAGCCTTTGAAGCTCCGCTCTCAGTACGAGCAGGTTCGTAGGCGCAAAAGAAATTAGCAGGAGATTACACCGAGGAGATCCAGCGAAGCGACCGCCACGGCGCGTGGCCCGGATTGATACTCCCCCTTTCTTCCCTTTCCGGCCCCTCCAACAAGGCCACCCAAAAAGTAAATTCGCTAACGATCCTGCTATCGGTGAACAAATGACTGTTGTGTAGAACCCGTCAATTCGCGACAGTCGGTGGCAGTGCAAACATCCTTCGAAGAACTCCAGCTCTCCCCCGCCTTGACCGCCGTGGTCCAGGACCTCGGCTACACTCAGCCAACACCCATTCAGATTGAAGCGATTCCGGCCCTGCTGGCCGGCCGGAATATCATTGGTCAATCGCAGACGGGAAGCGGCAAGACCGCTGCCTTTGCCCTGCCGGTCCTGCAGGGTATTGAGGTGGAGCAATGCGAGCTGCAAGCCCTCGTGATCTGCCCGACGCGAGAACTCACGGCCCAGGTCGGCCGCGAGATGCGTAAACTTGGTCGGAAACACCGCGGCCTCCAAGTCTTAGAACTCGTCGGTGGACAGTTGTCACGGCCACAACGCGACTCGCTCGAGCGGGGAGCACATATTGCCATCGGCACACCCGGCCGACTCCTCGACTTGCTGGAACGAGGGTTCATGAAGCCCGAATCGATCAAGACGGTTGTGCTAGACGAAGCTGATCGCATGCTCGACATGGGCTTCGACGACGACGTGCACAAGATTATCAGCTACCTGCCGGAAAATCGTCAAACGGCCCTTTTCTCAGCGACCTTCCCGAGAGGAATCGAAGCGATGAGCAGGGAAATTCAGCCAGATGCCCAACGAATTACGATTGAGACTTCTGATAAGGATCTCGCTGATATTCGTGAGCTGAAACTCTGCTACGGAAGTGACGATAAGATCTTGGCACTCTGCTGGGCGCTGCAATCCCAATCGGCCGAGTCGGCACTTGTCTTCTGCAACCAGAAAACCACGGTGCGCGAGATCACCGAGGAGCTGAGTCGCGGGGGCATCAGCGTCGACCGCTTTGATGGCGATCTTGAACAGTTCAGTCGCGACCAAGTGCTCGCCCGATTTCGCAACCACAGCGTGCGTGTCCTGATCGCGACCGATGTAGCTGGGCGCGGCCTCGACGTCGAGGGCTTGGATCTCGTGATCAACTACGACGTCCCGGAGCAAGCTGAGACCTACGTTCATCGAATTGGTCGAACTGGCAGGGCCGGTGCGACCGGTGTTGCGATCTCGATAGTAAGAGATGAGACCGACAGGGACCTCGAAGACATCGAAGAATTCACGGGACAGACAATCGCGATCTTAGATCACAGCACCAGCAAGAGTTCAACGCTTGCTGAGCTCCTGAAGCAACTCGCGGAAGGCCCCAAGATGGAGACCATTTTGATCTCCGGTGGTCGCAAGGACAAGGTGCGCAAGGGAGACATTCTCGGAGCCCTCACCAGCGACGCTGGCGGCTTGGACGGCAAGGATATTGGCAAGATCGAAATCCAAGAAAAGTTGTCCTATGTCGCCGTCTCACAAGCCGCGATTTTAGATGCCGTCTCGTACCTCAACGTGGGACGAATCAAAGGTAAGCGCTTCAGGGCAACTCACGTTGGGAGATAGGCAGCCTCCTTTTATCATCGGCGCTGGCGGCGAAAAGCGCGTTCACATAGATTTCACATCAAACCTCATGATTTTATCCAAATGCTTCGATAGGGTTCATCAGTTCAGCTAATCACTACCGATAGAAGCTTATGAAAATCACATCGATTCAGATGATCCTCGCGATCACCGCGGCGGTGCTTGCATTCAGTTCTAGTGGAAGCGCCAAAGACTTGCCGGAGGTTCAGATTCCAGTTGAATAATTGTAGGTCACCTTCATGAATGAGGTGATTGAGAATTGTGAGTTCGCGGAAGATGTAACAGTCAAGATATCAATGGATATTGTTGCCGTTGGGTCCTTGCAGAATGGTAAATGTTCCCCACTCGTGGACTTCGATCGCGCCTTCGAACTTCTTTCCCGCGAGACCCATCACTCGGTCTTTGTCGGGCCATGAAGAAATTGGATGCAGTGATTTACAAAATAGGCTCCGTCGCTCAACGACCACTGCTCAATGCGGTCGTCTTCATAGCTCACTAATATTTTGCCATTATTAACCTCAGCCCGACCCACTGATGCTCGATTCCCCTAAAGTTCGCTCCAGTTTTGTATATCTTTAGAGGCAAAAATCGCGTAAGTGCGACCGGGGCGCGACTGCCAGATTAGCGTCACGGATTTCGAGTCTGCACCCTCGGTCACATCAATATCTATGATGATGAGGGGCGCTAAATTCGCGCCTGAGCCAAGTTGGATATTATCGATGCGCAGCCCGGGTGACTTCCGTGTAGGCAACCTCAATTTCGTCGAACACGATGTCACTGAAACCAAAATAATTATCGGGATTATCAATACTAACGGTTGTCTCGAATGACTCGATCTTCACTCCCCCCAGTTTAGCCGTAATCGTTGCTGAGGTGGGTGGTTGGGCGATTGCTGCGAATGCCGTAGCCAAAGTGGCCCCGCGGCGCGCCCTAGTTCTGCAGAGCTGTTTTCCGACTAGTCGTTTGCGTGATCCCGGAATGTCAGGTGCTCATTCCGGTCGTGCAGACTCCCTACGAGATATTTAGCCGGCAGTAAAACGACCCACTGACCATCCTGATCCCGGGCGATGACACTCCCCGTTGGGAGTTTCACCTCAGGTGGATCACGGTCGCGTCGAGATTTAACAGGCTCTTTCTCCTGAAACCACTGAACAACCGTCCACCGGGGATGCTCAAGCCGAGTTTCGACCTGATATTCTGAAATGAGCCGCGCTTGCAAGACCTCGAATTGGAGAGGCCCAACCGCCCCTAACAGAGGAACCGCCTGAGCACTTCCGTGAACATGATAAGCCTGAGCCACGCCCTCTTTCATCAACTGCGCCATTCCCGAGCGGTAGCGCTTAATATTAGCGGTATCCTTGTTGAGAATGTATGTGAAACACTCAGGGGTGAAGCGAGGCATCTCTTTGTAGACGACTTTCGGGTCGCTCGTCAGGGTGTCTCCGATGAGGAAATTGTAGTTTCCAACGAGGGCGAGAATATCTCCGGCATAAGCCTTATCGAGAGTTTCGCGATCCTGACCAAACAACTTTTGAGCGTTCGCAAGCCTCACTTTTTTCCCAGAGCGCTGATCAATGATCTGCATATCCCGCTCGAAAACTCCGGAAACGATCCGCACAAATACCGCTCGGTCGCGGTGTCGTGGATTCATGTTTGCCTGAATCTTGAAGACAAATCCCGAGAAGTTATCGGTGTTTGGATCGATCATCTCGCCATCGCTCACTCGACCGGCCGGAAGCGGAGCCATTTCCAGAAAGCTTTCCAGCATATTCTGAACCCCGAAGTTGTTCATCGCACTCCCGAAATAAATAGGCATCTGTTCGCCGGCGAGAACCCGCTCGATATCTAAAGGGTCGGTGACGCCATCGAGCAGTTCGACTTCCTGGGTCACGGTCTCGTAGAGTTCATCACTCAAAGCCTCGCGAACTTTTTCATCCTCGATCCCAGCGACTTCGAGCGGAGCTTTGAATGCTCCGCGCGCGGTTCTTTCAAAAAGATTCACCTCACCTTTTTTTCGATCATAAACCCCACGAAACCGCGGCCCGTCCCCGAGCGGCCAGTTGACGGGAGCCGGCGCTAATTTAAGCACATTTTCAAGCTCGTCGATCAACTCTAGGGGCGGACGCGAAGGCCTGTCCATTTTATTAATAAAGACGAAAATTGGAACGCCTCGTCGACGACAAACCTCGAACAACTTTAAGGTCTGTGCCTCAATTCCCTTTCCGGCATCAATGACCATCACTGCGGCATCGACAGCCGAAAGAACGCGATAGGTATCCTCGGAAAAATCATGGTGTCCCGGAGTATCAAGCAGATTGACACAGCAATTCTTGTATTCAAATTGAAGAACGGTCGAGGAAACTGAAATCCCCCGCTCTTTCTCCATCGCCATCCAGTCACTGGAGGTGGTTTGCTGTTCTTTTTTTGAGGTAACGCTTCCGGCCAAACCGATCGCTCCCCCGTAGAGAAGGAGCTTTTCGGTGAGAGTCGTTTTCCCCGCATCCGGGTGGGAAATGATCGCGAAGGTTCGACGACGTGAAATTTCGCGCGCGGCGGCGTTGGGAACCGTGTTGATGGAGGCTGAAGTGATCAAAGAACTTAAATTAGTAACTCGAAGCAGCGCTATTGGCAACTCTCCCGAGAAGCAGACTAGCATTAGTCTGAAACTTGAGTCTTCGAGGTCTCGTATGACAAATCCTACGACTTTTAGCTTTCCTCAGGAAAGCCAGTAGTCAGATTAATAACCCCATCTCCTATGAATATATCGTTCCTCGGCCGTGCCGCCGTCGTTTCACTTACCCTTCCTCTTCAGGCCCAACTTAAGCCTTCGCCTGAATTCCCCAAGATCTTCATTCCCAAGGGAACCAGCTTGACGCAATTCGCCACTCAGGATCAGGTCAATAACGCCACCGCGATATGCATCGACGGAAAAAACCGCGTCTACGTTGCGGAAACGCACCGTTGGCGCGTCCAGGTGCAGGATATTCGCCACGGCGGAAAGAATGGCCGCTATCTCCGCGACCGTGTCAATGGCGACATCTCCACAATGACTCTCGAAGACCGCGTCGCATTCCACAAAAAATGGTCAGGCAAGGAACCCGACTTCTTAAAGTGGGAACAATTCGACGATGACGCGGAGGTGATCAAAGTCCTCGAAGATACCACCGGCGACGGAAAATCAGACAAGACAACCGTCTTCCGCGACGACTTCAACGCCCCTCTTGCCGGACCTTCGGGTGGCCTCATTGAAAAAGACGGCACCGTTTACTTCGCCATGATCCCCGGCGTTTATAGCCTCAAGGATCTTGATGGCGACGGAAAAGCCGAAGAGGTTAAAACTCTCATCGATGGCTTCGGCGTACGCGTCAGCTTCTCTGGCCACGACCTGAACGGCTTCGCCTTCGGCCCCGACGGCAAGCTCTACTGGTCCATCGGCGACCGGGGCTACCACGTCTATCAAGACGGAAAAACCTTCTCCCGCCCCGATAGCGGCGCCGTCTTTCGCAGCAATCCCGACGGCTCGGAGTTCGAAGAATACTACGTTAACCTCCGCAACCCCAAGGAGATCGTCTTCGATAATTTCGGCAACCTCTTCACCGTCGATAACGACTACGACCAAGGCGACCGCGAGCGTATTGTCTACCTTGTCGAGCACGGCGATACCGGCTGGCGTATGGGCCATCAGACTCTCGTCTCCTTCGGCGGCGTCGCCTGGGATCACCTCGGCTCCAAGCCCTCCAGGAAAGAAGACCAGATCGATGCCTGGATGAACGAAGGATTGTGGAATACCCGCCACGACAGCCAACCAGCTTTCATCAATCCTCCCATCGCTTACTCCGTGAATGGACCCTGCGGCTTCGCCTACAATCCCGGCGTAACCTCTCTGCCAAGTAGGTTCGACAACAACTTCTTCGTCGTCGGCTACGTCGCCAATGCTGAGCGCTGCGTTATCGAAAACTTCTCCCTCAAGCCCGAAGGCGCAGAATTCAAACTCGGCACCCAGGAGGTTTTTTTGAAAGGTATCGCTCTCACCGACATCGACTGGGGCTACGATGGCAAACTTTACATCTCCGACTACGGCGGAGGTTGGACCAGGTCGGATAAAGGAAACATCTTCACCATGGCCGGCGACCGCAAAGACAACGCGGACGCCATCCATAAAGTGAAGGAACTCTTCGCCAAAGGCTTCCCGAACATCGATTCCCAAAAACTGGCCACCCTTCTCGATCACGCAGATCAACGCGTTCGTAACAGAGCCCAATACGCCCTCGCCGAGCGCGGAAACGAATCCCTTTTAATCTTCCAACAAGCCCTCGCTTCCGGCCAGCCACTTCTCCGCCGCATTCATGGTCTCTGGGGGATCGGCCAACTCGCGCAAAAAGATCCCAAGGTACTTTCCTCACTCAAAGGTCTCCTCCAGGACAGCGAATTGGAAGTCCGAGCCAACACCGCGCGCGTCCTCGGTAACCACGCCAACCACAGCCAAGCTTACCGCAGTGAGCTCATTGCCGCCCTCGATGATTCAGCGACCCGCGTCGCCTCACTCGCAGCTATCGCCCTCGCCAACGCCGGAGAGAAAAACGCAATTCAACCCGCCATCGCTCTCCTCGAGCGCAATGCCGACAAGGACGTCGTCGTTCGTCACGGTGGCATCATGGTTCTCACCAAAGCGGCTCAATCTTCTGAACTCGCTAGTCTGAAATCACACAAATCGAATGCCGTGCGCCGCGCCGCCGTCGTCGCTCTGCGCCGCCAGAAAGCTTTCGAAATTTCTGCTTACTTCGATGACCCCGACGAAGCCGTTCGCCAGGAAGCAATCCGCGGCGCTTACGATGAAAACATCAAAGGAACCTTCGCCGCTCTCTCCCAGCGCGCTCACGCTATCGCCAAGCGAGTCACTCCAGAGGTGAAGAACCACCCGCTCAGTGCCCGCCGCGCCCTCCACGCCGCATGGACCCTCGCCCGCCCACAGGATCTCAAAGTCATCGTTGGAATCATCAATGATCCTTCCATCGACGTTCGCATCCGCCGCGACGCCATAACCACTCTCCTCGATTGGAACAACCCTCCCATCGGCGACCCCGTCACAGGCTTCGCCCGCACTCTTCCGAAAGACCGCAGCAAGCTTCCCGCGAATCTCATCGAGCAACTCCAGCCTTACTTCAACTCGGCCCCTGCCGAAAAGAACGCCACCCAAATTCTTTCCCGCGCGCTCAAGTTGATCAGCCAAGACAAGCTCGCCATCAATCCCGCTCAGCTCAAAGGCTACCTCAATGATAAAGGCGCACCTGAAGACGCCCGCCTCGAAGCCCTCAATCTCCTCGCCCCAACTCAGACAAAGAATGACAACTGGAAAGAGGAGTTAACCACCCTCGTCTCCGACAAAAACGACAAGATCCGCAGCCGGGCCCGCTCCCTTCTTTTCTTCCTCAATCCTGGCGAACAATCCCTCGATCTCCTCGCCGACACCCTCAAGAACAAAGAATCTACCCTCGCCGAGAAGCAACTCACCATTCAAACTCTGGGCACTCTCGACAAACCGGAGGCAGGAAAAATCATCGCGGCCCAGCTGAGAAAACTCACCGCCAGAAAACTCGATGCCAATCTCGCGCTCGATGTCGTCACCGCTGCGGAAGCGTCCAAATCCCCACAGGTCAAAAATGCCCTCGCTCAATTCCGCCTCACCTTTCCCGAGAATGAACCCTTTGCCGAGTGGACCGTCCTCTGTGAAACCGGCGGCGATGCCACCAAAGGGAAAGCGGCCTTCTACGGGCACGGAATCGCCCAGTGCCAGCGCTGTCACACCATGCATGGAGTAGGAGCCGACGTCGGCCCCGAGCTCGGTGCCATTGGTGAAAAATACGACGCTAAATATCTCCTCCGGTCCCTCATCAATCCTGGCGCGGAAGTCGCGGAAGGCTTCGGCATCGGAACGATCACCCTCAAGGATGGCACCGCCATCAGCGGCACCATTCTCACCAAGGACGAAAAAGGGAACTCCCGCGTGAAAATCGAAAAGGCCATCACTGTCATCGCCCAAGACAAGATCGCTAGCCAATCCAAACCCGTCTCAGCCATGCCCCCAATGGCCGGCATCCTCAACAAACAAGAGATGCGAGACATGGTCGCCTACCTCCTCTCCTGCAAAGAGGACAAGACCGATGACGAGCACAAGTAGGCCGCCTACTCGAAATACTCAAACCGAGCCCGCACGAACTTCCTGTCGAAATCAGTGACTGGATCGGGAAACTTCCGGATCACGGTATTAAACTCCATCATCGCAGACAAGCCATCGTGATCGAGGTCTTCGTCATCGGAGAGAACACCAAAGACACTTTTCCAAGTAGCATGAGGGAGAGTTCCCGTTACTCCATTGGCCGCATCCGGGGTTGGCGATTGAAAAAAGAGCCTTCCAGTGGGAAGCGCAAGTAGTCATCGAAGGTAGCGTCTTTTTTACAAGCGGGGGCATCCCTACAGTAAATCGGGACACCAAAGCCCTGACCAACATCACTTACCCACCAGCGAAAACCGGATTAAAGCCAGCCTCGGTGAGGATGCGCTTTACCTCGTCTCGCTTGTCGCCTTGAATTTCAATACAGCCATCTTTCACGGTCCCCCCAACCCCACAGGATTTTCTTAGGACCTTTGCGAGTTCCTTTTTTTCAGGAAGGCCGATGCCCGTGAAGTTTTTGATGATGATGACCGCTTTTCCGCCGCGATGAGCGGTCTGGCGGACGATATCGACCCGACCCCTACTCATATTTTTCTGACCCCGCTTCGAAATCTTTACCGAGACAGGCTCCTCAGGCCCCGCAGGTAGATCACCGAGCCCATCCAAGGCTCCAAGGGCCCCGAAGGCGTTGGGGACTTCCGACTCCTCCTTCAAACGCACGGTCTTATCTTTCCTACGACTCATCCCCTCCATTCAACGTCGATTTCCAAGAATCTCACGCTTTTTTCCTAGAATCTAAATATGCTTCAAAAAGTAACACACACTACCACTTGGAAGATGATCTCATCCCCTCAAATTCAGCAGCTCGTAAGAATCAGAAAAATCAGCTTAAATCGGTATCTAAAAGATACAAGATTACAACATACAACGACATGGCACCCACCCGGACGAGTGCATGGAAGAAAGAACTCAAAGAAATCTGCACCAAAGTGACCTTTTTATGGTCAGCGAAAACTCTTTCGCGAATTACGGAAATACGCTTGGAATATCGGTCGCGACCAAACTCGTCATCTCATGCAAATCATGGATTGGAGGAGCCGAGCCGTCTTGAGCTGGAAACTAAGTAACATTATTGACAGTGGGTTTTGTGTGCGAGCCTTGCGCAATGCCATGGCGCTCACAGGGCGTAGGTCTAAAATCTGCAACACCGATCAAGGGAGTCAATTTTCCGGGAGGAGTTTTGCAAGACGATAGTCCTTGTCCACATTCACTTCGGTTGCCACACAGTCATGAAGCGTTTGAACTAACCGTAAATAGCTTCTTGCGCGACTGGAAATCCATTCTAACATATCATTTACCCCCACTTTCTATGGATTCTTCTGCTTCCGACGCCACCTTCCACGCCCCCGAGGTCGAAGAACTCCGCCAGCTTTTCCCGGCCTACGAACTGGGTAACTTCATCGCGCAGGGGGGAATGGGGGCAGTCTACAGCGCCCAACAGAAATCGCTTGATCGCCCCGTCGCCATTAAGATCCTCCCCAAACAATTTGGTGCTGACCCTCAGTTCCGGGCCAGCTTCAAGGCGGAGGCCAAAGCGATGGCCAAAGTCAACCACCCGAACCTGATCGCAGTATACGACTTCGGAGACGCGGACGGGATGCTTTATATCATTATGGAACTCGTAGAGGGGAAGTCCCTCCACCACTCCGCGCATGGCAAGGCGATTGAACAGACCGCGGCAGCCCGGATCATTTCGGCGATCTGCCAAGGGCTGGCCCACGCGCATCAGGGCGGCATTCTCCACCGGGACATCAAGCCGGGCAACATTCTGCTGGACCCCGAGGCTGTGCCGAAGATTGGTGACTTCGGACTGGCCCGCCCAGTCGGAGAGGACTACAACCCCGACGAGATCATTTGGGGCACTCCCGGCTACACCGCCCCCGAGGTTCTTGAAAGCCCAAACACCGTCGACCAGCGGGCGGATATTTTCTCAATCGGGGTTCTTTTTTACGAACTCCTGACCGCACAACTTCCTCCCTCCCCCTGGCAGAAACCGTCCAGCCTGTCGATCTGCGACCCCCAATTCGACACGATCATCCGCCGGGCCACCCATCCTTCGCCCGGAATGCGATACGCGAACGCCTCGGAGATGGCAGATGAACTGGACGCGGTCATTAGGCGCTTGGCCAGCGGAAATCTTATGCGCTCCCCGGTAGCCGGAGCGCCCCCTCAATCTCCTTCACCGCCCCACCTTTCTTCCTCCAAACCTAAGTCCGGACTTTTGATTGCAGCGGCGATCGTCGCGCTGCTCGTGATCGCTGGCGGCATCATTGGGGCTTCGTCCAACAATAACTCTCCGGCTATAAGCCCAGCCACGGACCTGATCCTGAATTCCGCCACAAAGGATCCAAAGAAGCAGCCCATACTGGCCACAAAAAATAAAACCCTAATCGAGAACCCGGAACCTGATCTTCCACCCAAGCCTAAGACAGCCCCGCTCCCTCCGGAACAAAGCAAAGTCGAGAGCCCAATCGATACCCTTGCCCGTCTTCGTCCTGATCTTCGCAAGGGCAACTATGCGGAAATGCCCGAAGGCACACTCAAACGAGATGACTCCTACTTCTTTCTCGTCCGGAGCCCTCTCTCCTGGCTGCGAGCCTCTCACTTTGCGGAAGCCCACGGCGCACAACTGGCCGTCTTGGAGGAGAAGGAGGCACTCAGCTGGGTGCTCGAGGCCTTCGGTTTCAAATCTCCTCACTGGTTGGGACTCTCGGATTCGGGCACCGAATCCAAATGGCATTGGGCCAACGGAAACGTCCTGAGCACGGACCTCTGGGCTCCGGGACAACCGGATGACTCTCCCGAAAAAAAGGACGGCGAGGATTTTGCCGCTCTTCTCCCCGGCCCCGCTCTAGAGGATCTTCCTGCGTCCCGCGAACTCCCCTTCCTTCTCCAATGGCACGAATCAGGTGAACAACCAGGATCACTCCGGCAACAAATTAAACGGGTTGCCACTGCTTTCAGAGAAAAGCAAATCCCTATCTTCCCGACCGGCACGCGTGACGTCGGCGGTTCTCGCTTTCTCATCGTCCCTGAGTCCCTTTCCTGGGATGAGGCATCCGCCCTCGCCACAACCGCGGGGGGTCATCTAGCCGTACCCTCATCATCCGCCGAAGGTGGTTGGATGCTGCAGTCAATGCAATCTTACCTGAGTGATTATGATGGTCTTTGGGTCGGAGCAAGCCTCTCGGCGCCGCCTAAACAACGCTGGACTTTTGTTACCGCCGAGCGCTTCGAGTTTGTGACGTGGGCGCCAGGCCAACCTGATCTCAAGGATACCCTTCAGCCAGTCCTGCAGATCCGAAGAGGAGCAGATGGTGAATTTGGTTATCACAATTCGGGACGGGCTACAGGTCAAGCCGGAGCTTTCCTACTGGAATGGTCCGCCCGCTCCCGCCGCAACATGCCGGGCAAGGACGACGCCCGCGGCTCTACCGATATCAAAAAGTGGCTCACAGCCCTCCGTCAGAAAATTGTCGTTGACGAAAAATCGTCTTACGAGCGCTACCAAAAGAGCCATGAGAAAAATCTCGAGGGATTTCTCGATGATCTCGAGAAAGAGACGGAGACGGCCCGCCGCTTCAGCCAAGAAGCAAAAGACTACATTAACTCCATTACAAAAGAGATTAAAAAGGCTGGTGAAATCCCTCCCGATCTAGGGAGCGAACAAGCCCGTCGCTTCATCGGCGAACTCCACGAGAAGGCTCTCGAGAAGCAAACCAAACTTTGGGAGGACTACCAAAGCGAATTCCAAGCAGCCAAGACGCGTTACCTCGATAAACTCCAATCTGAGTTGGAACGCCGCATCCAACAAAGAAGCAAAGAGGCCATGAGCTACCTCACGCGTGAATTGCGAGCCGTTAGTGATGACCCCTATTTTCTAGAGATTATCAGTGGAGAGAATCCTTCCGTCCCCGACTAAGACGAGGCTCCTAAACAGGGGGCAACCTTCCCCTACCAGACGGGCTTTTCTGGCAGACCCCACGGCATGAGACAACGGGCGAGGTTTTCGTAGGTATCATACCAAGATTATCCCGTTGTATGTCACGTTTTTCGAAGTCACGGAAGGGTGTGAAGGAAACGAGGTTTGCTTTCCAATACCCACTTCACACGACCACTTCCTTTCCCTTGCTTGATCGCCCTGCAAACTAGTCCAATCTTATTTTCTTTCCAAATAGAAAACCGAAGACGAATTTTCTTACGGAGAAAGGGCGTGTCGAAGTGAATACCTATTAGGATAATAATCCTTGGCAAGGCAGACTTGCTGAATATCCTAATTTAGAGAAATTTGGTGCAATGAACTGGTATTACTCTCAGCATAACCTTTGGATTCCGCGCAAAGGATCTCACCTCATCGCCACAGCCTAATGATGTTTTTTCGAACCATCAGTCTTGTGGCCTCCCTTGCTTCGGTAGCCCTACTCACTTGCTGTAAGCGTCCGTTCAGCGACCGGGCACAGAACTTGTCCGTCTTCCGGTTTTCCGAGAACGGAGCTCCAGTCACCATGGATCCTGTTCAGTCGGCGACGCAGTATGCCAACCTGATGACCACGAGCATCTACGACCAGCTCTACGAATACAAATACCTCGCACGTCCCTACCAACTGAAGCCGCGGCTCGCGATCGCCCTTCCAAAAGTGAGCGCAGATGGTCTGACCTACATTATTCAAATTAAGAAAGACGTCCTCTACGCCGACGACGAGTGCTTCCCGGGAAGCCAGGGACGCGAAGTGGTCGCGGGCGACTTTGTCTACTCGATGCAACGGCTCTTCGATCCCAATGCCAGATCTCAGGGAGAATGGCTTTGGCAAGGGAAGATCAAAGGACTCGACGAGTGGAAGAAAAATGGAGCCGACTACTCGAAGCCGATCGAAGGGCTGCAAGCCCTCGATGACCACACCATCCAGATCATTCTGAACAAGCCCTTCCCCCAGCTCACATATACCTTCGCGATGGGCTTTTCTTCGGTCACACCAAGGGAGGCTGTCAAATATTACGGTAAGGAATTTGGACTCAATCCGGTCGGTAGTGGCCCCTATAAACTTAAATCCTTCACTACCAAAAAGGCTGTGCTGGTTCGAAACGAAAATTACCGTGACGAAATCTTCGACCTTGAAGAAGAGGGATACGATCCGGAAACCCAATCCTGGGCCGGTCTTGAACGACTTCATGGCAAGAAGCTTCCCATCATGGACACCACCGAGGTTTATTTTATGAAGGAATCGATGACTCGCTGGAACTCCCTTAACAAAGGGACTGAAATCCATTTTGGCGGCATCCCTACCGAGCTGACCCACATGGTTGCTGAAGAACTCAACCCTCTCGTTCTCAAGCCGGATTACGCCAAGAAATTCACGGCAATGAACCTTCCTGAGCTGGGAATCGTGTATCTCTATCTCAACATGTCGGACCCGAAGATTGGCCACCATTCGGACCCTGAACAAAACCGACGGAACCTCCTGCTACGCAAAGCTATCAGCGCCGCCTACGACTGGCCGCAGCGGAACCGTCGATACTACAACGGGATTGCGACCTTGTTTCCCGGCACCATTCCTCCCGGCCTGGACGGCTACGACAGCGCCTTCACCGCAGATATGACCGAGCCAGACTTCGAGCAGGCGAAAGCCTACCTCAAGGAAGGCGGATGGAATGCTGACAACCTCCCCGTGCTCGACTTCAACGGCGTCGCCAGTGTGCAGAACACACAAATGTTCGAACAATTCCGCGGCTGGATGGAGAAAATAGGTTACCCGCGGGAGAAGATCCCCTATGTGCCCTTCGCCACTTTTGGGGACTTCAATAAAAAGGTAAAACAGCGCGACTGCACCTTGATCGGAATGGCTTGGGGATTGGACTATCCCGACGCCGAAAACGTGCTCCAACTTTTCTACGGCCCAAATTCCAGTCCGGGATCAAATTCCTCCAACTTCAATGACCCGGAGTATAACAAATTGTTCGAGGAATCCATCGTCATGCAACCGGGCTCAGAGCGAACTGAAATCTACAGAAAACTCAATCAGATCATCATCGATGATGTACCCGCAGTATGCGGACTCTCAAGGAATAGTCCGTTCATCTGGCACAAGAATGTTGTCTTCTTACCTTCACGCAATCCTCACGGAAGCCTATTCAAATATGCTCTCGTCTTTGACGACCCGGACGACCAGTAGACAAGTATGGAAACGCTACAATTCGCTCTCAGAAAACTGCTCTACTCGATCCCGCTGTTGTTTGGAGTGACCTTCATCAGCTTCTTCCTGATGGTCTATCACGGTCCTGATCTAACTTATTCGATCCTTGGTAAAAACCCAACCCCGGAACAAATCACCGAACTCCATGCTCAACTTGGTTATGATCAACCCTTTCTCAAACGCTACTTCCTTTTCCTAAAAGAAATTATCACCTTTGATTTCGGTTCCTCGATTTCCTCCGGAGAAGAAGTCTCCTCCATCCTGAAAAAAAGCGTTCCGATTTCCTTCATGGTCGCGCTCCCGGCCTTTATCCTCTCCAACGCCTTAGGCATTATTTTCGCTCTTTATGCCGCCAATCATCGTGGAAAGAGAAACGACAAAATTATCATGGTCCTCGCTGCAGGCGGCATGAGTGTTAGCTTCCTCATGGTTGTCATCGCCTTCCAAATTATCTTCTGCACGAGCTACGGCCTGAACTGGTTTCCCGTTCAGGGGTGGGTATCCCCTCCGCCGGATTACCCCGATGCCACCGGCTCTGAAATTTTATACTACTACTGGTACTACTACTGGTCCTACGTTGCCGTCCCCACCCTAGCCAGCGTCTTCGTGGCCCTCGGCTACAACACGCGATTCTTCCGGGCCGTTATCGTGGAAGAACTCAACAAAGACTACGTGCGGACGGCACGCGCCTACGGAGTCAGCAACCGAAAGATCATGATCAAGCACGTTCTAAAAAATGCCATGATCCCAATCTCAACGCGCATCATCATCACCATTCCCTTCGTGATCATCGCCGGCAACCTTGTCGTGGAAAAATTCTTCGGAATTCCCGGAGTCGGTCTGGTCACTTACGACGCCATTACCAATGGTGATCTTCCCATCGTGAAAGCCGTGGTAACTTGGACCGCCGCACTTTACGTAATAGCCCTCATCATCACGGACATCGTCTATAAGATGATCGATCCAAGAACCTCCTACAGCCAATAATCCGGAATCATGAGTGAAGAAGGAGGCAATACCGGCAGGGAATCGCTCTGGAGCAAGAGTCGTCGAAAACTAATGCGCGACCGTGTTGGCGTAGCCGCCATGATCGTCGTGGGCATCTACGGGGTCATCGCGATCCTGGTCACCTTCGAACTCATCGGCCAGAACTGGAGCCAGCTTGGCGAGGAAGGATTCGGGGGCATGTCCTTTGCGCACTGGTTCGGTACCAACATCAACGGGCAGGACATCTTCTCCCGCGCAATCCAGGGTACCAGAACCGCCTTCCAGGTCGGGTTGATGGTGGCGATTACCTCGACCGCGATCGGTGGGTTCCTCGGTGCGATCGCCGGCTACTTTCACCGCACCATCGTGGATGAAGCCATCATGTGGATCTACGGCTGCATCGACGCTATTCCCTTCTATCTCTTCGTGGCCGCTGTCGCCTTTTCGCTGAAGGATGGTCCTCTCCAGCCGTGGGGAATGCACATAGCGATGATCGCGACTTTCTGGTCGAGCACCTGCCGCATCGTGCGCGGCGAGGTTATCAAGATCCGTAGCCTCGAATACATCCAGGCCGCCAAGGCGGTCGGAGTTGGCCCACTGACCATCGTCCGCCGCCATGTCATGCCTAACACTTCCCACATCCTGCTAGTGCAATCGACGATCGCCTTCGTCGGGGCGATCAAGAGCGAGGTCATTCTCACTTTCCTAGGTCTGGGCGTCGTCAATGGAGTCAGCTGGGGCACCATGCTCTCCGCGTCCACCAGTGACGTGTTGCGCGGACACTTCGGCAACTTCCTCGGGGCTTCCGGATTCCTTTTCGTGCTCGTGATCGCCTTCAATATGTTCGCCGATGCCCTGCAAGACGCGCTCGACCCCAAAAAAGTTTCCTCCTAATTCGATCATGTCCGAATCCTCTTCCAAGCCCATCCTCAACATCCGCGATCTCGTCGTCGAGTTCAAGACCGAGGCGGGCGTCATCCGGGCACTCGATGGCATCAGCTTCGAGGTCGGAGAGGGAGAGGCCCTCGGGATCGTCGGCGAGTCGGGTTGCGGAAAATCCGTCACCGCGCTCTCGATCCTGAGATTGATTCCCAACCCTCCGGGACGAATCGCCGGGGGCTCCATCGAACTGGACGGTATTGACGTCGTCTCCCAGCCGGAAGACAAGATGCGGAAGGTCCGCGGCTCTCTCGCCTCCATGATTTTCCAGGAGCCCATGACCGCCCTCAATCCGGTCTTCACCATCGGCAACCAAATGGTCGAAGTCATCCGCGTGCACCAGAAGGTTTCAAAGGTCGACGCGAAGAAGCAGGCCATCGAAATGCTGCGAACCGTCAACATCGAATCACCAGAGAAGCGCATCGATCAATATCCTCACGAGCTATCCGGCGGGATGCGACAGCGGGTCATGATTGCGATGGCTCTCTCCTGCAGTCCCAAACTGCTCATTGCGGACGAGCCCACCACCGCACTGGATGTTACAGTGCAAGCTCAGGTCATGGAGGAGATCAGTCGTCTCCAGCGTGAAATGAACATGGGGATGATCCTGATCACGCACGACCTCGGTGTGATCGCTGAGACCTGCACCCGCGTCGTGGTGATGTATTGCGGCAAGATTATCGAGATGGCCGAAACGAAGGAGCTCTACGAGAACCCTAAACATCCCTACACCCGAGGCCTGCTCGATTCAATCCCACGCATCCGTGAGGAGAAACTCGAATCTCTGCCCATCATTGAAGGAATGGTTCCCGACCTCGCTAATCTCCCCAAAGGATGCCGCTTCGCGGAGCGTTGCCCCAAGGCCGAAGATCGTTGCCGGGAAAACGAGCCACCCCTTGAAGACACGGAAAGCGGCGGAAAAGTTGCGTGTTTCATTCCCAACTAATTAAACCCATGGAAGATCCACTAGTACAGGTTAAAAACCTCAAGACCTACTACCCGATCAAGGGTGGCCTGCTGAACCGTCGGATGGGCGACGTCAGGGCCGTGAATGGGGTCAGCCTCGACATCCAGGCGGGCCAGACCTTTGGTCTTGTTGGAGAGTCGGGTTGCGGAAAATCGACTTTCGGCCGGTCGATCCTTCGCCTTCAGAATGTCACTTCGGGCGAGGTGCGCATCGATGGCCAAGACATCCTCTCTCTCGATCGAGAAGCATTAGTGAAAGCACGGGCCGACATGCAGATCATCTTCCAGGACCCATATGGCTCCTTGAATCCGAGGATGACTGTTCGACAGATCATTCGTGAACCACTCGACACCCACGAGGTCGGCGAAAAGGTGGGCCGGGATGCCGAGGTCATGCGTCTCCTCGAAATCTGCGGACTACGGAAATCGGTCGCCGACCGCTATCCTCACGAATTTTCAGGCGGACAACGCCAGCGGATTGGAATCGCGCGGGCCCTCGCCCTTAAACCGAAGTTCATCGTCGCGGACGAACCTGTCTCGGCGCTCGACGTCTCGGTACAGAGCCAGGTCCTCAACTTGATCAGCGACTTGCAGGCGGAATTCGGAATCTCCTTCCTCTTCATCTCGCACGACCTTGCGGTAGTCCAACACATTAGCCACGAGGTGGGCGTCATGTATTTTGGTGAACTCGTCGAGCGAGCGTCCGCCGAAGAACTCTATTCTTCACCCAAGCATCCTTACACCCAGGCCCTCCTGGAGGCCATTCCGCAGCCCCTTCCCGGTCGCGAAAAGAAGAAAATCTCGATCACTGGGGACATCCCTTCGCACCATGATCCGCCCAAGGGATGCCCGTTCCAGCCGCGCTGTCCGGTCGCCATGCCACAGTGTGCTGAACACAAGCCTCCCCTGAAACCGCTGGACACTTTTTCCCGGCACCAGGTAAGTTGCTGGCTTTACTGAGCGGAAGAGAAAGCAGCTCAACTCCTACGCATCCTCGAAAGAAGTCATGGACGAGGTGCTTCTCGTGCACGAGGGCCTTCTTGCAGTGTTCGCGATCGAGTGGAATCATGGAATTCTTCAGTCGATAATGATTGGATTTGAGAGGGTGCCGTGCATCATTTCTAGGATGAACCGATCACTACTAAGTCTTTGTTTTACGGTTGTAACTTCTTCATTTTTGGCAGCCAAGCCGATGAAGGTCTATATTCTTTCCGGACAGTCGAACATGGAAGGGCACGCCAAGATATCATCCTTTGACCATATCGGGATGGATCCGAAGACCGCACCAATGTTGAAGGAGATGCGGGGGGAAGACGGAACACCGATTATCTTCGATGATGTCTGGCTAACCTATCGGACCGGGAAAGCCGAGGACAAACCGGGGGTTGGAAAATTGACGGCGGGGTTTGGATCACGGAAGGTTTCGACTGAAGCTGGCGAAAAGATTGGGCCGGAATTCACCTTTGGAATCTACACGCGAAAATTGGTCAATGAGCCGATCCTGATCATCAAGACGGCCTGGGGTGGTAAGTCTATCAATACCGATTTCCGTTCGCCAAGTGCCGGGCCATATGAGTTTAATGATAAGCAAGTGGAGACCTTCAAAAAACAGGGGAAGGATCTTTCCAAGATTAAGGAGGAGAAGGCTGAAGCGACTGGTTATTATTACCGCATGATGATGGAGCACGTGAAGTCAGTCCTTGCTGATCCGGGCAAGGTGCATCCTGGCTACAATGCCAAGGAAGGCTATGAAGTCGCCGGTTTTGTCTGGTTCCAGGGTTGGAATGACATGGTCGATAGCGGGACCTATCCGAATCGTGGTCAAGCCGGTGGCTATGATAAATACAGTGACGTGATGGCTCACTTCATCCGCGACGTACGCAAGGATCTGGGCGTACCCAAGTTGCCCTTTGTGATCGGGGTGATGGGGGCTGGTGGGCCGACCGATCTCTACGAAAAAAACCAGCAGCGATACAAAGCCACTCACCAAGGTTTCCGCGATGCGATGGCGGCTCCAGCTTCGATGCCTGAATTTAAGGGAAACGTGATCGCAGTTTTGACTGAGAAGTATTGGGATCTCGAGCTGGATGCGGTTGACAAGAAGCGGTCGCAGGTGCGGGCCAAAGAGAAGGAGCTGAAGAAAGAGAACCTTTCGAAGAAGGAGGTTTCAGATGCGATTGGAAAATTCCAAGCCGACCTGTATACCGCTCGCGACCTTGAACTATTGAAGGGGATTACAAATGCCGATTACCACTACAAAGGATCAGCTAAAATCTTGGCAGGAATCGGCAAGGCTTTTGCCGAAACATTACACCATCTGGGTAGCAAGTGATTAAAGGTGAGTTTTCCTCGCTAGCATCTTAAGTGGTCCGAATTTTGAAGCTCGGATCAGCAAACAGAATTATGAATTCGAATTCTGCCGGGAGCGAGGCCCTCAAATTGGGAGTGCACTTCGTCAGCGCTATTCCTCAGAAATGAATTTGAATCGCGATTACTTCGCTTTCTGCACTTCGACGCCGGTTTTATCCTTGCGGCGCTGTATACCCCACAAGCCCTGAAGTTGGAGTCTTGGACGGCTTTGTTCTGCACATCGATATTCCTCAGGTAGTCAGATGCCTGAACTGCTTTCCACCCTCGGCGCGCGCCAGCATTGTCGCGGCCCCATCGCCGCCGTCTGCCTGAAACACCCCAGGCAGATCGGTGCAGCCTCAGAAGATTACATCATTGTTGGTTCCTACAACTTACACGAGAGCTTCAGAGAGGTAATCTCCGCCAGCGGTTAGGTCACCAACTTTGACGTGCACGCTACCCTTGCCGGGTGTCTCCTGGATCTCGAGCTTCAGCGCGAGCACACAGAAAGTTACGAACACAGTAATATTTTCACGGAAATGGTAGACGAAGCGGTCCTAATATCCTCCCTTTGGGACACCTGAAGTTTACTTTCATTAGAAGATTTTAGTGCAAGGGTTTTGTGAAAAATCTGACATCAGTTTAAAAATGTAACATATTATTAAAGTGGTGCGCAACATCGCGAACCGCATTCCCATCACGTCCTAATCACATTGAGGAGGGTTCTTCTTCGATGCTTACCTGAAAAGTATACTCCACCGCTGGAGTGGTTGGACGCGTGGCGCGAAGAGCGTGCTGGAAAAAGGCGACCTGCCAGGGTAACCTTTCCTCCATCCACTCACTGCGATCTCTTTGGTCGCTGGAAAAGCGGCGCTACCGATTATCATGAACCCCTCCCCCGCTGCCCTCCTCCTCCTTGTCCCACTTGCGATCGCCGCGCCCAAGCCTTTCGACCGCCTTACCTTCCACGCACCTGCGAAGCCCCTATCCAAGAAGGCCGTGACTGAAGACTGGCCGCGCTTCTTGGGTCCGCGTCATGACCTTCATTCCAAGGAGACCCGTCTCCTCAAGTCCCTCCCAACCGCGGGCCCGAAGATGGTGTGGGAAGTGTCCCGGGGAGGCGGCCATGCACCACCTGTCGTCTCAGGCGACCACCTTGTGATGATCTATACCCTGAAGGATCGCGAGGTCATCGAATGCCTTCACCCCGAAACCGGCCTTCGTCACTGGAAATTCGATTATCCTGTCACGTTGAAAACGAGCTACGGAACCAAGGATGCCCCGCGCTCCGGGCCCGTGATCGACGGTGATCTGGTCTTCTCAGTCGGAGTGCGTGGTGACCTACATTGTCTCTCCCTGACAACCGGCAAGCTTGTTTGGAAGAAAAATCTCGACGAGGAATACGGACCCGCGCCCTTCTTTTTCGGACGAGGTGGTTGCCCTCTTGTCCACCGCGATCAACTCATCGTCAACGTCGGCGGTAAGTTCTGCGTGGGTGGCTTCAACAAGAGAACCGGCAAGCTCATCTGGACAACAAAACACGACTGGCAAGCCAGCTACGCCTCACCGGTGCCGGCGACAATCCACGGCAGAGACCGCATCCTTGTCTTCGCCGGTGGCATGACCGATCCTCCCGCGGGGGGCCTTCTCAGCATCAACCCGGAAATCGGTAAAGCGGAGAGCACTTTTCCCTGGCGCGCACGGATGTATACCTCGGTCAACGCCGCCTCGCCGGTCGTGATCGGCAATGCCGCCTTTGTCACCGAGGGCTACACCGAGGGCGGCGCCATGGTCGACTTCGCTCCCGATGGCAGCACCAAGCTGCGATGGCAAGCGCGGCAATTCAGCAGCCAATTCACCACCCCTGTAGCCCATGAAGACTATCTCTACGGGGTGTCGGGCACCGGCGGAACCGAGATGGTCTGCTACGAGATCGCGACCGGTCGTGAAATGTGGCGGGACGGCCTTGCTCTTGAAGGCGCGCGTTTGGGACGGGCCAGCCTGCTCCACATCGACGGAGCTTTCCTGTGCCTCGGAGCCCAAGGAACCCTTCTCTGGCTTGATCTAAGCCCGAAAGGCGCCAAGATTCTTTCCCAGGCACAGCTCTTCCGAGCGCCGGAGACCTGGGGCGTTCCTGTGGTGTCGCGCGGACTGCTCTACATCAACCAGAACGCCATGGACACACGCCTAGTGTGCTACGATTTGCGACGATAGGCCACAATGGAGTAACTTACTTGATCTACCAGCTT
>Ga0209711_10000826_pt1 | contig 31526 bp, 26 predicted proteins | sample ArcticOcean_MG_C_7_FD_187441 | JGI IMG/M metagenome (GOLD analysis project Ga0209711, IMG submission 187441) | Marine microbial communities from western Arctic Ocean - ArcticOcean_MG_CB11_88 (SPAdes) (version 2) | ecosystem: Environmental > Aquatic > Marine > Oceanic | place: Arctic Ocean...
ATTTAGGACAATATGTAATTGTAATACCAGAAGACAATCTTATTGTTGTTCGTTTGGGACATCTTACCCAAAAAACAAATGGAGAAGCTTTTCCAAAAGTATTCCATTTGTATGTTGAAGAAGCCTATAAAATGCTAGAGAATGCTGGACAAAATTGATTTAACAAAAATCCTGTTTCTTGATATTGAAACCGTTCCTGAAGAGGAATATTTTGATGAGCTTTCGCCCTATAGAAAAGAGCTATGGGCTCAGAAATCGGCTTACCAAAGAGGTGACGAGGAAAGTCCCGAAGCATTTTATGGTAGGGCTGGAATTTGGGCTGAGTTTGGAAAAATTGTGTGTATATCCGTTGGATATTTTGTGGCTCAAGCAGAAGAACGGAATTTTAGAATTAAAACTTTTTTTGGAGAAGAAAAGCAGCTTCTACTCGAATTCAAAGAATTACTCGATAACCATTTTAACTTAAGAACACATGTGCTCTGTGCCCATAACGGAAAAGAATTTGACTTCCCTTATATCGCCAGACGCATGATTATTCACAGTGTAGATTTACCCAAAAGCCTTAATTTATTTGGGAAAAAGCCTTGGGAAGTTCCGCATATCGACACCATGCATTTATGGCGTTTCGGGGATTTCAAGCATTACACCTCTCTGAAATTATTGGCAGAAGTATTGGGAATTCCTTCTCCAAAAGATGACATCGACGGAAGTGAAGTTGCCCATGTGTTTTATGTAGAAAAAAATATAGATCGTATTGTAACCTATTGCGAAAAAGACGTGGTCACCATAGCTCAGGTTGTTTTACGCTTTAAAAATGAACCTTTGCTTGAATCTGAAGAAATTATATGGCTACGATAAAAAAAGACTCCATCATCGAAGTAGTTGATTTTTCACTTTCTATTGACAATAAATCGATTTTAAAAAACATCAACTTTTCCATTGCACCAAATGAAATAGTAGCCATGGTTGGTGAATCGGGGAGTGGGAAATCGTTAACTGCTTTATCTCTTTTAGGGTTATTGCCAAAAAATAAAACACAGATCGATTCTGGAACAATTCAATTTGAAGAGACTCCTCTTTTAGATTTAACAGAAAAAGAGTGGCAACAACTTCGAGGAAACAAAATCAGCATGGTTTTTCAAGAACCACAATCATCCTTAAACCCAACCATGAAATTTGGTGTTCAGGTCGACGAAATTATACAACAACATTTTAAAAATCGTTTTTCAACTAAAGAACGAAAGATCAAAGTTATTGAAGCTTTTGAGCGTGTAAAGCTTCCTAATCCTGAACGAATTTATAACGCATATCCGCATGAAATTAGCGGGGGTCAAAAGCAGCGGGTTATGATTGCAATGGCGTTGATGAATGAGCCCAAATTACTCATTGCAGATGAACCTACAACAGCTCTTGATGTGCAGGTTCAAAAAGAAATAATCGAACTTTTAAAAGAATTGCAAAAGGAAACACAAATGAGTGTGTTGTTCATTTCGCATGACCTCTCTTTAGTTTCTCAACTTGCCGATAAGATTATAGTGCTTTATCAAGGTAAGGTGGTTGAAACTGGAACGCCAATTGAGATTTTCAAAAACCCAAAAGAACGCTACACACGTGCGTTGATTCAGGCACGGCCAACTCCAAATAAGCGTTTAAAAAAATTACCTACTATTGAAGATTACAGTGATGATTTGGTTGTAAGCGAATATGTAGATCCTCAAGACCGAAGCCTGCGTTTGGATAAACTGTATACTCAAGAGCCCATACTCTCGGTTCGTAACCTTTATAAAACATACACTTCTTCCAATGGATTGTTTGGAAAGAAAGAACACTTTACTGCAGTACACGATTTGTCTTTTGATCTCTATCCAGGAGAAACTCTCGGATTGGTGGGCGCTTCAGGCTGTGGGAAATCGACTCTAGGAAGGGCATTGGTGTATTTAGACAAACCTACTTCTGGTGAAATTCACTACAAAGGGCAATCGCTAAAGGACTTGAATCCAACTCAAATTAGAACCCTACGTACAGATGTTCAGTTTATTTTTCAAGACCCTTATGCAGCATTACATCCTCAAAAAAAGATTGGAAATGCTATCTTGGAGCCGCTGGTAGCCCACAAAATTTTACTGCAATCGGAACAAAAAAACCGTGTATTGTCGTTACTAGAACAAGTTGGTTTAGACCCAGCCTTCTTCGATCGATATCCGCATGAATTATCTGGAGGGCAACGGCAGCGCGTTGTTATTGCCCGAGCCTTAGCTGTAGAACCCAAAGTACTGATTTGTGACGAATCAGTTGCTGCCTTGGACATCTCGGTTCAAGCACAAGTATTGAATTTGCTGAATGAATTACAAGAAAAATTAAAGCTTTCTTATCTGTTCATATCTCATGATCTTTCCGTTGTCCAATACATTTCGGATAAAATAATGGTTATGCACGAAGGAGAATTGGTCGAGTATAAAGAAGCCGATGAACTCTATCGAAATCCCGAACAACTCCCAACCCAAAAACTGATAGAAGCAATTCCATCTGTGCCTTTTTAACCTCTTTAAGGCTTAAGGCGCAGGATTAGGAATCTGATTGTGGACCGCTTCGATTTCTTTCAAAAGTTCCTTTGAAAGCGTAAGATCAATACTGTCTATGTTTTCTTGAAGTTGCTCTACACTAGTTGCACCAACAATATTGGAGGTTAAAAAAGGCTGACTGTTTACAAAGGCTAGTGCCATTTGTGTAAGACTTATACCGTGGTTTTGCGCTATTTGATAATACTGTTCTGTCGCTTCGATGGATTGGTCGCTGTTGTAACGTGCCATATTAGGAAACAAAGTCAAACGTGCTTTGTCTAAATTGTGCCCACCTCGGTACTTTCCTGTAAGCCGTCCAAAACCTAAAGGAGAATACGCTAATAAGCCAATGTTTTCACGCATACAAATTTCCGAATTTCCAACTTCAAAAACCCGAGTAAGTAAAGAATATGGATTTTGAATGGTGATCATTTTTGGCAAGCCCTTTTTTGAAGCTTCCAAGTAACGCATCATTCCCCATGGAGTTTCATTCGACAATCCTACCTGTCTTATTTTTCCTGCTTTCACAAGTTCATCTAAAGTCTCTAGTACCTCTTCAAAATTCTCTTCCCATGGATCTTTAGGATTGTGAGAATAGCCACGTTGTCCAAAAAAGTTGGTCATCCGTTCGGGCCAATGTAATTGGTATAAATCAAGATAATCAGTTTGCAAACGCTTCAATGAATTATCTAAAGCCTCAATAATATTCGCTTTATTGAAGCATAAGTTTTCACGTATATGTGCTGTATACGATCCTGGTCCTGCAGCTTTGGATGCCAAAACTATTTTGGATCTGTTCCCGGTTTTCTTAAACCAGTTTCCCATAATACGTTCCGTCTCTCCTTGTGTTTTTGCATTTGCAGGGACAGGGTATAACTCAGCAGTGTCGAAAAAATTAACTCCTTTGTCTAGAGCTAAATCCATTTGTTCGAAGCCTTCTGCTTCTGTATTTTGGTTTCCAAAAGTCATGGTGCCTAGGCAAATTTTACTGACCTCAATGTCAGTTCCAGGTAGTGTAGTGTATTTCATAAATTTAGTCTAGGTCTTGAAGTAACTTTCCGATTTCGTCCAATTTTGGAGCTAAAATTACTTCTATACGTCTGTTTTTTGATCGATTATCAGCTGAAGAATTTGGAACAAGAGGACTGTATTCTCCCTTTCCAGCAGCAGTAATATTTTCTGGCATCACGCCTTTATTTTGAAGTAAAAGACTCACAATTGCAGTTGCTCTTTTTACCGAAAGATCCCAGTTTCCTGATAACTTCGAATCTCCGATATAAGGGTCATCATCGGTATGCCCTTCAATAAGAACCGAAATGTCTTTGTTCTGTTCGAGTACCATAGCCAATTGTTTGATTGCTAGTTTTCCTTCGGAACCAACCGCCCAACTTCCAGACTTAAATAACAATTTGTTTTCCATAGAAACATACACCTTTCCGTTGCGTTGTTCTACCGTTAATCCTTTTCCGTCGAAACTTAAAAGAGCTTTACTCAAGGAACTTTTTAATTTAGAAAGAAGCGCCTCTTTGTTTGCGATCACACGTTCCAATTCGTTTACTCGAGCAATTTTGGAGGCAAGCTCGTTTTGAAGAGAATCGAGATCTGATCGTTCATCGGATAATTCAGATTCTTTCAATTGAATTTCGTCCAATAAACTTCTGTTCTGTTCGATGCTTTCTTGCAGCGCATCGGTACTGTTTTGTTCTAAAGCTTTATAAGAATCTTCGAGCGTTTCGTAACTCTTTTTTGAACGGTCGAGTTCCTTTTCAATTTGTTCAAATTGTGTCATCAAATCGCCATAATGATATCGTAGCGAATCGTAGCGAATCAAAAGTTCACTATTTTCTTTTTCCAAAATAGAATGATCCACTTTTAATTGAGCGTAGTTTCCTTCAATTTCATTGAACATTTTGGAAGAAACGCAACTCACAAGGGAAACAGCTGTAAGGGTAAGGAGTATTATTTTTTTCATCTTGTAATGTTATTCTTTTTTAAAATCTAATTCAACCACAACTGGGCAATGATCCGAATGATGGGCTTCGGACAAAATATATGCTCGGGTTATTTTTTCTTGAATTGGGCTACTAACCATGGCATAATCCAAACGCCAGCCTTTGTTGTTTGCACGAGAATTTGCACGGTAACTCCACCAGCTGTATTGGTGGGGCTCTTGATTCAATTCCCGAAACGAATCGACAAATCCTTGATTGACTAAGCGATCCATCCAAGCACGTTCTTCTGGTAAAAATCCAGAAACATTTTTGTTACGAACTGGATCATGAATATCGATTGCCTTGTGGCAAATGTTATAATCCCCACAAACTATAAGGTTTGGTATTTCTTTTTTTAGTGTTTCGAGATAAGCGCTAAACTGATCCATGAATTGAAATTTATATTCCAATCGGTCGGTATTAGTTCCCGAAGGTAAATACATACTGATTACAGAACAGTGGTCAAAGTCTGCACGAATCACGCGGCCTTCAAAATCCATTTGTTCAATCCCAGTGCCATATTCAATATGGTTTGGCTTTTGTTTGCACAAAAGAGCAACACCGCTATATCCTTTCTTTTGAGCAGAAAACCAATAGTGGTGGTACCCCGACTTTTCAATGGCTTCGATGTCCACTTGCTCTTTTTGTGCTTTAGTCTCTTGAAGGCATAGCACATCAGGTTGTGTGGCATCTAACCAGCCAATAAAATCTTTTTTAAAAGCAGCACGTATGCCGTTGACGTTATAAGAAATGATTTTCATCCTAGCTAAAGTAAGCATTCTCTAGGTTTTACAAAACGTGTTTAGCAAAAGAATTAAGACAAAAGGCAAACGCTTTTAAATATTCTGTAACCAGTTTTTAATATCCAGTTTTTCATTCAAAATTCCACCAACAGCGTCCAAGGCGATTCGCTCTTGCTTCATACTGTCGCGATAACGAATGGTTACCGTTTGGTCTTCTAAAGTTTGATGGTCAATGGTTATGCAATAAGGAGTTCCAAGTGCATCTTGACGACGGTAGCGTCTTCCAACTGCATCTTTTTCGTCATAGGCAACTGCATGATTCCACTTCAAATCGTCCATCAATTTTTTGGCTACTTCTGGAAGGCCATCTTTCTTCACCAAAGGTAAAATAGCAACCTTTGTAGGCGCTAAAACTTCAGGCAATTTAAGTACAGTTCTGGTACTGCCATCTTCAAGAGTTTCTTCTCGTAAAGCCCAAGAAAAAACAGCCAAGAACATACGGTCAAGACCAATCGAAGTTTCCACTACATAAGGCACGTAGTTTTCGTTGCGTTCTGGGTCAAAATACTGTAGTTTTTTTCCGGAAAATTCTTCGTGGCTTTTCAAGTCAAAATCTGTTCTTGAATGTATTCCTTCTAATTCTTTAAAACCAAAAGGGAATTTAAATTCAATATCCGCGGCAGCATCGGCATAATGCGCTAATTTTTCGTGATCATGAAAACGGTAGTTCTCTGCTCCCATCCCTAAAGAAAGGTGCCAGTTGAGTCGGGTTTGTTTCCATTGATCATACCATTCTTTCTGCGTTCCAGGTGGAATAAAAAATTGCATTTCCATCTGTTCAAACTCCCGCATTCGGAAGATGAATTGACGTGCAACAATTTCGTTTCTAAAAGCCTTTCCTGTTTGTGCAATTCCAAAAGGGATTTTCATACGTCCAGTCTTTTGGACATTCAAAAAGTTTACAAAAATTCCCTGAGCAGTTTCTGGACGTAAATATAAATCCATTGCAGATTCTGCCGAAGCACCCAACTTGGTGCCAAACATCAGGTTGAATTGCTTGACATCGGTCCAATTTCTGGAGCCCGATTCTGGGCACGCAATTTCTAATTCTTCGATTAAATTTTTAACGTCTTCTAGGTCTTCTTTCTCCAAAGATTGTCCCAAACGCTTTAGTATGGTGTTTATTTTTTCTTGATACCCAACAACACGTGGGTTAGTCGATTTGAATTCTTCTGGATTAAAAGCCTCTCCAAAACGCTTGGCAGCTTTTGCAATTTCCTTATCCATTTTGCCTTCAATTTTGGCGCAATAATCTTCTACCAAAACATCGGCACGATATCTTTTTTTAGAATCTTTATTATCAATCAAAGGATCATTAAACGCGTCCACGTGTCCAGAAGCTTTCCAAGTAGTTGGATGCATCAGAATAGAAGCATCGATTCCAACGATATTATGATGCAGTTGCACCATAGATTTCCACCAGTAATCGCGGATATTTTTTTTAAGGGCTACTCCGTTTTGAGCATAGTCGTATACAGCACTAAGGCCATCGTATATTTCACTAGAGGGGAATATAAATCCGTATTCTTTTGCGTGTGAAATGATCTTTTTGAAATCTGTCATGTGGCAAAAATAATCCTTTTTCGTATTTTACGAAGACCAAATCTTATTTTACATGAAAAACTTGGCAAAAGAATTTGCTAGCGACCTTGAAAATTTGTTTTTCCGCTCCAATGTTTGTGTTGTAATAGCCCTTTAACTCCTCATGAAAAAAACATTTGTGTACATTGTCAACTGCAACTTCCGTTCACCTATTTTCATTTAGATGGAAATAATCCAATGGCTCAAAAACTAAGCGCATTATTGAAAATTGAAACTGCTACCACCCTTTGCTATTTTGAGAAAAACAGTATTTTGGAGCGTATGCTTTATCAATTGAAATACAGTGGGCAAGAACATTTAGGAACTTATTTTGGATCTCTAATGGGAGAGTTGTTGCTGCCGTTAAAAGAATTTAATAACATCGAAGCGGTAATTCCAGTTCCGTTGCACCCGAAGCGTAAACGAAAAAGAGGATACAATCAAGTAACACTTTTCGGGAAAACTATTGCCCAACACCTTAACGTTCCCTTTATAGAAGGGTTTCTTTTACGAACTGAGAACACCAAGCAATTGGCAAAAACAACCGATGATCGAAATGCTGTTTTGAAAAATGCTTTTGAGCTAGGTACAAAAAACAGCAATCCAAAACACTGGCTTTTGGTAGACGATATAATCACTACCGGTGCTACACTAGATGCATGTGGTAGTCTGCTATTGAAAAACCCTGAAAATCAATTGAGCATTGCTACTATCGGCTATAGGATTTAAGGGATTTATCCGTTAATTTGCACTTAAAATAAGATTCATGCGGAAACATTTCGTTTACATCCTTGGTATTCTTCTGATTCTATCGGTTTCTCACTGCGCCAAAAGAGGTACACCAACCGGCGGAGTTAAAGACAGTATCCCACCTGTTTTGATCAGAGCAACTCCTCCGCTGAATACTACCTTATTTGATGAAGAAAAAATTACATTAGTTTTTGATGAATACATCAAACTTAAAGACATCGCAACTCAGCTGATCACATCCCCACCACTAGAACCAAGTCAGTATAAAATATCTCCAGAATCAACGGTAAGCAAAAAGGTTGAGATCCGACTTCTAGACTCCCTAAAACCAAACGTGACGTATACCTTTAATTTTGGATCTGCAATTGAAGATTTTAATGAAAATAATCCCCTAACCTTTTTTAGTTATACTTTTTCTACCGGATCTATAATCGACTCTCTTTACATAGAAGGGATTGTAAAAGACGCTTTTGAAAATGAAACAGAACCTTTCATATCGGTACACTTATATCCGATTGATTCGACCTATACCGATTCCACTATTTTCAAAAGAAAACCTTTTTATATAGCAAACACATTGGATAGTGTGTATTTCAAATTACAAAACATCAAGGAAGGGTCTTATGAAATGATTGCCATTCAAGATGTTGGAAAAAATTATCTTTTTGATCAGAACATTGATAAAATCGGCTTTTTTGACGAACCTGTTCAACTCCCAAGAGACTCGCTCAAATTCCCTGTTCTGTTTAAAGAAATACCAAATTTCGATTGGGCAAGACCACAATACATAAACGACCACCATATTGTTTTTGGATATTATGGAAACCCCGAAGAAAAAGAAATTGAACTTATTAGCGAGGTTCCCGAAGATTTTAAATACCTCATCACCAAACACACAGAACAAGACAGTTTAGATTTTTGGTTCGCAGGGATTAAAGAAATCGATTCCCTGGTTTTCAATTTGACTGGAAAAGATTCTATAGAACAAAGAATAATTAAACCTGCTCGACCAAAAATTGATTCGTTAGAATTTAGTTTTTCACATCGAGGGAGTATTGATTTTCTAGATACTTTGGCATTAAAAGCGACCTTACCACTAGTGGCGATTGACAAAGATTTTATTGAAATCAGAGATGTCGACTCCTTAGTTGTACCCTTTACTTCTACGATCAATTCAAACCAAAATAAAATTATTTTTGACTTTGAAAAAACACCTAATGATCGCTATACCATTCGCCTTTTACCCAATGCTGCAACTGATTTTTGGGGGAGTACCAACGATACTTTAAAAATAATTCTAGGCACTAAAAAGCTAGAAGATTACGGGATTATTATTCTTACGGTAGAAACAGAAGGAACATATAATTACTTTCTCCAGCTTTTAGATGCAAGGGGAGATGTCGTTAGAAAAGCATTGAAAAGTGAAAACAATCGCTATACATTCGATTATCTACTTCCGGGAACCTATAGTGTTCGTATGATAAAAGATCGCAACAACAATCAACAGTGGGATACCGGAAATTACTTGAAGAAAATTCAACCTGAAGAAGTCGTTTATATGAAAGGTGAAATTGATTTGCGCGCCAATTGGGATCAAAATGAAACTTTTACTGTAGAAGAAACGAATCGCGATCGTTAAGAAAGTTCAATTGCGTCCGTATCGCTTCTTGATCGTTTTTGTTTAGAGTCACTTGAGTCAAACCCGGCTTGTTTTCTGCAGTTCCCAAACAAACTCCTAAAGGGTCATAAGCAGCGCTATGACCCGGATATATATTGTCGTTAGCATCTGATCCAATTCGGTTTACACCAAGCGTAAAAGTCATATTCTCGATTGCACGCGCTTGCAAGAGTGTATCCCATGCATGGATTCTTGGAGCCGGCCAATTGGCCACAAAAACCAGCAGATCATAATCCGATGTGTTTCTTGACCAAACTGGAAAACGGAGATCGTAACATATTCTAAGACAAACCTTCCATCCTTTAAAATCTATAATCCCATCTGTTTCTCCAGCTTGATATGCCAAATCTTCTCCTGCAGGCGTATAGCGATGTCTTTTGTCATAATGATGAATGCTCCCATCTGCATTGACCCATACAAATCGGTTATAAAACTGACCTTCTTCTTCGATTGCAACACTACCTGCTACTGCCACTTGGAGTTTTTCAGACCACTGCTTCATCCATTGAATGGTGACGCCAGACATGGACTCTGCAACGAGTTCAGGGCGCATAGTAAAGCCTGTAGAAAACATTTCTGGAAGAAAAACCACATCGGTATTTGAAGTGAGTTGTTCGAAGTACGTTTCGATATGTTTTCTATTGGCTTGGGGTTGTTCCCAAAGCAAATCAGTTTGAATCAAGGCAACATTCAATTCTGTTTTCATGTGGATAATTTTAAATAAAAATACATAAAATTAAAACGCTTTTTAATATCTATTAATCTGAACTGATTGTTTTTCTTCTATCTTTAAACCAACAGACTAAACTCATTACCCTATGGAAAAAAAATATATAGTTGCATTTGATCAAGGAACTACGAGTACTCGAGCTATTATTTTTGATAAAAAAGGAAGCATCATAGCCATCTCTCAAAAAGAACTTCAACAATATTATCCGCAATCGGGTTGGGTAGAACACGATGCGAGTGCCATCTTCAATGATCAACTCGAAGCCTTTGATAACGTAATGTCGGAAACTGGAATTGATGCTTCGGAAATTGCTTCTATCGGAATTACTAACCAACGAGAAACAACCGTTGTATGGGATAAAAATACAGGCGAACCAATACACAAGGCCATTGTATGGCTCGACAAAAGAACCACTCCAATTTGTGATCAGCTCAAAGCGGATGGTTTAGAAACTTACGTAAAAGAAAATACCGGTCTGGTAATCGATTCCTATTTTTCGGGCACCAAACTCAAATGGATTTTAGATGAAATTCCCGGGGCACGCAAGCGCGCCGAGGCAGGAGAATTGCTTTTTGGAACCATCGATTCTTGGTTGATTTTTAAATTAACCCAAGGAAAAAGCCATGTAACGGATCATACCAATGCTTCACGAACGATGATCTACAACATCAAAACATTGTCATGGGATGAGAAAATGTTGCAAGCGATGGGGATTCCATCATCCATGTTGCCGCATGTACAAGAATCTTCTTCCGACTTTGGCTCCTTAGATTATAAAGGAATTCATATTCCAATTTATGGAGTAGCGGGAGATCAACAAGCAGCCCTATTTGGACAAGGTGGTCATCAGCCTGGAATGGCAAAAAACACCTACGGCACGGGTTGTTTTCTTTTACTCAATACAGGAAAGGAACACTTGGTTTCTAAAAACGGTTTGCTTACAACCTTGGCTTGTAGTATCGAAAACGAAAAGCCCAATTACGCACTCGAAGGGAGCATATTTATTGGTGGAGCGTCGATTCAATGGCTACGAGATCAATTGAATTTAATTGACCATGCTGCGGAAACCGAAGCAATTTGTACTTCTATTCCACCCCTAGAAGATTTATACGTTGTCCCTGCGTTTGCAGGTTTGGGTGCTCCTTATTGGGATGCAAAAGCAAAGGGTTCTATTCATGGAATAACCTTAGATATCGGCAAAAAAGAACTTACAAAAGCCACGGTTGAGGCAATGGCATATCAAACTAAAGATGTGATCGATGCCATGCTCGAAGATAGCGGTTCTTCAATTGTATCTCTTAAAGTTGATGGTGGGGCTTCTGCAAATAATTATCTAATGCAATTTCAATCCGACATTTTGAATGTTGAGGTTGACCGTCCCAAAATGCTAGAAGTAACCGCACTAGGCGCTGCGTTTTTAGCTGGAATTAAAGCTGGAGTATGGACCCTCGATTCAATTGAAGAAGTACGAGAACGAGAAATCCTTTTTAGCCCGACCATGGAACAAGAAATAAGAGACAAAAAATACAGTGGGTGGCAAAGTGCTGTGGAACGGACGAAATCAAACTAATTCAATTGTATTGAATCAAAATCTTAGGTCATGAAAACATATTACTTTTTACTTATAACAGCTGTCCTTCCTTTTTGTGCACTAGGACAAGACTACTATTATCCTGAAAAAAACGGTGCTTGGGAAATGCAAACTCCAGAAGCATTCGAAATCAATCCAAAACATTTGGAAGATGCTGTTTCTTTTGCAAAGGAGAATGAATATAGCGGTGGTCGTGATTTACGCGTAGCTATTGTTAAAGGTTTTGCACAAGAACCCTACCATCAAATTTTAGGACCTACCAAAAAACACGGTGGCCCAGCAGGGATGATTCTAAAAAACGGTTACGTTATTGCCCAGTGGGGCGACACCAAACGCGTTGACATGACTTTTAGCGTCACCAAAAGTTATTTATCAACCCTAGCGGGTCTGGCAGTTGATCGCGGCTTAATCGCTTCTACTGACGATTATTTAACCGACTATATTTGGGATTCTACCTTTGACGGTGAGCACAATCAGAAAATTCGATGGGATCATCTTTTGACACAAACTTCCGATTGGTCGGGGAGTATTTGGGGGCTTCACGATTGGGCCGATCGTCCATCCAAAAAAGGTGCAATTGATGACTGGAAAAATCGAGCGCTCAATGAGCCTGGGACTTATTTTAAATACAATGATGTGCGTGTAAACGTACTCTCCTATTCTCTCTTGAATGTTTGGAGAAAACCTTTGCCTCAAGTTTTGAAAACGGAAATTATGGATCCAATCGGAGCCTCTACAACTTGGCGTTGGTTTGGTTACAGAAACTCTTGGACACCAATTGATGGCGTTCAGGTAGAGTCCGTTTCTGGTGGTGGGCATTCAGGAGGTGGTTTATTCGTCAGCACCGAAGACCATGCGCGTTTTGGATTACTCTTTTTATCGAAAGGCTCATGGAATGGAAAGCAGCTACTCAGTGAAAAATGGATCGAACAAGCGACTACTGCTTCTGCTGCAAATCCAAATTATGGTTATCTCTGGTGGCTGAATAAGAAAGGTCCTCGTTACTGGGAAGGTGCTGCCGAAAACATCTATTATGCCGCTGGCTTTGGCGGGAATTTCATCATTGTTATCCCTGATCAAAATGTAGTTGTTGTTACACGCTGGATCGAACCTGCCCAGGTGGCTACTTTTATGGAAAAAGTGCTGAAAGCTATTGAATAGTTTTGGAAGATTATTTTAGCTGATTCCGCATACTGCTTTTGCTGAGCGCTTTACATTAAGCATATTTATAAAAATTTTGTATATTCGAATAGAATAGCCCCCAAGTCTGTTCTACTACCGTTAACCTAAACTGGATTATAATTACTAGACTTTTTTGGGGTTATTATTTAAATCACGCCTGTTGTGTACATACAAATCATGTAGTCTACGCAACAAGCTCAGGGTTTATTTTAAAGCCAGAATATGCTGAAAAAGGGCTGTAAACAGGAGTAAGCTTAAATCTTAATGTTATTTAACATGAAACACAAAATCTTATTTTTAGCTCCTACCATTACATTTTTAATGAGTAGTTGTGCGACGATTCTAACAGGAACGAGAGACACAATCCGATTCGATTCCAACCCAAAAGGAGCAATAGTTTATCTTGATGGATTGGAAGTTTGTAAAACTCCTTGTTCAACTTCAGTAAAAAGAAGTATTTCTGAAAAATTTGCCGAAATTAAACTCGATGGGTATGAAACTAGAGTAATAACGCTTGACAGAAAATTCAATGCGGTTAGTATCATAAATCTTACGGGTATACTGGGTTGGGTTATAGATGCTGCTACTGGAGCATTAATGAAATACGATCGAAAAAGTTATGACATTAAATTAGATAAAGAAAAAAGAACTTCTTTAAACAACCCTGCTAAAATTGAGATCAATACTAACAAGAAAACAGTAGATGTTTATGTATCTGAATGATAAAAAGTTGTTGATTAACTAACATAATAAACCCCCACCTTTAAAAGATGGGGGTTTATATTTATGTAATACTTTAAAGCTATTTATCCCTTAGAAGTAGCGAAAAGATATTCTCTGTTCATACGTGCGATATTTTCTAAGGAAATTCCCTTCGGACATTCTACTTCACAAGCTCCGGTATTGGTACAGTTACCAAATCCTTCATCGTCCATTTGTTTCACCATATTCAAAACACGATCGGTAGCTTCAATTTTCCCTTGAGGAAGTAAAGCGTACTGTGAAACTTTAGCCGAAACAAACAGCATAGCAGATGCGTTTTTACAACTGGCTACACAAGCACCACACCCAATACAGGTTGCAGCATCGAAGGCTTTATCAGCATCGTGTTTGTCAATTGGAATGTTGTTTGCGTCTTGGGTGTTTCCAGAAGTATTTACACTTACAAAACCACCCGCATGCTGAATACGATCGAAGGCCGAACGATCAACTGCAAGATCTTTTACAACTGGAAATGCATTGGCTCTAAAAGGCTCAATGGTTATGGTTTCTCCATCTTTGAACTTACGCATATGCAATTGGCAGGTCGTAACTAAACGATCCGGTCCATGTGCTTCTCCGTTGATGTACATCGAACACATGCCACAAATACCTTCGCGACAATCGTGATCAAAAGCAACTGGGTCAATTCCTTTGTTGATGAGTTGTTCGTTCAAAACATCCATCATTTCTAAAAAGGACATATCGGGAGATACATTTTCAATTGGATAGGTTACCATCTCTCCTTTTGAGGTTGTATTGGCTTGTCTCCAAATTTTTAAGGTCAAATTCATCATTATCTTATTTATAAGAACGTGTTTTTACTTCAATTTCTTCATAGTTCAACTCTTCTTTATGCAATACTGCATCTGCCGGTTCTCCTTTGTATTCCCAAGCAGAAACGAATGTAAAGTTTTCGTCATCACGCATTGCCTCTCCTTCCGGAGTTTGCGATTCCTCACGGAAATGTCCTCCACAAGATTCGGTGCGTTCTAAAGCGTCTTTTGCAAACAGTTCTCCCAGTTCAAGGAAATCAGCAACACGACCAGCTTTAGCCAACTGCTCGTTGAATTCAGTATCCGTTCCTGGTACATTTACATTTTTGTAAAAATCTTCTCTCAATGCTTTGATGTCTGCCATGGCTTCTTTCAAACCTTCTGCATTACGAGACATTCCACACTTATCCCACATGATTTTACCTAATTTCTTGTGGTAATAATCAACGGAATGTTCTCCTTTATTATTCAAGAATAAACTGATCTTATCCAGTACCGCTTTTTCAGCTGCATCAAACTCAGGAGAATCTGTTGCAATTGAACCGGTACGAATATCATCGGCTAAATAATCACCAATGGTGTAGGGTAAGACAAAGTATCCATCGGCCAAACCTTGCATCAAAGCCGAAGCTCCCAAACGGTTGGCACCGTGATCAGAAAAGTTAGCTTCTCCAATTGCATAGCAACCGGGGATAGAAGTCATTAAATTATAATCGACCCATACGCCACCCATAGTGTAGTGCACAGCTGGGTAAATCATCATAGGCGTTTCGTAAGGATTTTGATCTACGATTTTTTCGTACATCTGGAACAAGTTTCCGTACTTGGAACGCACTACATCTTGTCCTAGTTTTTTAACTAAAACAGCATCGTCTTCGTTCAAGCCTTTAACATGCGCTTGCTCTTTTCCGTAGCGTGAAATTGCTGCAGTAAAGTCCAAATAAACGGCTTCTCCTGTTGCGTTTACACCGTATCCAGCATCACAACGTTCTTTGGATGCACGTGAGGCAACATCTCGAGGAACTAGGTTTCCAAAGGCAGGATAACGACGTTCTAAATAGTAGTCACGTTCTTCTTCTTTAAGTTGTGTTGGGCTTAGTTTGCCTTCGCGAATGGCTTGAACATCATCCAAGTTTTTCGGAACCCAAATACGTCCATCGTTACGCAAAGATTCAGACATCAAAGTTAGTTTAGACTGATGATCTCCAGAAACGGGGATACAGGTTGGGTGAATTTGTGTGAAACATGGGTTTGCAAAATGAGCTCCTTTCTGGTGAATTTTCCAACCAGCAGAAACATTACTTCCCATTGCATTTGTTGAAAGGAAAAATACATTTCCGTATCCTCCAGAAGCAACAACTACTGCGTGTGCTCCGTGACGTTCAACTTGACCAGTAACTAGATTACGAGCAATGATTCCTCGTGCTTTTCCGTCTACTAATACCAAATCCATCATTTCATGACGGTTGTACATTTTGATTTTTCCACGACCTATTTGACGGTTCATTGCTGAATAAGCTCCAAGCAATAATTGTTGTCCCGTTTGTCCTTTAGCATAAAAAGTTCGAGAAACCAATACACCTCCAAAAGAACGGTTGTCCAACAAACCACCATAGTCACGAGCAAAAGGAACTCCTTGTGCTACACATTGATCAATGATGTTGGTAGAAACCTCAGCCAAACGATGTACGTTTGATTCTCTTGAGCGGTAATCTCCCCCTTTTACGGTATCGTAAAATAAACGATAGGTTGAATCCCCATCGCCTTGATAATTTTTTGCTGCATTAATTCCTCCTTGAGCTGCAATAGAATGCGCGCGTCGTGGAGAATCTTGAAAGCAGAATGCTTTTACATTATAGCCCAATTCAGCTAAAGTAGCAGAAGCAGAAGCTCCAGCCAATCCTGTTCCTACAACAATAATATCAATGAGACGTTTGTTTGCAGGACTCACTAAATTGATGTGGCTTTTATGATTGGTCCATTTATCTGATAAAGGCCCCTTAGGTATTTTAGAATCTAAACTTGCCATATTCTTATGCGTTTAAATGGTGAAAGATTGCAATAAAAATGAATCCAACTGGAATCACAATAGAAAACGCAATCGTAAATGTTTTGAATCCTCGAGTGTATTTATTATTCAATCCTACGGATTGAAAAGAAGAACTGAACCCGTGAAGTAAATGCAGCATCAGAAATCCAAAAGAAACCACATAAGCAACAACACGAATTGGATTTACAAATTTATGAACCATTTCTTCGAAATAACGATTCGGATCAGAAGGAAGGCTTTCGATGTATTTATAATTCATTTCAGGAAACCAAAAGTCAATAAAGTGCAATACTAAAAATGAAAGGATAACGGCACCAGACCAGATCATGTTTCTAGACATCCATGATGAATTTGCCGAGCCTTTATTTTGAGCATAGTTTTGAGCTCGTGCACTTCTGTTTTTAAGTTCCAATACAAATCCCATGAGGAAGTGAAAGATTACCCCAAAAATAAGAATCGGTTGCAAAACAAACTGCACCAATGGATTGTTTCCCATAAAATGAGAAATCTCGTTAAAAACATCTTCGCTGAAGACAGATGTTAGGTTTATGGTAAAATGTTGCAACAAAAACACAACCAGGAATAAACCTGAAAGCGCCATGGCATATTTTCGTGCTAAAGATGACTTGATTACTCCGCTCATTAATTATTAATTTAATTTTACAAAATTAGGCTAAAAGGATTTCGAAATAAAATATATATCCCCTTTTTTTGACCTGTGAACCATCCTTCTCGAAGGAAGGGAAAAATGTTTTACTTTTTTAAGTTAAAATTGACTTTAACAGTCTAAACCTTAGACAAAAGTTAGAAGGAAAAACCGATACTAACTCCAAAAACTTGTCGTGTTTGAATTTTTGCAAGTGCATTATCGTCGTATACCAGTTGTATTTCGAACTGAGCAGCCAAATAATTGTTTATTTTCATGTCAATTCCTAGCGTATAATCAAAATCAAAATTCTTAAAGTCTTCTAAATAGTTTGAGATTAGATTCAGTTTATTGACGAGTATTACATTGGGTAGTAAGGGCCATTTTCCTTGAGCTGCAATCGAAAATCCTAATTCCCATCGAGCTTGTTGATTTGGTCCTACACCAAAGTAGGTTTCTCCAACAGCTAAATCCCTAGTAAATTGTTCTGCAACGTGGATTAGACGTCCTGCCAAGGGTTCAACTTGAAGGCTGAAAGACCGAGATTTTTTATAGGCATATCCTACCCCAATACGAGCATATAACGGGGAGAAGATAGCTGTTGTTTGAGTACTTATCTCTTGACCCGAATCCCCTTCAGAAAAAACATAACCAGCAATCCATTGTGATTTTAAATTGAATGAGGTTGAGAACCCCCAAGGTCGCTCTCCAACGCGAGCTAAGACCGAATTCAACTCCAAATGGTCTACTGTTTTTTTATAAAAAGCTGAGGATTCTGTTTTAGTAAAACCCAAAGATGCGTCTAAGGTTGTTGTCCAATCCCATTGCTCCTGCGTTCGTTGAATTTTATAATCTAAGTTTACAATCCCATTAAAGTTATTGGTTCCACCGCCAAGCCATTCTCCAAATGTAGCCTGATTGAGAAGCACACTTACTTTTCCTTCTTTGAACCAAAGACTGTCTTTGGGCTTCTCGGTTTGACCATATCCAAAAGTCAGCGAGCCAAAAAGCAAAAGTAATAGGAAATACCCTTGTAGTTTTATTGACTTATTGGATGTGTAATTCTTTTGTTTGTTTGAGTGAACCTTTGGTGAATTCAATACTGTAGGTGCCTTTTTCGAGGTAGTGTGTTCCATTTTTAGAAGATTTTGAGGGTGATTTTTTATTCTTTTTATTGTAATTCGTAATGCCTTTTGCATCTTTTTCGAGTGCATAGATCACGAAATTAAAGCCAACTTCAAGCATTCCCTTTTGTGAAAATAAAACAGCACCTTTTACATCTTTTACTTGCATTTCATAAGCACCTGCAGTTTTTGCGAAGGCAGTAAAAGTAGTTTCTGGTTCAAACACCTTTCTCCAAGAAGAATAGCTCGATCCCCAACGTTTAGAATGTTTTACGTTCTCAGGATCTAGTAGGGCTAATTCTTGTTTCAAAAAAGCATTATTTAACTTTTGAAAAGGGGCTAAATCTGCCTTGTAAATCGATCGCCCATGGGTTCCAACCAAAAGATGATTTGCTTCAGGCTGAACTACCAAATCGTGCACTGCTGCTGTGGTTAATCCTTTATTAAAAGGGAGCCATTTTTGACCTTGATCAAACGATACATAAACGCCTTGGTCGTTCCCGAGGTATAAAATTTGACCGTTATTAGGATCTTCTCTGATTACATTAACTGGGCTATTGGGCAAGTTTTTATTTATAGATTTCCAGCTGATTCCTTTGTCTTCGCTAACATATACATAGGCTGCGAAATCATCGTTTCTGTAGCCATTTAAAGTGACATATACTCGCTCTTTTTGATGTTCAGAAGCAATGACTCTACTGACCCATAAATTCTGAGGTAAGTCATCGGAAATACGATCCCAGCTTCCTCCGCCATTTTCTGATCGATATACATAACCGTCGTCACTACCTGTGTATAAAAAACCAAACTGAGCTGGTGATTCTGCAATCGTGGTTAGTGTTCCGAAAGCAACGTTTCCTTTCTTACCACCTTGTGTTAGATCGCCAGAAATTGCTGCCCAATCGTCCCCTTGGTTTAACGATCTATGCAGTTTATTTCCTCCTAAATACAGAATGTCTTGGTTATGAGAGGACAGTAAAATTGGTGTTTGCCAATTGAAGCGATATGGTGCCTCGCCTAGTTCATGCTTAGGTTGTATGTAGGTTCTTTTCTTTGTTTCTAAGTCTATGCGGAAGTAATTTCCAAATTGATATCCAGTGTAAACAATGTCGCTGTTTCTGTTGTCAATTTGAACTTGCATTCCATCGCCTCCCATAATGGAAGTCCATGGATTGTGTCCCGTAGCTTGCCAGCGCTCATCGTCTCGAGCGTTATGTGCGCCTTTCCAAACTCCGTTGTCTTGTAATCCGCCGTAAACATTATAGGGCTTTTCATGGTCAATATTAATCGCATAAAACTGTCCAACCGCCGTAGAGTTGTTTTTCATCCAATGCGCACCATCATCATAGGTAATATTGACTCCACCGTCATTTCCATTAATTAAATGACCTGGCTTGTTCGGGTTTATCCATAAAGCATGATGGTCTGAATGGACATTAGATTTCCCTATTGATGTGAAGCTTGCACCTCCATCGTCTGATGTTAAAAGTGGAACGCCATAAATATATATTTTATCTGCATTTTTTGGAGCTACATGAATATGACCAAAATAGTAGCCGTAACTGTAGTACAAGTCATCAATAAAATCTACATGAGTTTTCGCCCACGTTGTTCCTCCGTCTGTACTCTTAAAAACCTCAGCGCCAACTACCGGAGTATCGAACAATAAGGCATTGGCATCTTCTAAGTAAATTGCCAAATCTTTGGGCATTACGAGACCGTTACGCACACTGTTTTTTAGATTTGCAGAACGGTATTTTTCTTGAAAATTATTTTCTTTTAGAAATGCATTTAAGGTCTTGTCTTCAAGCGCCAAAAAGGCTTCTTTGCTCATGCTTTTAAAATCGTTTTTGGTCAACCCATTTGTTTTCTTTGGAGCGTCGTCTGGACGTCTGAATTGAGAATCATGGATTGCATAAACTGTGTTTTCATCATAAACCGCAAGGCCAATACGACCAACACCTGTTCCTGTTGGAAAGCCGCTTTTGTCAGTAGAAATTAACTTCCACGTTTTTCCAGCATCGGTGCTTTTATAAATTCCTGAGTTCGATCCGTTCCCAGAAAAATTCCATGCTTTTCTGTCTTTCTCCCATGCTGCTGCATATTGAATATTAAAGTTATTTGGGACAATGCTCATGTCGATGATTCCCGAAGTTTCGTTCACAAATAAAACCTGTTCCCATGAATCTCCTCCATCTTCAGAACGATAAATCCCACGCTCAGCATTGGGGGTATATAAATGTCCTGTTACGCCTACAACCACTTCTTCTGGATTGTTTGGGTTAATCAATATTTTTCCGATATGATGACTGTCTTCTAATCCTTTTACTTCCCAGCTTTCACCATTGTCGGTAGTCTTGAGCATGCCAATTCCTGCATAGGAGGAACGAGAAGCATTATTTTCTCCAGTCCCAACCCACAGGGTTTTCGTAAGCCAATGCATGGCGATTTCGCCTATGTTCTGTGTTGGAGCATTGTCGGTAATCGATGTGAAACTGATTCCATTGTCTTTTGTATGCCAAATTCCGCCCGAGGCGTAGGCTGCGTAAAACTCGGTTGGATCTGCTGGATTTACTTCTAATGCGACAATTCTCCCACTCATTACCTTAGGTCCAATATTCTCAAAAGGTATGTTCTTGACAATTGAATTTTGTGTGTCGTTGGTCTGGGCACTTAAAGTAATTGCAGTGCAAAGCAATAAAAAGGAATGGACTAATTTCATAACAGTTGATTCTATTGTTTCTTGGTTGTTGAAAGTACAAAAAAATACTGTTGAAGAAAAAGAATCCGATTAAAGGCATTCTTAGTCAAATTCCTATATTTACTCAAAATAACCAACATTATGCGCTACCAACCACTCCCTTCAAGCTTTTACTCAAATACAAGAAATGCATTTATGCAGGCTATGAAGCCCAACAGTATTGCTGTTTTTAATTCGAATGATACCTATCCTGTTAGCGCAGATTCTGTTTTACCCTTCGAACAACAACGCGACATTTTTTATCTTACAGGAGTTGATCAGGAAGAAAGCATTTTACTTCTTTTCCCAGATGCTGTAGATCCTACGATGCGAGAGATTCTTTTTGTTCGCGAAACTAACGACCATATAGCGGTTTGGGAAGGCGCAAAACTTTCTAAAAGCCAAGCAACTGAGCGTTCGGGGATTGAAACTATTTTTTGGCTTCAAGATTTCGATCGCATCCTTGATCAATTGAGTGCGTTTAACGATACTTTTTATTTCAACACCAACGAGCATTATCGACAGGCTGTAGAAACACAAACTCGAGAAGATCGGTTCATTAAGAAATGTAAAGAATGCTATCCTGCCCATGGAGTAGCCAAAAGCAATCCCATTTTACAAAAACTACGCGCAGTAAAAACTGCAGAAGAAAAAGATCAAATTCAAACCGCTTGTAACATTACCGAAAAAGGGTTTCGTCGCCTTCTCGACTTTGTAAAACCCGGAGTTTGGGAATATGAAATTGAAGCTGAATTGTGCCATGAATTTTTACGTAACCGATCCAAAGGTTTTGCTTACACTCCTATTATTGCATCTGGAAACAGTGCCAATATACTTCACTATACCGAAAACAAAGCCCAATGTAAGGCCGGAGAATTAATCTTGCTTGATGTTGCAGCCGAATACGGAAATTATAAAAGTGACCTCACCCGAACCATTCCTGTTTCTGGAGCGTTCACAGAAAGACAAAAGGCAGTTTACAACGCAGTTCTTCGAGTGAAAAATGAAGCAACCAAGCTTTTAGTTCCTGGAACGATCTGGAAAGAGTATCACAAAGAAGTAGGCGAATTAATGACTTCTGAACTTCTAGGACTCGGTCTCCTAGACAAGGCTGATGTGCAAAATCAAGATCCAGAATGGCCAGCATACAAAAAGTATTTTATGCATGGAACTTCGCATCACATTGGATTGGATACCCATGATTACGGATTACTTCATTTGCCTATGGAAGCCAATATGGTCTTTACCGTTGAACCTGGAATTTATATCCCCGCAGAAGGTTTTGGAGTTCGCTTGGAAGATGATGTTGTTGTTCAGGCGCAAGGAAGTCCAATTAATTTAATGGGAAATATTCCTATCGAAGTTGAAGAAATAGAAAGTTTGATGCGGGGGTAATTTAACTACACCCACAATCTGTTCCACAACCTTTCGTAGTTTTAGGAACAATGTATTTTTTATAAAGGAATCGTACGGATAAAAATCCGGCTGCAACTACCAATACAAGTTGAAGGATTTCCATTAGGCTAAAATTTGATAAACGATTAGAGCTGAAAGATAGGCAATTAGAGTCATACTAAACAATTGTATCATGGGCCACTTCCAACCGTTGGTTTCTTTTTTGACAATCGCAAGGGTACTCATACACTGCAATGCAAAGGCATAAAAGAGCATCAATGAAACTCCCGTGGGTAAATCAAATAGAAGTTCACCGTTGGGTTTTCGCTCGGCCTTCATTCTGTTTTTAATAGTTTCTTCTTGATTGTTTCCGACACTGTATATTGTTGCTAATGTTCCTACAAAAACCTCCCGTGCTGCAAAAGAACTAATCAATGCAATTCCGATTTTCCAATCAAAACCAAGAGGTGCAATGGCAGGCTCTATGGATTTTCCTAAAATCCCAATGAAGGAATGTTCTAATTTATAGGAAGCGATTTCATTTTCTAATTCTTCGGGAGACAGCAATTGACTTTTTGGTTGACTCTTTACTATTGCTTCTGCCTCATTAAAATTTTCTCCAGGGCCAAAGGAAGCCATAAGCCACAAGAGTATCGAAATAGCTAGGATAACCCGTCCAGCTTCAACTACAAACGACTTTGTTTTTTCAAAAACGGTAATCGCAACATTCTTTATCAGCGGTAGTTTATAGTTGGGCATTTCAATTACAAAATACGTTTTGGATTGAATTTTTAAAATCTTATTCAGCAAGGCTGCCGACAATAGAGCCATCACAAAGCCGAGTAAATAAAGACCCATAAGGGTAAGTCCTTGATAACCCATTCCCAAGAATGTACCTTCTGGGATTACCAAAGAAATTAGAATTAGGTAGACCGGCAAACGGGCTGAACAGGTAGTAAAAGGTGTTACTAGAATCGTAATGAGACGCTCTTTCCAGTTTTCTATATTTCGAGTTGCCATAACAGCTGGAATTGCACATGCGGTTCCTGAAATTAATGGAATCACACTTTTTCCACTCAGGCCATATTTTCGCAATCCGCGATCCATTAAAAAAACCACTCGACTCATATACCCTGTTTCTTCTAGCACGGCTATAAAAAGAAACAGAAAGGCTATTTGAGGAATGAAAATAACAATTCCGCCAAGTCCTGAAATAATCCCTTCGGCCAGTAAATTTGTAAAAAGACCAGGAGGTAATGTCCGTTTGGTATACTCGCTTAGGTTGGTAAAACTTTCATCGATAAAATCCATCGGGATACTACTCCAATCGAAAATGACTTGAAAGATGGTCAACAAGATCATGAAGAAAATAATGTAGCCCCAAAAACGGTGAATAAGAACCCGATCCAACTTGGAACGATAATCCGTTGCTTTGGACTGGTCTACCGCATAGGTTTCTTTTAGTGATTGATTGATATACTGGTACCGCTTAATGGTTTCTTTTTGTTGTAGGCGTTTCAGATGAGAATCTGACTGTGTTTTATAGTCGGTTGCATCTTCAACTTTTTTACGCTCTACTTTAGCAAAGTTTACATCTTGAGTAATTACCAGCCATAACTTGTAAAGCGATTGATCGGGAAATACTTTTTCAAGGTTTCCGAAATAAGCTTCGTCTATGAGACGAATGTCTGTACAGTTTTCTTTCGATAGCGATCTATAATCGAGCAAGCAGGTTTTGAGATAATCAATTCCTTTATTTTCTCGGGTACTGATGAGCGCAATTTTAGTTTTTAGTTTTTCTTCGAGCAGGGGAATGTTTAATGAAATTCCTTTACTCGTCATACGATCCGACATATTGATCACTAAAAGGGTCGGGATCTCAAGATCTTTTATTTGGGTAAAAAGAAGTAAGTTTCTTTTGAGGTTTTCTATATCCGAAATGACAACCGCTACATCCGGATAGTCTTTGTCGTTTTTATTGAGTAACAATTCGATAACCACACTTTCATCCATCGAAGAAGCATTGAGGCTATACGTCCCAGGCAGATCGATAATGTGTGCTTTAGTGGTATGGTTTAGACGGCAAACGCCCTGTTTTTTTTCAACTGTAATCCCAGGATAGTTACCCACTTTTTGGTTGAGACCGGTAATGGCATTAAAGACAGAAGTCTTCCCTGTATTGGGATTTCCGATCAATGCTACATTAATGGTCTTGCTCATCTAGATCAATTCTATGGTTATGTTTTTAGCCGTTTCTGTTCGAATTGCCAAATGGCAGCCATCAATCACAAGGTACATCGGATCTTTGAGCGGAGCGTGTTGTTCTAAATGCACTTCATTTCCAGGCAAACACCCCATTTCAATCAATTTGAGCGGCAACAAATCGGTGTCGATTGATACAATTCGTCCACGTTGATTTTTTTCGATGAGATCTAAAGTGATCATTATTTAGAATGATTTTAAAGAAGCAAAAGTACTTAAAAAAAGAACGGGAAGCCAAAAAGAGGACCAGTTAATTTGAGTCGATCGGATACTCTTTTTGAAGTACTTGAATATCGTCCCAAAGGGTTTCCATTGATTCCTTATCTGTTCCGTCATAATATCCTCGGATTCGGCGATCTGGATCTACTAGAACAAAGTTTTCGGTATGAATCATATCAAAAGGGCCGCCATCACCATCGTCTTTTACAACAAAATAAGACTTCCGAGCTAGCGTATAAATTTCTTTTTTATCACCGGTAAGTAAATTCCAACGTGCATCCAACACTCCTTTTTCTAGAGCATATTTTTTGAGTTGCGCTACCGAGTCAATTTGCGGGGTTACACTAAAAGAAAGCAATTTAATTTGAGCTTGTTCTTTTATTTTTACTTGAAGTTCAACCATGTTATCCGTCATGATTGGGCATATGGAAGGGCAAGTTGTAAAGAAGAAATCGACTACAGCAATCTTATCTTGATAGTCTTTTTGAGTTATTGTTTTTCCGTTTTGATTGGTCAAGCTGAAGTCAGAAACGCGATGGCTTTTTTTGATGTGTTGCAATGTGCTGTCTACTAATTCGAAACTGAGTTGAGCCGGCTGGTATATTGTAAGTATACGAACAGGTTTAAGAGCATCATAAAATAAGATCAAAATGCAAATGGAGATCAGCCCGAACACGATTAAAAAAGTTTTATAGGTTTTAAAAAATGCTTTCATAGTTCAAATTCGAAACAAAGGTACTGTCTTTTTTTATGTTAAAAGAAATTAAAATCCTTTTGGATGGCGGGTTAGCTCACGGAAATTAGTATTTTTGATACTTACTTTTAAAATCGCTCATGAGCCCAATTATCATAAAAGGAATTCAATTACTCCTCAGCTTGTCGCTGTTGGTTGTCCTCCACGAACTAGGACATTTTATCCCCGCTAAATTATTCAAAACACGTGTAGAGAAATTCTATCTGTTTTTTGATGTCAAGTTTGCATTGTTCAAAAAGAAAATCGGTGGAACAGAATACGGAATTGGATGGCTTCCTTTGGGGGGCTATGTTAAGATTTCGGGAATGATCGACGAAAGTATGGATACGGAGCAAATGAATCTTCCGCCCGAGCCATGGGAATTTCGGTCAAAACCGGCTTGGCAACGACTCATTATTATGTTGGGTGGTGTTATTGTAAATCTGATTTTAGGTTTCTTTATCTATATGATGATTCACTTAGTTTGGGGAAAAGACACCCTTACTTCAGAAGCTGTTCCCAACGGAATGGACGTTACTGTATTGGCTGAATCTGTTGGTTTTCAAGATGGAGATCGTATCTTAAAAGTTGACGGAGAAGTACTCGATAACGTTTATAACCTGAATAAGTACTTATTTTTAAGATCGGTAAGCGAAGTTGAAGTTCAGCATCCTAGTGGCGTAAAAGAAACCCTTCAGATTCCAGAAGATTTCGGATCGCAAATGTTCGAAAGCGGAGATCTAAGGCCCGTAGGCATACTCTTCCCTGCTGTAATAGAAGTTCAACCCAACAGTCCTGCTGCAACAAGTGGGTTAGAAACAGGTGATCTTATTTTGAGTACCAATGGAGTTGCTATAAACAACTATTCATTTTTAGTAGATCACATAAAGAAAGAACAATACGATACACTTCATATTGAATTGAAAAGAGGTAATGATCAAATCATCACAAAAACCGTTTTGCCTCGTGAAGACGGAACCATTGGAATTTATCCTAATTCAATTGAGTATACGCATGTTGATTTAAATTTATCAGAAAGTATATCTGCAGGTTTCACCTATGGATATTGGACGTTACACGATTACGCCGCTCAATTCAAATACGTATTTACCAAAAAAGGCGCGAGCCAAGTAGGGGGTTTTGCAGCGATCGGAAGTCTTTTCCCTGCTCAATGGGACTGGTTAGGCTTTTGGTCTAGCACAGCCCTTCTTTCAATCATTTTAGCCTTTATGAACATCCTCCCTATCCCAGCTTTAGATGGTGGGCATGTGATGTTCTTACTTTATGAAATGATCAGCGGTAGAAAGCCAAACGATCGGTTTATGGAATACGCTCAAATGTTTGGGTTCTTCTTATTATTAGCACTTTTGTTATTTGCTAATGGTAATGATGTTTATCGGGCAATCACAGGATAACCCGAATCAGACGATGTTTGACGGGTTTTCTATGAAAATTATCCTTAAAAGCGAAACTTCTTTTTATATTTGATCCTATATTTAAAATACACACTCATGAAAAAGTTAATATCCTTAGTAATAATTAGTTTTTTTGCCGTTCAGTTTTCACAAACTTCAGCACAAGAAACTAAAGTAACTATAGAAGACTTTATTGCAGAACACAGCGGTTTCGAAATTAACCCTGATGGAGAAATTAAGCCAATCAATAATCGTGAAATCAATAAAAAGATCCGATTCTTTGTTGAAGAAAAATACCTCAACGTAGAGTTTACACGAAATGTAATCTGGGATTCTTACGAAACTTTTTTAAGTCCTTACGATATTCACCACATGCATACCTTTATTGTTCAGGTCAAAGTAGAAGGTATTGATCGCCTTAAATACCTTGAAATTTCTTACAATCCGAAGACTCTAAAAGTAACGAGTGACTTTGAATGGAATGAAGAAGAAGGCGAATTTGTTAAGAGTGAAGTAGATAAAGAAGTAGAAGCAATTAATTCATAAAAAAATATTCATTCAGCTTGGGAATATTTTTAAATTAATATATATTTGCCAACTGAATGAAACATTCCTCCTTAGCTCAGTTGGTTAGAGCATCTGACTGTTAATCAAAAGCCCCTTTAAACACTCACAATCACTCTTAAATTTTTATCACTACATATCCCACTGTTTACTTGCATTACGGGATTGACCTGAATATTTGTTGCACATTATTAGACACTTATAAGACGTAATTACGTAATTTTGAACGTAACAAAGATTTACGTCATGAACTTTCATTTCAATTTCAGATTAGACAGGCGGTTAAAAAAAGACAGTGATGGGAATGTCATTAAAAAGACAATTTTTCCTATTAAAGTTAATTTGAATTGTGACGACCCTAGTCAAAGGAATTATGACTTTTCAATTCCTAAAGTAAGATTACCCCAAGGAGATTTTATTGAATTAAGATGTACTGAAGAAGATTTTTCTAGCGCATGGACAAATAGATTCAAAACAAATAACTCAGGACATCAAATCGAAACTACAGTTTATGGTCATCGTTTAGATATTAGGACGATTCTTAAAGTAAAGGAGGATATACTAAATGAGATTATTGAGAGACCGGAAGTTTTTAGCTTTAAAGACGTTAAAGAGGCGTTCACGACTAATAACGTTAACAAACGTGCTTTTAATGTAGATGTATATGCTGGGTTTGACTCAAAGATAAAAGAACTCGCTGCAAGCGGTCGATATGGTTCAGCGTCACAATACAAGTCCACCAAAAATATGATTTGTAAATACATGAGTGGATTGGAATTGACATTTTATCATATTGATGTTAATTGGCTAGATAGCTATTATAGAGCCAGAAGTAAGTCTGCTAGTGTTTCAACTGTTTCACTTGACCTTAGAAATTTAAAAGCAATATATAACATAGCTAAAGAGCAAGACGATAGACTAATAATTAAATATCCTTTTGGTAAAGGCAAGTATCAAATCCCTGAGGGTTCAGCATCCAGAAATATAGGTCTATCAGATGAGTCATTAAAAAAAATACAAGATTTTGAATCTGATAACTACTATCTTCAAACAGCAAGAGACTACTTTATGTTCTCTTATTATAGTAATGGATTAAATCTAAAGGATATACTGCTTTTAGAAAAAGGCCAAGAAACATTTACTAGGGCTAAGTCAAGAAATACGGCTAAAAAGGAAGTCAAGATGTACGCAGAACACAACGAACATCAGCTGAATATAATTAGTCGACACAAAGGTTCTGGTAAATATTTGTTTAATGTCCTTAATGATGACGATGATGACCAAGAAATTTATACTAAAACAAAAGCAACACTTAGAAGAGTAGCAAAGCAATTAAAGAACCTTGCTAAGGAATTAGACCTGTCCCCTGACCTATCTTATCAATGGGCACGTCATTCTTACGCTACTAAGATGGTTAAAGAAGGAGTCAATATTAAAGATATTTCGGAGTCAATGGGTCATACTAACATAAAAACCACTGAGAGCTACATTAAATCACTTGACCAAGAAGGAAGAAAGAAAATTAATAGAGCTAAAGAATTGTGAAAAAGAGGTTAGCTGACGTTTTGAAAAAGCTATTTTAGTCAAATTTAGCCAAAAATATAAAAGTTAAAACACTAGAAATGAATGTATTAAAAATAAACAATAGCAAAATTAGAGATAAATACCTATAAATCAATGGATTGTAATCAACCTTTTTTGTTAAAAACTAAACCCAATTGTGAACAATTATGGCTTTCATTTCTAACAACTATTTTGAACCTTTGTATAACAACGCTTTAAAATAGTGAATCAAAAGATAGGGAGAGACCTTATTTAAAATAGAAAAAAGCTAACCGACATTGTAGTGTCAATTAGCCTTAGAATTGTAAATGAATTTGCGTCCGTTTACTTTTCAAATGTAAGGAATCTTTTCTTACAGAGCAATATAATTTCATTGTTCGGTTGGCCTTTTTCGTCCAAAAACAAATTAAAATGGACAAAAAAGTAATCATGATTGACCTGACAGGTCAGGAGCTAGCAGCTCAAATTTCACATTCATTAAAACCTCTTATCACTCAGCAAGTCAATCAAGTCCTTCAGCAAAGGAAGGAAGACGAATCCAAGCCCCTTTCAATGGCAGAAGCGGCCGATTATTTACATATTGGTTCTACAGCGTTTTCTAATTTGGTCAATAGAGGAGAATTAAAGTTTACTTCTTTACGACCAGACAGCAAAACCGGTAAGAAATTCTTCATGATTTCGGACTTAAGGGATTGGCTAGAAGCTAACAAAACGCGAAGTATTAATGAGATTAAAGACGCAGCAAATGGCTAAAGGAAAAGCAAAGTTTAAAAACCCTCAGAAGCCAAAAGTTAAGTCGAAACCGACTGATTTCTTTATTAGGATGACTGCAAATGAATGGATTGAAGTTGCAAAAAAGCAGTCACCGCCCAAAATGCTGTTTAGTGAGTTTTGGCATGAACACGAGCTTTGTATTTTATTTTCTGACACCAATCTTGGTAAAACTATTCTAGGTGTTCAGATTGCTGACTCTATAGCTTCAGGAAAAGCAATTACAGGCTTTATAATGGAGGCCACTGAATCAAAGGTTCTTTATTTAGATTTAGAGCTTTCAGCAAAGCAGTTTGAACTTAGATACTCCGACAATTATAGCGGTCATTATCGTTTTTCTGAAAACCTAGAGCGTATAGAAATAAATCCCGAGCACATACCTGATGGGGATGTCAGTGAAAAGATAAACCAGGATATGGAGGATGAAATTATATCTTCTGAGGCTAAAATCATTGTAGTTGACAACATCACTTGGCTTCGCAGCAACAACGAAACTGCAAAAGATGCTCTACCATTAATGAAACATCTGAAACAACTAAAGCACAAGTATGGACTCTCAATTCTTGCTCTTGCACATACTCCAAAAAGAGATTTAACTCGTCCTATTACCGGAAATGATTTAGCCGGAAGTAGAATGCTTATGAATTTTTGTGATAGCTCTTTTGCTATTGGAGGCTCAAATCAGGACTCTGGGAAAAGATATTTAAAACAGGTAAAAGCTCGAGCAACCTCTATTGTTTATGGCTTTGATAATGTTATTGTTTGTGACCTACATAAGGAAATAAATTTTCTAGGTTTTACATACATAATTGAGGAACCTGAAGGACTCCACCTAAAAACCATTAAAGACAATGACATTGAGGTTAGAAATAATCTAATAATAGATAAGTTTGAAAGCAAAATAGATCAGACTCAAATAGCAGAAGATCTTAATGTGTCAAGACAAACGGTTCATAACGTATTGAAGAAAAAGGGTTTAAAGTAAAGGTGTAAAGCAGTGTAAACCCATTTACATTGCTTTACACTTTCTAAATAAAAAGAGAATGAAAACAACAATAAGAAAATTTGAACAAAAGAGATATTTAGCTAATAAATATTGCCCTTGTGGGAAGTCAAATCGAGACGGAAAATTCGCAACTGAAAAAGGATTTAAAAACAAATTTATTGGACACTGCCATAGTTGCTTAAAAGACTTTTGGCCAGACTTAGGAACGTTAGTTCCTTTGGAGAGACATGCACCAGTTGAAAAGGTTAACTACTGCAACCCTAAAACAAGTCATATTGAGGAAACTTTTGATTATAACTTAAATTCTGGATTTGCTAAATTCTTGGTAGAAGTATTTGGATTTGACAAAGCTACTAAGGCTGTCGAGAAATATTATCTAGGTGTTTGGGAATCTAAAACAGTGTTCTGGCAGATCGACCAAACTGGAGACCCTAGGGGTGCAAAAATTATTAGTTATAAGAAAGATGGCCATCGTAAAGGTTATCCAAACTGGCATCACAAAATTGTTATGAAAATGGAATGTAAACTAAATCAAACCTTCTTCGGGGCCCATCTAATACCCAACTATGATTTGCCTATAGCAGTTGCAGAAGGGGCTAAAGCAGCTGTAATAATGTCGATTATAAGACCAGAATA
>Ga0209711_10000829_pt1 | contig 31507 bp, 23 predicted proteins | sample ArcticOcean_MG_C_7_FD_187441 | JGI IMG/M metagenome (GOLD analysis project Ga0209711, IMG submission 187441) | Marine microbial communities from western Arctic Ocean - ArcticOcean_MG_CB11_88 (SPAdes) (version 2) | ecosystem: Environmental > Aquatic > Marine > Oceanic | place: Arctic Ocean...
GAAAATATCTCAACTTTGGACAACAAAATACTGGTATAGTTGTGACACCAGCAGCCGGAGGAGCTCCAACCAGTCTTACCGCCTGGGCGGCCAACGATTCCCCGGAGCGCGACCCCGCCAGCTTTTGGTTGGGCGGAACCAACGGCGACTCTCTTACTGGTGATTATACTTTCATTGCCAGTGGACTTCTTGCGCTCCCTGACACTCGTAGTGGCGGTGGCGCTGATGAGCTCCTAGAGAGCAATTCAGCTACGGCCAGCTTTACGAATAGCGCCACTTTCACAAACTATTTGGTGGTCTTCCCAACCTTGAAGAATGGTGGAGCAGCAAATAGCATGCAGGTTGCTGACGTTCAGATCTTCGACGCAGCCAACAATGGCATCTTCGCCCCTACGGACGACATTCTTGGAGTGCAGGTGGAAGGCGCGCTGGTGCCTGAGCCATCCACTGGTCTTCTCGCATTGATTGGTCTCGCCGGTCTTTTGCGCCGCCGCCGCTAGGATAGCCAAGTTCGATTTTCAAAAAGCCCGCCCCAGAGGCGGGCTTTTTTTGTGCCCTTGGCAAATCGTCTTTCCAAGGAAGATAATCACAAAGGATCGCATACTGGCGAAATCGTAAATGGCGATCATATCATTCCGCGTTCAGTGTGTTCGGTATTAGACAACTCTCTCTACAACCTTGAGACGATACAGCTCACGTTTAACCGGAAGAAAAGTGCGAAGATCGGACAGAGAAAAAATCGACTTAGTTAGACGATGGATCAACTGCTAGGAAATTGCTTTTGGCGGGAGGGCCTAGAAGCCGCCTTTGGGGCGGAGGGGGGAGAAAGGGGGTTGGTTCGTTTAGGTATCTATTTATATAGGCACACCAGAGTGTGTCGGGAACCTATTTGCTAGGGCAAAGCATGGATAACGAAAAAACGGAGGAAACAGAAACCCTCGATAAAAATACTGGGGACCAACCGTTGGATTTGGATCAGTTGATCAAGGTCGCGGTTGATGGAACAGAGAGTGACTCGGCCTCATCGAGTGGTCAGGACGCTGAAGGGAAAGGCTCACTTGGACAATAACGCCTGCTCAGCCTGAACCGTTGCCCAGGCGACACGTCGCAACCACGCGGCTTCTCTGTCGGTCATGTTACCGTGTTTTTTTGGCAAATACTCGAGCTTGATCGAACTCTCCCCGTATATTGTAGAATAGAGGACGCACAGCGCAAGGTAGGTTCCCTGGATGCTGGGGTGTTCCTTATCTTTGGCATACATGTCCACCTCAGGGCGTTCTTTCATAGCCTTTTCCCACGCGATACCGACGGGGGCAACTTGAGCGCCAAGCTCGGCACCAATCGCACGGTGGGCTTGAGCGATCTCCTTCAAGCCGATCCAGCCAAGTCGTTTATAAGGCCAGGCCATAAAGAACACAGGCCGGGCTCCGGATTTTCGAACTGAAGAATCAAATTTACGTGCAAACTTATGGAACGATTTCACGTCTGTCTCCGGAATGTCTTCCTGCAGAACAACAACATCGTAATCCCCCTCAGAAATCGTAGCTGGGGCATTGGTTTTTCCCCACATAACTTTCAAGGAAGCGCCTCCGCGTACGACGCGTTCGGCCTTGAAATCGAGCTTTTCCGGGCGGCATTGAACCAGCTGTTCCATGTGATGCCACAACCCCTTGTTCCAGTGCGTGAAACTATTGCCTACAAACAGAATTTTCTTCGGGGTCGAAACTTGTTCGGGGTTAACCGGCGTGGATTTTTTTTCTGCCGCTAATCCCGGAAGAGCAACCATCAACGTAATAAGTATAAAAAACTGCTGCATGACTGCTAGGAAATTGCTTTTGGAGGGAGGGCCTTGAAGCCGCCTTTGGAGCGGAGCGTTGAGAAAGGGGGTTGGTTTTTATCGTGGAGAAGGGAAAGCCCATCGCGGAGATGCTCTAGCACAATTTTTGACCCGCTAATGAACGCTGATGGGTCGCTAATTTCTCGCGACACCCGTTTCAATTCGTCGAGAGAAGGGGCGCCGTCTTTGTAGGTTGATTCAGTCTTGTTCATGCCCAAAAGAGTCCAAATTATCAGGATTTCCCTTTTTTGAATTCACTTTAGCGTGCCGCTTTTGATTGTTTGAACGACTCGCATAAAGGTGGAGTCTGAGCTTGAAGGTATAATGTGGCCAGCCTTGGGGCTTCGCAAGATGGTGGGATTAGCAAATGGAGAGGCCAGGTTTTCATTGGCGATCCAGTCATGGTCACCCAACCAAACCAATGCCGGAATTTTTTTAAAAGGGGACTCGGTTTTAATTCTACTAATTAGACCTTGATGGGTGGTTGGTAAATATCCGCAAAACATTGCCGCTATTTGAAAGGTGCCTTCTGGGATTTGGGCGAGGTAGACCGGTATAAATGCAGCACCCTGAGAGTAGCCCAAGATTCCGTAGAAAGGTCCTTGCTCGGCCACAATCGCGTTTAAGATAGTGACTGATTCTGATGCCCAGTCCGGATCGGTGGTTGGATTGCTTTTTCCTTTTGGTGGGTCACGCATCCACAACCCGGCATCTGGAGCTTGGGCAAAGACAAATTCATAGTCACTGCCAAGTGCGTTTTTGAGTTCGTTGATCCCCGTATTAAACTGAAATTTTTCAGCATCCCCACCGCCACCGTGAAGGCATAAAATTTTACGAATCGCCCTCGTAGTGTCGTCTATGGGTTGTAGGTCACGATCCTCTTCATGTTTGCTAATATCCAAGCTATTGTTGTTGTCTGCATTATCACCACCCTTGAGCCCTTGCCAATAGCCTGCGAGACCTATCACGCTTACAAAGCAAAGTGCGCCAAAAGTTAGGACGATTTTTTTGGAATCCATAGTTATGAATTTATGCTGAATTTTTCAATCTTCCAGCCCTTTTAGTCATTCACGATTCAATTTGTCGAAATGCTTTGGCGAACTCCACTGCTAGGAAATTGCTTTTGGAGGGAGGGCCTTGAAGCCGCCTTTGGGCCGGAGCGGAGGGGGGCGAAAGGGTGTTGATAGCAGGGTAAGGGACTTGGCGAGCTGGGTGACCGACGATGCCTCATGGGCCTTCACGGGACACTGGTCACAAATCCTTCTCAGAGGGTGATTTTAAAACGCCAGAGCAGCAGGGAGCCGGGGCCTGAGGCTTTGGCGTCCCATCCAGGATTGTACCAGTTGCTGGCCACAAATAATTCTCGGGGTGTGATGACGGAACCCTGAAGCGGGTTGGGAACAAAGATGCAGGACGAGGCCTTGTAGCCACGGCCGATCGGATCGGCGCTCGGCAGATACTTTCGGGTGACTGTGCCGCCACCTAGAATGTCACCTTCCCAGATCGCCAGCCGGCTCATGCTGGGGTTATTGACGAACACAGAGTACTTCTTGGTGCCCGGGAACCACTTCCCCGAGTTTGCCCAGCTCTGCTCGGTTTTTAAGGAGGCCAGCAGCCGCAACTTTCTCCCGCTCACCGTGTAATCCCAAAACTCGTGACGGCAGTCCTTACTATCCTTGGGCAGCTTGTTGTAGTACACGATCAGCCGGTCCGAGTCGGCCGGGTCGGGACGCAAGTCGGTGGAAAAGTATTGACCGTCCGTTTCGGCGGGTAAGTCTTGCCGATGGACCAGCTTGCCATCCCAATCCAGGTGTAAGAGCCGAACCTTAAGCCGCTCGGCGTGATCCCAAATCTGGCCGACGACGATGATCCCCTTCTCTGTAGCAGCGACCTGCGGATAGAACAGGCTCATCGGCTCCGCATAAGAAACGGGTTTCCGGAAAACAAAATCGGCACCTTTCCGCTCGCCGATAAAGATCACCGGTGTATTGAAGCGCACACTGCCGTCGTCAGAAATCGCCAGAATGACCAACGCCATTCGCTTGCCCTGGGGGCCAATGCCCACATTCATCCTCAGATGGAAATCCCCGTAGGGCTTAGTCGGGATCAGCGAGCTTCTGTTTACCAAGGTGGTGATATTCTCCGGCTTGTCGCTGCGATAGTAGAGGATCTTGCCGGGCGCATAGTTTTTCTGGTTTTCTTTTTTGGTCACGCCCACAAAGACATGCAGATACCCGTCCGGCGTACGAATCATCTGCGGCTGATTGCAGGCCTTAAACTTGTCGTCCTCGAGGCGAATCCGGGTCACCGCCGACGGCAGTGTGGAACCGGGGGTCGGATGTTGCCCGATGAGGAAGGTCGGGGATCCTTTTCCCTTGTCATGGGGCCTTGCCGACCAGAAGAGGCCGCGCTTGCCTTGAAGCAGGTAGCCATAGGTTTGCCCGCCCCATTGATCGCGAATGTTCGCGTGTAAAACTGTGGGACCGTCCAGCAGACGAACATCCTGAGCATCAAGGTGCGGAGCACTGCCGCTAAAAACAATTAATGCAATGAGAATGGTTGCTGTTTGGAAGTTCATCACTGATAGGGTTGCTAGCAATTTTCTTTTGGCGTGGGGAGCTTGGGGGTGCCGTTGGAGGGATCTGAGAGGGGGGTGCTGGATCACTGCTAGGAATTTGCTTTTGGCGTGGGGGGAAGCCGTCTTTGGAGCGGGGAGAAAGGGGGGGTGTTAAGGGTTCACATAAAGAGTTCGAGATAGCCCTTTAGCTTGATCCTCAAAAACCTCAATGCCTCTCTCATTCAGCTTAATAAAGCATAACCCCTCCGAAAAATAGATCCGCCCATCTAACGATTGTGACAGCATAATTCCCATCGTTACGGCCCTTACTCCCTCTCTTAAATTCTGCTCAGGATCCGATGAAGAATACTCTGGAATCTGATGGGTATAAAAACTCACCGTCCCAGATACCGACACCTCAAACTCAGCCGTCGCTAAAACCTGCGAAAAAATGGGGTCTGGGCATTCTTTCTCATGAATTTTCCAAGATTCGCGAACATCTTTGAGAAAGTCTGCTGCTTCGTTATCAATTGGACTGATCACCAATTCATGACCTCGACTAAGCGTCCGAACCTTTTCATATTCTTTTCGAGCCTGTGAGTGCCCACAAGAACTGAATGAGAAAAGGGCAAATAATCCAAATCCAATAGCCTTAATTAGCCTTTTCCTAATGGTCTCCCTGCTCACCTCAATATCCTAGATAAAGAAAGATAATTGGCCCAGCCCAAAGGTGGCCAAGCAGTCAAATTCAAGGAGTTCAAATTATAATTTATAAGCCTACTCGGCGCGGAGCATTTCGGCAATCTCAGGACGACCTTTTTGAAGTAAATCATCAATCACGGTGAGACCCAAGTCTCCCGGGAGAGGCCACACATCTCGATACAAATTACACAGTAGTGCCCACGACTGATACTCTGAACTACTGCTAGGAATTTGCTTTTGGCGGGAGGGCTTTGAAGGCGCCTTTGGACCGGAGCGGAGGGGGCGAAAGGGGGTTATCACGAATGTCGCAATTTTACACATAATTTTCGCAATAATACTAGTTTTACGATGATGCTAGTTTTATCTACCCGCATCTGCTTCAATAAGAAAATGTCTGAAAAGCCAATCAAAAGTGGGCTCAGCTTTGGCGCCGAGTTCATCCCCATTTACCAGCGCCGTCCGAATGTGAACATGGCGGCGATCTGCAAGGGAACCGAATCCGACACGACTACGGGGCGAAGCTGGAGCCGGTCAGGGAAGGTCACAGGATGTTGTAGACTACGCTAAGGCCCTTGAGTCCTTCCCCCTGAACCCCATCTATCCCCACGCTCCGCGAGCCATGAACTCATCCCAGGAAAAAAAGGTTCCGGCCAATAATGATCAGGGCCATGCCTCTGAGCAATCCCGCATACCTGCGAGACGATCTGGGACGGCCGCCATCGGCGGCCTGCGCGAAGTCCATGCCTGGGGCAATCGTCCGATTTGGCCGCAGGGAAATATGAAGCTGAGAAGATCCATCTGTTGCGTGATGCTGTTGTGCCTGTGGGCGCTTTCGAGCCCGGTGGTGTCGGCACAGAATCCGACGATCACGGAGGCTCAACGGGAGTTTTTTGAAAAGAAGATCCGCCCTGTGCTGGCCGAGCAATGCTACGACTGCCACAACTCAAACAATAAAAAGAAGGGTGGCCTGGCCCTCGACTGGAGTCAGCCTTTAAGACAGGGGGGGGATTCGGGGGAGGTGATCATACCCGGTGATCCCGATGAAAGTTTGTTGATCCAGTCCATCCGCCATCAGGCGGAGGTAGAGAAGATGCCCGACAAAGCGCCCAAGTTGGTCGACAGTGTCATCGCTGATTTCACAAAGTGGGTAAGCATGGGGGCTCCGGATCCACGCCACACGAAGCCCACGGTCACCAGTTTGAAAGAAGCGGAGCGCAGCTGGGAAGACGTGCGGGACGACCGTAAAAAGTGGTGGTCGTTCCAGCCGATCACAAACCCTGAAGCGCCGAAGGTGAACAAGGCCGATTGGCGCCACAATCCCATTGATACTTTCGTGTATGACAGTCTGAAAAAGCAGCAACTGATACCCGTTGACGTCGCCGATCCACACACTTTGTTGCGCCGGGTGTCGCTGGTGTTGACAGGGTTACCTCCGTCACCTGCCGATGTGACGACGTTTATGTCGAGCAAAGATTCGAAGCGCTATGAAAAATACGTCGACACCTTGTTGGGCAGCAAGGCTTATGCGGAACGTTGGGCCCGGCATTGGATGGACTGGTACCGCTACAGCGAAAGTCATGGCAGTGAGGGCGACCCCAGTATCGCATTTGCCCAACAGTATCGTGATTATTTGATACGGGCTCTGCAACAGGATGTGCCGTACGACCAGCTGATGATCGAGCATCTGGCCGGTGATCTGTTGCCGAACCCCCGACTCAATAAAGAAACACACATCAACGAATCGGCCATTGGCCCCGCACATCTGCGTATGAACCCTTTTGGTTATGGGGTAGTGGACGCCTATCAGGAATTGGTGACATTCACCGATAATCAGGTGGATGTGGTGAGCAAAGCCACCATGGCCCTCACGGTGTCATGCGCCCGCTGCCACGATCATAAATTTGACCCTGTCAGTCAAAAGGATTACACCCGATTTTATGGGGTGATGATCAGCAACCGCCCTACTACCATTGTGGTGGATAGCCAGGAAAAACAACGCCGCCATCAAGACGCGATCAAACAACTGAAACCTCAAATCAAAAAAGCTTTTGCTGCCTACTGGCTTTCCCAAATGGAGTCACTTGAAGACAGGCTGGAAAAGGTGGAGAACACAAAGAAACAGCATGACAGTGATGCACTGACCCCATGGCTTCGGATGAAAGAGCAGGGGCCGGAAGAATTCGAATCGTATTGGAAGGGATTGCAGGGGCATGTGGGGCGGGTGGAGGCGCACAACAAAAAGGTGAAAGAAGAAGCTACCGCTTACTATGATTTGCGCGACCCCAAGGTGGCGGCCACGTTTTTCAAAACAGGAAATGGTTCGCATCTATCTACACAACCTGCGGGCTCTTTCGCTTTGAAGGGGGAAGGGGAGAATGTCTTTCGAGGTGTTTATCCTGCCGGGGTCTACAGCCATCTCATCAGTGACAAACATGCGGCGGTGATGGGCTCACCGCGTATGACGGTGTCAGGCAACAATCTCTGGGTACGCGCTGCCGGTGATAAAGCCAAAAGGCGTTATGCGGTCAGGCACTACCCGTTTGGGGGCTTGCTGCACGATGATCATCGCCTCGCACAACCCTTACCCGTGTGGCAGGGCTCGCGGAAGATGGCTATCTGGCAGGGTGAAAAAATCCATTATGAATTTCGCACCGCTCGCGACGTGATCAGCGGACCGGGGGACGAGCGTAGTTGGTGGGGGGTGAGCGAGATTTTGATGGGCCCTGAAGCTCCGCAGAGTATGGGAGCCCCTCTGAGTTTGTGGGTGGCTACGCCCCCGGTGGACAAAGCTTCTTTGTTGGAGTCCTACCAAACAACCATCCAAAATATTTTGGAAAAATGGACAACCGGAACCGTCAGCGATGGCGAGGCGGAGTTTTTAGGGCAGTTACTGCAAGGCAACGTGTTGAACCACGATATCAAACAATTACCTGAAAACGTGGTGGCACTGGTAGAGCAGTATCGCAGGCTTGAAAATGATATCCCCCTACCCACCCGCGCCCCCGGAGTATATGAGGCTGACCCGGTGGATGCCCCCTTTCTGAATCGTGGTGACCATCAAAGTGAAGGGGAGGCGGTGCCCCGGCAATTTTTGGAAATTTTTGCGAACAAACCATACAACAAAACGAACAGTGGGCGGCTGGAGCTGGCGCAGGATATCGTGGCTGACGACAATCCCCTGACACGACGTGTGCTGGTCAACCGTTTGTGGAATTATGTGTTTGGCGCCGGCCTGGTGACCACCACCGATAACTTCGGACGCATGGGGGGGCAGCCCTCGCACCCCGAACTGCTGGATTTTCTGGCCAATGATTTTAAGAAGAATGGTTGGTCGTTAAAGAAGAGCCTCAAGCTGATGGTGACCAGCCGTACTTTCAAATTGAGTAGTCAGAGCACGGTAGCTGCCAAAGAGGTTGATCCAGCCAACAGATTCCTGTCATTTTACACACCGCGTCGCCTTGATGCGGAGGCTATTTATGACAGCTTGCATTTTGTGGCGGGGCAGGATAAGCGCGCGATTTATGACAAGGTGATCCGTAACCGTTTGCACCCTTTCCTGACCGCCTTTAACCGCCCGGTCCCGGTGACCACGGTGAGTCGGCGCCCCAGCGACAACGTGCCGGCCCAGGCCTTGAGTTTGATGAATGGCTTGGCGGAGGATTTGACTGGCCATCTGTTGAACCGTGTGGATGTAAACCGGGAAGTAGATACTGTGTTGGCTGAGTTGTTCGTGACGTTTTATGTCCGTGAGATCACGGCAAGCGAACGCACGCTATGCCGCAAATTTTTAGGTGACAACCCCGATGCCGAAGATTGGCGTCGCTTGGTTACCACATTGTTTAATTCAAAGGAGCTTATCTATGTTCACTGATACTTTTTACCGACGACGTTTTATGCAGCTGGGCTTTGGCAGCCTCGGAGGGCTGGCCTTGAACCAATTAAGTGCGGCGAAGGGGAAGCCCCGCCATCATCAACCGAAGGCGCGTTCAGTGATCCTGTGTTACATGTCTGGCGGGGTGAGCCACGTTGACAGTTTTGACCCCAAGCCTCTCCTGAAAAAGCTGCATGGCAAAGACATGCCCGGAGAGGTCCTACGCACCCAATTTGATAACAACGGCAAGATCATGCAATCGCCCTGGGAGGCAAAAAAATATGGTCAGTCGGGTTTGGAGATGACCGACCTTTTCCCGCATATTGCAGGCTGCGCCGATGACATTGCTCTGGTACGCAGCATGACGGCAAAATTTTCAGAACATGCCCAGGGGAACTTTTACATGCATACAGGCTTCCCCTTCCTGGGATCGCCGTCGGCGGGGTCCTGGGTGAATTACGGTTTGGGCAGTGTGAATCAAAATCTCCCCGGTTATGTGGTGCTCAACAACAAAACCGGTATTCCCCACGGGGGGAAATCGATTTTCGGCAGTGGTTTTTTGCCTGCCACCACCGGTGCCTCGATTTTTAATCTGGATCAGGAAGAAGTGGTGAGTCGTGTGAAGCCACGGCGCCCGTTGAATGAGCAGCGTGCGAGCTTGGATTTTTTGAAGCAGCTGGATGGTGACTTTGCCAAACGCTCGGCCGCAGAAGGGGATGTGCAGTCGGCTGTAAAAAACTATGAAACCGCCTTCCGCATGCAATCGGCGGTGCCCGAATTGATGGACCTCGAAAAAGAGCCGGCCTATCTCAAACGGGCTTATGGCTTCGAGCACGAAGATCCGCTGGTGGCTGGTTATGGGCGTCAGTGCATGGTGGCCCGTCGCCTGGTGGAGCAGGGGGTGCGCTTTGTCGAGTTGTCTTGCTCCAACTTCAAAGGAGACGGGCAACGGGCCAACCCCTGGGATCAACATGGCAACCTGCCCCATGGCCATCAGGAAATGGCCCGCCAGGTCGACCAGCCCATTGCTGCCCTCATCAACGATCTTAAACAGCGTGGGCTGCTGGAGAGCACCTTGATTATTTTTACCGGCGAGTTTGGCCGGACGCCCTTTTCACAGGGCAATAATGGCCGCGATCACAACCCTTATGGTTTTAGTCTGTGGATGGCCGGCGGGGGAATCAAGGGAGGCAGCGTGCATGGGGCCACCGATGATCTGGGGTACCATGCCGTCGAAGATAAGGTCACGGTGTATGATCTGTGGGCCACGGTGTTGCACCAACTTGGCATGGATCATGAAAGACTGACCTACCGTTACGGCGGGCGCGACATGCGGCTGACCGACGTGCATGGAAACGTGATGACAAAAATCCTTCAATAAATTCCAATCGAATCATCACGAAAAAATTCAACGGTAAAAAAGGAACGGGAGTAACCGTTTGAACTCGATAAATAGGAGCAAACTCTACTCTTGGACGGTCGCCTTTGCCGTCCTTTCCTTCGTTGCATGTTCTCACACAATCTTCGGGGCAGAGTATGACATCATGCTGACGGTGAGCTGACCAGCCACGGGGCTATCGTCGGTCGGTCAACTCGAGCAGGCGATGGGAAAGACGACCAACTGCTAGGAATTTTCTTTTAGCGGGAGGGCCTTGAAGGCGCATTTGGACCGGACCGGAGCGGAGGGGGGCGAAAGGGGGTTGACGACGAGTATCACTCGCATGTTAGATCCCCCTCCGCGAATCCAAAACAGTGAATGCTAGAGGAATTCACCTTTGGGATGACCGCTCGAAGGACGGCAAGAAAGAGGGGCGACTCGACAAATAGGGAACTGCTTTTTTATTTTTCGAGTCCTTGTCTTGGGCAGTGGGATAGTTTTATCTGGCCTCCCGTGATGATCCGATCCCTTTGCCTCTGGTTCACCTCTCTATCCCTTGTTCTTGGGCAGGGCGAAGAGGAGGAACGCATCGCGTCACTCGCCGGAGAGCTTTGGAAAAGTGGCACCCATCTTTGGGATGGCGGTGAGGGAAGTGAAGATTTCCTCGCAGCGCTGGCCAATAATGTTCAGATGCGGGCTTTGGCCTCGCCGGGAGATCCGGAATCCTTGGCCGGTGGATTTCTCGTGAACACGCTTTCAGGCACAGACAAGAGCATCAGTGGTAAAAAAGCCGTCACGGAGTATTTCACTTACTGGCCGCAGCTGTGGTGTGACGGAAAAATCGAGCGAGCAAAATTTAAGGTTGTTGGAGTCACCGTCGACGATAAGACCGTCGAAACCGAGACGCTGGTCTCCGCTGTTTCGCAAGATCACGAATACAATGGTCGCTGGAAATCGCGTTGGGAGATCGTCGGGAAAGGACTCGTCTTGAAAGAAATCATTGTCGGCGAGGGACGGGTGGTGAAGTTGAAAGGTGGGCCTCTTTTTCGTGATCTGACGAGTTCTCTTCTTCCGGAAGACTGTAAGACGGACCCGGATCTCGTTCGCGAAAATTATGAGTGGCGGCAGCGCATCCCTGATATTTTTGAACCGGACCAATTCGGAGAGACCGGAATTTCGGTTGCGGATGTCAATGGCGATGGGCTTGAAGATGTCTACCTCTGCCAGATCGGCGGCCTGAGAAACCGCCTTTGGCTTCAGCAGGAAAAGGGAAGCTTCGTGGAAGCCGCTTGGTCGGGCCTCGACATTCTCGACAACACTACGGCGGCTCTTTTTCTCGATCTCGATGGCGACCGCGATCGTGATGCCGTCCTCACCACAGCCGTGGGCGTTGTGTTTCTTGAAAACGAAGGCAAATCCGGTTTTCGAATGCGACAACGCCTTTCCAATGCCCGGTATGGCTTCGGGATCACCGCCAGTGATTTCGATCGTGATGGTGATCTCGATCTCTATGTCTGTCAGTACCACCACGATAGCCGCGCCGGTCGCAAGACGCGGGGAACCTTCCCTGAGCCCGTTCCGGTGCACGACGCCAAAAACGGCGGACGCAACCTCCTCTTGCGGAATCAAGGCGACTGGGTCTTTGACGATGCCACCGCTGAACTGGGACTCGAGAAGGGGAATTCGCGCTTCAGCTTTGCCTCGCTCTGGGAAGATTTCGACAACGATGGCGACCAGGACCTTTTCGTGGTCAACGACTTCGGACCAAACAACTACTACCGCAATGAGGGTGGGAAGAGCTTTACCGACTGCTCAGCTCTTCCTGGAGTGAAAGGCGGGGGATTCGGGATGGGCCTCACCGCCGCCGACTTTGATCGCGATGGCTATATCGATCTTCACATTAGCAACATGTATTCCGGTGCCGGCAATCGTATTGCCCGGCAGGATTGGTTCCACGCTGGAAAGGCTGACGAACTCCGTGACTCCCTCCTGCAACTGGCGCGCGGGAATACCCTCCTACGTAATCTTGGCGGCAAGGATTTTGAAGATCGCTCCCGCGAAAGTGGCACGGCAATGGGACGCTGGAGTTGGGCCTCGCTGGCAGTGGATCTGAACAACGATTCGTTTGAAGATCTTCTTGTCGCCAATGGTTTTGTTACCGGGAAGGACCCTGACGATTTGTGAAGTTTCTGGTGGCGACAGGTCATGTCGCAAAGTCCGCTCGATGAGTCCGAAATCGAAGAGTCAGCCAAGGCCGATGCGCCCTATCGTCAACACTGGACCGAGCTTTCACAGCGACTCAAGTATGGAGGTTCCTTAAGTGGTCGCGAACGAAACTGTGCCTTTCTCAATAGTGGCGAGGGTCATTTCGCAACCATCTCGAGCCTGAGTGGATTTGATTTTCTCGATGACGCGCGCGCGCTTGCGCTCATGGATTGGGATGCTGACGGGCGCATGGATTTTTGGGTCTCGAATCGAACCGCTCCGCGTGTCCGTTTTATGAAGAACGAATTGGAGGAGACGGGGAACTGGTTGCAGATTGGGCTGCAAGGACGTGAGCTCATGGACCCTTATGGTGCGCGAGTCGAAGTCTCGCTAGCAAGCGGCGCAAAGCTGATCTCGACTCTTCGGGCCGGAGAAGGGTTCCTGGGACAGTCGTCCACTTGGTTGCACTTTGGATTGGGGGAAAGCGCACCCAAATCAGTGCGCGTTCGGTGGACTGATGGCTCTTGGGAAGATTTTATCGGACTGGAGAAAAATGGCCGATTCCTCTGTCTAGAAGGAGAAGGGAAAGCGGTCGCCGTTTTCGTCCCGGAGAGGAAGATTGGGAAAGGGCAAGCTCTCGTTGCCCAGCCCGAGAAGTCTTCCGTTTTTGTCGCTCTCCCGGTGGCCTTGCCTCTTCCAGTGCTTCATTTTAAAAAGCCCGATGGCACTGCGAGCCAGTTGCTTCCTGGTGAAGGCCGACCGATGCTTATCAACCTCTGGGACCCGACCTGCCAGGAGTGCGAGAGTGAATTACTCGATTGGAAAAAATTGCGTTCTCAGTTTCCCGAGAATCTTCAAGTTGCCACTCTCATGGCAAGTGGAGGAGGGCTGCAGGAAGGCGCCGCGTTCGTCTCGACTCACAATCTTCCTTTTGACTGGGGCTTGCTTGCTCCCGAATCGGCACAAATTCTTGCTAAGATCGTGCAGCTCAATTTCAGCACTCTCGAAACGATCCCAGCCCCGACCAGCCTTCTCGTGAATGGTAAAGGTGATCTCGTCGCGCTCTCGATTGGTATTCTCCCAGGAGAGCACTTGATCTCTCAACTTTCCACCAAGCTCCTGCAAAACGTTCCCAACGTCGAGCGGATGAAAACGGTTTTCGGCCGGGGCATGTGGCTTGCCGGGGACGAGCGCTGGCTCGACCTCCTCCACATCCCCTTGGCATCGATGAAACACGGTCGGCACGAGGAAGCCGCTGCCTATGTGCGCCGCGCCTATGGACATCTGAATCATCACAAGGACATTGATCGACTTCTTGTCTGGATCGGTGATTCTTTTCTTAAGGAGGGCAACGCCACCGAAGGGCTGAAGTTTTTCCTCAATGCCCTGGGCAATGGCAGCCGAGACCCAGTCGTCATGAATAATGTCGCTTGGCAGCTCGCCACCCACCCGGATCCCAAGGTGCGAAATGGGAAGCTTGCACTGAAGTGGGCCTCGACGGCGATTCAGGAGGTTGGGGACAAAAATGCGACCTATCTTGATACCCTCGCGGCCGCCTCCGCCGAGCTGGGCCACTTCAAGGAGGCTATCCTGGCGATTGATCGTGGCCTCTACTTCGCCCGGAAAGAGGGGCAAAAAAACCTGATTCCGGGGCTTCTCAAGGCGCAGGCGCTCTACAAGGCTGGAAAACCAATGCGTTGACCGTAATAACCTCAAGAAGGGTTGATTTTCCGGTATTTCCATTCACAACAATGTATTTTATGTTTGATTAAATGGATTTTAACGACTAAGCTCACAACTGGTAAAAAAAGCACATGAAAAAAACATTACTTATTGGAATTTTAGCGGCTCTCACGGGTTTCTCTCAAGCGGCTTCGGTTACGATTCAAAACCCAAGCTTTGAAGTTACGGATCTGACTGCCGCAGGTGGAAACACTTGGACCAACGATCTTGCGGCAGGTGGCGGATGGATCAACCAAGACAACACTACAAACAACGGAAGTTCCTTCATCGAAGTGATTGGCGGATTTTCTTCCGATGGAGCTCAGCATATCGGGATTGCACCTGCATGGGGAATTGGCCAGGACACAGGTATATTGTTCGCCGCAAATACCCGTTATACTCTCAGCATTGCTGCGGGAAACCGGACGAACCAGTCTGCTGCCGGCAATCTTAGCCAGTATGGCTTTACTGACGGAATCGGCGGCAGTAATGGTTCCGCAACCTTTGACGCTTTTGCTAACGTTGCTGCGGGAACCTTTGCCGAAGCTCCCGCATATGTCTTCGACGTTCCCGCCGGCTCCCCTCTGATTGGTCAGCCCGTGATCATCAGTTTGGCATCTGTAGGTCCGGGTCGTTCTCACTTCGACAACATCCGTCTCGATGCGAGCGCAATTCCTGAGCCAACCACAGGTCTCCTCGCTGGACTCGCCGGACTGATGCTCCTGCGTCGCAAGCGCTAACATCAGACGCACATTTTCAAAAGGGAGAGCAATTGCTCTCCCTTTTTTGTGTAACTGACTATTACTAGGAGCCTGTCGGAGTTAGGACAAGTTTTACAGTGGATTCAGTGATCAAGCGGTGGAACCGGCTGAAGACCGAGATGATGATACTCCGGAGCGATATCCTCACTGGCAAAGTTCGTTTCTCATTGGGGCCCACATTGGGGTCGATGGACCGCGATTTCGGTCTGCCTACACCGATCTTCGCGCATCCCGCCATCCCCTGGAGGCGTTTGAGGTTGTCGGCCAGGCAGACCAGCGTCCATTCGCCCTATACTTTCTCTTTGCCTCGCAGACTGAAGCCGCGAAACATCGCCCAGCGAAAGAGGGCTTTTAATTTTTTTTGGGTCTGTTAAGAACTAGAGTTCTTTCTTCTTTTTCTAATCATTTCCTTCTTCCTTTTCTATTCTTTAGCCTTAGCTGATCATTCCAATCACGTCATGAAAACACCAAAGCGTAATCTCCCTTTTCCCTTGAGGTCTTCTCTCCTTATTATAGCCCTTAGCGCGACTGCCAATGCTGGAGAGATTCCCATATCCGGTATCGAAGCCTTTCATCAGGGAGACAGCTTGGATGGTAACGGATCGGTTTTAAAAGCGATCGATGGCAGCGGCATGGATAAGCTCGATTTCGACGACCCCTCTACCTGGACGGTTGCGAGTACGGCGTGGGCCGATGATTGGCAGGGGTTCTCCTCAGACAATTCTGGAGATAATACTTGGGCAGTGATCGATCTTGGCGCCCCTGTAGCTAGTTTGAGCACAATGTATTTGTGGAATGTTGAGGAGACGAATGCTCTCGATCGGGGGGTGAAGGATTTTGAGGTTTTTCATGCTACGAGCCCGACACTTCTGCCACCGACCACAAGCGGCACCGTCACTCCCTACGGCTTTACCAGCGGAGGGTGGACTGCAATTGGTGGGTCTGAACTCAAAATGGGAATCCAAATTGGTGACGCGGGACAGGCTTACGATCTCTCGGATGCCGCCGGGGCCCGTTACATTGGCCTAAAGTTAACAAGCAACTACGGTGGGTTTCGAACCGGATTTGCGGAGGTTGCCTTCAGCGATGCTGCGGATCCAGACGCTCTTACCCTCGGTGAGCCAGTTCCTCCAGATCCCCCTGTCGATCCCCCGGTTGGCCCCATTGATGGAAATGTTGTCCCCATTGCTAAAGTCTCGGCTTTTCATCAAGGAGATAGCCTCGATGCGAACGGCTCAGTCTTGAAAATTGCTGACGGGAGCGGGATGGCAAAAGGTGACGCCAACGATCCTTCCACTTGGACGATCAGCAATACTGCTTGGGCTGATGACTGGCAGGGTTTTTCTGCAGATAACTCCGGGAACAACACCTGGGCTGTCCTCGATTTGGGAGCCCAAACCGCTGGTCTTGACCAGATGTATCTCTGGAACGTCCAAGAGACAAATGCTCTCGATCGCGGAACAAGCACTTTTGATGTCTACTACGCCTCCTCCCCCAGCGAGGCAGCGCCAGACACAAGCGGAGCTGTCACACCCTATGATTTTGGAGGCGGTGGATGGACTCAGCTTAGCACGGGAAACAATCTTGCGATTGGAAGTCAAATTGGCGATCCCGGTGAAGTTTTCGATATCTCGGGTGCTTCGGGTGCTCGGTATATCGGGCTCCACCTCACCGCTAACCATGGTGGCTTCCGTACCGGTCTCGCCGAAGTTGCTCTCACAGTGGACCCTTTGTCAGGAAATGCGCTTAAGATCCTGAGCGTCGATACTTCTGAGATCCAAGAAAACCGGTTTGGACTCACTTGGTATTCCAGACCAGGAAGGGTCTATGGGATTAATTATTCAGATGATCTGATCGAATGGACCGAATTAACTGACAGTGTTCCGGCAGACGCCGACGGTAAAACAACCACTTTTTCTTATGAAGGACCTGATGTCTTCGCTGCCAAGAAGCGCTTTTACCAAATCTTCGTGGTTCAATAGTACCACACATCAATTCAGTCTAACCGGCCTATTTTTTAAAAATAGGCTAGACGAGAGAGCCAAAAAACTGCTTTCTTAAAGGGTTAACTATTAAACAGTAAAGAAAAGATATGAATACACTAACAAAATTGCCCTTACTTTTGGGGGTTACCATCGGCACCGCATCGGCTGCCATCGTTATTCCTGCGGGGATTACAGCGTTCCACCAAGGCGATAGCCTCGATGGAAATGGTTCCATCCTCAAGGCAGCTGATGGCAGCGGAATGGCCAAAGGTGACGCCGACGATCCTGCCACTTGGACAGTCAGCAGCACTGCTTGGGCTGATGACTGGCAAGGGTTTTCCGCGGACAACTCTGGGAATAACACTTGGGCCGTCGTCGATCTGGGATCCGCAGCCGCTGGTCTTGACATGATGCATCTCTGGAATGTCCAAGAGACCAATGCTCTTGATCGTGGAACAAGTAATTTTGATATCTACCATGCCACTGCTCCTACAACAACAGCACCAGCTGCTGGTGGAGCAGTAACTCCCTATGACTTTGGGAGTGGTGGATGGACCCAGCTCAGCGCAGGAAACGAACTTGCAATTGGAACTCAAATTGGCGACGCAGGTCAAAGTTTCGATATCTCGGGCGCTTCGGGTGCTCAGTATATCGGACTTCACCTCACTGCAAACCACGGCGGTTTCCGCACGGGTCTCGGTGAGATTGCGATCACAACAAGCGGTATTCCCGAGCCAAGTTCACTTGGACTTCTCCTTCTTGGCGGTGTCCTTGGACTTCGTCGCCGTCGCTAAGTCACCACTTGGTGAACGAGCCCAACAAGGACTTTAAACCTCTTCAGAAAGCCCGCTCATAGCGGGCTTTCTTTGCGTATGCGAAGACCTCTTCAATCCTCATTTTTAGCAATCGCCTTTTGCGGCGCGGTCTCTTGTTGCAGTGATCGTGACTCCTCCGGAAACGGCGAGAACCCTGACTCTATCCCCGTCCGCTATGCCGACCGGGATGAATTGGTCGTTACCGATCTGAAAAGCTTTGTAGGACAAGGCGCGGATACTGAAACCCTATTTCAGACTGTCGAGGCGACTCCAGCCGGAATGGACTTTATTCACCGGTGGGAACTCAACGCACAGACCGTTAGATTATTCGACCGAATTGAAGCGGGAGGTGGCGTAACGGTAGGTGACGTCGATTCTGATGGCTTACCTGATGTCTTTCTCACTGCTCCCCAAGGCGGCTCGCGTTTGTATCGAAATCTGGGAGATTTCCGTTTTGAAGACATCACAGAGCGCGCTGGTTTATTAACTGATGCTCTTGAGATGCGGACGGGAGCTTCCTTTGCAGATATCGATAACGATGGAGATTTGGACTTGGCAGTGTGTGGCTTCGATTGCCCCACTCGATTGTATGTCAACGATGGGAAAGGGACCTTTGTTGATCAGGCTACGGCGCTGGGCTTTAACTTTAAGGGGTCGGGAATCATGGTTTCCTTCTCAGATTACGATCGGGATGGAGATCTTGACGCTTTTATCGCGACCCATCGCTATGCCGTCGATCTCGACAATCCAAATTACGATAATGGTAGATTTGCGGTGAGTCAGATGCAGCGCGGGAGCAATGGTAAAATGGGCATGCCACCGTGGCTTGACGAGCTTTGGGGGACCGTCGATCGACCCGGAAAAGGACCATTCATAATGCGGGCAGGTCAGCGGGGGCGTCTTCTACGCAATGACGGAGGTAAGTTTGCAGAAGTTGGTCGGGAAGCGGGAATCAACGACCGAGGCATGTCCTTGTCTGCCACCTGGTGGGATCATAACGGTGACGGCTGGCCTGACCTCTATCTTGCTAATGATTTCTTGGGACCAGATCGCCTCTACGAAAATCAAAAAGACGGCACCTTTCGTGATGTGGCACCCGAGGTTCTACCGCAGGTCCCATGGTATTCAATGGGGAGCGATGTCGGAGACATCAACAACGATGGGCGAGAGGATTTCATTGCAACTGATATGGCCGGCTCGACTCACTACAAGGCAAAGCTTGCGATGGGAGATATGAGCAAATTTGCATGGTTTCTGGAGAGTGGAACACCCCGTCAATACATGCGTAATGCCGTTTATCTTAACACCGGGCAGGGACGCAAAATGGAGATCGCACAGCAACTTGGGCTCGATGCCTCAGACTGGACCTGGTCACCCAAATTTGGCGATCTCGATTGTGACGGATGGCTTGATATCTTTATCACTAATGGAATGACCGCGGATTGGTTTAACAGCGATTCGCGCCGCCATTCTGCCCTTGGGTCCAGTACCTCCTATACTGAACTTGAACCAAAGCGGGACCTCAACATGGCTCTACGAAACAGGAAAGGCGGAATGTCCTTTGAGCCAGTAGGAGAAAAGTGGGGTTTAGCAGAAGCCAACGCAAGCTTCGGGGCAGCGCTGGCAGACCTCGATCTCGATGGTGATCTTGATATCATCGTCAACCGATTTAAGGAACCCGTCGCCCTTTACCGGAATAGAAGTACTAAAGAACGCATCCGGGTTAAATTATTTGGCCGTGCGAGTAACTCCAAAGGGATCGGTGCGACAGTGACAGTCATCGCGGGCGATATCCGCCAAATGCGAACCCTCACCCTCGCTCGTGGCGTCGTTTCAACCAATGAAGCTTTAGCTCAGTTTGGGCTTGGGGAACTTAATAAAATCGATGAGCTCATCGTGAACTGGCCAAGTGGGCATACCCAAAGCTTCACCAACTTGGAATCTGGCAAGACTTACGAAGTAACCGAGCCGATTGGACTCCCGGCAAAGAAAACGGCTCCTGAGGCGGCTCCTGATCCTTTTTTCATAAAAGATCAAAACCTCCCGAAAATTGCACATCAAGAACTCGAATTTGATGACTTTGGGACGCAACCACTCCTTCCGAATCGGATGTCACGTTTGGGACCAGGGCTTGCGGTAGGTGACATCGATGGCGATGGCGATGAAGATGCTTACCTCGGAGGAGCCCTGGGCTCGGACGGAGTGATTATAGAAAACAACGGGGAAAGCTGGAAAGCAGACACCCGAATCAGCGGAGGGAGCGATCATGAAGATATGGGTGCACTTTTCTTCGATGCCGAGGGTGACGGAGACCTTGACCTTTACGTTGTAAGCGGCGGCGTTGAGTCTGAAAAAGGTTCTTCGAACTATCGTGACCGCCTCTACCTGAATGACGGGAAAGGAAAATTTGGGCTAAGTGATGGGGGTTCTCTTCCCGAGGTGATGGAAAGCGGATCTTGTGTGGTCGCTGCTGATTATGATGGCGATGGTGACCTCGATCTCTTCGTGGGTGGCAGAGTCGTTCCGGGAGAATATCCAATGGCCCCTCCAAGTCATTTACTTCGAAACGACTCAGATGAAGGTCGGGTTCAATTCGTTGATGTGACCTCAGAGGCTGCTCCCGCTCTTCAGAATTTGGGGATGGTGACCTCGGCATTATGGTCAGATGTTGACGGCGACGGTGATTCAGATCTTTTGGTAACCGCTGAGTGGGGGCCAGTACGTTGGTTTTGTAACAACGATGGTAAGTTCACCGAGAACGAGGACTCGGGAATTTCCAATCTCTCGGGATGGTGGAATGGAATTGTAGGGGGCGATCTCGATCATGATGGTGATATTGATTACGTCGTCAGTAACTTCGGACTTAATACGAAATATCATCCTTCAACCAAGAAGCCGGCCATCCTTTATTATGGGGATTTCTCCGGGAATGGGGAGAGGCGAATTGTTGAAGCCAAGGCTACCATAATGGGCACCCTTCCAGTCCGAGGATTTAGTTGCTCAAGTTCAGCGATTCCAAGTGTCTTAGAAAAAATGGGAAGCAAGAAACCCTTCCATAACTTTGCAATTAAGGCTCTCGATGAAATCTATACTGAAGCGCGCCTTGAAAAAGCTCAGCGCTTCGAAGTAAATGAACTACGGAGCGGTGCGTTCATAAACGATGGTGAGGGAAAGTTTACCTTTCGTGCTCTTCCCGCACTGGCACAGGCTGCACCTGGTTTTGGGATGTCGCTAGGTGATATCGATGGAGACGCTCATCTCGACCTATATATGGTCCAAAATTTCTTCAGCCCACAACCTGAAACCGGACGGATGCACGGAGCAATGAGTATCCTCATGACAGGCCGAGGAGATGGGATGTTCGATTCAGTGTGGCCTGAAACCAGTGGTCTGATTGTCCCGGGAGATGCAAAGGGTCTTGTGCAATTTTCAAACGGCCGTTTTCTCGTCAGTCAGAATAATGGAGAAACACTTTTATTCCGTCCTAACCATGACCGTTCGCGGCAGTGCCATATTCGATTGATCGGTCACTCTAAAAATCGACGGGCGATCGGAGCTCGAGTTTCTTGCTCGTTAGAAGGTGTGCTGCTTGGGAGCTTTGAAGTTTATGGAGGCAGTGGCTATCTCAGTTCCGGAACCTCGATAATATCGATACCTTATGAAGGTAAGGGCATAATAGAGGTTAAGGTTGAATGGCCTGATGGTTCAAAAGGTAACCACCAAATTCCCGCACAAGAAGGTGGAGAGATTAGGAAACCGTAAGCACTCTTAAATCTCAAGCCGAGAGTGTTCGAAGAGCTAGGCTCCTATCCCCACCTTTTCTCCCGCCACAATCGTGCCCCTAGATGGGGCAGATTCCTGCAGACCGGCTCAGAAGCTTATGGAATAACTTAATCAATGCGGATACGGAAATAGCGTTCCAACTGTGCACCTGCACTGACTGCTAGGAATTTGGTGGGAGGGCTTTGAAGCCGCCTTCGGACCGGAGCGGAGGGGGGCGAAAGGGGGGTGAATACGACAGGGGCGCCGTTCGCGCCGGTGTGGGCGTAGCTTTGATCGTCGGAGATGCAGAAAAGAATATTGGGCCTACTGTTGGCAGTAAGCTCTAAGCTAGAAATGCTAAATCCTAAAAGTAAGAAGAGAAGGCGGACGGCGGTCATGGTTATTAGCTGACGGCAACAGTCGAATCCCTAAGGATGTGGGGGATGAGTAATAGCGTTTTCTTATTTTGATTGCACTCAGATTCATTCCATTCCCGACATCCTTCAACGATGTTCCAAGGAACTCAATTCCAAGACAAAATGGAAATCACTATTACTTGATCTGGCGGAGGGAACTAGGCCAAGGGTCAGGGAAAGTCTCACCTCTTTGCCAGGCCGTGATTTCATCGTCGGTGCAAAAGGCATCCTCTAAGGACGAGGCGAAAGACTCACGATCCACCTTGAGGCCAATGAGAGTAAGTTCGTTGTGGCGATCACCGAAAAGGGGATGTTTGGTTTCAAGCAATGCTTTCAAGTGCTCGATCTCTTCGGGTAAGAGTTTGCCATCTCGATTGTGAGCAAGTTCGGCACGCCAGAGCCCCGTCAGTTCAAGTGCAATCTGGCTGCCAGATTGCTGCCAAAGTAAAACGTCCCGAGGGCGTGAAGCTAGCCAAAGGAACCCCTTAGTACGGTAAAGACCAGTCCCCATTTTACTACGACAAGCTTCATATAAACGTTCTGGATGAAAGGGACGAGGGTCGCGAATGACGATCGCATCCACGCTGTCGACCGTAGCTGATTGCTGCGTGAGACCGAATTCATTGGCTCGACTTTCTAAGACTGAGAGTTTTGGGGCTGGGGTGGCTTCAAGTTGCGATAATAGAATTCCAGCTTGAGCCGAGAGTCCAATAGTCGCTTTTGGTTGGAGTGCTTGGAGGGTTTGAACTTGAGCCTCTACGTTGGCTTTCGGAACGGTATCAATTTTGGTTAGAATGATTACGCTGGCGAAGGCAATTTGTTCAGCAAGCACTTCGGCGACATGGCGCAGCGCCATATCTTGAGAATTCGCGGATGCGCCGGTAAGAATTTCCCCATCTTCAAAGTCGCGATGAAGATTGAGGGCATCGACAGTGACGATAAAGTGGCGAAGGAAGAATCTCTTATTCTGCGTTAGGGCTTTGATCAGGGGCCATGGGCGGGCAGCGCCGGTACTCTCGCAGAGAACGAGAGGTGGAGCAGGGGCAAGCGTAGAGATTTCTTTGAGAGCTGCTCCTGCCGAGTCATGAAGTTGCTCGCGGGCATGGCTCCCGTGTAACGCCGCCACACCGCCTATGAGACGACCTGGAGAAGGTTTTGAGTTTTCATCCGAAAGCAGTTCTGCGTCGAGCCCAAATTCACTCAAGTCGTGTACGATTACCGGAGCATCTTTAAGCGCCTCGTCGCGTCGCCAACGCCGGAGGAGCGTAGTCTTACCTGAGCCGAGGAAGCCGCAAAGGGTAACGATGGGAACGGAGTCCGAGTTCATGAATTAGATTCCTAAGAGTCATTCACATGGGAGGTTCCGTGAGCTTCGAAAAATAGTGAAGAACGAAACGAAAACGAAGCCGCTGTGAGGCCTCAGGTTTTATTGGCCATCTTCTATAAATGCAAGTAATTTGCATTAAATTCCAGAATTTTGGCGTTCTCTCACCTAGTTGAGACCTATTCTAAACAACTTCGAAAGGCTATCCACATCTGGATTGATCACGTTGAGATCAAAAAGACGTTCCGTTTTTGGCCACTGCTAGGAATTTGCTTTTAGCGGGAGGGCCTTGAAGCCGGCCTTGAACCGCAGCGTAGGGGGGTGAAAGGAGGTTGATCCGCTCAAGCATCATTCAGTGCTCTCCATGCCGCTCAACAGACTGTGATGCGTCCAGCCACAGCACGCATCCGGCGAGTTTGGGGGCTTCATGTGCGTCACCCGAATTGGGAATTCCATATTTGGCGGCCAGATACGACCGAAGGCGCTCACGCTCTTGGTTACTCATTGCGCGGTCGTAGAGAATGACCTCAGCCACGCGACCATTGAACGCGTGGGAACCACTACCGCCGATCGATATCGCCTCTGCTATTCCTTCCATACCGCCGGGGGCGGGGATATCTCCCATGGACACACCATTGATATAAAGCGATAGCGTCTGGTCATCCAGCACGACATCGATCAATTCAACGTGTGCTTCACCTTGTTTCCTGTCCGTGTCTACACGGCGATACGCCCCTCCGGTTACCGTGCTGAAGAAGAGCTGATTGTCACCATAGAGGCCAAGTTGGAAGGACTTGTTTATGGGACGTTGACCGAAGAGGATGGCTTCGTCCTTCTGTTCACCTTCCGTCTGCCACACCATAAACAAGGACATCTGTTTCAGCGCCAGATTTTCGTTGACCGCAATTTCCAATCCATTTCCGGAGGAAATCGCCAAGGCGGGTTTTTCGCCGATACCGTTTTCGATGAATGTTATGGGAGGGTTCGTCGCTAGCATCCGCGCATGATTCTCATGGCCCGATTGGTCCAGCCATCTGGTAACAGCACCGTCTTCTGGACGGAACAGACGCATGTCCGTACGTGTAGGGACTGGTTGAGTATGTCCAGATAACACGGCGATACGCCCCCAGGCGAACTTTCCGCTGGCGTCATATGTCGGCACATCAGCAAGACGTCCTAACTTTGCCGCTTCGAGTGTTATAAATGCCAGCGGTTCCAGCGTGTTAAAATTCGCGACGACAAGTCGTTTGTTCAGCACGAATAATCCTTTATCAGCAAGATAACGTTTTTGCAGAATGTTTTTTGCGATGACATCCGATAAGGTCAAATATTGTTTATCCTTCGTGATTTTATAGAGTTCAATCAATGAAAAAACAATTTCCGGATCGTCTTGTTTCGTGTCGAGATTCAACACCGGTTCCGCATCCGGCGTTTCACCGATGTCGCCAAGCTTATTGCCTTTTAGCATATGGCGTAGCGTCGTCCATATGGCCTCGTCTTCGGTCAGTCGATAGCACAAAGCATAAGAGATCAGATAACCGGAATGCGCCTGCCAGGGTTTCAGCACGCGCCCTTTCTTACCAAAATAGCCATCTTTTTCAATGACGTATCCAGTGAGGTTTGTGCCATCGCACGCCAACGGGTGCAGGGTGTTTTCTTCAGGATGATAGGCGTATTTTACCCAGGCCGCCATACCTTCATGCACCGAGCGAATAATGAAATCCCCTTGGTCATCCAGTGATTCACCTAGTCGCAGTAATGCGGTCGCCCCGTAGGCAAATATGTTGTCCGGTGGACTAATACCTTCACTGTAGGGCGCTAAAAAGGAGTATTCTTTCACATTGTCAGGGAAGTCCTGTCGAGCGGCGCGATCACCAGATTGCGTGTGTTGATATGGCGGCAGTTTCGTGACGGGGTGCGCGTTACTTGTGTATCTGCGCAACAGGCGTTCTGCCCATAGCAAAGGACGTTTATCCCCGGTGTGCAAGGTGAGGTTGCCAGCGGACACGATCATATCGCAGGCCGTATCATAAAATGACAACGCTCCTTCAGGAATTCCCATGAAATCTTCCGGGTATTCATGGTCCCAAACATCATCTGCCAGTTTTTTGCCGTAACCCGCATGGCGATTAAAATCCAGATTTTCCCAATTGCGGATGTGGCTGTTCCAAATTCCCTGCACCATGCGCGAAGTCGCGGCGGGATTCACATCAAAGAAAATTGGATAATACAGGAAGTTCATTTTCAGTTCGTGCGGACACCCGCCTTTGCCCAAATCGCCATGATATGTGTCGCGCTTAAGTTCGATAAAACGATGATGCCCCATCGGGAGCAATCCAGATTCGTTTTGATGGTGATCGAAGTTGTATTGAATGGCAGCTTTCATCGCGTCCACATACTTGGGATTATCCGTGAGTGTGCTGAGTCCGGTCATGAAACGCTGCAGGTTCCCCTGATCAGCCAAATTGGATGATATCCACGGCTGCAAGCCTTCGCCATTGGTCCACGACTGGATACGTTCAGGTGGTTTCATCGTGTCCACATCCAAAGCATCGACAATTAATGGTGTCTGTTTCTCTCCGTAGGTGTCCAGCCCATGTGAAAGCACCGTGTCGCCAAAATGAATTGCGGCTCCCATGTTGGCATCTTTTTCTGCGGCAGAGGTCGAACTCGGATAGAGCATCACCATTAAGCCAGTCAGCAGCAATGTGCCCACTGTTACTTTACTGCTAATTGCTAGGAAATTGCTTTTGGCGGGAGGGCCTTGAAGCCGCCTTTGGGCCGGAGCGGAGGCGGGCGAAAGAAGGGGGTTGGCTGAACGCTCGACACTCTTCATTAGTTCATCGTAGACCATTGGAAATCTAAACAATGACAGTTGCGATACTGTTTTCCAAGCCGTTTTAACTGTTGCCCCCGAACAACACCCCTGCTGCGTTCAAGTGGTGGAGCGGGTTGGTTTAGTCTTTCAATATACTGTATCACCACTTGGTGACTTAACAGTTCTATCCCAATGATCAGGTAATTTAAGCCGGAGGGCCTTGAAGGCGCATTTGGACCGGAGCGGAGGGGGGCGAAAGGGGGGCGAAAGGGGGGTAACTTCAGACGGCCGCAGCGCCAGTCACGTCCTTGGTCGCCCTAGCCATTTCCCACGTATAAAAGGTTAAGGGCCACCCGATGCACCGAGACTCGCCTCGCGCGCGACACCCCGACTGACAGACGCCAGATTTCTCCTGATCAACTCACTCCCTTTCAACCGAAAGCGTCTTGGGCAGATCGCCATGAGTAAGGGTCTCATAATTCAAATTCCAAATATGCCGCGGCGCCCTCGGTCGAATCTGTTCGATGATCAATTTTCGAGTATTCGGCAACGGGAGCCCCATCCGAGTATGGTAATGATTGTAACCAATCGAAAACGTATCGTAACGGTTTTTCGTCGGCTTGTCGTTTTTCGATACTCCTTGCATTGAGCCCGAGGTTAACTGTCCGGCCAGCAATTCCATCGCTGCGACCGAGCGCTCTTGATTCTCGGTGTAAACGTCGACGCCTTGATGCCAAGCCACTTCGGCCGCATGAATCGCCGACCCCAGAGCGTATTGAGAATGATGTCCGTTATCCCGGCAGGTCTCCTGCGTTAAGCCGTCGATCCACTTCAGGGGATGATGCCAAAAAGTATCGATATCGCCACCATCTCCTTCGATCGCTGGGGGTCTCGGCCCGTCCGAAGTCAGATAGAAATAAGCCGGCATTCGCCGATCTAGACGCTCCAATCCTAGTTTGAATTGCGCTTCATCTTCATTGAAGACCGCGATCGCCATGATCGCATCAATTTGGGTGAGATCCACGTTCCCGTTCCACGAACTCGCCGTGTTGAGCTGCGGATAAAACGCTCGCCTAAACATAGCCTGCACGGCCTTGATCTCACTGTCAGACCACCCCTTATAAAGTCGCATGATATCCGCCGCTGGACCAAATACCGCTCCTATCCACCCAGCCTGTATGCGGTCTTGCTCGGAGCCGTGATTAAAGCTCTGCAATTGCGCCCAGGAATTAAGGATCGCGATCGCCCTTTGCGCATAGATTTCGTCATCGGTGAAATACCACAACAACGCCAAACTGTAAGCCGCTGCCGCGTCGTGTCTCGAGATGTCGGCATCCTCAGTGCGGGAATTGATATGCCTCATTCCGTGCGGCTCGCGAGTCGCATAGTCTGAGCTCACGGTCCGATCGAACTCACCTTTCCACGGTTGGGCACCGGCTTTGATCTGCGATTTCACATAGTCTAATTCGGCACTCGAAACCAGCGTGCCCGGATGCACAAAATCCATCGCACAGCACGCATGGTTCCAAAGTCCAATTATAAGTAGAAGGGCGGTATTTTTTTTCATAAATTCGAAATCAGGCTGGAGACCGTTGCAGAGATGACGCGCGGGCTTGTGATTGCGATTTTGCGAATTGTTTAAGCCGTATGGATATTGGGTCGGCCGGATTCTACGGTGAACTTGGCGAGCGAGGTCGTCTTGCCGCCTGCGCTAGTGACTTTGTCGATGACCTTGTAGTCTGCGGAGTAGGTCTTGGGAGTAACGTCGCACATGATGTAGCCGCGTTGGCGGTTGTGAAATTTAGTGCAGGGATTGCGACCGAGGAATTCGTCGAGGCCTTTGAATTGCGATGATCCATTGCCGCCGCTAGAAAGGGAGGTGGTGACAAATTCGGAGGCGACGAGAGCTTGGTCGGGCTTGAAGTCGTCGACGCGGAGCTCGTTGGCCCAGTTCGAGTGGATGTCGCCGGTGAGGACAACGGGGTTGTTGATTTTGTGGTCCTGTAGGTGGTTGAGGAGAACTTTTCGTTCGTGAGCGTAGCCGGGCCATTGGTCCATGGAGTAGGCGGCTGGCGAGTTGATCTTCGAGCGATCAACGAGAGCCATCATGACTTGCTGGGCGAGGATGTTCCAGGTGCCTTTGGAGCCGGAGAGGGAATCGAATAGCCACTTCCGCTGGGCTTTGCCGAGGAGGGTTTGTCGCGGGTTGGTGGCGGCGGTATTGAGGGGGCTGTGTCGGTCGCCGTTCGGTTGGTCGCTGCGGTATTGGCGGGTGTCGAGAATGAAGAATTCGGCGAGAGTGCCGAAGCTCCCCTTGCGATAGAGAGTCATGTTGGGGCCGACGGGAAGCGAGGAGGTGCGCAGAGGCATCATCTCATAGTAGGCTTGATAAGCGTTGGCGCGGCGGATGAGGAATTTGGCGGTATCGATTCCCTCTTGTTCGGAAATGTCGTTGGCGCAGTTGTTGTCGAATTCGTGATCGTCCCAGGTAACGAACCACGGACAGGCGGCGTGTATGGCCTGGAGATCCTTGTCGCCTTTGTATTGGGCGTAGCGGATGCGGTATTGGTCCAGGGATTCGATTTCGGGTCCTTGATGGGTGCGGACTTTACCGTTTCTTCCGGAGGCGTATTCGTAGATGTAGTCGCCGAGGTGAAAGACAAAGTCGGGCTTGTCGGCGGCCATTTGTTGGTAGGCGGTGAAGAGGCCGGCTTCGAAGTTTTGGCAGGAGGTGACGGCAAAGCGGAGTTTGTCGGGTGAGGCGTCGGGTGCGGGGAGCGTGCGGGTGCGGCCGACGGGGCTGGTGGCGTCGCCGGACTTGAAACGGTAAGAATACCAATGGTCTGGCTTGAGGTCGCGGGGCTCGATGTGGACGGAGTGACCGAGTTCCGGCGTGGCGTTGACCTTGCCGGACTGGACGATTTTTTTGAAGGAGTTGTCTTCGGCGATCTCCCAATGAACCTCGACCGGAGCCTTGGGCATGCCGCCGCCGGGTTCGAGGGGCTTGGGCGCGAGGCGGGTCCAGAGGATGACGCTTTCGTGATCGGGGTCACCGGACGCGACGCCGAAGCTGAAGGGATCGCTGGTGAATACGTGAGGAGGAGCTGCGGAAGCGTAGCGGCTTAGGAGAGGGATCGATGAGAGGGAAGCGGCGTAGGCCAGGAAGAGACGACGAGAGAGTCCGCCTTCGTGGCGGAGGGCGTTGGAAAGCTCATCGATTTTCATAATGGATGAAATTTACCTTTGGTGCGTTGCTTGGCAATCTTCGAACAGGTTTAGTTGAACGCGGATCGAGCAGATTGCGCTGATCTATTGTTGGCTTGGCGCTTGGAAAGCGGCGCTATTCCCGCCCGACACAAGCAGCCCTCCCGCTAAAAGCAAATTCCTAGCAGTTTAAGCTTCGCTTTGGGCTACCGCCTGCGGCTTACCGTCGCGTTCGGCAGTTTCGTGGATTTGTTGATCCTGATGACGGTCTGCGATAGGCTCTAATACAAACTTATTCTGGCTCCACTTTATTTGTGGTTTTGCTGCGTCTGCAACGCTCGCTGCAATAGGTGACACTGTCCCAGTTGCGCTCCCATTTTTTGCGCCAGGTGAATGACAGGCCGCAGACAGGGCACACTTTACTCGGCAGGTCAGATTTCTTGCGGTGTTTCATGAAGTGGTATTAGGCTGGGATGAGCTTTTTGCATTTCTTCCAAAAGGCGAAAAACGAGGGGTAGTAGCCACTTACATCAAACATCCATGATCGGGGTTCTTCTTGGCCGAGGTAGTGTCGGTTGGTGGGGTGTTCCTTGTAGATGATGTTTGCTGGGTCTACTTGTTGCGTGAGTGATTCAAACTCAGCTACCATTATTTTAATGCCGGCGATGTTGTTGGCTAACTGCATGATGAAATCGATGCATTTTTGGCTAACGGGATAGGTTTTAAAAAACGAAGGTTCTAGCAAGAGCACTCTCTGGATTTCTTCGTCCGCGTGCCAATCCGGATCGAGGTTGTAGTAATTATAGACCAGCGTTTTTTTGTCTCTCTTGAGATCAATTTCAGGACTTTCAATGAGTTTGGTTTGTGGATTAAAATCGGAGACCTCGGCTAAGACCTCCGGTATGGCAAGCGTGCCGAACTGCTCATAATCCACATCAAGGAAGGTCTGCTTTTGGCCGCTGTTGAAGTAATTATTGATATTGTCCTGGTTGGCGTAGTACTTCTTGTTGGCATTGCTGCCTGCCACCCATTGCCAGCTCAGAGTATTGCTCGCCCAGTCCCCATCAAGCAGGTGGTAGTACATCCACCGGGCGGGGGTGAGCCAGTGAGATTGGGCGACATTGCATGCCACCGAAGCCACATACATGCGCATGTGGTTATGCATGTAGCCGGTCTTGTAGAGGTCTCCGATGGCATCATCGATGGCGCTAATGCCAGTGCTGTGACCTGTGATGCCGATGCTGATCTGATGATTGCATACAGGCTGCTGGGAATGCTTGAGGTCCTTGTTAATCGCGTCTCCCTTGGCGATCCAGATGTTCTGCCAGTAGTCTCTCCAGGCTAATTCCTGAACGAGTTTTTCAATGCGTTGCCAGGGGAGATCTAATGAGAGCAGGTGATCAAAAACTTGTTTGGTCGATATCACCCCACGGGAAATATAAGGGCTTAGGTGAGTCACCGCGCCATCACTGAAATTACGACGACGGGTATATTGGACCGGGTCGATTTGCTTGATGCGTTGGTTGATAGCATCAATTGCAATAGGGAAGGTGATCATAGAAAAAACTACTATAGTTCAGTATTTTTAATTGGCTACGTCGGATGCTTAATATGACGGAGTCTCGGGGAAAAAGCTGTTTGATGCCCTCGTGAAAATCATGACAGCGATTGAGTTTAAGTTTAACGCTGCACTTGGCGCGACTTACGCGATCGAATTTTCAACTGATAACCAGAATTGGAGTGTTATTGAAGATGAGATCGTTGCCGAAGGAGCCGCTGTGGAGCGCCTTTACTCCAAGACGGATTTCCCAACAGGATTCTTTAGGGTAGAGCGGAAAGATCAGGAGAGGTAATTCGTCGATCTGTTATTTCCCTCTTCCCCTTTCTCCCCCCTCCGCTCCGGTCCAAAGACGCCTTCAAGGCCCTCCCGCCAAAAGCGAATTCCTAGCAGTATCCGGCCAACCCTACGATCCCGAAAAAACTCTCAAGCGAACAAGATGCTGCGTTGAAAGAGCAAGAATAAATTGTCTTTTTTCTGGTTTGGTTGGCTCTTTTTAGGAGCCGTTTTTTGTTCCTGCGAAGCCTCGTTTTTCGGGATCGTAGGGTTGGCCCGGTAAGTAATGCCACCTATATCGTAGAACGCTCGACTG
>Ga0209711_10000835_pt1 | contig 31376 bp, 27 predicted proteins | sample ArcticOcean_MG_C_7_FD_187441 | JGI IMG/M metagenome (GOLD analysis project Ga0209711, IMG submission 187441) | Marine microbial communities from western Arctic Ocean - ArcticOcean_MG_CB11_88 (SPAdes) (version 2) | ecosystem: Environmental > Aquatic > Marine > Oceanic | place: Arctic Ocean...
ATTCGCTAGACTCAAAAAAGTCTCTGCTAAGGCTGTGATAATGAGGGACGCCATGAGCGGTAGTTTCAATATTCGGCACGAAGATATTGCGTTCTTTGTCCTCTTTTGCGCTGACCCGGTAGCGGTGAGTGCCATTATCCTCTTCATTTAGCTTCTCCTGAAGCTCAAGACCCCAGCTTTCAACATCGTCCTTTACTATCAAAGCCGCGCTATCTAAACCCCTGATGTAAACCAGAGATTCAAGCACTTTACGCGAGTACACTAGAGACATTCGATCCATGAGGCTATCAACGTGCCTATACTGCGCAACAAGAGTCTCCAGCGCAGCACCCTGAATAGCCGGCGCACTGGCATTAACATGCAAGCTAGCGCTCTCTAGAGCCTTCTGGGTCAGGTACACCAAAAGTGCGGCATCATCCTTCACATACTGCTCATTTTTACCCTTACTCACCTTATAGAGTGGCGGCTGCGCGATATAAATGTGTCCGTTTTCAACCAACGCCCGCATCTGCCTAAAGAAGAACGTCAGTAGGAGCGTGCGAATATGAGAACCATCGACATCCGCATCGGTCATAATGACAATAGTGTGATAACGTAATTTAGCAAGGTTGAATTCTTCAGTGCCAATACCGCAACCCAGAGCGGTGATCAGGGTGCCTACTTCCACGCTCGAGAGCATTTTGTCAAAGCGAGCCTTTTCAACATTCAAAATCTTACCTTTAAGAGGCAAAATCGCCTGCGTCTTACGTGCCCTACCCTGTTTTGCGGAGCCGCCAGCAGAATCTCCCTCCACTAGGTATAGCTCGGACAGAGCCGGATCCTTCTCTTGGCAATCGGCTAATTTCCCAGGGAGCCCAGCGATATCGAGCGCTCCTTTCCGACGAGTCATTTCACGCGCCTTGCGGGCAGCTTCACGTGCACGTGCTGCGTCGATCATCTTATTGACGATACCCCGAGCTTCCTGGGGGAATTCCATCAGGTAATCGGTAAACTTACTGCCCATCTCCTGCTCAACAGCCGCCTTTACCTCGGAACTCACCAACTTGTCTTTTGTCTGAGAAGAAAACTTAGGGTCCGGAACCTTGACCGAGACGATTGCGGTAAGTCCCTCACGGGCGTCATCGCCAGTAGTATTAACCTTGGATTTACCATTAATACCCTCTTTCTCGATATAGGTATTTAGACCTCGAGTCAGGGCCGACCGGAAACCTGCCAGATGGGTGCCGCCGTCACGCTGAGGAATATTATTGGTATAGCAGAGAATGTTTTCTTGGTAGCCATCATTCCACTGCAGTGCCACCTCAACGCTGGTGCCGTCTTCGCGATCAGAGTTAAAATGCATAATGTTATTAACTGTAGTCTTATTGGTGTTGAGGTACTCAACAAAAGCGCTCAAGCCCCCGGAATAGGCAAAAGCTTCTTCCTTAGCCGTTCGCTCGTCGTGTAATACTATGCGGACCCCTGAATTAAGAAATGACAGCTCGCGTAAGCGTTTCGCGAGCTGGTCAAAATGGAATTTAATGTTGGTAAAAGTGCCTTCTGAGGGAGAAAAATACACCTCCGTACCGCTTTCCTCAGTATCACCAATAACGGTCAAAGGCCCCTGAGGGACTCCATGAGAATAGGTTTGCTCATGAACCTTGCCTTTACGCCGAATAGTTAGGCGCATTTTTTTAGATAGCGCATTGACCACCGAGACTCCTACCCCGTGGAGGCCACCAGAGACCTTATAACTATTATCGTCAAACTTCCCCCCAGCATGCAGCACAGTCATAATCACCTCAGCTGCCGAGACACCTTCGTCATGCATCTCCGTAGGAATACCACGGCCATTATCTGATACAGAGATAGACTCATCGGGATGAATAACCACACGAATTTCAGAGCAGTGCCCCGCAAGTGCTTCATCAATGGAGTTATCGACTACCTCAAAGACCATATGGTGCAGCCCTGTGCCGTCATCAGTGTCACCAATATACATCCCGGGCCGCTTGCGGACAGCATCTAAGCCTTTAAGCACCTTGATGCTCGACGAGTCATAATTCGCTTCATCACTCATAAATAATAATTTCCCCGTTATTCAACCTTCCGAAGCAACACCATGTTCCATGTGGAACATCTGATGAGCCATCCCATCGACCAGCGATTCAAAGTCTTTCCTATCAACGCCCGTCATAAAATACTGACACTCTAAGCTGTTCAAACAACTCACCACCTGACCCCGATGCTGATAATCGAGTTCCGCCGGCAAGTCATCTAGCAAAAACAGACAGCCGCGCCCGGTCTTTTCTCTGAAATGTGCCGCCTGCGCAAGCTTCAGCGCATACACCAACAACTTAACCTGTCCTCGCGACAGTCGCTCAGCCGCAGGAACGCCATCTACCTTAATAATAATATCAGCCTTATGAGCACCCACATTCGTAGTGCCTGTGGCTATATCTCGAACTCTGGACGCCTCAAGCGCCTCCCCCAGGCCGCAATCATCACGCCAACCCTGATAGTAATCGAGCTGAACCTGACCCAACCCATTAAACCCTTCGGCAGCCTCCAGCGCGTGTCGAGAAAGCTCAGCTAAATAATCTCGACGGTATCCCGTAATCTCATCACTTAGCGGGGTCAGCTCTGCAGTCCAAGCGCTTAAGGAGTCTTGGTCCATCCTACCATGCCGGAGTAATTGATTCCGCTGTTTTAACGCTTTTTGGAATCGCTTCCACAACCCTGAATAGCCATGTTCCACGTGGAACACTCCCCAGTCTAAGAACTGCCTTCTCTGGAGAGGCCCCCCCTCCAATAACGTAAAGCTATGAGCGTCGATCATCTGAAGTGGGAGCGCCTCAACGAGCTGCGCTGAAGATTGCAGCGCAGCGCCATCAAGACGGGCCTCAAACTTCCCGTCCGACGTGCGCTTGACGCCAAGTTGATAGCCAGACTGAGGCGGGTTACGCTCTACGCGGGCCGAAACCACTAACTCGGCAGCCCCCTCGCTAATAACCAGTCGAAGATCGCGATGCTTAAACGAGCGACCACGGCCCAGCAGATAGATAGCCTCAAGCAGGCTAGTCTTACCGCTGCCGTTTGCGCCATAGATGACGTTAGCTTTTGGATGGCATAGCACGCGAACATCCTGCAGATTTCTAACCTGCAGAATATCCAAACGAGAAAGTATCATGGGTAGCTAAAACTGCGGGTAGCCGGACAGTGCCGAGCGCATTAAAGCCGCATAGGCATAACAACGTAGACGGCCTTGCCGTCACTAGCATCCTCAACAAGGGCACTACTATTAGAATCGGATAGGGTAAAGCGTATGTCAGTGCCTTTGATAACATTGAGCACATCCAGCAAGTAGCTCACATTGAAGCCAATCTCAAGGTCGTCCCCTAGATAGTCGACGGTTACCTCTTCCTCTGCTTCCTCCTGCTCAGGATTGTTAGCGACCATCTTAATGGCGCTATTTGAGAGAAGAATACGCACACCCCGGTACTTTTCATTCGATAAAATAGCCGTTCGCCCGAAAGCTTGCTTGAGGGAGGCACGATCACCCACCACCAATTTATCACCGCCCTTGGGCAACACGCGATCGTAGTCAGGGTAGGCTCCGTCCACTAACTTTGATGTGAAACAATAGTCTGGACCAGTGATACGTATATGGTTTGAGCCCATAGCAACCTGAACCTCACCCTCCCCAAGCAAGCGAGCAAGCTCCATAACCCCCTTCCGCGGAAGGATTGCACTTATAGTGTCCTCGACTTCAACCTCGCAGATACAGTCACACAGTGCCATACGGTGGCCATCAGTGGCTACAGCACGCAGTTTATTGGTAGTCAGCTCCCAAAGCATACCGTTCAGATAATACCTAACATCCTGCTGCGCCATTGCAAAAGACGTAGCCTCAATCAATCCCTTCAACAGACTCCCCTGCACTGCAAAGGCAATACTTCTCTCACCCTCGTCAACCGAGGGAAACTCATTCGCCGGCAAGGTCGCCAATGTAAACTTACTGCGCCCACTCTTGAGCATTGCCTTTCCATCGCCGCTGGAAAAATCTACCTGAGCACCCTCGGGCAAGGAACGGCATATATCTAAGAATTTACGCGCTGACACGGTGACTTCACCCGCTTCCGCCGCAACCGAAACCTCGGTAGACCCAATAATCTCAACTTCGAGGTCCGTCCCAGTCAGAGATAACCTTGTACCATCAAGAGTCAACAACACATTAGACAAAATAGGCAGTGTTTGACGACGCTCTACAACACCGACAACTAACTGCAATGGGGATAATAAGGCTTCACGTGACAGGCTAAATTTCATGGTAATTCTCTATCTCCAAAACTCGATGGCTGGTTAAATGCACACTCTTCTGCGTTGATCTGATGCTAGATCAAGAAGACAGCGTCCTATATAAATTCTTAAGATCGCGCTGAACCTCGCGGTCAATACTCTCTAGTTCTTTCACCTTACGACACGCATGTAGAACTGTCGTATGATCACGACCTCCAAACGACTCACCAATTTCAGGAAGACTGTGATTGGTTAGCTCCTTTGCAATCGACATCGCGACCTGTCTAGGTCGAGCTATGGAACGGCTGCGACGCTTAGACAGCATGTCAGACATTTTCAATTTGTAGTAGTCAGCGACCACGCGCTGTATATTATCTATCGTAACTAGCTTGTCCTGAAGTGCCAATAAATCTTTTAACGATTCACGAATTAAATCAATATCTATAGCCCTACCCGTAAACTGCGCATGCGCCAAAACCCGCTTTAGTGCACCCTCCAACTCGCGGACATTAGAGCGAATCCGCTGCGCTATAAAGAACGCTGCATCCTTTGATAGGGCCATGCCGGCTTGCTCTGCCTTATTGATTAAGATCGCCGCCCGAGTTTCTAGCTCAGGAGGCTCCACCGCCACCGTTAGACCCCAACCAAACCGACTCTTTAATCGCTCCTCAACGCCGTCGATTTCTTTCGGATATCGATCACAGGTTAGGATCATCTGTTGACCACCCTCGAGTAGGGCGTTATAGGTATGGAAAAACTCCTCTTGCGACCGCTCTTTCCCAGAAAAAAACTGAATATCATCAATCAACAACGCATCGACTGACCGATAGAAGCTCTTAAATTCATCGATTGCCTTAAGTTGTAGCGCCTTGACCATGTCAGCGACAAACCGTTCAGAATGCAGATACACAATTTTTGCATCCGGCTTCCTCTCGCGCATGGCATTACCCACAGCATGCATTAAATGTGTCTTACCCAGCCCCACCCCACCATAGATAAATAGGGGGTTATAGGATCCGCCAGGGTTTTCCGCCACCTGCTGAGCGGCCGCAAAAGCCAATTGATTAGACTTACCTTCAACAAAGCTATCGAAAGTGAAGTTTTTATTGAGATTGGTTTTTAGGCTACTCTCGGCAGCCGATTTTAACGTCGTTAGAGGCGCAGGCACATTACTAATAACCCGACCAGGAGAACCATTGAACGCTGGTTGCTGCTGAAACGCCTCAGGCGCTACCTGCGGGGTTAATATTTGTGGCACCTGACCAGCAGCACCCCTAGAGAACTCCGGCGGACGAGGCTCACTGCACGACACAATCAGTGATACTCCAGACCAACCCTGCTCACCAAACAAATCCTGAATACGCGCGAGAAACTTGCTTTTCACCCACTCCTCAATAAATCGATTAGGGGCCAATAACTGAACGACTCCGTTGAGAGCACTATCTGCGCGCACAACCAACGGGCGTATCCACGTATTATACTGCTGCTCAGGCAACTCATTGCGCAGCTGCCTTTGACACAGACTCCAAACCACTTCCGGCACATCAAACCCCATTGTTGAGACCTTTCACGAAAAACCGATGGACACATCACTCTTGCCAATTGAGATCCAACCGCTGAACCTCAAATGGCCTCTATTGCGCACACCTTATCTATGTCGTTGACCAGACGACGATAGCCGATCCCTAGCCTCATATGTCAAGCGTAGCCAATAATCCCGCGCCTGCGCCATTCTATACGCCAAAAACAGATTTATCCACAGCGCCCTCATAACAAAAAAACCCAAAATAAATTAATATGATTAAAAATCAACAAGTTAAGAAAGTTCAATTTATTTATTATCAACAGGATAAGAAAAAAAATTGACCGAAAAATGATCAAAGTTTGTGGATAAGCTGTGCGTATACAGCTTGCAACCAGTGTTTAACTATCAATTTCCCGATTTATAAAACAATTTACTGTAATCCGTTAAATGTATCGTGACCGAGAGTAAAAATTGAGTCACTTTCCGATACAGAACGAGGAAAAAATACGCCCCAAAAGGTCATCTGATGTGAACTGGCCAGTGATTCCTGCCAGCTGTTGTTGGGCTTGACGTAAATCCTCGGCAAGTAACTCTCCCGCTCCTGCTATCTCGAGTTGCCTATTGCCCTCTAGAACAAGCTCAAGAGCCTTTTGGAGAGCATCAAGATGCCGTCGTCGCGCCAAAAATAACCCCTCACACTGCCCATTAAAACCGACACTCCTCTGTAAATATTGCGTAAGCCCAGCAACGCCGATTTTTTCCTTGGCCGAGATTGCAAAGGTTCTATCTCGGCCCTCAACCAGCCCGGGGCTATGCCCTGAGCGATCTATCTTATTTAGCACAACCATCACCGACTGGTCCACATGCGGAAACCGTTCAAAGTACTCAGGCCAAATCGCCCGAAGATCCGGCTCATCAGTTTCGGTCGCATCGGCAACCAACATCACCAGGTCCGCCTTTTCGATCTCCAACCATGCTCTGCGAACCCCCTCCAGCTCAACCTCGTCCTCAGTCTCCCTAAGCCCTGCCGTATCCACCACATTTAATGGCATCCCATCAAGTAAGATTCGCTCCCGTAAAACATCTCGGGTAGTACCAGCAATAGGGTTAACAATCGCGGCCTCGTTGCCTGCTAGAGCATTAAGTAGACTAGATTTACCGACATTGGGCTTGCCGACCAAGACCACCGTCATGCCATCCCTAAGTAATGAGCCCTGTTGCGCCCGACTAAGCACGTCACGAAGGTCAAATACCAAGGCCTGCAGATTCTTTAGCAGCGTTTTATCAGCGAGAAAATCTATCTCTTCCTCAGGAAAATCAATGGCCGCTTCAACATGAATCCTGAGCTCTATCAATTTTTCGACCAGCGCACAGACAAGAACCGAAAACTCTCCCTGCATTGACCGTACCGCGGACCGAGCGCCCTGTATCGAAGAGGCGTCAATTAAGTCCGCAATAGCTTCCGCCTGCGCCAAGTCCATTTTGTCATTCAAAAAGGCGCGTTCACTAAACTCTCCCGGTCTTGCCAGACGCGCCCCCAGCTCAACACAGCGAGCAACCAATCTATCAAGCACCACCATCCCTCCATGTCCCTGTAATTCAAGAACATTCTCACCCGTAAATGAATGTGGGTTTGAAAAGTAAAGCGCAATACCTTGATCAATAACCTCACCCTGGCCATCTAGAAAGGAACAAAGCGTGGCGCACCGCGGATTCAAAGCCGGCCTAGCCAAAAGCCCAACCAAAAAGGCGTTTAAATCAGCCATACCAGACAATCGAACGACCCCAACGCCACCGCGACCAGGGGCCGTAGCTATAGCCGCAATCACATCCGTATCATTTTTTAACATGGATCACCCAGCCTTAAAAAAAATGGCACAAAAAAGGCCCCCTGAGGAGCCTTTTTTGCTTTACCGTTCACTGTTATTTGCCTTTGCCGCTGCTAAGTAGCTGGCGATTAACGTACCACTGTTGCGCCATAGAAAGCAGGTTATTAACGGTCCAGTAAAGCACCAACCCTGCCGGAAAGACCATAAAGAAAAATGTAAAAGCTATCGGCATAATTTGCATCACCTTAGCTTGCATCGGGTCTGTGGGCATCGGTTGCATTTTCTGCATTAACAGCATGCTTGCACCCATTACCAAAGGTAAAATAAAATAAGGGTCCTTGGCTGATAGATCTTGAATCCAAAATATCCAAGGGGCATGCCGTATTTCAACCGATTCCAAAAGTACCCAGTACAGCGAAAGAAACACTGGCATTTGCAGCAGCATGGGGAAGCACCCCCCCGCTGGATTAACTTTTTCCTTCTTATATAAACCCATCAACTCCTGAGACATCTTCTGCCGGTCGTCACCATAGAGCTCCTTCAATCGAGCCATCTCAGGTTGCAAATTACGCATCTTAGCCATAGATTTAAGGCTCGTCGCCGATAGCGGGTAGAGGAGAATTTTAATCGCCAATGTTAACAGAATGATAGACCAACCCCAGTTGCCGATAACATCATGAATCCACTTCATCACAAAAAATATAGGTTTCGCAAGCATCCACAAAAACCCATAGTCCACCGTTAAGTCCAGGTATTCCGCTAACTCTGCAAGTTTAGTTTGATCTTTAGGCCCAACATAAAACTGCGCTACATAGCTGCCACTTTCACCCGCTAAAACAGTTAGCGGCTGTCCAGTGAACCCCATGAGATAGACGTCCTTGCTAGGCAGTTTGCGGAGGCTATATTGATTTTGGTCACCTGCTGGCGGGATCCAAGCACTGATAAAGTAATGTTGCACCATTGCCACCCAACCACCAACGATAGATCCCTCTACTTTCTTTTCTTCCATATCAGAGAAATCATGCTTGGCGAAATTCTTCTCCTCTTCCCGCAGTGCGGCCCCAAGATAGGGACGAACACCCGCCGAAGACACAGGTGGTGCATGTGAATCCCTTTTAATTTGCCCATAAAACGTGGCATTCCAATCTAATGATGTGCCATTGTTAATCTGGTACTCAACCGCAATGTCATAACCTGTCCGGCTAAAGGTAAATCGCTTCACCAACCGCACGCCTTCTTGATAGAAGCTAAGATCAACATTTAACAGCTCACTGCCATCATTAAAATCATATGCGTTAGAAGAAGTCGAAAATTGAGGTCGGCCCGCGCGAGTATCAGTACCATTTGGCCCCACTAAACCACTTTGGGCTATATAGACATTGTTTGCGGTACGATTCAATAACTGAAACGGTTTCCCTCCGTCATCAGCCATCTTAGTTAGGTGTTTCAAAAGGTTCACTTCGATAATGTCACCACCCAGGGTATCAATTATCACCTCCAAAACGTCACTTTCTACCCGGACTAGATTATATTCTTGCGGCAATACAAATGCTGAGGGTGCTAGTTTTGTGGTCAATTCAGGAACTTCGTTATCGCCCTGGAACTGTACTTCAGGAATCAAGGAATCGCCTGCGGGCATAGCATAGCTGCTCTGCTGAACGACCTCTGGCTCACGTCCCTCTTGAAACTGAGTCCACTGTATAACTAGTAACCACGCGACAATCGCCATACCACCCAATAACGTTGCTTTTAGCCAATCCATCTTTTCTATAACTCTTTGTTTTTGTTAGCGTAATGTGACGCCTCGCAACTGTCATCTTCCGAAATCACTGGGTCGTAACCCCCAGCATGCAGCGGATGACACTTACAAAGCCTTTTCACGGTAAGATAAAATCCCTTAATAAACCCAAACTGGCTAAAAGCCTCTTTAGCATAGTGGGAGCAAGTCGGGTAAAACCTGCAATTACTGCCAAAAAGCGGGCTAAGTGCTATCTGGTAAAACTCTATCACTTTGATTGCCACTCTGCGCATCCTATTTCCTCAGCTGCTCATAGCGCTGACGGAGTCTGCACCAAGATTGCTGCAACAACAAGTTCATATCTTTTGGCGTCATCTGATCAGCTCCCTTTCTAGCCAGGAACACAATGTCTAAGGGTACTAGGAACTCAAATTGCCTAAAAGTCTCACGGACCACGCGCTTAACACAGTTGCGCCCGACAGCCGTAGGAATATTTTTCTTGCCAATGACCAACCCCAGTCTCGATTGACTGGCGATGCTAGGAATAGCTAATAGAAGAAGTTTTGGATGAGCAACTTTGACCACATTGCGATCAAACACCTCTTTATATTCAGAGGCTTTGAGAAGACGACGGCTTTTACTGAAAGCAAAACTGGGCACAGAGCCCGATACCTTTACGCTGACAGGCGCTTACGGCCCTTTGCTCGACGCCTGTTTAGCACCGCTCGGCCACCTGGCGTAGCCATACGCGCTCTAAATCCATGGGTACGCTTGCGCTTTAAATTACTAGGTTGAAATGTTCTTTTCATTATCTTGCTTCCAAAGAATTTACGGTACTGTTTTCAGGCGGAGAATTTTAATGAAATTACTGTCTCATATCAATGATTTATTGCACTAATATCGATAATACTACTGCGAAGCACTCCTAGCACCACTCCTAAATGACGTCAGCATACCAATCCAGCACAGGCCAGACCGAACTACTCACAGCTTATCAACGGTATTCGCCCAACAATTCTGAGCGGACGGACACAAATTTATTTTCTGTGTAAGGTCTCTGAGTAACCGTAAAACTTAAACACAGTTATTCGGCACCGAACGAAACAGAGCGCGGAACGCCCAATTTAATACAGTGGTCGCAATAAATAACCCCAGACCATCAACAATACTCCCCACCCTCTTATACGGTCGAATTAGCCTCATAAGTAGTTAAGATAAAACGATATTTTAATCTTACCCACAAAAAGAGGCGACCCTAATAACAATAACAATAAACTAATATCTACTACATATAGATAATATTATTAACTAATTAAACGAAAAGCTCAGGTTAACCACAGGCCAAAGTACTCAATAAAAAGTGCTTATTTTTTATCCTTACACCGGTATAATGGCCGACTGAACCCAACAGCGACTTGACTGGCTTATGCAATACCCAAACACATTCGATGTGATCGTCATAGGCGGAGGCCATGCAGGCACAGAGGCCAGCCTTGCTGCGGCACGTATGGGTTGCACTACGCTGCTGCTGACACACAACATAGAAACATTGGGGCAAATGTCCTGTAATCCCGCAATCGGTGGAATTGGAAAAAGTCATCTTGTTAAAGAAATCGATGCTCTTGGTGGTGCTATGGCAATGGCCACTGACTTCAGCGGCATCCAATTTAGAATGCTTAACGGAAGAAAAGGCCCGGCAGTCCGAGCTACTCGAGCTCAGGCCGATCGAATTCGTTACAAGGCAGCCATTCGCCACATGTTGGAAAACCAGCCAAATTTAACCATCTTTCAGCAAGCAGTTGACGACCTAATAATTGAAGGCGATCAAGTTACGGGCGCAATTACACAGATGGGCTTACGCATCTCGGCCAAAACCGTTGTGGTTACCGCTGGAACTTTTTTGGCAGGCAAGGTACATATCGGCTTAGAGAATCATGCCGCAGGTCGAGCTGGAGACCCACCATCAGAGAACCTTGCGGCCAAACTGCGAGATCTCCCTTTTCGTGTCGGACGATTAAAGACAGGGACGCCGCCAAGAATTGATGCCCGCAGCGTTAATTTTACCCACTTGGCTGAGCAGTGGGGCGATAACCCTGAGCCCATAATGTCTTATATGGGACGACTGGAGGATCACCCTAAGCAAACCTGTTGTTGGATTACTTACACTAACACCAAAACACACGACATTATCCGCGGCGGTATGGACCGTTCGCCAATGTATACCGGCGTTATCGATGGGGTTGGCCCAAGATACTGCCCTTCTATTGAAGACAAGGTCGTGCGCTTTGCCGACAAAGACAGCCACCAAATCTTTATTGAGCCGGAGGGATTAGACACCCATGAGCTTTACCCTAATGGGATTTCAACCAGCCTACCATTTGATGTGCAACTCGACTTAGTTCGATCGATAGCTGGATTTGAAAATGCGCACATTAGTCGACCAGGTTACGCGATTGAGTACGACTATTTTAATCCACAGGATCTTAAATACTCACTCGAAACCAAATCAATTAATGGGTTATTTTTTGCAGGCCAAATAAATGGAACAACTGGCTACGAAGAGGCTGCTGCTCAAGGGCTCCTTGCTGGTTTAAACGCTGCTCGTCAGGTTCAGGACAAGGAAAGTTGGTGCCCTACTAGAGATACAGCTTACATGGGAGTGTTGGTTGATGATCTTATTAGAATGGGTACGGCAGAACCCTATCGTATGTTTACTAGCCGAGCCGAATATCGTCTGCTTTTGCGAGAAGACAATGCGGACCAGCGTTTAACCGAAAAAGGTCGCGAGTTAGGGTTGGTTGATGATCATAGATGGGAGCATTTTTGTGACAAACGTGAGGCCATAGAATTAGAGCGTCAGCGACTCAAAGATACCTGGGTACAGGCGGGAACGCCTGCTGCAAGAAATCTGGCGAAACATATCGAAAATAATATTACTCATGAATATTCTCTGTATGAACTATTAAAGAGGCCAGAACTCAATTACACCATTATTAATTCCCTATCTCAGAAGCCCGGTCAACCGGTTACAGTAACAGTCGCTGAGCAGATAGAGATCGAAGCAAAATACTCAGGCTACATAACCCGCCAGCAAGACGAGGTGAATAAGTTGCAGCGCCACGAAAATACTCGTATCCCAACAGATTTTAATTACAGTAATATCAGTGGCTTATCTAATGAGATAAAGCAAAAACTAAGCGAGGCATTGCCTGAGACTCTGGCGCGTGCATCGCGAGTTCCTGGGGTTACACCCGCAGCTATCTCATTACTGTTGGTAATGCTTAAAAAACATGTCGCCTAAATTATCTGCTAGCCCCACGCAAATTGATGCTCAAAAACAGCATCGACAACTGCTGGCCGCTGGTATAGCCGCACTAAATATTGAATGCAGTCCTAAGCAGCTAGATCTGCTGATGCAGTATCTTGATTTACTGGTGCGCTGGAATAACACCTACAACTTAACAGCTATTCGCGAACCAATCGCAATGATAAGCCTACATCTACTTGACAGCTTAGCAGTGCACAGCCACATAACGGAAAAGAAAAGATTGATTGATGTCGGCACAGGGCCGGGCTTACCGGGTATTCCCTTGGCTATTATGAATCCAGATAAGCACTTTAGCCTGCTTGACAGTGCCGGAAAAAAAACCCGCTTTCTTTTTCAGGTGCGAACCGAGCTTGAGTTGGAAAATGTAATTGAAATTAATAAGCGTGCAGAGGCCTATGAACCTCTTGAGCACTACGATACTGTTTTAAGTCGCGCATTTAGCTCGCTTTCTGATATGTTGGACACCTGCGAACACCTGCTTACAGCTCAGGGGTGCTTTATGGCAATGAAAGGAAGGTTGTCAGAATCGGAGTTGGCAGGCATATCGAGCCGCTATAGTGTTGACGCGTTGTGTCGATTAAATATTCCTGAGGTTGAAGGTGAGCGACACCTGGTCACCCTTACTCACAACAAACTTAGTTCAGACTACTAAAAGGTAAAAGACTCGGTGCGTATACTCTCAATAGCTAACCAAAAAGGAGGCGTAGGTAAAACAACCACTAGCGTCAACCTTGCTGCATCACTAGCAGCTTATAAAAAGCGAGTATTACTGGTTGATATAGACCCCCAAGGCAACGCAACCATGGGGTCTGGCATTAATAAGCAAGACTGTAAGCTTAGCGTCTATCATATCCTCACAGAGAAAAGCCCTATTGAGGATGTTATAGTCACATCTGAGCAAGGCAGGTATCACCTTATTCCCTCAAATGGAGATCTGGTAGCTGCGGAAGTGGAACTAATGCAAGAGATTGGTAGGGAAAGCCGACTACGACATGCGATTAAGCGTATAGCCGATAATTACGATTTTGTCATTATTGACTGTCCTCCTTCGTTAAATATGTTGACTGTTAATGCTTTAGTTGCCAGTGACGGTGTCTTGATTCCCATGCAGTGCGAGTACTATGCACTTGAAGGCTTGTCTGCGCTAAACAATACCATCCGCCAGATAGCCAAACTGATCAACCCCAAACTAAAAATAGAGGGCATATTACGCACCATGTATGACCCTCGGAGTAGTCTGACCAACGCTGTCTCGGCGCAACTAAGAAAATATTTTGGTGATCTTGTCTATCGTGTCAGTATTCCCCGCAATGTACGTTTGGCCGAGGCTCCAAGTCATGGTATGCCAGTGTTGGTTTATGACAGAAATTCCAAGGGATCGGTCGCCTATCTGGCATTGGCAGGCGAAATCCTGCGTCAAGAAAAAGCCGCTCAGACATTAAAAAATCAAGCCTAAGGAAGCTAGCAATATGGCCACAAAAAGACAGAGTTTGGGTAAGGGTCTGGATGCACTATTGGGCATACCTGAAGGCTTCGACTCCCTGGAGTCAGGCGATGCATCCCCTGTAACTGCCGGTGAGATAATTGCTGATGGTCATTTGCGTCAACTGCCTGTGGAGTTTTTGCAGCGCGGCAAGTATCAGCCTCGCAGAGACATTAACCCTGAGGCTCTTAAAGAGCTAACTGCATCAATTGCCAATCAGGGTGTTATGCAGCCCATTATTGTTCGGGCTATAGGCACAGATAAATACGAAATTATTGCCGGTGAGCGTCGTTGGCGGGCAACTCAGCAAGCTGGGTTAGCGACTATTCCTGCAGTTATTCGTGAAGTTTCCGATCAGACAGCCATTGCAATGGCGCTGATTGAGAATATTCAGCGTGAAGATCTCAACCCCATCGAAGAAAGTCTGGCTCTTATTCGTCTACAGGATGAATTTAATCTTACCCAGCAACAGGTTGCTGATGCGGTTGGTAAATCTCGTTCAGCCGTGACTAATCTCATGCGGCTTGCAACCCTAGAGCCCTCCGTGCAGTCACAGGTTGAGCGGGGCGAATTGGAGTTAGGCCATGCTAAGTGTCTCTTGGCTTTGGAAGGCGCGGCGCAAGTAGGCGCGGCTAGAATGGTCGCTGCCAACGCAATGACCGTGCGTCAAACTGAGGTGCTGGTTAAGAAAGTTCAAACGGCCGGGTCCAGCCACTCTGCCGATACACCGCAGATTACTAGCCCCGACATCATCAGTCTACAGAATGAGCTGTCTGAAAAGGTCGGAGCGGCTGTCCTGATACAGCACAGCGCCAAAGGCTCTGGGAGGTTGGTTTTTAAATATAACAGCGTTGATGAGCTAGATGGTATTTTGGCACATCTGAAGTAGCTGACTATATAATCGATCAATTCTCAATATATACCTCATTTACTGAGTTGAATATCATCCAGACTATACCTATAATGCCGATCCGCTGAAGGAGGATATAAGCCCTTTCGGTGAAAAAGGATAATCGTGGCTAAACCGTATAATGACCACCATACCTAAGCCCCCAGTCAATAGAGTGGCGCTCTATCAGATGTGTTTGTTGTTGCCAATTACTGGGGTCGCTTTCCTATTGGATGCTGTTATAGGTTTGTCGGTATTGGTAGGCGGTGTTATTCAGGTTGTCCCCCACGCTTGGTTTGCGAGACAAGCGTTTAAATATACCGGGGCTCGGCAAACCCATTTGGTTGTCCGGGCTATGTACCAAGGTGAGACAGGGAAGGTGGTTTTAACGGCGGCGTTGTTTGTAATAGCGTTTTCAGAATTACCAAACTTTAATTTTCTGGCCTTGATGAGCACTTTTATCCTGATGATACCAGTGCAGTGGTACTTTACAGTGAGACTGTTGAAATATTAATTGCAAAGACTTCACAGGTAATTTACGTGTGAGTCCACAATAGAATTGTGTAGCCTGAAAAAGAGTTGAGAGTAGATGGCCGGCGAAAATCCCGCAAGTACAACTGAATATATTCAGCACCACTTAACCAATTTGGTTTATGGCAATCACCCTGAAAATGGGTGGGGTTTTGCACATGGCGCACAAGAAGCCGCTGAAATGGGTTTCATGGCGATCCACGTTGACTCGATGGCCTGGTCTATTGGGCTGGGATTGCTTTTTTGCTGGTTGTTCCGTTCTGCGGCAAACCGCGCGACTACGGGTGTACCCACAGGCCTGTTAAGTTTTATTGAGTTAGTCGTCGAATTTATTGATGGCGCGGTGAAAGACAGCTTTCAAGGCCGCAATAAAATGGTTGCTCCTCTGGCGCTAACAATTTTTGTTTGGATCTTTTTGATGAACTTTATGGATCTACTGCCCGTTGATCTAATTCCGGAACTGTTGATGATGGTAGGCGTTCCCTACCAAAAGATTGTTCCGTCAACCGATCCCAATATAACCCTAGGCATGGCGTTGGGCGTCTTTATTCTGATGCTTTATTACTCAATCAAAATTAAGGGTACGGGCTTTGTTAGGGAATTGACGATGCACCCATTTAATCATTGGGCCTTTATACCGGTTAACCTATTTATGGAGACTGTTGGCTTGCTGGCAAAACCATTCTCCTTAGGTCTTCGGCTCTTCGGCAACATGTATGCTGGCGAGATGATCTTTATCCTGATTGCGACCATGTTCGCAGCGGGCGCAGGAGCAGGTATTATTGGGGGCGGCCTGCACGCACAAATCTTTGGGGAGCAAACTAGCGCATGGTTCTGGTTAGTCATCTTTATCTTAGTCTGTGGTGTTTGCAGACTAAATCTCAAAGGCAAAATATCCACAGGTAGAACAGTTTTGCTCTGTATGGTGTTCATGACCATAGGCGGCGGCTTGACAGCTTTGGGTGGCGGGTTGATGCAATGGGGCTGGGCAGTATTCCATATTTTGGTTATTACCTTGCAAGCATTTATTTTTATGGTTCTAACTGTCGTCTATCTCAGCATGGCGCATGAAGAACACTAATTTTCACTTTATATTTTAACTACTAAAAATCGGGAGTCTACGATGGAACTTATATACATTGCTGCGGCAATAATGCTCGGATTGGGCGCATTAGGGGCAGCTATTGGTATGGGCCTGTTGGGCGGTAAGCTGATCGAAGGGACAGCACGCCAACCAGAGCTTGGTCCAATGCTTCAGGGAAAAATGTTTCTGCTGGCGGGTTTGATTGATGCTGTGCCTATTATTGGTGTTGGTATCGCGATGTACTTGATCTTTGTTGTTGCTCCTACAGCAGCCGGCGCGTAACAGTTTTCATTGGTTTTTAACGCATCTTTAAATGAGGTAATAGCGTGAATATTAATCTAACGCTTTTTGGTCAGATGGTAACCTTTGCATTCTTTGTGTGGTTTTGCATGAAGTTTGTTTGGCCTGTCATCATTGATTCTATGGAAGAGCGCCAGAAAAAGATTGCCGATGGCCTTGATGCGGCAGACCGAGCCTTGCGTGACCTTGCGTTGGCTCAGGATAAAGCGACTGACCAAATGAAAGAGGCAAAGCAGGAAGCGGCTGGCATTATTGATCAGGCCAATAAGCGCGCAAATCAAATTGTTGATGAAGCCAAGCAGCAGGCGAAGTCTGAAGGCGATCGCCTGAAGGTGTCTGCTGCCGCTGAAATCGAACAAGAAGTTAACCGCGCTAAAGAAGAACTGCGTGCCAAAGTGGCTGGGCTAGCATTAGCTGGTGCTGAGGCTGTTCTCGAGGCTTCAATTGATGAGCAAGCTAATCGCGCCTTAGTTGATAAATTGGCAGCGCAGCTGTAACCGGGGTTTCCTATGGCAGAATTAAGCACATTAGCCCGACCCTACGCCAAGGCAGCGTTTGAATTTGCTGCGGATGCTGGAGACTTGCTAGGTTGGTCCAAAAGCCTTGCAACTGCCGGTGCTGTTGCTGAACAGAACGCGGTTGTTAAGTTTTTGAGTTCGCCGAACTCAACAGCAGCGCAGCAAGCAGCGGCCGTTATCGATATCTGTGGTGATGCGATAAGTGTCACTGGGCAGAATTTTATTGCAATATTGTCAGAGAATCGACGATTGCAGCTATTGCCGCAGATTTCACGTCAGTTCGAAATTATGAAAGCTAATCGAGAAAAAGCGATTGATGTTGACGTGGTTTCGGCCTACGAACTGGATGCAGGACAGCAACAAAAACTCAGTGATGCACTTGGTGCAAAGCTGGAACGTAACATAAACATGCAGGTTAGTTTTGATAAGAGCCTGCTTGGTGGCGCCGTAATACGCGCTGGGGATACCGTCATAGACGGGTCCATTCGAGGCCGTTTGGCCAAACTCGCCGAGTCACTAAATTCCTAAGGATTGAGGCCTAAGCATGCAGCAACTGAATCCATCTGAGATCAGCGAAATTATTAAGAGTCGTATCGACAACCTTGATGTTTCGTCAGAAGCCCAAAATGAGGGCACCATTGTTTCCGTATCGGACGGCATCATTCGCATTCACGGTCTAGCCGACGTGATGTACGGCGAAATGATCGAGTTCGATGGCGGTGTTTACGGTATGGCACTTAACTTGGAGCGCGATTCAGTCGGCGCCGTAGTTTTGGGTGATTACCAGGCACTAGCCGAAGGGCAGAAAGCCCGATGCACCGGTCGTGTATTAGAAGTCCCTGTTGGTCCTGAACTTGAAGGTCGCGTCGTAGACGCACTGGGTATCCCTATCGACGGTAAGGGGCCAGTAAATGCCAAACTCACTGACGCCATTGAAAAAGTTGCTCCTGGTGTTATTGAGCGACAGTCTGTTGATCAGCCGGTACAAATTGGTCTGAAAGCAATTGACGCTATGGTTCCAATTGGGCGCGGCCAGCGTGAGCTAATAATTGGCGATCGCCAAATTGGAAAGTCAGCTATTGCCGTCGATGCAATCATCAACCAGAAAAACTCTGGTGTTAAGTGTATCTATGTTGCCATTGGCCAAAAAGCTGCCTCAGTAGCTGCGGTAGTGCGTAAACTAGAAGAGCACGGCGCAATGGAACATACCATTGTAGTTGCAGCAACCGCCTCTGATCCAGCAGCGATGCAGTTTTTGGCGCCGTTTGCCGGTTGTACAATTGGCGAATACTATCGTGATCGTGGTCAAGACGCGCTAATCATTTATGATGACTTGACCAAGCAGGCATGGGCCTATCGTCAAATCTCACTGTTGCTGAAGCGCCCTCCGGGCCGCGAAGCCTATCCTGGTGATGTGTTTTACTTGCACTCAAGATTGCTCGAGCGCGCAGCCAGAGTTAATGCAGATTATGTCGAGAAGTTCACCAACGGTGAAGTCAAAGGGCAGACCGGTTCGTTGACAGCACTGCCTGTCATTGAGACGCAGGCTGGTGACGTGTCAGCCTTTGTACCCACCAATGTAATTTCGATTACTGATGGTCAGATCTTCCTAGAAGCGGATATGTTTAACGCCGGAGTACGTCCAGCGATGAATGCTGGTGTTTCAGTTTCTCGTGTTGGTGGCGCTGCTCAGACTAAAATTATCAAGAAACTATCTGGTGGTATTCGTACGGCTTTAGCTCAGTACCGCGAATTAGCAGCGTTCTCACAATTTGCATCTGACCTTGATGAGGCTACTAAAGCCCAGCTTGATCATGGTGAGCGCGTCACTGAATTAATGAAGCAAAAGCAGTATTCTCCGCAAAGTATTGCTGAGATGGGCCTAATGCTTTACGCGGCCGATAACGGATTTTTGAAAGCCGTAGAAGTGAATAAGATTGGTGATTTTGAATCAGCTCTGCTCTCCTATATGAAAGCTGAACATGGCGATTTGATCAACCAAATAAATCAGTCAGGCGATTACAACGATGACATAGCTGCAGGTTTTAAGGCCGCTTTGGAAAAGTTCGTTGCAACCCAAACCTGGTAAGTCAGCCTAACCGGACAGGCACAAGACATGGCAATCGGAAAAGAAGTAAAAACCAAAATTGCTAGTATTGGCAGCACGCGCAAAATCACTAGCGCCATGGAAATGGTTGCGGCGAGTAAGATGCGGCGCGCCCAGGAACGTATGGCGCTGGGCAAGCCCTATGCCATACGGATTCGTGATGTGGTCGGGCATATTGCAAACGCGCATTCGGAGTATCACCACCAGTATTTAGCCCAGCGTGACGTAAAGCGAGTTGCGTATATAGTAATTTCGACAGATCGTGGACTTTGCGGTGGACTGAATATTAACCTTTTTAAGGCGGCACTGCGGTCAATGAAAAGCTGGTCAGATCAGGATATTGAAGTTGATATCTGTGTGGTCGGTAACAAAGCCGCGGGGTTTTTTAGTGCTGTTGGCGGCAATGTGGTTGCAGCGGTGAAAGATGTCGGTGACGAACCCAATGCGGCCGATTTGATTGGTGGCGTAAAAGTGATGCTGGATGCCTTTGATGAAGGGCGTGTTGATCGTTTGTTTATTGTTAATAACACCTTTGTTAACACCATGACTCAGACGCCTACCGTCGCCCAGTTGTTACCTTTGGCCCCTGTCGGGGATCAAACTTTGTCCCATCACTGGGACTATGTTTACGAGCCTGATGCTAAAGAATTGTTGGACGGACTACTGATTCGCTATATTGAATCACAGGTCTATCAGGGCGTAGTAGAAAATAAAGCATGTGAGCAAGCAGCGCGAATGCTAGCTATGAGAAATGCCACCGAAAATGCCGGTGAAATGATAGATGAATTGCAACTTCTTTATAACAAGGCCCGTCAAGCAGCAATTACCCAAGAGCTGTCAGAAATTGTAAGTGGCGCCGCCGCAGTATAAAGCCCAACGACTTTAAAAAAGATTGAGTAAAGAGGAACCGGACATGAGTAGTGGAAGAATCGTACAAATTATTGGTGCTGTCATCGACGTGGAGTTTCCACGTGACCAGGTGCCTAGCGTGTATGACGCACTAATCGTTGACAGCAAGGGCTTGACTCTTGAAGTTCAGCAGCAGTTAGGTGACGGCGTAGTGCGAACTATTGCTATGGGAGCATCAGAAGGTGTCAGCCGTGGGCTGAGTGTCACCAACTCAAAAGCTCCGATCTCTGTGCCCGTAGGTATTGAAACTCTCGGCCGGATTATGGACGTCCTAGGCAACCCGATTGACGAGAAAGGCCCGATAGGCGAAAAAGAGCGTATGGCGATACATCGTAAGCCTCCCGCTTATGATCAGCTATCGGCTTCTGATGAGTTATTGGAAACAGGCATCAAGGTCATTGACTTGGTTTGCCCTTTCGCCAAAGGCGGAAAGGTTGGTCTGTTCGGCGGTGCTGGTGTTGGTAAGACCGTTAACATGATGGAGCTGATCAATAATATTGCGACAGAGCACTCCGGGTTATCAGTCTTTGCAGGTGTTGGTGAGCGAACGCGAGAAGGTAATGACTTCTACTACGAAATGCAGGAATCAGGTGTCGTCAATATTGAAACACCAACAGACTCAAAAGTAGCCATGGTTTACGGTCAGATGAACGAGCCTCCAGGTAATAGACTGCGGGTGGCATTGACAGGCTTAACGATGGCGGAAAAATTCCGTGACGAGGGCAAAGATGTATTATTGTTTATCGACAATATCTATCGCTACACTCTTGCCGGAACAGAAGTATCAGCGCTGCTGGGTCGTATGCCTTCAGCGGTAGGTTACCAGCCCACTCTCGCTGAAGAAATGGGTGTGCTTCAGGAGCGAATTACCTCGACCAAGACGGGCTCAATTACCTCTGTTCAGGCAGTTTACGTGCCTGCGGATGACTTGACTGATCCATCGCCCGCGACTACGTTCGCTCACTTGGATTCGACGGTAGTACTGAGTCGAGATATTGCCTCAAAGGGTATTTATCCAGCGGTAGACCCATTGGACTCAACCTCTCGACAGCTCGATCCTCTGATTATTGGACAGGAGCACTATGATGTTGCCCGTGGTGTCCAATCAGTGTTGCAACGTTATAAAGAGCTGAAAGACATTATTGCAATTCTGGGTATGGATGAGCTGTCAGAAGAAGATAAGCAGGCCGTCTCGCGCGCACGTAAGATTGAGCGATTCCTGTCACAGCCGTTCCATGTAGCTGAAATTTTTACTGGTTCGCCAGGTAAATATGTTTCGCTTAAAGATACCATTGCAGGATTCCAGGGAATTCTCAATGGAGACTATGACGATATGCCCGAGCAGGCGTTCTATATGGTTGGCTCAATTGAGGAAGCCGTAGAAAAAGCCGCTAAGCTTTAATTCATGGCACAGAAGGTCTAGAAAGATATGGCTATAACAGTTCATTGCGACATCGCCAGTGCGGATGCATCATTGTATTCTGGGCCGGTAAAGATGGTGGTCGCCACTGGCTCCATGGGCGAACTTGGCATTATGGCTGGGCATGCACCACTGCTGAGCGACCTAAAACCGGGACCGGTACGACTGGTCACTCAAAATGGTGAGGAAGAAGTCTATTACCTGTCCGGTGGTTACTTAGAGGTTCAGCCCAATGGCATTTCCATACTGGCTGATACGGCCGTCCGCGCTAATGATATCGATGAAGCCGCGGCGTCCGAGGCGGTAAAAACCGCGGAGCAAGCGATTGCTAATCAGTCGAGTGAAATAGAATATTCTAAAGCGGCCGCAATGTTAGCCGAAGCAACCGCACAGTTGTTGACCGTTCAAACATTACGTAAAAAGTTAGGTGGCTGATGGTGCTTCAGGCCTACTGAAAAGGGTGGCTTAGCCACCCTTTTTTTATACCAACGATAAGTATCCATGTCGGCTTGTGTTAGCGCCGATTTGACAGTACCGTAGCCTACATCGATAATCCAACGGGGCATCACTTTGGCCGGCAAACTATGAGTCAAACAGACATTGTTATCCTTGCCGCAGGCAAAGGCACACGCATGCAGTCCGCTCAGCCTAAGGTACTGCATCAGCTGGCAGGTGTTTCATTACTGCAACACGTCTTGGTTGCGGCCGAGACGGTAGTTCATTCCCAGAAGATTGTAGTGACCGGACACGGAGCTGAAATGGTGGAGCGGTCGCTGTCATCCAAAGCCGCAATATTCGTCCAGCAAACCGAACAGCTGGGCACAGCACATGCCGTCAAGATGGCGTTGCCGCACCTACGTGATGACGCCAAAGTATTGATACTCTATGGTGATGTACCCCTTATAAAACCGGTGACGATCGGCAAAATGCTGGCGGCCGTTACTACCGAATCAATTGCGCTGCTGACCGTCACTCTGGCTGATCCAACAGGCTATGGGCGCATAGTCCGTGGCAGAGACGGCCTAATTGAGTCGATCATTGAACAAAGAGATGCCAGTCCGGAACAACTCGAGCTCCGTGAAGTTAACACCGGAGTCATTGCTCTTACCGTTTCTCAGCTAAAAAGCTGGCTACCGCTAATTGATAACAATAATACTCAGGGGGAGTATTATCTAACGGATTTAATCGCGTTAGCTGGACGGGATGGATTTAGGGTCGATAGTATTCAACCGACATCAACCACCGAGGTAGAGGGTGTCAATAACAGACTGCAACTGAGTCAGTTAGAAAGAGCGCATCAGTTAGAGTTGGCCGAGGCACTCATGCTGTCAGGTACTAGTCTGGTCGACCCCGCGAGGTTTGATCAGCGCGGTACGTTGACTGCTGGTACAGACAACCATATTGATATCAATTGCATCTTTGAGGGTACTGTTTCACTGGGTAGCGATGTGACGATCGGCGCAAATTGCCAGATCATTAATAGCAGTATTGGTGATGGCGTTCAGATTAAAGCCAACAGCCATATTGAAGAATCGTTGATTGGTGATCGTGCTGTGATAGGACCCTATGCCAGGTTGCGTACTGGCACTGAGTTAGGCGCTGATGCCAAGATTGGCAATTTTGTTGAAACTAAAAAGACCAAGGTGGGCGCCGGCAGCAAGATAAATCATCTAAGTTATGTGGGTGACACCGAGATGGGATCGAAGGTCAATATTGGCGCTGGCACCATCACCTGCAACTATGACGGTGTTAATAAACATAGTACGGTTCTGGGCAACGATGTGTTTATCGGCTCCAATAGCACATTAATCGCACCAATAAAGATTGGCGACCATGGGTTTGTTGCGGCCGGCTCCACCGTCAGTCAGGATGTATCCGCTTCCGCACTCGCTGTCGGACGCAGCAAGCAGCGTAATATTCAAGGCTGGAAACGGCCCACAAAAGATAATCAGGATTCTTAAGTTATGTGCGGAATTGTAGGCGCTGCTACTCAGCGAAATGTACAGAAAATTTTAATCGAAGGCTTACGACGGCTAGAATATCGAGGCTATGACTCTGCAGGTCTATCCATTATTGATGATAGCCAGCAGTTACAGACCAGAAAAGTGATTGGCAAGGTCATCGGTCTTGCAACGATCGTAGAGGAAAATGCCATTGTCGGTAATACGGGTATTGCGCACACTCGTTGGGCGACCCACGGCAAGCCAAGTACCGAAAATTCTCATCCACACAACTCAGCTGGCGTATCGGTTGTGCATAATGGCATCATTGAAAATCATGACCAGTTGCGGGCAGAGGTTGTTGCTCTTGGATACGAAATCAGTTCTGAAACTGACAGCGAAGTAATCGCTCACTTAGTCCATAACAACCTAAAATCTTGTCTCGAACTCCGTAAGGCGGTACAGGCTACCATCAGTCAATTGGAGGGCGCTTACTCATTGGGAGTGATTTCCGACCATCAGCCCGGCACTATTATCGGCGCACGCAGTGGTAGCCCTCTAGTCATAGGCGTCGGGGTTGACGAACATTATATTGCCTCGGATCAAATGGCGCTGCGGCAGGTCACAGATCGCTTCATCTTCCTACAAGAAGGTGACCTAGTCGAACTTTCCAGCCAGGGCTACAGTATCTATGATCCTGCCGGCGCTTCTGTCGAGCGCCCACTGGAACAACTAGATGAAAAAGATCAGATTGCTGACAAGGGCGAATACCGTCACTATATGCAAAAAGAGATATTTGAGCAGGTTTCCGTACTCGCCGATACCATGGCTGGCCGGTTGGCACCCGACCATATCCGCGAAGCCATTTTTGGTTATCAGGCAGAGGCGCTATTTGCTGAGACTAAACATATCCATATAGTTGCCTGCGGCACCAGTTACCATTCCGGACTCGTTGCCAAGTACTGGATTGAAGAACATGCCAATGTACCCTGTCAGGTAGAGGTCGCCAGTGAGTACCGATATCGTAAAGTACCGGTGCCCGCAGGAACGCTATTTGTCACTATTTCTCAATCTGGTGAAACCGCAGATACGCTAGCTGCACTGCGCAAAGCCAAAGAATCCAATTATCTTGGTTTCGTTGCCATCTGCAACGTAGCCAATAGCTCCCTTGTGCGTGAATCTAATATTTCACTCATGACCATGGCAGGAGTTGAAGTCGGTGTAGCCTCTACCAAGGCATTCACCACCCAACTAGTGGCTCTGCAACTACTAACGTTGGCACTGGGGCGCCATACTGGCCTGGACTCGAAGGTCGAAAGGGAGCTAGTCAGCAACCTTCACCTTCTCCCTGGACTCTGTGCTGAAGTGCTGGCTCTCGATTCAGTCATTGCCGAAATGTCTAAGGCCTTTGCCAATAAGCAGCATGCCCTGTTTTTAGGCCGTGGTGAGCAATACCCTATAGCACTAGAGGGCGCACTCAAACTTAAAGAGATATCCTATATTCATGCCGAAGCCTACCCCTCGGGTGAGCTCAAGCATGGGCCTTTGGCGCTAGTCGATGACGAGATGCCCGTGGTTACCGTGGCACCCAATAATGCCCTATTGGAAAAACTAAAATCCAATCTTCATGAGGTCCGTGCCCGCGGTGGTCAGCTATTTGTGTTTGCCGATGCTGATGCAGGCTTTGTCAGTGAGCCCGGGACTACTGTGATTTCAATGCCTCACGTGCCAAAAAGTCTTGAACCAATCATCTATACCTTGCCTTTGCAAATGCTGTCTTATCATGTCGCCGTGTTGAAGGGCACTGACGTCGATCAGCCTCGGAATTTAGCTAAGTCGGTTACCGTTGAGTAGGTTTGAGTGCAGAATTAAAAAGGACAGTCTGTGGGAAAAATAAATTTAAAGTTATTTGAATGGTATTTTCTGCTCGGTTTATCTCTTTATACAGTCGGTCAGTTTTTAATTTTTATTTTCTTTAATGATATTGACGCACTTCACTCCCAAGAACCTATAGATTTTGCTCATTGGTTTATGTTGATTGGTGCATTATTGCTTATTCCACAAATAGGGAATTTTCCAAAAACTAAATTAAATCTTATCGGCACTCCTGTATTAGTTATTGGAATAGGTTTAATAATTGGAATGTGTGTTCTTGATTTTATTTTTTGGAGCATAAAATCACCCGAGTTCAAAAGTGAAGTAGCAACTCATCTAATCAATACTCCAGCAATATGGAAACCCTTTATGAACTTTAATGGTTGGTTATTTAACTTAGGTCTACTCATTAGCAGTTTTAGTTATTTCAAAAATTCAAGTGCTGGGACTATATTAGTCTTGACAGGCACCTTAATAATTTACTCAGGTAGTGGGTGGTTTAATGTTCTAGGGTATGTAATCCTTACAGTCGGGTTCTATATAAATTTTTACAGACAACCTTTGTCACAAAATGAATAAAAAAGAGATTGAGTTTTATTTAAAGTTCCACAAAGAGTTCAGAAAAAAATATACTCTTAATTCTGCACTCAAACTGAATCAGTCACGGTCGAGTAATCCAACAGGGTGTAGTTTTAGGGTTCTCTATTGAGACTCAATCAAACAACATCACCTACCACAAATCCTATTCCAAGAGACAACAAATAACCTTTAACCTTATCGCATATCTTCATAATGATAAGGGTTGGGGTTATCGTGTCATTGCAAAGAAGATGAATTCTTGGGGCATCAAGACTCAAAGAGGAAAGACTTGGAGTAATGGTTCTATTCATTCTGTTCATTCTGTTCTAAAGAGAATGCATGAACGAGATGTAAGAATAGAAAATATAAGGAACAAGAAGTATCCAATCAAGATCTCTAAGATGGTTGTCAGATGCAACACAGAGTAACTACCTAATGTAACCTTTACTTCCATTTAATGTTATGATAAGTTTGCGTTACATTTCATGCTGTGATGTCTGTTACACATATAAACAAGGAGTAATTATGGAAATATTAATACCACTTTTTGGGATCTCTGTTGGAATCATTGTTCCGCTGGCAGTCTTCTACTGGCAGTATCATGAAACCAAACATAAAAATGAAACGATCATAGAGATATCTAAGAACATAGATGACCCATCCAAACTAGAAGACTTATTGCACATGCTAGATGAAAGAAAAAAAGAACCTATTGACTATCGTAGAGGAGGAATAATAACGATTTTTGTGGGTATTGGTATCTGCCTTCTTGGTTATACTGCGATGGGATCTTTCTTTGTGGGTATTGGATATTTGGTAGGTGCAATAGGCATAGGCACCATGGTTGCTGGATATCTTTATCCAAACACCGGTGAAGAACTAACTAATGCTGTTGAAGAGTTTGAAAGGAAATAGTTTTGGGCAAAAATCACAAAAAACTTCAAAACAACCTTGAAGAACTGAGAAAATCTGCTGGTTTGACTCAACAAGAACTATCAGAGAGTGCCGAGGTTTCAAGGAAGAGCATCAATGCAATCGAAAATGGAATTTATGTGCCCTCAACTGTTCTTGCCTTAAAAATTGCAAACAAACTAAATTGTTCTGTTGAAGATTTATTTATACTACCTTGATACAAAGGATATGATCTATCAAACTACACCCTATTGGAACAATCGGATACGGTGGAGTAAATTTCAATAGTAAATTAATCGGAGAAAATCATAAATATTGTTTGGATAATGTCTGATATTTAAACTTACATAATTTTTACACCAAAGTCCTTTTCTGAGAAATAAAACTTACAAATAACTATTTGAAATTTTGAATCATCTGGAGTTATATATTTAAGTATATGCACAGACACAGCAGACTTTGGGGGAATAGTTAATAACGAATCTAAAGAAGTATAATGTATTACCACCACAGGAGAAATAGACCCTCAAAACTATGAAAGCAATAGCATCTAAATCCATAGTGAATATTCAAAACTCTAGTTGTTGAGCTTAATGGAAATAATAAAATAGATTAAAATTAATGTGAGATAGCTAACGAACAATACGGATTGTTAAATAATGTAATCCTAAAAATATTAACAACATTATTTGATAAAGAAAAATATACAGCCGCAGGATCTACTACACAAAATATCAAACTAAGAATTGGTGTTTCAAAACCAGAAGAGAAAGAATACTTCAAAAGCAAAAGAGAAGGTTGGAAAAAAGACCGATAATGTAATTTACTATTCAAATACACTCAGCGACCATGGAGTGGCATTAAGACGAGAGTAAAAAGTATGTGATCGTTGAATAAATGCAAGGATGGTAGTCTATAATTAATGATCAGTTTTTATGTTTCAAAAAAGACCGAGGGCACCCCAATGATGACTTTAGTTTTTTATATGTCGGCAAACTATGGTCAATAACTTTATGAAAAATCTGGTCTCGGTGTGTTATTACAAGCCCAAATATCGCTATTTCTATCAATGGAATATAACTATAATCATGATGGCGAGGTTAGTTAGGCGTCATCTTTAAATCAAAAGACAGCGTAATAGGGGTAGTCTAATGAGGACAAGTGTTTTGGTAAAACGAATAGGCAACCACTACTATCCTGGCACCATAAAGTGAACCTATACCTACTACTTTTTACGGCAATAGCATTAGAAGTCTTAGGCACAATGCTTCTTCCTGCTTCATATAATTTTACTAAACCCCTACCTAGCCTCATTTTAATTGTATCCTATGCAGTGTCCTTTTACCTTTTGGCGGTTTTATCACAAAGACTCCCTTTGGCTGTAATTTATGCATCTTGGTCTGGATTGGGTGTCTTATCCGTCGCCCTATTCAGCGTTATTTTTTATAAGCAGATTCTGAATTGGCAAATGATACTGGGCATATTTTTCATTATTGTAGGCGTTACCTTAGTTAATATTTATAAGCTGGAAAGTTAAACGTTTTTGAACCAAACGCTATGGTTGCTTAATAAGAATAAGTTACCAAATATTTTTGTTTCTGCCTGCCAAATACAATATACCTCTTTATTACATCAATGCAGTCAGCGGGTTTTTTTACATTAACGCTCGGTTTAAAGCTGTCTCCTAGAGCTACAGATAAATACTATTAACGGCGAGGAAAATATTTTTTTGGTTACATTTAACGGAAGCCCTTATAGAATTCAATGGGATATAAAACCGAGGTAGATAACGGCACAGAAAAAATACCCAATTTAACCAATCTGGGCCAATAGCGATAACAAATCCCCTCACACATTTTCGGATTGCGACAAATACCCTAGTGTTTTTACAAGCCACAAAGGCGCTAGAATTGCCATTGACCGCCCTGACCTTGCCAAACTGGTCGGCGATTCGGCGACTAATTAAAGGCTGTTGATCACAGTGGGGCGATGGCCTATCGTTCATGGCCAACAAGGTCAGATCAACCAACTCGATGTTAGTTCTAAACTGTTGGCATAAATAGACGCGACGTTAAAATTTCACGACCAAGCCTATCAATAAATATCTAGCTGAAAATCCCCTAGTTAACTCTTAAAACAAACGGCTAAACGGTGATAAACGGAATTAGCACCAGATTGTCCGATTAGGTTGCTATGATCGTCAGATAGGTTGGTAACGGGCAGGTAGCAAACAGACTGTTAAGTAGAAATATAACTCAAAGGCTTATACTATAAGTCTAGTACACTGTGCCTTGGTGGCATCCAATAGAAAAGCCAACAGACAGTATAAGAGTGCAGCTATGTCATCAGAAGAATTGCGTGTTGTTGTTGTAGTTTATCTAGCGGCTATAGCGCCCTTAGTGGTCATTTTAGCCGGCAAAAAGCATCTGCCCGACTGGGTGCCAATGATTTATCTTGGTTCGGTATTGGGCTGTGCGGTGGGTTGGGAGCTTTGGTTTAACTACGGATGGCTTGACGGCGAGCCGGTAGACGTTCGCAGGGCCATGGCCCTAAATATTTGGCTGCCTAAATCCATCAACTGGTTGATGAACTCACTGGCTGATGGAGGGGCTATTTGTTTAGGTGGCCTGTGGCTTATGTGGCTAGTTACAGGGAAAGATTCGGCAGTGTTTAAGAGCTGGCACTGGGGAGCGTTCGGTGTATTGTTAGTCTGGTGCGTTGGGCAGAATCTAGCCGTAGAATTATTTTTATACCATGACCAACTAGCGAATGGGAAAGTACTTTCGTGGGCGCCTCTGGCACCATCTGGCCCCTATTTTAACCCAACCCTATTTGAACTGAATGATCGCGGTGTGCGGTTGCAAACCCAGATCCCCTGGCTAGTCTTTCCTTTTCTACTCTATCAAGCGGTTATTTTGACAACGCGAAAAATGACGGTTAAGCCTGTACCGACTCTGGATTAATACTGCAGTCAATGACTGCGAAGAGACGACAAGCCCGCCTGAAGCTGCCGCAAATGGGCATCGAGCTGGGGCCCTTTCTTTTGTGCGACACCTATAGCTAAAACGTCAATGACGGCTAAGTGAGCAATCCGTGATGACAGCGGCGTATAGATTTGAATGTCTTCTTTGGCGTCTACATCAATACCGATAGTGGCGCTGCGTGCCACTGGCGAATCGCTGGGTGCCAGACCGATCACGATACCGCCTGCTTTCTTGACCAAGTCCATGGAGTCCAAAAGTGCCTGAGTACGTCCAGATTGCGAAATGGCAAATACCACATCGCCGGGCCGCAGAGAGGTGGCAGACATATTTTGCAAATGCGGGTCTGAGTAAGCCGCCGACGTTATCTGTAAGCGGAAAAATTTATGTTGTGCGTCAAAAGCCACCGCAGCAGAGGCCCCAAAACCATAGAACTCGACCCGATCTGCGGCATTAATGGCGGCTACTGCCGCCTCAAGCTTTTCTAAAACGAGGCTATCGCGTACCTTAAGCAATGTATCGACCGTGGAATCGAAAACCTTATGCGTATACTCCCGAGTTGAATCGGTGTCCGTCACCGCGATCTGCCCATAGCTGGGGCTAGATGCCAGCTGTTGCGCAAGCGCTAACTTAAAATCTTGAAAGCCTTTGCAGCCCACCGCGCGGCAAAACCGAACCACGGTAGGCTCACTGACACCGGACTGCTGGGCGAGATCGACAATACGCATACGTATCACATTCAGCGGGTCCTTAAGAACAAACTCTGCCACCTTGCGTTCAGATTTACGTAAATCAGGGAGGGTATCGCTAATAGATTGTGTAAGTTCTGCCGGCTTCATAAATTAACCAAAGTAATTCTGTGTAAAAAATTTACAAGAAAACCGATCTGAAAGCTAGTTTTGTAGTAAAAAACAGGTTATTCAGATCTTATGACGAGTATTTCATGACATTTTGGGCTCTGTGGCTACAAAAATTTGTTTAGGCGAGCGTAAAAAGAAATATTTATGAAGCCTTTTTCTGTCGCTAAGTTGCTAGAATGCAGGCCTATGGATGTTACCTCGATACTTGCTAAATTAAATTCCGCTCAGGAAGAAGCCGTTACCAGCGATAAGAAACATTTGTTGGTACTGGCGGGTGCTGGTAGTGGAAA
>Ga0209711_10000841_pt1 | contig 31334 bp, 25 predicted proteins | sample ArcticOcean_MG_C_7_FD_187441 | JGI IMG/M metagenome (GOLD analysis project Ga0209711, IMG submission 187441) | Marine microbial communities from western Arctic Ocean - ArcticOcean_MG_CB11_88 (SPAdes) (version 2) | ecosystem: Environmental > Aquatic > Marine > Oceanic | place: Arctic Ocean...
AAGATTCTCATTTAAAGTCTCTACAAAAGTTAAGTGCCCAAAACACAGATCAAATCCTCTGGACTGGTATGTTAGAGGGCGATCTTAAATGGGGAGCTTTAAGGGTTGCTGATGCTCTTATTCTTCCTTCGCATCAGGAAAATTTTGGAATGGTGATTGCCGAGGCCCTTTCCGTGGGTACACCAGTTTTTTTAACCAACAAGGTTAATCTTTGGAGAGAAGTCGTGGAGTCGGATGCTGGTATTGTGGCAAATGATGATCAAAACGGAATTGATCAACTTATCCAACAATGGAGAAACAATGTACATTTTAAATGTATTAAAAATACATTCCCTTGCTTTCGTGAAAAACTTCATATTTCAAAAACAGTCGAAAATATTATTTCCCTGCTTCCAGAAAGGAGTTAAATTTAGCATTTTATGAGCCGTTGATGAAAATAACTATTTTACATGGTGCCTTTTTACCAGTTCCGGCAATCCGTGGAGGTGCGATTGGTAAGGCCTGGGGCGCGCTAGGGCAGGCTTTTGCAAATGATGGGCACATGGTGACTCATATTTCAAGAATGCATGACGAACTGCCGGATGAGGAGAGGATTGGTAAAGTGCATCATTTACGGGTAAGGGGATATAATAGTGTGCAGAACCCATTACTTTTAAAATTGAAGGAATTCTTTTATGTTCTAAGAGCGAAAAGAGTTTTGCCAACCTCTGACATTTTAGTGACTCATGCATTTTGGGCACCTCTATTATTAACTAAAAAGAAATTTGGAAAATTGTATGTTCATGTGGGGAGGTATCCAAAGGGGCAATTAAAGTTCTATTTAAAAGCGAATCGTTTTCAGGTTCCGACAAGGGCAATTGCAAACGCCGTAAAAAAGGAAATCCCTGAGCGTTCAAATAATGTTTCTATTATTCCTTATCCTTTGGGCTGGAAGGTCAATTCTTACGATGATTATTCTAAGCGTCCTAATAGAATATTATATCTTGGAAGAATTCATCCAGAAAAAGGTGTTCTTGAATTAGTTAATGCCTTTAAGAATATCCCTATCAAGGATCGAGAAGGTTGGAAATTATCTATTCGTGGCCCATGGCGTATTGACCAAGGAGGCGGAGGGGAAAATTATTTATCTGATATCAATAAAGTGATAAAAATTTGTGGTTCCACAATTGAAATTTTAGAGCCTACATTTTCTTCGACCGAGTTAAAAAAGGAATTAGAAAATTCGAAGCTCTTTGTCTATCCCTCTCTTGCTGAAAAGGGAGAGACTTTTGGGCTCGCTGTCTTAGAAGCGATGAGTTGTGGTAGTGTGCCAGTGGTCTCATCCTTAGAATGTTTTCAGGATCTTGTGGTCCCACAAGAAAATGGTTATGTTTTTAATCATCGTACGACTGATGTGGCTTTAACATTAAGTTCAGTGTTATTGCAATCAATCCAATCAACAGAGGAAGGCACGAAGTTTTCATCTCGATGTTTGGAAAGGGCTAAAGAGTTTGAATTAGATTTTCTAGCACAGAAGTATATTGCTGATTTTGCTGATTTGCTCTCGATAAAAGATTCTTGAAATTTGTGCTTAAAGACTTGGAGTCACCCTTAAAACATTCTATTATCTAAGAATGAAAAATCCTCTACGATTTCTGTTTTTCCTCGGGTTTATTGGAGTACTCACCTATGGGTTCCATTTGTTTTCGCAATCACAGAAAGAGGTTCCATCAAGTGCGGTTTCTGGTAAAAAAGTTTCACTACCAAACGAGTTGTTGAATACAGATGGAAAAGTAGTTTTAATTGAGGAATTAAAAGGCAAATATGTTGGATTGTATTTTTCTGCAAGTTGGTGCGGACCTTGTCGAACTTTCACTCCTAAATTAATAAAATTTAGGAATCTGAATGAAGAAAAATTTGAAGTGGTACTGGTAGGTTCAGATGGAAGTGCAAAAGCTCAAGCAAACTATATGAAGAAATATAAGATGCCTTGGTTAGCTTTAAAAAATCAATCGGATAAAGCCAGGGAACTCAGTTTATCTCTTAAGGTTGAATATATTCCTTATCTGATCGTACTTGACCCAGACGGTAATGTGGTGACTAAAAATGGGAAAGAAGATATTGCACGACTTGGCTCCGATGCCTTTGCCTCTTGGCAAGAAGCCGCAGAATAAAGTTTTATAAACGAACAGGAATTCCTGCTTTTCTCATTTCTTCTTTGGTCTGGGGAATGGTACATTCTCCAAAGTGAAAAATACTGGCAACTAAAACTGCACTGGCTTTCCCTTTGATAATACCATCCACCATATGAGAAGGATTACCCACTCCCCCTGATGCGATAACAGGAACTTCAACCGCTTCGCTAATTGTCTTGGTTAATTCCAGGTCAAATCCCTGTTTTGTTCCATCTCGGTCCATACTAGTAAGGAGAATTTCACCCGCACCTCGCTGAACTACTTCCTTTGCCCATTCCAATGCATCTAAATGGGTTATTTTTCTACCCCCGTGGGTATAAACACTCCAACCTTCTTTATCGGTATTTTTTTTGGCATCAATCGCTATTACAATACATTGATTGCCGAAAGTTTTGGACGCTTCATTAACAAGGGAAGGATTCAAGATAGCAGCCGTATTAAGGCTAACTTTATCAGCCCCAGCCAGAAGCATATCTCGAATGTTGGTTACATTTCGAATACCTCCCCCCACAGTTAATGGCATAAAGCACGAGGCTGCTGTTTTTTCGACCACGTCCCGCATGGTATTTCGTTCATCACTCGAAGCTGTTATATCTAAGAAAACAAGTTCATCAGCTCCTTGTTCTTCATAAGCTTGGGCAACTAGAACAGGGTCACCCGCATCTCGTAATTCCTTAAATCTTACACCTTTAACTACGCGACCGTTGTCAACATCAAGACATGGGATAACTCGAGCAGATAACATAAAGTGATAGTAAAGAAATAATTAGATCGCTCAAGGGGCGATTCCAAACAAATAGAAATTATTCGTCGGCGAATGCGATATCAGGTTGGTACGAAAGTACCAATTTATATTGTTGGCCAGGACGCATTACTAGTGGATGGTCGCGTACCAAATATTGAACATAATGAACATTGCCCGCATATCCCCTATAATCTGGGTCATCGGAAAGTGTTTCAAAAGAACCCCAAGTTGCCTGAAAATCATCCACTTCAACATTAGCTCGAAGGCCTTCCGCTCCTTGTCTTAAGGTGGTCCCAAGACGGTAAGTGGAGTGGGGAGAACCAATCACGAGGGCAAGCCTCATTTTATCCATGGTAACTTGGTTCTTAACTTTAAATGAAAATTCTGATTGTACCCGACCTTCACTAAAAGACCATTGGACTTGGCAACTTCCTATTCCGTATGCAAAAGATCCATCGGTTTTAATAAGATCAGGTTGATCAAACCGAAGATAGAAAGATTTTTTTAGTCCAATCCCGGTGACACAATTTTTACCATAATAAGAGGGAACCACAACCGCATCGCCAAAAGTGAGTTCTGGCATCATTACGGGTAAGTATTTATTAACTGGCCAATCAAAGATTCCAGGACAATGAGGGAAAGCTAAGTTGTCACTAGTCACATTGTCGCCAGGCCCGATCAAGGGGAGTTGGTATTGAAGACCATTATTTTCATCCCTGAAAAGGAAGACTCCATGCTCTTTCTTATGACCTTTGTCAAAAATGACATATCGACCAGCAGTTTTTGAGCGATTAGATGGTGGCACTGCGAGTGACCCGCCAATCACTTTTGCCAAGCGAGACCACTGACAAAGATTCCGAGCGGCATCAAAATTTGCCATACGTGTGGTGTGATTAGGCACGGTGTTTCTTTCAGCATCGCGGATCACAAGGTCTCCTTTTTCTTGGTCTAGGTATGTGACAAAGAAATATTGAAAAAGCCTGCGCAGGGTATCTAAATACAAGGGCATTTTTTCAGAGCTTATCCACTGATCCCTCATTGATTGAAGAATCATACTTATACAGTGAATCTGCCCATAAGCGCCAACTGAACGACCGTAGTTCCAACCTAGTCCGTCTTGTCGGACCATATCAGGGAGCATTTTGAGGTATTTCTCTGCAAATGTCCTAAGCTTGGGAAGCTTTCGATCTTTTAAATGAACATTAGCGTGTAATTGAAGTGCCTGACGAATGAAGATAAAAGATAAGAGTCCGTATACGTCAAAGACGCCACCGGTTCCTTTAGTATTATCATCAAAAAAACCGTTTGAACTGCTTGCTTCAATTCGCTCTACAAAACGATCAATTACTTTCCCCGTATCATCTTTTTTGGTAAGTCCAAAACTAAAGCGAGCTACGGACTTGGCCACATTAAATGCTTGATAATGATCTTCGTGATCAGATCGTGCCAATAGGCATTGATCTAGTTGCTCTCTCGTTGGATCGAGTAGGCGCTCCCATACTGCGTTTCGTTCCTTGGATGCTCCAAAGGAGAGAAGGCCAAGCGAGGCATATGCCATGCCATTTTCGTTGGCGTCTTCATTGAAAGCCTGCTGAGTAATACAACGAGCAGCTAAGTCATGAAGATCGAATTCCCCGAGTTCCACTTCGCCGGTAGCTCGGAAGAATTCTCCAATCGCAAGTGCGGCATGCCCAGGTTCGTCTACCCGAGAGTTTTCGCCGGCTGCTGGAGTGACAGTGCCGTCTTCGTTGATGTGCTGAAGGTTATTGCCCAGAAGAGAACGGGCTAAATCCAAGCATTGATCAGAAAAATTGTGCATAAGGGGGCTTGAAAGAGAAAATTATGAAAGGTAACAAAGTGTCGATAAGACAGGGCTTTGTCAACGAGTTAAGGGGTTTGGATTAGGTCTAAAAATTCTTTATTCGATTTGGTGGTAGTCATTCTGTCCAATAAACTCTCAGCTGCGTCAATAATCTTCATGGGTGACATTGCACGACGAAGAAATGATGTTTTTTCTAAAACCTTAGGTTCTACCAAGTCTTCTTCCTTTCGTGTGCCTGAAGAAGCAAGGTTAATTGCAGGCCACAGACGGAGTTCTGCTACTTTTCGGTCGAGTATAATTTCACAATTTCCAGTGCCTTTAAATTCCTGAAATATAAGTTCATCCATTTTAGATCCTGTTTCAACTAAAGCGGTGGCAACAATGGTAAGTGATCCTGCTTCTTCAGAGTTCCTTGCGGCTGAGAAAATTTGACGAGGTTTCTCCAAAGCTCGAACATCCAGGCCTCCCGTCATAGTACGACCACTTTTACCAGATGCTGCATTGTAGGCTCGTGAAAGGCGAGTAATTGAATCTAATAGAAGTACAACATCCTTATTACTTTCAACCAATCTCTTCGCCCGTTCGATTGCAAGTTCTGCAATTCGTAGGTGATTGGTAACTTCTTCATCATTGGAAGAGGCATAAATTTCGGCCGGAACTGAACGGGAGAAGTCAGTAACTTCCTCGGGCCTTTCATCTATTAAAAGAACCATCAAGTGACATTCTGGGTGATTTTCTTTTATCCCTTTTGCGATATCGTGAAGTATAGTGGTTTTTCCAGCTCGGGGCGGAGCCACGATCAGACTGCGTTGTCCTTTACCAATCGGGCAGAAAAGATCAATAACTCGAGTGGTCATTTGCCCGTCCTTCGTTTCCAAATTGAGCTTTTCCTTGGGTTGAATGGTAGTGAGTTGATCGAAGCGAAATTGTTGCTTTCGATCATTGAGACTCATCCCGTCAACTTTATGAATAAAACGAACTTTGGGATTTGGGCGATTTTTATCAGGGATTGAATCCGCCGTAATGATGGATCCTTTTTTTAACTTAAAACGACGGATTAATTCTTTCGGCACGAAAGGATCAACTGGAGTAGTTTTCCCTCCTCTTTTAGGATCAAGAAGTACGCCCGTTTTATTTTCGTTTAGTTCAAGAATACCTTCAACTTCAAGGAGGTTCTGACTAGTCTGTTCATTTTCACTCATCAAAAAGATAAAATTTTTGGCAAAGTTTGCCGTAAGAATTCCGAAAAAATCGGAAGGGATTAAAAGTCAAAAAATAAAAATTCTATTGCTGGGGATTAACAATCAAAGAAATTTAAAATTTTCATAATTACATGATTTACTATTGTGGAAGTCAACCATGTAAAAAATCAAAATACAAAAGGGTTTGTCCTAATCACTTTATCGTTTAATAAACTATAATCACATGAATAAACCCTTTTATTTAACAACGGCGATTGATTATGCGAATGGATCGCCTCACCTCGGGCATGCATACGAAAAGATTTTGGCGGATGTGATTGTAAGAACGAAAAGATTAAATGGAGTTTCGACTCATTTTGTTACTGGGCTTGATGAACATGGGCAAAAAGTTCAACAGGGTGCTGATAGGGAAGGAGTTTCTCCCCAGGAAAGGTGTGATCGAATCGCCCTTGAGTTCAAAAATTTACTGACTCAATTAAATATTTCTCATGACGATTACATTCGGACCACCGAGTCACGTCACAAAAAAGTAGTCTCATCTTTACTACAGGATCTATTCGACCGTGGAGAAATTTATCAAGCTGAATACCAAGGTTTTTATTCAACTCGGGCAGAACAATTTCTTCAGGAAAAAGATAAAGTGGATGGAAAATGGCCCGAAATTTATGGAGAGGTTTCAGAAATTACCGAGAGTAATTATTTTTTCAAATTGAGTAAATATCAGGACTGGTTGATCGAATATTTGCATAATGAACCGAATTTCATTATGCCAAATTTCAGGCGTAATCAAGTGCAGGAATTTTTAAAAGAACCTTTAAATGATCTTTGTATTTCTAGACCAAAAGAAAGGTTATCATGGGGGATCCCATTACCTTTTGATGAAAATTATGTAACCTATGTTTGGTTTGATGCTTTGGTTAATTATGTTACAGCAGCGGGTTACGGGGAGGAAGAGTTTACGAATTTATGGCCAGCTGATTTACATGTGATAGGTAAAGATATTTTAGCACCTCCACATGCGGTTTATTGGCCCATCATGCTCAAGGCATTGAAACTACCTTTGCCTAAACAAATTCTTGCCCATGGTTGGTGGATGAGTTCGGGAGAAAAGATGTCAAAGAGTACGGGGGAGGTAGTAGACCCGTTAAGCTTAGTTGAAAAACGTGGAGTGGATGCATTTCGTTATTTTGTAATGAGGGAAATGACAGTGGGGCAAGATGCAGATTTTTCGCTGGAACGTTTTGAGTCCCGTTACAAAACGGATTTGGGAAATGACTTAGGCAATTTGCTTAGTCGATTATTTCATATGACTACAACCTATGAAAATGGAGTGGTTCCAAGGGTTGAATTAAACGAAGAGTTTGAGCAAAAATTAAAAGCCAATTTCGAAGCGGCCAAAGTTAAATCAATGGAGCATTTTGATACTTTTCAGTTTAGTCTAGGATTGGATCAAATTTTTATATTTATTCGTTCGATTAATAAATACGCGGATGAAAGAGCTCCATGGAAGCTAGCTAAATCAGAGTTAAAAGACGACCAAGAGAAACTCAAAACTTGTCTCGGAGTAATGGTTGAATCACTGCGCTTAGCGATTCAAATGCTTGCACCTATTATGCCTGGAGTTCACAAAAAAGTGAATGAATTATTAGGTTTACCAGTGTGTGAAAATTGGGAAACGGATCTACAATGGGACTTCAGATTGGAAGGATGCTCGTTGGGAGAAAAAACTATTTTGTTCCCAAGAGATTAAGTTAAATATTTTTTTCTTGTTGTGAAGAAAGTAGCGTAACTTCAGCAAGGAGGACCCGAGTATCATCTGCCTCCAGAATTTTAATATGCCAATTATTAAGGGTTAAAATTTCGCCGACCTCAGGAATTCTTCCGAGTTCCTTTGTGATGAGTCCCCCAAAACTTGTGAGTTCCTCCTCTTCATCAACTGCTAATTCTTTGGGTAATTCATGAACTGGACTTAAGCCAGACACTTTCCATTTTCCAATACCAGATGGTTGTACGGTGTTCTCCTCTGCATCAAATTCATCTTGAATTTCTCCTACAACTTCCTCGAGAATATCTTCCAGGGTAATCACGCCATCAATCCCACCAAATTCATCACGAGCCAAGGCCATGTGAACTTTCCAGCGCATCATTTTTCGTAATGCAACAGGCAGTGGGTCTTCAGTAGAAAGTATTGCGGGGGCTTTGCTTAAAGATCGCAGATCGATTGGTTTTCCTTGGCTCAAGAGACGAAACGCGTATTTAACATGAATGATGCCAATGCATTGATCTAAATCACCTTCGCAGATTGGTAGCCTTGTATGCCCGCAATTTCTAGCAATTTGGAGATTTTCTTCGATTGAATCTTGGCAATCTAATACCTGAACTTGATGTCGGGGAACGAGCACGTCACGAACATGCAAGTGGCCCATCTCGAGGGTATTCCCAACAATCTCAAAAATTTCGGGATCGAGGGTAGAGCTTTCCCTACTTAAGGTTCGAATATGGTCAGCTAATTCGTTTTTATCATCTTCAACTCCAATTTGAGGGTTGGACCATGACTTCATTAATCTTTCAATTTGTTTAAGTACAAAGCTGAGGGGCAAACAAATGAGTTGGATGATAATCATGAAGGGCTTCCCAAATTTTAAATGCAGCGGCAAGAAGGAACTCGCTGCAATTGAATGAGAAGCAATACCAGTCCAGGTTCTTTCCCAAATAAATGAAAGCCCAACTGAAACCAAAAAGTAAAATGCCTGGTTGATCGAAACAGAATTTTCTTCGTACCTTAGAAAAGAATAAAATGCGATCGTTCCTAAGAGTACTTGAATCGTGGAGAGTAGGGCTGCTTCAACATGAAAGGGTCTTTTATGATTGGGAGCAGCTAAAAGTGAGCGCAAGAGCTTGCCTGAATCTTTATTTTCGGGGACGGAGGAAACTCCCGCACGGACTCGATCGATGAGTGCTCGATAGGTATTAACATTAAGTCCCCATAAACTTACAAGGAACCAAGCCAAGAGAATAAGATATCGATACTCGTAAAGAAAAAGAACTTCGTTCATTATGTTGCCTTAACCTAAGAAAGCACTTGCTTTAAGGCAGTGAGGGCTTGGAAATTTTCTTCCTCTGTTCCAATGGAAATTCGTATGAATTCTTTTAAGCTTTGAGGCATGGGTCTTGTGATGATACCTAGAGTTTGTAGTGAATGAAAGATTGCCTGTCCATCTCCAACCTTGATCATTAAAAAGTTCGCTTTACTGCGAATGTATTCTAAATTTAAATTTTCCAATCCAGTAGCCATTTGCTTGAGCCCATCCAAGTTCCGTTTTCGGCATTGAGCGACCCAATCTTTATCTTCGAGAGCAGCAATTGCCGATGCTTGAGCGATTGAATTTACATTAAAGGGTTGCCTCGCTTTTTGGAGTAGTTCGATTAATTCTTCATTCCCGTACCCATAACCAATTCGAAGGCCTGCTAACCCATGAATTTTCGAAAAAGTTCTCATCGCCAAAACTTTTTTACCTTGCTTGATGAAGGGCCTAATATCGGGAGGGTCTTGTAAATATTCGGCGTACGCTTCGTCTAAGCAAAAAATTACATGGTCGGGTAGGGACTCAACAAATTGAATAATTTCTGCAGCTGAATTAGCAGTACCCGTAGGGTTGTTAGGACTCGGAAGAAATATTAATTTTGTTTTATCGGTAATGGCATTGTACATTTCGTTGAGATCGTGCACAAGGTTGGGCATTGGGACGACAACAGGGGTTGCACCCATAAGTAATGCCATTAATTTGTAGACAACAAACGCGTGTTCTCCAACAATGACCTCGTCACCTTCTTCTAAAAAAACATGACCGAGTAACTCGATAACTTCATTTGAACCATTTCCTAAAATAATCTGCGAAGGTTCCAATTGTAGGTTCTTACCTAAGGCGTTCCTCAACTCTTGACCACTTCCCTCTGGGTAAAGGTGTACATACTTCAGTGCCTCACTTCCTGCGGCAATTGCAAGCGGTGATGCACCCCAAGGGTTTTCATTAGAGGCAAGCTTGCAAACATCCTTGGGGTTTAGCTTATGCTCACGAGCCACTTGCCCAATTGGTTTACCTGGTTGGTAAACTGGTTGATCCAGAATGCGAGGATTCGCAAGTTGGGAAAAATTCATATAAAATAAATTCTATTCCATGGAATAAATAGATTCAAGGAAAAGTAACTCGAAACCTGTGGTTGTTTTAAGGGGATTTTTTTAATAACCTAATCTTGTGAAAATTGCTGTGTTTGGGGCTTCCGGTTTACTCGGGTCTGCGGTTTGCAGGTCAGTCATTCATCGTGGATACTCTCTTTTAGCTTATTCAAATAAAGAAACTGTTACCTTTTCGGAGAAATATAAAACGAAGCGATTGCCCTTTTCTGATGATACTCAACTGACCCGGGAATTGTTTGATCAATGGCCAGACGCGGTGATTAACTGTGCGGCAATTTCTTCACCCGATACCGTTAATAAATCACCAGAATCTGCTCGTTTAATTAATGTCGAAGGCGCTTCAAGATTAGCCAGTATTTCTGCTCATATAGGAGCTCGCTTTATTCATATTTCAACAGATATGGTATTTGATGGTACAAAGCCACCTTATCGTTCAACTGATATCCCGAACCCTCTGAGCGAATATGGTAGACAAAAATTGGAAGCAGAAAAAAAGATCTTATCGGTAACGGATGAAAAATTAGTGGTATTACGAGTCACCTTGCTTAATGGAAATAGTCCATTGGGCCAAAGGAGCCAGCATGAGAAAATTCTTCGCACACTTGCCTCTGGCTCAGCATTAACTCTTTTCGAGGATGAAATTCGACAACCCTGTTCCGCTGAAAATCTTTCTGATGTAATTGTGGAACTTACTGAAAGACCTAATTTAAACGGCCTTTTTCATTGGGCAGGAAGCGAAGAAGTTTCTCGCTATGAATTGGGGGTTCGAATTCTTAAACGATTTGGAATAAATCCCGATAATATTTTGCCCGGAAGTATAAAGAATCATGAAGCCACAGGTCAGCGACCTCAACATGTGTCATTTATTTTGGAACCTTTGGCTTCGAAAGTTCGTACTCAACCTTTATCTATTGATGAACAACTAGCAGAACTTCAGATTCCTCCGGACCTTTACTCTTGGTACCGAGAGTTTGCCGATAATCCGAACTGCTATATTCCTCGCTTTTGAATTTTTTATGTCACTTTTTATTTATCCTTACTTAGAAGAATCAGGGCCCGAAAATATGGCTACCGATTTTTCTTTATTTCAGGAAATCAATTTGACTGACCCAATTTTCAGGCATTATGGGTGGAATAATGAAGAGATAACCTTTGGCTATGGCCAAAACTGGTCATGGGTGAGTAAGCAGGAAATAATTAAATCTAGGAACATTACACGACGACCCACAGGAGGAGGAATCGTTAAGCATGGTCAAGATTGGACCTATATGCTCATCCTACCCAATGGTCATTCTTCTTGTTCAATACCCGCCCTTGATCTGTACGAAAAAATTCATCTGGCTATTGGTAAAGCATTAGGTGGGTTAGGACATGAGACTACTTTAAAACCCTGTCCACAAAAAGGGGAAATAAAAGCTGGGATTCCGGGGAATTGCTTTTTAGAGCCAGTGGGACGAGATTTGATGTCGAGTAATGGAACCACAAAACTTGCGGGAGCAGCGATGAAGAGAACGAAAAAAGGAATTTTGGTTCAAGGAACGATCGAGCTTTCTGGATTTTTCAATCTAGATTTAGATCAATTTAAAACTTTGCTTATTTTCGAAATGGAAAAATTAGTCGACGAAAAAGCCAAGGAGATGCAATGGACGAAAGAGCTTGTTGAAAGGCGTTCTTGCTATGTGGAGCAATTCTCCTCTAGTTCTTGGCGTGAAAACCGAAAATTTCCTTAGCGGATAAAGGTAACAATATTTTCCACATGCCTAGTTTGTGGAAAGAGGTCGAAGGGTTGAACTTCAGTAATTTTGTACCCACCATCTACTAGAATTTTAGCATCTCGAGCCTGTGTTGCTGGATCGCAGGACACATAAATTATTTTATTGGGTTTAAAGGCCAGCGCTTGTTCTAAAAAATCTTGATCGCAGCCTCGCCGAGGAGGATCAATAACTAAGGAAAAGTCTTCATCTTGGCTTTCTAATTCATCAAAGATAGATGACGCATTACCAAGAAAAAACTCGGCATTTTCAATTCGATTAATTGAGGCGTTTGCTCGAGCCCACTCAAATCCCTCTCGGCTAATTTCAATACCGACAACTTTTTTAAAATGTTTTGCCGCTGATAAACTAAATAAGCCACCCCCGCAGTAAGCATCCACTAATAAACTCGATGTACCAGTCTTTGCTTGTTCAACAACATAATCAACGAGTAATGGAAGAATAAAAGGATTATTTTGAAAAAACTCTCCGGCCTTGAATTGAAAAATTAACTCACCCACTTTTTCCGATACGACTTTTTTTGGATCGGTCACTACACCTTCAAGTGTATGTCGAAGTAAAAGAGTCCCTCCCTTTTTTTTCTTTAATGTCTGGTGCAGTTCTTCACGGGCTGCTGGTAGCTTTTCGTTAATCTCATCGGTAGCAATCGGGCAACTGGGTACATCAATGACGACCTTGCGAGAACCGTACTTTAAGAAGCCGATTTTTCTCGGGTCTGATGATCTTGCTTTTTCATAATGTGGAGTAAGCTTAGATCGATAGCCATATTGTTTGGGTGAAGGGACAACAGGAAGGACATCAACTTGTAATCCACTAATTCTTTCAAAATTATCAACTACCTGATTCCTCTTCCATTTAAGTTGAGTTGCATATTCTACCGATTGATATTGGCAACCTCCACAGGTTCCGAAAAGTGAACACTGTGGATCAACTCGATCCGTTGATTTTTCAATTACTTCAATGCAATCAGCTTCTGAGTAATTTTTATGATTTCTAAAAATCCGAACTTTCACCCGTTCACCCGGTAAAACAAATGCAATTTGAATAACCCAGCCATTATCTCTCGCAATGCCAAAGCCTAAGTTTGTGACATTTTCTACATCAAGGATTAATTCATGATGATAAGGGTAGGGATGTTCGTTAAAACCTTTTGGTGGTAAATTCATTGAAGAAGTTTCGTAACGGGCTCGCCCTCATCATGCAAAACCCTTTTTTTAAAAATATGTCAGATATAATTTTCAGTTTAAGCAATTCAAAGGTTAAGGAATTGGTGAAATTACGCGATTCAGCCAAGCGTAGAAGAGAGTTGAGCCATTTTGTGATCGAGGGATATCCAGATTTAAAAAGTATTTATGAATCAGGTCGAAAGGTGGAGGAAATATTTTTTTGTTGGGAATTAATTAAAAAAGCGGGGTTAGAAAAAGAATTTGAAGAATTAGAAAATTTAGATTTTTTACTTACTGAATTAAGCAAGGAAGCATTTAGTAAAGCATCTTACCGAAAAGGATCAGATGGATTTCTTTCAATTGCACATTCTTGGCCATTATTATTAAAAAATACTATTCAGGAAAATACACAAATTTGTATCGTACTCGATGAAATTGAAAAACCGGGAAATTTAGGAGCAATTATACGAACTGCAGAAGCCTTTGGAGTTAACTCAATATTATTATCAGATTCATCTGTTGACTGTTTTAACCCTAATGTAGTTCGGTCCTCTAGGGGATTAATGGCAGGAATCAATATCGGAATGGGAACAAAGGAAGAGGTTCACGCTTTTTTAGTGGAAAAAAAGTTTATGTTGGTTGGAACTAGTGGTCGTTGCAATAATTCTTATTGGGAGCAGGAATTTAATAAAAAAATCGCCTTTATATTTGGAAGTGAAAAGGAGGGATTAGGAAATTTTTGGCGAGAGCACCTTGCTTGTCAGGTTGAAATTCCAATGAAAGGGAATGCGGATTCACTTAATCTTCATGCCAGCGCGGCTTGCATATTGGCCGAATATAATCGCAGGAATTTGATTTAGAGGGATTTAAGCCATGGTATAGATTCATCCAGAGCATCCTTCATATTTTTGATGGGACGATACCCCAAATCATTTTCCGCGGATTGAATCGAGAACCAATGGTCGTGTGCTAATTGGCAGGCAACAAAGCGAGTCATTGGAGGTTCTTTTTTTATTCTCAAAAACTTCCAAATATTTTCCAGAGTCGAGCCGAGGAGAAAAGCATTTTGAAAACTAAGTTTTTGTTTAATAGGAGGGAGGCCGATTAATTGGAAAACCTCATTGAGCCATTCCCATAAAATAATTGGTTCACCTTGACCGATAAAATAAGGATTTCCTCCGAGGTTTTTATTTTTCATCATGGCATTCATCGCACATACATGAGCATGGGTCACATTATCAATATGGGTCAGGTCGACTTTGTTTTTACCAGAACCGATGATCCGTAATTTCCCTTTTTTATGACGTTTTATGACTCGGGGAAGTAAATGCGGATCATTTTCGCCCCAGACTAGATGTGGTCGAAGGGCGAGAGTTTGAAATTGTCCAATCTCATTGGCTTTAAGTACCTTTTGTTCGGCGATTGATTTAGTTTCTGCGTAAGGGGAGAAACCAGTTTTTCCATAAGAAAGCGATTCATCTCCCTGATTGATCGATTGAGCAGAAAATACAACGCTGGGAGTACTTGTATAAATAAAGCGAGGAATATTAGCAGATTGGCAAGATGCCAGTATGTTTTCAGTTGCTAGCACATTCGAATCATAAAATTCAGAATATTTCCCCCAGACTCCAGCTTTTGCGGCAACATGAAAAAAGATATCAGTTCCCCTGAGCAGAGAATGGGGTAAAGTGTCTTTAGTTAGATCGAAGGTATGGTGAGAATCCTCAGTTTGAATGCTAGGGGGAATTAATGGTCGCCTTCCAATGGTGTGAACTTCATGACCCGCCTCCAATAAACTTTTTGTGAGCGAAGATCCGAGAAATCCAGTTCCACCAGTTATGATAATTTTCATAAGTTGAAATACTTGGAAGGATTTTTTAAGAACAATTTAGTCCATTTTTTAGAAAGGGATAGGCGGTGTATTTTTACATTGTGCCTAGAGTCGACTGGAAGAGATTTTTCAAAGACAACATATTTAAAAGAAAATGCTGGAAGGTGCGTTTTCAATGTCTCTAAAACCTTTTCTTTTATTGTGGGAAAATCCCTTTGTTTAATATGCGAAAAAAGTTCAACCACAATGCATGGGAGTTTTGGCGAATTATGACCAATGCCAATGAGGGCAGATTTAGAAACTTCTTTCATTCCATTAATTAATGGTTCGCATCGTTCAGTTTCAAGTGGCCCATTCTTGGTTAGGACTCTTTCAGCTTTTCGTCCGAGAAATCGCAGAAAGCCATCTGCATCAAAATAGCCCAAGTCCCCCATACGATGAAAATTAAGTTGTCCGTCATTAAATTTAGAATCTAGCGTGGCACCCGGCATACGGAAATATTCCTTGCTTACTACAGATCCAGAAACACAAATTTCGCCTACCTCCCCTTTGCGGAGTTCTTTGGGGCAATTTATCCCGGATTCAAAGGGAGAAAACGTATTGGGATATATGCGAATTGAATTTCCTGTAAGTGGACGACCAAGACAGGAACCATTTCCAAGAGCAATATCTTTGGCTAGGTTGTTTACATCAATATGATCTGCAATCGAAACGGGCAGGGCTTCTGTTGCTCCGTAGGGAAGAAAAACTTTTCCATTAGGAATTATTTTAGCTAGGTCTTTTACTAAAGAGGGATGTGCGGGTGCACCGGCAAGAAAAAATCTTTTAATATGTGAAAGTGAAATCTTTTGAGAATTACAAGACGCCGCAATTTTTTTACCAATAATAGGGGAGGTGAAGGCGGTGGTAATTTCAAACTCCTGAATGGCCTGAGTGAGTTTTTGTGGATCCGCAGAACTGGGCTTTCTTGGGTCCATATCGGGAATGACTGAAGTAACCCCAAGTGCTGGATTAAAAAGAGCAAAGATGGGTAGGGTGGCTAAATCTTTTTCTCCCCTTTGAATACCGAAATCATTCTTTAAGTGGTTAATTTGGGCAGCAAAGACTTCATGAGTATAGCTAACCCCTTTGGGAGTACCAGTTGATCCTGAGGTAAATACAATTGCGGCGAGATCTTCAGGATGAGTGCACTCATGTTTTGGTGAGGTGGCTCGTTCCTTCTTGTTGATTTCATTGAAAAAACAGTTCGACTGAATAAGAACTTTTTTTTCCACTGATCGAAAAGGCGCGGGGAGAAACTTACTGAGTATATGTATTAGTGAAATCCCAATTAACGCAGATGGTTTGGTGTTTTTTATACACTGAAGAAACGCCCTTAAGCCCATTCCAGGATCGATAATAATGGGAACTGCTCCTAAATAGAAAAGAGAGAAGGCAATAAGAATTAACTGATAGCCAGGCTTTACTGCTAAGAGCACATGATCCCCCTTGGAAATCCGCTTAGATCTCAAATAAGCAGCACAGTTTTGAACTTCTAGATTGAGTTCTTTAAATGAGCGGGGTTCAAATAAACCCTCTTTTGCGGAAACTATTGCGAGTTGATCAGGAGAAAAGGCAGCCGCATTGACCAAATGACTGGCAATATTTTCATCTTTTCCATGTCCATCCACAAGACAAATTATTTATGTTCTGCAAGCCATCGTTCCACATCAATTGCCGCCTGACAACCCATTCCGGCAGCCGTAATTGCCTGCCTGTACACATGATCCGCACAATCTCCAGCAACATAGACACCGGGTATGGATGTTTGGACTTGGCTTCCTTTTTCAGGGACTAAGTACCCATTTGAATCTAGAGGTAAAATATCTTTAAAAGGTTGAGTATTGGGAACATGACCAATGGCTATAAAAACTCCCTTACATGAAATTTCGGAAATTTCTTTTGTTTTAAGATTTTCCAAGGATACTGCCCTGGTTTTTCCTGCATCATCAGGAAGAATTTCTTTGATTGCAGAATCCCAAACAATTTCAATTTTTTCATGGGCCTGAGTTCTCTCGGCCATTATCTGAGAAGCTCTGAGTTCATTTCTTCTGTGGACAAGCGTTACTTTTGAGCAAAACCGGGTTAGAAAAAGAGCTTCTTCGCAAGCAGAATCCCCCCCTCCCGCAACAATAACATCCATTTCTCTGTAAAAAGCTCCATCACAGGTTGCGCAGGTTGTTACTCCTTTGCCACCATACATTTCTTTTTCACCTGGTACACCCAAGAGCCTCGGTGCTGCACCGGTTGCAATAATAATTGCCTTGGCTTCAAATTTTTTTTCACCCGAGAAGAGAATTTTTGTATCTCCGCTAAAATCGACTTTATCGATAAACGCATTTTCAACTCTCGCACCAAAGCGCGTCGCTTGTTTGCGTAGCTGATCCATCAAAGAATATCCGTCCACGCCTTGCGGGAAACCGGGAAAGTTTTCCACTTCTGAGGTCGTGGTAAGTTGGCCACCGGGTTGCTTACCTTCAAGGATAAGGGGATTTAAATTTGCTCGTGCAGTGTATATTCCTGCAGTGAATCCTGCACAGCCGGTTCCGAGAATAATTATGTTTTCCATATAATGTAATTAAATAGTAGATATTTGGTCGTATCGAAGAAGAAAGAATTTATAATTGTCAAGATGGTAAGAATTTCGTTGGGTCCGGATAGATGAATTGGTTTGATAGTCATTGTCACCTTAAAGGGTATTTTAACAAGGGCATTCTTGAAGAAATTCTTTTTCGAGCGGATGAAAATGGAGTTTCTCGGATGACTGCGATTGGAACATCTTCTAATGATTGGGAAACTTATAAGAATTTATCAGAGCAATATCGAGCCAAAATCTTTTACTCTGTTGGATTGCATCCGTGTTATGTCAATGAAGGCTTTGAGGACGAAATTGAAAAAATCGAACCCTTTCTAAAGTCAGAAAACCCACCAGTTGCACTTGGAGAAATTGGCTTGGATTACTTCCATCTACCCAAGAGCCAAAGTGAAGCGGAAGGGAATATTAAAATCCAAAAAATTGCTTTTCTTGAACAGCTCAAATTAGCAGCCACTTACAATTTACCAACGGTTATCCATTCCAGAAATGCATTTGGGGATTGTATTGAAATCATAGAACAATCTGGATTGCCATGGGGTAAAGTTTTATTCCATTGTTTCTCGGAAGGTGTAAAAGAAATAAAGGAATTAAATGAAAGAGGAGGATTAGCTTCATTTACCGGAATTATAACATTTAAAAAAAACGAATTCTTACGGGATGCTTTGAAATCTCAAGGTATTGAGAAATTAATTTTAGAAACAGATAGCCCCTACTTAGCCCCTGAGCCTAAAAGAGGAAAAGAAAATGAACCAAGCAATCTTTCTTTAATCGGAGAGTACCTTGGAAACTATCTTGGGCGACCCAAAGAAGAAATTGCCAACCGAAGTTTTTGTAATGCCAACCAGTTTTATGATATTGAAAATTAGGCTCTATTTGTTGAAAAGAAAAAAGAATTGATCTCAGATTTACTCATAATCACCTTTGGGAAAAAGTGGAATCGACAAAGCCTATTTAGGGTCTTTTCCTATTTGCTCTGCGTAAATAGTAACTTTTGCTTCTTCTCCAGAAGTAAGATATTTCGCTCGTTTAATCGCTTTGGCCGTGGATAATGTAGGATTGCTCACAGTGTGAGGAAATATATTTTTTCGATTCATTCGTGAAAGAACGCCCGCATTACTAAGGATTCTTAATGCATCTCGCCTCACTTCGCAAAGGAGCACGTGGCAATTCTTTTCCTTTAAGTAATCAAGTAATTCTTCTAATGCCATGACAGAAGTAGCGTCCAAATGGTGGGCATTAAGAAGTTTTAAAACGAGAACTCTCAAATTTGGATCCTCACCCACACGCCTAATTTGTTCATAAAATAAATCTGCGGCTGCAAAAAAGAGTTCGCCTTCCACATGAACAATTGAAACTTCGGGTTCAGGCCGACGAGTTTTGGAAGATAATGCTGCGAGTTCTCCATCTTCATTATATCCATATTCTACCATTTCGGGCTCGGCCACTTTACGAAGAAATAAAAGTATTGAAGTCACGACTCCAGCAAAAATTGCCATTTGTAATGAAAAGAGAAGACCCACAGCCAAGGTAACTGTGAAAGTAACTGCATCTGACCGCGTAGCTCGTGAAACCGCTTGAATTTGCCTGCCCTTAATTAAAGTGGCTCCGATAAAAATGACTAAAGTGGCTAGTGCAGGAACTGGTATGTAGGATACAAGAGATCCAAGTGAAAAGTACCCCGAGACCACAAAAATTCCGGCAAACAAATTGGAGGCACTTGTCTTTGCGCCCGATTGAATATTTAAAGTTGAGCGAGTGAGAGAACCTGATGCAGGCATGCCTGAAAGAATGGAGCACCCAACATTACCCATACCAATGGCAAAAGTTTCCCGATTAGTCTGTATTCGTTCGCCTGCCCTTGCCGCTAGCGATTTTCCGATAGAAAGACCTTCGAGAAGGCATAGTAAGGCAATTGCGACTGAAGCCCAAAGTATGGTTCCACCAAAGCGAGCGAGTGAGTCAAAATGAATCGAAGAGACGATACCAAGCGATGAATCAAAACTAGCCAAGGTATTTACCGAACCGATAGAATCTTGAAGAAGAAAATGAGCAAAAGATGCGAGAATTAGGGTAATCGCAACATTGGGAAGAGCTTTTAATTTGTACTGTAAGAGGATATAAGAAAGAGCAGTAAGCCCACTTATTAAAAGAGCAGAGATAGAAAAACCATTTAATGCCTTAATGGAGGCGTAGACGATTTGCCAGAAAGTGGCAATGGAATCACTGGAGTCTAATTCTAGGCCTAAAACATGTTTGGCCTGGTTTGCAATAATCAGAGATGCAGCAGCGGTAACATAGGCGGTAATAACCGTTCTGGATACAAACTGAATCATAAAAGAAACTCGAAGCATGGATGCCAGGATAAGAAAGCACCCTGATAAAAGGAGAATCCAGGGTAATATTTCGATTGCCTGTACAGTTCCCATACCGTCTTGGTTGATCATTCCTAAACTAGCAAACACACCAAATAGCAATACCGATGTCGCATTTGTTGGGCCTAAGGTAATAAACCGAGAATTGGAAAACAAACACCCTAGGATTGCAGCGACAGCAGACCCCAAGAGTCCATATTGGATGGGCAGGCCAGAGACTAAGGCATAGGCCATTCCTTGAGGAATAGCCAAAAGGGCAACATTGAGGGCAGCACGGCAATCGGCATTCAGGGAGCCAATTGAATAGTCCCTAAAAACAGAGAGTAGTGGAAAAAGTTGATTTAAGGAAATTTTTTTCCTCACAATAGTTTTGGTCGGTTCACAATTGAAGAATAATGATTCTTGTTATCATGAACTTTATGCAGAACCTAGTAAAAGAAAAAGTTAAAGTTAAGATGAACTGATCCGACTATTTGAATAGGCACAAGGATGTGACCATTTAAAATACATAGGTTTCGGCAAACAGGAGGTTAGTCGTGATCGCAATTAAAAGTTTATCTTTTAACAGGTAAATGCGAATTCACATATTAATTACAACCTCTCCATTTTAATCAAACAATCCTTTTGGCTCACAATGCATTCTTTTTGGGGTTCATTGTGTGCGTATATAATTGTCAATAATTTCAGACTTATAAACTAAAACCAAAACCCAAATTATTATGAAATAACTTTATTTCTCGGAACATGATCAGGAAGATCACGTCCAAAAATTGATTAACTTCAAATTATAGCGACAAGGATGTCATTATGGTAATATTTTTATGTATATTAATTTATATTAATACATTTATAATATATTTACATCGTTAAGTTTATCTTAGTCATTAAATTTTATAAAACCCTAATATAATACAATTATGATTGTTTCAGATGCACACAATTTTGCATCTAGTTTATCACGTGATATGGATAAAATCCAACGTGAAAAACAGATGTATATTGAAAAATTATCTTCCGGCGTAAAAGTCGAGAAATCGACTGATGATGCTGGTGCCTTATCCAATAAGATTAAGCAGGCAGGAGAATTAAAAAGACTGAGGGGGGCTACACAAGGCCTTCAAAATGCCCTTTCATACACACAAGTTCAAACCGGAGCTTTAAATAATGTTAACCGAATTTATGATCGTATGTCGCAATTGGCCAGTATGGCTATGGATATAAGTAAAACTGACGGGGATCGAGAAAACTATAACAAAGAATTTCAGGAGCTTCGCGAGCATGTTCTTCAAATTGATATTGAACAGTTTAACGATCAGGATTTGTTTCGAAACACGAAGTATACCGTGATTAATACAGGGCAAATGACTTGGGTCGATGCAAGAGCTCACGCGGCAGCAGCTAGTGCTGGAGATCCGGAAAACGACCATTATATGGCAACCGTTACCTCATCTGATGAACAAGACGAAATTGATAGGCAATTAAGGGGGGCCACTACTGGAACGGCATTATGGTTGGGTGGAAGCGATCAAACAAATGAGGGCGACTGGAGGTGGGTTGAGGGCCCTGATGGTTTAGAAAACGGAGGTATTGGTCGTCAATTTTGGCAAGGATCTGGAACGGGAAGTGGTGGATCAGCTTTTAATGGAGCCTATGAAAATTGGAATGATCCCAATGAGCCTAATAATTCGGGGGGTAATGAAGATGCACTTCAAATTCTTGCCTCCGATGGAAAATGGAATGATTTGAGGGATTCCACACTCAGTACTCCAACAGGATATATTCGTGAAAGTGATCCTAAAAATTTACAAGTATACGATGACGCAAAGAGTGGATTTTTTGAATTGGCCAAAATCAATTTTAAGCGGTTTTTACCAAGTACAAAGATTGACCTTACTTCCATGGCAAGTGCCAAGGATGCCTTGGCCAGAGTAATGGTGGCACAAGACGATGTAATTGATAAAATTGCATTAACTGGATCCAATGAATCTCGTTTAAACTCTGAGATTAATGCGTTGACTCAAGATGCAATCAATCGTGAAAAATCGCTATCTCGAATCGAGGATGTGGACATGGCAATCACCGCAAGTCGTTTGGCGCGAGCTGAGATCAGGATGCAGTCGACCACAGCAATTTTTGCTCAAGCAAATAAGTTATTCAACCAAAGAAATTATGTTGAAGAATTACTGTCCTAAAGTGCTTTTTGAAAAGTAATACCTGGTTTAGCTTGTCTCCACTTTTCAAATTCAGAGGAAAAGGTAGCTTTCTTTTCATCAAGTTGTTTTTTTACGGATTTAAATAATTTATAACTTGGGTGAAGGGAGTGGATATCATTTTTTTTAATTTCTAAAGAAACGAGTCTTTTTTGTAATTCAATCTTACGCTTTAAGGCAGTTCGGGAAAGTTCTTTAATAAGTTCAATGCCTTTTGCTAGTTCTTGAGAGAGTGAAGTTGCGAGTTTTTCTAAATTTTTCGTTACTTCTTTTTTAAGAATTGGTTCTAGGGCTTCGTTCACCAGCATTCTTTTCAACTGATCGATATTATTGAGAAGTTCTTGGACATTCCCAAAATTGGCAAGGGAGTAAATGCTTAAGTATTCAATGGGATCTTTTTTAGAAAGATGAATTTTTTCTATTTCTTTAAGTGCTGCCACATGTGAGTTAATTTCATTGGTGATCTGCATCATTTCAGATCGAAGTGCAATTTCTTCTATCGATTGTCCGGAGCTTTTCACGTTTTCCTCCTCAATTTGTTCGGCTAATTGTAATTGATTTTCTTCGAGAATCTTAATTTTTTGTCTTTGTTTGGATAGCTTTGGCACTAGCGGGTTGTTAATTGATTCATTTTTCAGTTCACTCTTGTAGGTTTCTATTATTACTTTTGAAAGCAGAGAGGATGCTTTTCCAGAATGACCACGAACGATTAATAGTAAATGTTTGGGGGATTCAATGTCTTGTTCGGTTGAATAAAGAGAACGCATAATTGCGGACTCGGGCTCGGTGAAAATATTATTAATAAATGGGCTAAATATTACTTCTTTTGCGGTGGGGTTTTTGTCTAAAGTCTTAATGATAGAAGCAAGAAAAACATCTCCTTTGATTGCTTCTTGGTGCAGGTATAAAAAGTGGTCATTATTCGATGGGAGTTCGATGAAAATTTTTGTTTCTGCCCAAGCGGAAGATTTTTCCAAGATAGTACTACTTTGAATCTCATTCGAAATATTACTATCTTGCTTTTGTGCAATCTGCTCTCCGGTTTTCACTAGAGATTCTTCATAAGCAACGGCAGAATTCTTTTCAATCTGGTCATAATAAAACCCAGCACCAAAAACAATTAAGGTAATTATTATGAGCAATACGCTATGCCACGGTTGCATAAAATTAATAAAAGAAAGAAATTCAATTTGTGCAACTAGTTTAAGCTACTGCCGCATCAACCATTTTAGATGGTTGGGGCTGAGAGAATTTTTTCATAAGGTTGACAAAAGAATTTAATCAACTTTCCATGTAGATGTTTTGGAAGAAAAACCTATCCCTTTTGACTTTTCCCGAAAGTTAACTGCACTGCAGAGACCTCTTTATGCTTATATTTTGACTCTTCTCCCCAATAGAACTGAAGCAGAAGATGTTTTACAAGAGACCAATCTCATTCTTTGTCGCAAAGCAAATGAGTATGACCCCGAAGGGCATTTTCAGGGTTGGGCTTTTAATATCGCCAGGTATCAAGTAATGGGCCACATCTCAAAATTTAAACGTAGCAAATTATATTTTAGCCCCGATTTAATTGAAAATCTCGCCGAAGAATCAGTTGATTTGCTACAGATGGACCTGTCTCGTAAGGCACTTCAAATTTGCTATGAACTTTTGCCCAAGCATATGAAAGCCATGGCCCAGTTGCGTTTTCGTGAAGATAAAAGTTTAATTGAAATATCTAAGGCTCTTAAGCGTCCAATGGGTTCTGTTTCTGCGACATTACACCGGATTCGAATCAATTTAATTGCTTGTGTGAAGGATAAAATTCCTGCGATTGAGGCGGAATTGGATTCATAAGATATTGATCGGCAACATAAAAAAAGAATTTTTTTTGTAAGAAAACCCGCTCAAGTGCTAAATATAAGAATACCAACTTATATCCCATGAGAACATATCCCAATCCATTATCAGAAGTTGATTCTTTGACATCTAAAATTTTAGATGATAATTATACCGAAGAAGAACTTATTCGTTTATCCTTTATACTTAAGAGGAGTAAGAACGCCCGAGCGAGGTATTCAGAATTAACAATTCAAGACTCTTTATTACATTGGGAATCCGTGGAGTGTGGCGAAAGTGCGGATTTTGAAGTTAATAAAGCCTCAATTATAAGTTTCCCCGTGATTACATCAATGGCAGCGGCGATAGTCGCACTGTTTGGAGTATGGTGGTTTCATACGGCTGAAAATGATTTAACTCTTACCTCCAACCAAGAGGCGATTCAATTTGGGAAAATTGGTCATCAATCAACACCCCGCCCCTTAGATAATCGCTCTTTTGTAGAATTAGGCAAAAACCAAGTTTCGAAATCGCTCAATTTACCATTTGAATCTCAACTCGGTCGTGCCAAAGGCGCCCAAGATAACGCTCTATATGGTATCGAGATTCTGAGGAAAAATAAAAGTTTTGGAGTCGGTGGAATAGTCGAATTTAATGATGATTTTGTTAGTTGGAAACGAACAGAACATTTATCTGTACCTGCGGAGAATGGAATTTTGCCAATGAAGGGCGAAGAAATGATTAAATTACCCTCTATGAATGTAGATGTGCATGCCCAAAAAGCGGAAATTTCGGAAACTTTACAAGTAGTCGATGTAAGAAAGATTAATTCACAGAACCAGAATATAACCGCTTATTTAAAAGCAAGTTTATTTGTTAATAAAGGAATTGGCCTGACAGGAGATTCGACCGAATTTGCTCTTTCTTTTCATGCAATTGCTAGTGATGAAAATAATGAAAATACTTCTATTGGCCATCAAGACTTCTTTCTCGATAGTGATGTGAATCCATCAACATGGGAAGAATTAAAGCAGGATTTTATTTTACCCACTGGAACCGAATTTGTTATTGTTTCAATGAGTGCTCGAAAGGAAGGCCCCCATGCCTTGCTTCCTGATATAGGTGGGCACTATGCAGATGGTCTATCAATTGACTTGTTGATCGATGGACAAGATACAATTGGACCACTTTGAACAATATTTCGAAATAATCGGTTGTTCTTGACAACCTTCAAACCTGAGGAGCTTTTATGGGGATGAAAATTTTTATATTTTTTCTTTTCCTCTCTTCTGTATTTGGAAATGATTGGGCAAATTTTGGCGGACCTCTGCGTAATCAATTTACCGATGAAGAGGGATTAAAGATACAATGGGGAGAAGAAGAACCTGAAAGATTATGGGAGCTCAATGTTGGGGCTGGCTATTCATCAATTATCGAAGTTGAGGGCTATGCTTATACGCAAGGTCATTCTGATGGTAGAAACACATTGTATTGTGTTGAGGCAGATTCTGGTAAAATAACATGGAAGCACAGTTATCCATGTGAAAAAGCACCTAAATATTTTGATGGTGGGAGCCGTGCGACTCCAATGATCTCAAATGGAATTTTATACCTATGTAGTCATGAAGGAGATTTTTATACATTGGATGCTAAAAGTGGTAAAATTCTATGGACCAAAAATTTGATCAAGGATTTCAATGGAAAAAGACCAACATGGGGATATTCAGGTACACCTTTAGCGGTTGAAGGTAAAATAATTTTGGAAACAGGTTCACCTGATGGTTCTTTAATTTGTTTGGACGGCCAGACGGGAGACTTAATTTGGAAGAGTGGCGATACTGAAGCAGGATATGCATCTCCTATGCTTAAGAAAAATAATGAGGTCCTGATCTTTAATGAATTTGGCATTATGACTCATGATTTGCTCACTGGAAGAATTATAAAAAAATATCAACATAAGACGCGTTATGGAATCAACGCGGCTCAACCTTTACTTTATGGTGAAAAAGTCTTTATAAGTTCAGCCTATGGAAAAGGAGCGGCATTGGTTGATTTTACAACGCGAGTCCCGTCCGCTGTTTGGGAATCAGGATCGTACTCTTGTCAAATGGCAAGCTTGGTCAAAAGCGGCCAATTTAGTTATGGTATTCATGGACAGGCTGGTGGACGTTCAGCGCAATCAAAACTTTTTTGTTTGGATTTAACAAACGGCAAAGAAAAATGGAATGAACAAGGTTTCGGACTTGGCTCAGTCCTTCTGGTTCGTGACACATTGATTATTTTAAGTGATCGCGGAGAATTATGTTTAGCTCAAGCGAGTCCCAATCACTTTATCGAACTTGCCCGATTTCAGGTCTTATCAGGGAAAAATAATTGGACCCCGCCCACTTATGTTAATGGAAGAATGCATTGCCGAAACTCCAAGGGAAATTGGGTGTGTTTGAAAATGGGGGAATAATCCATTACTTAAAAAAGCGCTTTGCGTTGGTCATTAATTGTTTTTGACAATTGATTAAGCAAAGTAAGAAAATGAGTTTTTTCTTGAGTGGAGAAACAAGATAAAGCCACGTTTTCTAATTGTTCGGCTATTTTTTTACCTTTTTTAAATTGTACACTTCCATGAGAGGTTTGAAAAATATGTTTCTTTCTTAAATCCGAGGAATTAGTCTTTCTAACAATCAACTTCAAGCCCTCCATTCTTTTCATCAAGCCTGCAATGTTATTTGAATCTGTAAACATCAACTCAGCCAATTTCACCTGAGAAATTTCACCTACTGGAAATTCATGAATCCAACGAAGTGCTATGTATTGATCAGGGGTAAGTCCGACCCGTTTCACCCTGTGCATAAAAGTACTATTCAACTTATTCCAGCATTCCCTAAGTAGGGGGGGGAAGCTTTCAGGATTGTGCTTACTTGGGACACCCTGAATTATAAAATTGGTTTTCTTCATTTCGGCATTTGACAATATAGTACATACAAGTACTAATTTTTTAAATAATCCACATAAAACTGAAATAACCAATGATTTACCAAATAATTTCTGCTTTCTTAATTGTTGCTTTTCTTTCCAATTGTACATCGAGTAACAGTAACAAAAATAGCCCTGGTCAAGACGAATCAAAATCGGTTTCTATAGACAAAGATTGGCTCTTTTGGCGTGGACCGGATGGAACTGGAGTTTCAAAACAAACTAATTTACCTGATCTGCTAAGCTTGGAAAAGGAATCCCTTTTGTGGAGTCACGAAATCCAAGGGGGTGGAGTGCCAGTTATTGCTGGTGGAAGGGCCTATCAATTTGGTTATTACGGGGTAGACGATGATTTACAAGAAGTACTGGTGTGTTTTGATGCGGCATCAGGAAAAATTCTTTGGGAGCGGAGGCATAGTGATTTTATTAGTGATATTGTTTACAATCGTTATGGGGTAGGGGCTGCTTGCGTCGATTCGGCCACCGGTAATGTTTATTTTCAAACTAGCCCCGGTCTTCTGGTTGGTTATGACTCCGACGGCAATAAATTATGGGAGCGTTCATTAATGGAAGAATTCGCCCGCTTAACTTTTCCGAACGGTCGAACAGGTGGACCCTGTGTGGATGGAGATTTGGTCATTACACACGCGATCACTGCAAATTGGGGCAAGCAAGGACCGGCTCGTGATCGATTCTACGCATTTGATAAAAACACTGGGGATCTAGTTTGGTCTTCCACTCCCGGCATCACTCCCAATGACAGTTCGTTTTCACCCTTAACATTTGAAGATTTACCAGGCGGAAGAAGAGTTTTTTACAGCGGCACTGGTTGCGGTCATGTGGTTTGTATCGATGCCCGTACAGGTCAGCCTTTATGGCGCTTTCAAATGTCTTATGGAGGAGTGAATTCAGGTGTGGTTATTCACGAAAATACGATTATAGCGATTCACGGAAAAGAGAACATTGATTCCTCCACGATTGGTCGAATGGTCGCGATTCAAAAACCAAAGAAATTACCTTCTGTAAACGAAGAAATTTTTACCCTAGGTAAAGAAGCAGAAATATGGAGAAATGATTCCATGGAGGCTTTCACGAGTACTCCAGTCTATCGTGAGAATCGGGTATATTCTACGATTAAAAGAGGAGAATTAATTTGTTTAGATGCCAACACGGGTGAAGAAATATGGACTTTGAAATTAGCTCCTGATCAAGTTCATGCTTCTCCTACTTGGGCGGATGGAAAGCTTTTTGTTCCAATGTTTGATGGGCAGGTGTCCGTGGTCAAAGACAATGGAGTAGAGGGAGTGATTCTGAGTCAGGTACAACTTGATGGCTCTTGCCTTGCCGCACCTGCAGTTGCCCACGAACGGGTTTTTGTTCAATCGAAGAAGCGACTTTATTGTTTCGGTTCAAATAAGGTTGCGCCCGCATTTATTTCCCAACAATTAGATAATATATCATCAAGTAAAAAAGCTGTATCCTTACAGATTATTCCTGCTGAGTTTGCCCTAAAATCTGGAAGTTCGCTTGCGTTTAAAGTTTATTCTTTAGATGAGAATGGGCGAAGGATAGAAGAAATAAAGGATGGGTTAAAGTGGGAAAAATGGATTCCACCAACGGCGAAGGTTCAATCAAAAGTAGATGCGGAAATTATGTCGAACGGTATTTTAGTTGCTGAAAAAGACGCACAGCTTTCCGCTGGTGCCTTGCGGGTAAGTAATGGTGAATTGTTTGGAGTTACCCGGGGTCGAGTCTTACAAGATTTACCTTATGAGGAAAATTTTGAAGAAGGTTTTTCATTAAGTCAGTTAAGTTCTGATGAAATACCATTCTCCTATGCACCTCTTGCTTGGCTTGGGGCAAGAATGCGTTGGCAGGTTCAAGATTTCGGGGGGAATTTAGTCGCGGGTAATACTCTAGATCGAGTGTTGTTCCAGAGAGCAATTAATTTTGTGGGGCATAAAGATATGAGTAATTATACTGCACAAGCAGATATTATGACCGATGGAGACCGGAGAACAAAATCAAATATTGGACTGATCAATCAGCGTTATATTTTTGCGTTAATTGGTAATAGTCAAAAGTTGGAAATTATTTCAAATTACGATCGGTTTAGGCACTCTGTTCCATTTTCTTTTCAAACGAAGATATGGTATAAGCTTAAAACACGGGTCGATATTCTCGAGGATGGAACGGGAATAATTCGTGCAAAAGCTTGGCCCAAATCTGCGGATGAACCTGACGCGTGGACTATTGAGGTTCCACACAGTACTCCACATCTGCAAGGAGCTCCAGGAATTTATGCGATGTCTCCGCAAAGCAAGAAAAAGGTCTATTTCGATAATTTATCTATCTATTATAACAACTAGTTTTTACCCTCTATGAAATCTCACATGATCAAGAAGTTTTACATTCATTTTATTTTATTCACTTTTTCATTTTCAAATCTTTCAGGGGCTGATTGGCCCGTTTGGGGAGGCGATGGAAGTAGAAACATGGTTTCGAATGAGAAAAATATTACATTTAATTTCTCACCTGGTGAAATGAATGATGATGAGGTTGTTAACATGAAAACAACCAAAAATCTCAAGTGGGTCGCAAAATTAGGCTCTCAGGCTTATGGAAATGTTACGATTGGAAATGGTTGTGTATTTATTGGTACAAATAACGAGTCCCCTCGTGATGATGGCAAAAAAGGGGATCGGGGAATCGTTATGTGTCTCGATGAAAAAACGGGTGAACTTAAGTGGCAACTTGTTATCCCCAAACTTGGGGCTGGAAAAGTGAGTGATTGGGAATACATCGGAATTTGTTCCTCCACGGCAATTGAAGGAGATAAAGTTTATGTAGTGACTAATCGCTGCGAAGTGGTTTGCCTAGACATTAACGGAATGGCCAACGGAAACGATGGCCCCTTCAAAGAAGAAGCATCCTACATAAAACCGAAGGGAATGAAAGACGCTCTAAATCCAAAATTAGATGCAGATATTCTTTGGATGTATGATATGAGGGATGAACTTGGAGTATTTCCGCATAATGTAACAAGTTCTTCGCCAGTTATTGTCGGGGATACAGTTTATGTAGCGACTTCTAATGGAGTGGATTGGTCCCATACCAATATTCCAAGCCCCCTGTCTCCGAGTTGGATCGCATTAGATAAGAATTCAGGAGAACTCGTTGGAGAAGATGGTTCAGGGGCGAGTGAAAATGCACTGCATGCAGCTTGGTCTTCATTAACCTACGGAAAAGTGAAAGGGAAAGAAATTCTAATCTGGGGTGGAACCGATGGATTTTGCTACGGATATAATAATAAAACTCAAAAAGATGGGGACGGGTATGATCTTTACCAACCAATTTGGAAGGTCGATTGTAATGAACCAGATTATCGAACCGACAAGGATGGTAAAAAAATTCCTTACGCGACACCACCTGGTCCAAGTGAATTAATTGGAACGCCAGTATTGTACAAGGAGAAGGTTTATTGTGCGATTGGACAGGACCCAGAGCATGGCGATGGGGTAGGGCGTCTATCCTGCCTCGATGCAGAGACGGGTAAAACCCTCTGGAAATACACTGAAGTAGGCCGAACCATATCTACGGTATCCGTTGCCGATGATTTGGTATACATCGCAGAATATGCTGGTATAATCCATTGTATTGATGCAAATACGGGGAAAGTCTATTGGACTCATGATTCTTTTAGTCGTATTTGGGGTTCAACATTAGTTGTCGATGGAAAGCTTATTTTAGGAAATGAGGATGGAGATTTGCTCGTTATGGACCACGGAAAAACAAAACCAAAAGTAGAGACTATTAATATGGGTGCTCCAGTATATAGTTCCCCAGTGGTTGCAAATGGCGTTCTTTATATCGGTACGCAAACGCACTTATACGCAATTGGGGAATAAAGGTGAGTTCTTTATCCAAGCCAATGGGGAAAAAAGTTATCTGGTTTCTCTTTTTTCTTTTATTCCTTCTCCATCAAGATTTCTGGTGGTGGGATGATACATTCCTTGTTCTTGATTTTTTACCGATTGGGTTAGCTTACCATGCTGGATTCTCAATTGCCTGTGCGGTTTTGGGCTGGGCTGCAATCAAGTATGCATGGCCGCATGAACTTGAAGAATTTGCCGAAGAAGTTGAGGGCGAAAAGAAAGCGACCTAATGACGACACTAATCGTAATTGTATGTTATTTGTGCCTCCTTCTTGGGCTAGGTTTTTTTAGTAGTCGATTATCTCGTGGTACTAGTAAGGACTATTTTGTAGCCAGTCATAGCATCGGCCCTTTTTTGCTTTTGATGAGTGTTTTTGGAACAACGATGACCGCGTTTGCATTGGTTGGCTCGACGGGAAAATCCTTTGAGCGCGGAATTGGAACTTATGGTCTAATGGCATCGATTAGTGGCCTAGTTCATGCA
>Ga0209711_10000845_pt1 | contig 31278 bp, 19 predicted proteins | sample ArcticOcean_MG_C_7_FD_187441 | JGI IMG/M metagenome (GOLD analysis project Ga0209711, IMG submission 187441) | Marine microbial communities from western Arctic Ocean - ArcticOcean_MG_CB11_88 (SPAdes) (version 2) | ecosystem: Environmental > Aquatic > Marine > Oceanic | place: Arctic Ocean...
AAGACTACCCCTAGTTCACCTTTGGAGAGTCCTCCGTTAGTTATGTTATCTATACCTTTAATACCTGTTAGTACTGGGTGTCTAAAATCAGCCGATAATACATCGTCTAAAGCATTAAAAACATCAATCCCATCCTCCTTATCATTACCCACACTAAGTGCTGTTCTAAACAAATCCTCTATCTTGTCGTAATCTTCAAAATTACCATTTGACATTATTTTTTCTGAATTAGCAATTGCTTTCTTAATCTCTTGTTGTTTACAGAATTTTAGTGCCGTTTGTTGAGTAAAGTCAGCGTCTGCAAAATCTTGGTCTTTTAGTTTTTTTAACGTGTCTTTTAGGTATTCTTTCGCAGTTTCGTTTGATACTTCAATTCTAATGAGTTGGTCAAGGGAGTCATGTGTAGGTACTGTTTCATATTTACCATAATATTCTTTAATCAATTGCATTAATAACCTACAGTATTGGTCATCAAAATAGGTCGGTTCTATGGATTCTACTATATTATCCGCGAACTTAGTATCTACAATTAAAAGTGAGAGTAATTTCAATTGAAATTTATCCCCGAGGTATCCGAAATTTCTGTCTGTCATTTTATTAAATTATTTATTAATAAATATATTATTTATTTTTATTCTACGTGGTTTGATGTTCATAGTATCTATTAACATTAACATATTTTCTCTTACTCAAACACCTCTGAATCTTTGAAATTATAGACGGTATCAAGCCTTTTATGTTTACTGAGTATCTAATTTTAGGAGGGAAAACCATTCCGGTAAATCTCTCGATAATAATTACCTTCCCATCTACTCTGATTTCAAAGGTAAAGTAGTCTTCTTCCTCTCTTTTTGTGTCTTTAACTACGGAGTTTTTGTTGGAGAAGGGATTGTGATTTGTCCAAAGAAAATCTTCACTTTTCTTCTTCAAATAAGTTTGTATTGTTTCTACAACCTCACCTAATTCCCATCTTAATTCCATTGAGTTTTTACTATTATCGTTATACCCTCTTATGTTGAAGTATCTTTGGCAAACTATGTTACCATTAATTCTCAATATGAACTCAAATTTGTCTGTGTACTTACTTCTTGTTTTTTCCATTTTTTGTTTCGTTATTTTTAAGTGTTATAAATGGTATTAAAAATTCTGACTGGTCTTCGTATGAAGCTGGTATGATATTAACTAATCCATCTTCTATCATCATTTTTATTACATTTTTGTAATCTCGTCCTGTAGGATCTAAGTTCAAGTTTACTAAATCTTCTACATTTTTCCTAGCCCCTTCATCAATAAAAGGCTCCTTTAAGTTAATTATTTTTTTATTTATTTGGTAGAGTTCGTCGCCAAATACCCCTCCGTTACTTGTTCCTGTTTTTATATTGTTTAATACTTTGGTAATTCTCCAATTATCCCCTTCGTATTCTATTTTTTTAATCTCATCTAATTCTACTTTTCTTGTTTTAAGTTCTGGTACTAACTCCCCCAATCTTTTAGGTGATAAACCTTTAATACCCAGAATGTTGTCAGAAGCATCTCCTATTAACATTTTAACTAAACAAACATTCTTAGGTAAATAATCTAGTTCCCTGGTTGTTAAAACGGTATCTTCCTTTACTAATTCTTTTTTATCAAGTAGGAATACATGGACACCTTCATTTACTAACTGTACAATATCTCTATCAGCGGTATATATCGTAATTAATTCATTATCTTTTTTATTAATACAATAATAAGCAATTAAATCATCAGCTTCGGTATTATTATGAACATATTGTCTAATATATAATTCTTCTAAATATTGTTGTGTCCTTAATTTTTGTCGTAAGAAGGAGTCTGAGTCATAGTTACTACTCTTCTTTCTATTGGATTTATAATTTGGATATATCTTACGCCGAGCCGAATTACCGTCAACACCATCCCAAAAAACAACAACTTTATCATAGTATTTCTCAGATAAAGATTTTCTAAGAATATTAATAAATTGGAATAACCCTCCTATGTGTTCTTTTTTTTCATTAAAAACATTCTTAGCGCCAAAGAACGTTCTTTTTAGAAGAGCGTCTCCGTCGACCACTAAAGTCTCTATTTGTTTTTGATTGTTTCTTGGTCTCAACTCATGGTAATTAAAAGGTTAAACATTAGATTCTGTTAGGTCGAAATTACCATCGTCGATTTTTTCACCTGATTTTTCAAATTGTTCAACCCAATAACTTGAGTGTTCTTCTTTGTACTTCTTTATGTCATTAGCGTCATCATTAATGAAACTATGTGGTGTTACTATTACTCTACCATCGGAGAAACCGATACCGTTTACGTGATTCTTAAGAATTGATATCTTTGTACGTGTTGCGAAGGAAACTTTTCTACCATTTTTAGTTGCACTAATCTTTGAGGTTCCGCTGTTTTTTTGATTTCCGAATAAGAACACTAAAGTAGAATTAAGAAAGATTGCTTCACCTCCTTTCATTTTAATCCTTGGTTGACTAAACGGGTTATCTGGTAACTCAACCCATGGTTGGTTAACAATTATAAGAGTATTAGTAAATTTAGAACTTTCTTTTCTAGACCCTGTGATTCTTTGATTGATTCCCATACCTATCTTATCTGCTAAGGTACTTGCATTGTGCATTTTACCACCTTTTCCTTCAAAAGTCATTTTACAAGGTACTGAACCAACGGAGTCCCAGAAGAAAACTAAATCATAAGGAATATTACCTTTTTGTTGTTCATCTATTAACTCATTTATATAATCAGTAATTTGTTCTATGTAAGAGAAACCATCATTAAATAAGAAAGTACCACTCCATTCCCCTTCTTCATTCAACTCACAATCAAAACCCATTAGTCTTGCGTGTTCAAAATCCCACTTTTGTTCGGTGATTAAGAAAACAGGTAATTTACCCTTTTTCTGTACATCTACAGCGGCCTTTACTAAAGCCGTGGTTTTTCCAGTGTCAGAATGACCTAAAAATACATTTATATGTCCTTCTGCTGGTCCTGGTATACCACAAGCTTTGTAAAATGCTTCACCTACATCAAAGAAACTATCTTCTTTATATTTTGCTTTAGTACTGTACTTACCTTGTAAGTCTTCTAATGAAAACGCCTTTTTCTTTATTGATTTCGCCATTTTTATATTTATTAAAACGGCATATCATCCATGTTAATCTCTGTACCTTTATCTAATTCTGATATTGTTGTATTACTAACATTAGATGTTGGTTTTGGAGTAACCTCTTCTTTTCTTTCGTAAGGATTTTCTCCTTTAGCTACTTTTTCAAGAAATTGTTCATCCTTTTTAACATAAACATCTCTAAATGTTTCTGTATTAGCCATCCAAAGTTTAGCTTTTTCAGTGTCTGTTGTTAACATAGCTGGATCCTCAGCCATTATTGTTGAAACTGTAGTATACATTCCGTGACCACTTGGTAATTTAACCGCTTTTAAGATTAAGTTAATGTCTCTTCCTTCTCTTGGGTTGGTTATGTCTCCTTTCTTCTGAAATAGAGGGATTAATTTATCCATTATTCCATCTCCTTTGTAATTATGCTTAAATCTCCAGAATTTAACCCCTTCTTCTTCCTTATCTCTATCGATAACTCTAACAACGTAAAATTTTCTTGGTTTGTATTGTCTTGCCAATACTTTATCTTCTGGGTCCCCTGTCATTAATAAAGCCTCATTAACTTCAGTAATAGGACTTCTTTCACTATCGTTCTTACCTGGGTCATAAAGTTTTTGCCATTTACCATCAATTTGTACCTCATGAAACCAAGCTTCTTGGAATGGTGATTCTCCATCTTTAGGAGGTAAAATTCTAACTGTTCTTTCTCCGCTTGTTTCTCCTTTTGGTAAAAAGGGTGCGAAATACTTTGTAAGGTCTGTTTTCTTTTTTTCGGTCCCCATTCCAGACTTGTTGGACTCGTACTGTTTGAGGATTGAATCTAATATATTGCTCATTTTTTTTCTTTTTTTAACTGGTTAATTAATATTTTTATAACTTAAATATACAAAACAAATACCGTAAAGTAAACACGCTGCATACATAAAAACCCAACTTTATTAGGGTTGGGTTAATGTTATACTTTTTTATGGTGTGTGTCAAATATCTTGGGTTACCAATCGATACATAGTAGTATCCCGACACCAATCACAACTGCAAATATCCACCAGAACATTGCGATAACTGGTTCTTTAGGTCCTTCCCCAGTTATTTGTTTGCTTCTCTCCGTAACTTCTTTTGGTGTTGGCATACCTTTTGTGTTAGATTGCCCATTGTATAGTTTTCTATAGTTACTAACCAAAGTGTCCATAGTCTTAGGGTTACCTAATAAACGTTTTACATCTTTAACCTCCTTTACTTTAATTTCCTTACAGTTATTATCTTTACGCTTACCTTTTTCTTCCATTAATATTTTCTTAACAATATTAGTGATATCTGATTCTCTTAATTTTATTATTCGTGCCATAATTAATTTAATTCTTCAAATTGTACATCTAATTTTGAATAGTCCACCATTAGGGTACCTTCTGGTCCAACAAAAGATGCTGATGGTACTTCTTGTGCCATAACTCCACGATATCTTCCGTTACCATATTTCTTATTAATATAATCAAATTCATAAATATTAATACCTGATTTTGACTGTCCTACTAGATTTATATTTTCTTTTAATGTTACATCTGAATTCCATGTCCATGGATTAGTACCATTTATCCAACGGATACCTAAAGCAACGGCAGTTCCGATTATGAGCCATATGAACATAGATGGAGATGGATCTGGAGTTGTTTCTTCGATTTCTGCAACCTTCATACTCATTTCTTGTGGTGTTGGCATACCCTTTATCTTTCCTTTTTGTCCTCTACGATATAATGCTTCATACCCTCTTAAACACTCATCCATAGTTTTACAATTACCTAAAGCCTCCGCCATAGTATCATAAGTAATTTCTACACCTTTTCCTTCATAGTCACGTTTACCTGGACGTGTTTTAGACATATCTCCTTTGTTACCTCCATATGTGTCACCACCACCTCCTCCTCCAGTGTTCCATGTAAAAGGGTCTGTCCCCGTGCCCCATCCATCGTCATCAAATGGGTTATCAGGAAATTGGGTGTGCATTCCCTTAGTACTATATCTTTCTTTTATTATCTTATTAACAATTTTAGTGATATCTGATTCTTTTAGTCTTATTATTTTCTTTGCCATAATTTTTTATTTATTTTTTATTTATTGGTTTTCGTCATAGTTAGGGTTAAACGATTTTCCTATCGAGTTATCGTCCCAATCTTCTGTGTCTCCCACAGTTAGTGTGTATTCTTTTTCTTCCTGTGGTTCAACCTCTAAATCAACCCCACGTAATCTTTTATATTCCCCTTTTTTATTTTCAAAATAATCATCTAATCTTTGATTATATGGAAAACTATCTAATGATCTTAATTCTAATCTTTCTACTGGTGTAGGTGGTATCATTCTTTCTATATCCCCTTCTAAACTATCTATCTTTTGGAATACCATGTCCATTTTATCTAATTGTCCTGTAAGTTCTGTAAATTTAGATTCTATGTCACTTAATTGTTTTGCAAATTTATCAACTGTATTACCCACCTCTTCTGTGTTATTCACTAAATCCGTAACATCTATCTCTTCAACATCATCTTCTGTATCCTTTCCTGGTGCAGGTGGTGGTGGTGGCGCTGGTGTGGTTAGTGGTGGTGGTGGTGGTGGAATCGGTCTATTTCCTCCTGATAAATCAGGTTTAGGTGGTAGACTTTTCCCCCCTTTTGGAGTTCCTGTTGGTGGTGTTGCTCCTGGTGTCGCTCCTGGTGTCGCTCCTGGTGTTGCTCCTGGTGTAGGTGGTGTTGCTCCTGGTGTAGGTGGTGTTGGTGTTTTTGGTGTTGCCCCTGGTGCGTCTGGTATTTCAACTTCCCCATCTTCTTCAGGTTCAACTTCAGGTTCTTGTTCTTGGAAAGTAACCTTAAATTTTTCTTCAATGACCTTATCCAAACCATCAGCATAACTAATGATTTGCATGTGTCTTTTCAACTCTTCATTCAATGATTTCTTCATTTTTATTCGTGCTTAAAAGTTACTTCTCTTAGTAATTCCCTACCATCTTCTACAATGACTCTTTTATTTATAACTCTGGTAGACTCTATTAAACCATCTTTAGATTTTAATTTACATTCTTGGTCAACACAGTCTTCCTTAGCTATGTTTTTTATAGTTAGATCATCGCCTAAAAATTCATTTAGTGCTTCGTTTGTTATTTTGTTTTCTGTATTCATAATACTAATTCTTTTACTATAAATATTACACATCTAGGAAAACTCTATCCAGGTCAATAATATATAATTTTTTTTCTTTTATCATTATTAATTTATCGTCATAATCTTTCCAATTTATTTGATAGTCTTTATAACTTATGTTCCCAGGGGTTAGTTTATATATTTTCTCTATTAGTTTATTGAGTCCATTAATTGTAAAAAATGTTTTACCTTTCTTATGTATAGGAAAGGTATTTTTCATTCTATGTTTGAAATCTTTTCGTTGTTCGTTATCTAAACTAACTTTATATGTTATTAGGTATTTTTCCTCGTCTTCAATATTGAATACAAAGATTTTATTTGTCTCAACACCAAACCCTTTTTCTAAATTAGAATATGTTTTTTCAAGGTATTTGTTTTCAACAAAAGTACAAACCAAGGAGGATTTAGATATATTATTATTCATTATTGTTTATATATAAATAGAAATACATTTCTATTAGTACAAAGTTAAATTGTATTTGTTACGACGTTCTCGCTTTAACGAAACCTGTCCAACCATTTGGCCAAAGTCCCTCTCCTCCGTCTTTATTTGACATTCTTCCTCTTGACCCTCCTTTACCATTATTAGAAAAGGTATTAAGATATGAAAAATATCTTACTTCTTTTGCTTTTACACCATTAACCACCTCATCAGTACACCCATTCCAATCTTCGGTAGCACCATCGGCTGGGGTATGGTTATTCCATTTCTTATCATACCCAGCCAAACCACAAACAAATTCCGGTTTACCTGAAGTTGGGTCGTGTCCCATCCAAGTAGATTCTTGTAAGGCTTTAACATAACGAGCATAAAGTCCAGGTCTTCCAGTAACTCCTGTACCAGCCCAACCATCCCACGAGTATGTTTTTTCTTGACATATCTTGTCTTTGTAAAATCTTTTTCCCATAGGTTGTTTACCCATGTAAGCCCCATCATCACTTCCTTGACAGAAATTTGATCCAGTACAATCAGAGTCTACAGTACATTTTTTACACATTTCGTCTACACCTTCTTCACATCTTGGGTGGGTGTACGCTTGAGCCGCAACATAGTCTGATAGGAGAGCATATTCTGGACATACAACTCCTGTCCAGTACTTTTGGTCATTGTCCCTTATTGAAGGATTTGGTCTCCTTTCATTTGTACTTCCATTCATAATGGTAGATATCCCTATTTGACAATCGGTTGGTAGATCTTGTCTTAGTTTTGCCATAACTTTTATTGCTAAATCTTTTTTCTTAACATTGTTATAATCCCCATAGACATTCTCCGCTTGACCATTCCAGGCTGTATAACACCCATCTACCATCATGGTATCACCTCCTGTGTATTTTGTATTTGTATAATGTGCTTCTAAATCAAACTCAACCGCCCCAATACAATTTTTACCAACTTCGGCGTCTGCAATACACGCATCGTTTAATTGTTTTACTAATTGAGGTAGACTTGGTGGTGTTGTCGCCCCCTTTGCATCCCAATCAACCCAGTCGGTTTTAGGGTCATAGGATTCAATTCCTGTTCCACCACACATAGGTTCAACATAAGATTTACTAGGTACAAAATATAACCATAAAAATATAAAAACGTTCTTTTTCGCTAACATAATACATTCTTTTTTAAGTTCATCTAAACCATAAAAACTATTTGGACTATAAACTGATCCTGTGTGGACTGGTTGCCAATGCCATGACTCCCCCGTATATTTTGTTGCACAAGTTACTTTATTCCCAGTAACAGGAGAGATTTTTCCAATATCTTTCTTATAATTTGGCCAATGAGCGTTTAGAACAAGTCCCACACTATTTAACCCCGCACCGACTACCGTATTATTTAACGCCGCTTTGGTAAGTTTACTATCCATCCACACTCCTACTCTATCAACATCACCATCTAAAACTGTGTAATTTGAATCTCCAACCCCATATGTTATATCTGGACTGTCTGATTCTACAATAGTTGTATTTGTGATAAAATTAGAAACATAAGGAACGACAGAACGCGATATCCTTGTCCCTTTGAAGTTTGTGTTAAATTCTCCCGGTGAAACATTGTGCTCAACATTTGTTATTATGTAAGCCCCATGAAACATAGGAACTTGGTCTAGTTGAAAGTATTGTAGAGGTAGGATATTCATCATACCAAAAGCATCCACACTACAAGTATAACTCCTTTTTTGGTACACATTAAATAGGTTCTGCCCTTTTAACATAGGGTCCTTAGAGGTACCTTCTTCTTTTGCCAAAGCATCTATCAATTCTAATGATTCTTGAGTTTCTTGGAATTCTGCTTGGTCTAGTGAAACTGATTTGAAGAAGTTTTGATTGTCTTGTCCAAAGGCCACCCTAAAAGCGGTAACGTTTTGATTTCTAATTTTACAACCTCCTGCAGTGTTTTCAGTCCAACATACCCAATGTCCAGTTTGTGGTATTAGAACTGGTGAAAGTCTAACATCCCCAGCACCACACTCACCACTTTCACATTTCATCTTTCCTTCACTCAATAATTCACCAAATTTTAACGCGTCCCCAAATTGTTTAGAGGTTTCCTCACCAAAATAATCAGCGGGGCAATCTATACATTCATCATCGATATCAAAACCGTCGTTACTATATTGGTAATCTGTACTATCAACATCTAGACTATCTGAAAACCCTCCCATGTACATAATATAAAACCTTGGGTTTTTATTCATTTCCTTTTCATTAACTGTTAGGAAGGGTATAAATGATTGTCTAAATTCTTCTGGTTTGAATTCTATGTTAGAAGGTAGTGGAAAGAATTCAAACTTATTATGAGATATTAAGTCGTATATTAACGTATATAAACTCATTTTAGGGTTTGCTTTAAGATTCAGGAGCGGTGAAGGGTCAATATATTTATGTCTTATATCATTATATGCTCTATCAACAAAACTGAATTGGTCAAATAACCACCCAATTTTATTTGATTCGTACGAATTTCCTGTTGTTAAATTATTCCTGAGTGATTCTTGTGGTTCACATAACCACTTATCGTGTATGTTTTTAACCGTTAAATAAGTGTCTAACTTAATGTCATTGTCGTTTAATATATCAATTCTATCAACTCTTGCAGTCTGTTGTTCCCCTGACTCCACCTTTGTTTTTAGATATTCTCTAATAGTATTTAGAAACCCATCAAAATATTTATCAGCAATACTTGTAGTTGTAACAACTGTGTTATTTTCCTTAACTCGTGCTAAATCGTCTTTGGTACCAATAAGGTCACTCCAATATCTCCATGAAGGATTTTTTATAATGACTTGTTGTAACATTAAATCTCTCATATCAGAATAAAGTTCATTTTCTACGAGTGTGGGGTTATTACTACTTGATGTTGGTTCATAAAAAACTGGAGGTGTGTAGAAGTGTGGTGGTTCGCTTGTATTCCCACCATACTCAGTAGTTTTATTAATTGGGTTATCGTAATATCTCCAAGAGTTAGCCCAATCCCCATCTACACCATCTTCCGAAAAGTAATGATTAGAATTAGCAATCTGATAATGAATATTCTTATATACCTGGTTACCTACCTGATTAAATCCTTGTATTGCGTCATTATTAACAGTAATAGATGGAGATCCCGAAAAATCAGTACCACCCCATCTAACATATCCATTTGGTACCTTTATACTTTCGGTGTGACTCGCCTTTCTAATATAATAATAAGTGTTTGCACCTCCCAAAGTTTCGTAAATATTTTTATTTAAGTCACTGTATTTAGCCTTCATGTAGTTTTGCAAATCTTCATAGGTAGATACGTCGGATCTTGTGATTTTATTAAAATACCCTTCTGTTCCATAGGTATTAGGTACCTCCCCTGAACCTTGCCACTTCATATTTGTCCAACCATTCCACAATAAAGGTAAGGTATATGTGTATTCCGCGTTGGTCACACCTCTACCTACAAAATTAGAAACATCTGTATTGGTATTATTATTTCTACTATATTTAACATTTCTCTGAGTCGCATTAGTCCATGCGGTTTGGAAGTTTGCAACTACTGAACGTTTTTTACCATTGACAGTTTGTGTATCTGAGTCTCTCATTTCTCTAGACGCAAAGTTTACTGCAAAATCGGAAGACCTTCCAGCCGACCAAAGACCTCCGGGAATTGGTAATCCAGCGTCGTCATTATACATAGTGCAGATACCTCTATTAATTTGTTCCGTATTATTGTTGCCATCTGTTTCATATTTACTACTACAAAAAGAAGTATATAACCTACTATCGGGGTCAAGATTTATTGTGAATGGTTCACTTAAAACACTTTCTGTTGTGTCACACATCATCACATTACCTGAATCGGATTTAAGGTCTGGCATTGTAGTTGTCTCCATCATCCTACCCTTCAGTGAGGGAAAAGAGGGTGAAAAAGTAAAATACCCTAACTCTACAGATTCTCCTGTTGCCCACGAAACAAAAGATTTCTTGAGTTGGGTTTTTATATAATCTGGTATGTTAAGTAACCATTCGGGTATTCTTTCGTATATTTTTCTACTTCCACTTTCTCCCATCATCCCTTCCCACATACTGACGTCCATATTTGCAGTACCAATTTGTCCTGAGGAACCGTTACTGGATGTGGTGGTGCTGTTTTTTTCTAATACTTGATCACTAGCATACCCTCCCCATAATAATTTATCAAAACCCCACGAAGAATTAAATTTGTTATTTGTACTACTCCACCCTCCTGCTATAAAATGTAATGAATTATTAAGATCACTAGGTGTTGTCCAATTATAATTTTTTCTGTGATTACCAGACCTCCTATATTCTCTTGTGAATTGTCCAAGACTAAAGAATGGTTCTGGCATTGGTCTTTCGTTTTTTCGTGGTATTTGATAAAACGCAACATTGTCTCCTCTTCTTACATTATCAATACCTCTTTCGCCACTGCCATTGTAGTTAAAGTAATTAGGCCAATCAATTATATCATTCACCTCGTCATGTCTGTACAACAAAGACCCCAAGGTAAGAAGTACGGTTTGTGGTAACTTAACATACCCACCTGCTGTTTGGAACAATTTTCCTAGATTATTTTTATCAAATCTACTTGCTTTATGGGAATGGTGCATATACGACAGACTAAAGTATTTCCCGACGTTGTTAATATACAAATAAGCCAATGCTATATCACTAGCCTTTTGAGCACTAGCAATAGCAGAACCATTATCCTTCAACCTCTCAAAGTAACCATTTGTATCAGCCCCTTTAGAATAAAATCTTGACTGTGATGAGGTATTATCAACCTCCACTCTTGCTGTGTAACTCATTAAAGTTCCAGAAGCTTCATTATAAAGTTCATTATTTATGTCATTTTTCATCCACAAGGCGTCCTCTAATAAGAAAGTTTGTGAATCTGTAAATGGTATTAATCTACCCATTGCTGCGTCTGAACGAAATTTTGTTGAATCAGTGTATTGAACACCGAAAGGACTAAACTGGTCGGGTGTAATCCAACTAGCGTTTTTCCCATAATTAACCCCACCCTCAACAAGATTATTATCACCTTCTGTAATTTTTTTATCCGCTTCAACTGAATCATAATAAGAGTAGAAATCCCACCCTAACCATTTTACCCAATTATAATCAACGGTCCCCATTGGCCCTAAAGTGTATTTTGGGTTTGCAATTTCTGTAGGGGCACTTCCTGGAAATTGCATGTAGTCCTTTGGTACTCCTTGGAATACTGCTGTGTTTTTACCATACCATTCTTCCACCGCTCCTTTTAATTCTTCTTCTACTTCACCCTCCACCCGTTTAGAAATGGTAATACTCTTATTCTGGGAACTAGTAATCCAAAAATCTGGACACACAGTTGCGGAAGAATTGGTTTCTACAGTAGTACATGGGTTATGATAGATACTTCCACTTAGTTCTACTTCTACATTTGGTAAGTAGTATCCGTAATTATTTTCGATTTGTTGACCTGATTGGTCGAGGTAATTATTCCCGTAATAACTGTAAGTACCTGCTACTATGTTTCCAGTCGTTGATTGTGTCACCGGTGTGTTATTACCAAAAGTAGTAACCATGAATTTACAACCCTTAGTACTTTTAACCGCAGAATTCTCACAACCAACCCCACTTCCACTAGTGTTGTATCCGGCAGCTTCATATAATTTCCAAGCTTGTTGTCTAGCGGTAGCTCCTCCAACATCTTGTTGTATACTATTTCCAGTTAATTTCATGTACAATTTACTAAGTCTAGTATTTGCACCGTCATCTTCTATACCTTCAATTAATGTTTCAGCTTCCATTTTACCTAAAGCGGTTATAAGTGCTTTTCCTCTTCCTGAATCTATTGCCTCTAAATTTGAAATATTGTTTGGTTTTCTACTATTGTGACTGTAATCACTCCAAGCGTTGCTTATTTTATTTTCACCTGAACTACCAAAATTATTAGCATTACCCAATCTTAACATGGTCCTTAACATAAATAATGGAATAATTTGTCTTTGGACGTTTGTTAATTTACCATATGGATTACCTGAAGGTGGTGTTTCTTCAACTGTAGCCGGTGCATACCCTCCTTCATCAGTAAAACTATCCCCATCTGGGTCAAACGCACTATTTATCTGACGTGTTTTTTCAATTAAAGTTGTTATTAACCTCTCAACAAAGGTAATCTCCGGCCACTTAAAAGGATCGGTTGTATAATCTGGATAACTATAAGCACCACCAACGTAAACGTGACCTGGGAATATCTTTACCGTCCTTATTCCTGATTGACCTTTAATGGATGTTCCAGAGTTACTATCCCTTTCTGTTTTATAAACTAAAGGAAATGGGAAGACTTGTTTCTGATTATCTTTAATATCAGTACCTGTCCCACTAGTTCTTAATTTAGCCCTTAATCCTCCATCGTCTTGATGTTGTTTATTGGCCATTTTACCCACATTGGTTAGTGTTACGTTAAACCCGTCCATCCCATTTAATATTAACTTAAATATGTTTTCAAGGGTAGGTGGCATCACTAATGAAGATAATCTAACTCTCTCCTCTTCTTGTTTTTTCTTTATTGTCAACTCTTGTAATATCAACTCAGCTCGAGATAGACACTTTTTAGCTTGTAATAAAAAAGACTTAGCAATTACCAAAGCACACCCTTCTGCTGTCGCTTGTGTTGCTGTACTACTATCGTAATCTGTTGTTGTTCCAGGGTTACCTGAAGAGTCATCACCATAAGAATCTGATGTTGTAACGTCGGCATCATGATCCCACTTAACAGGTCCATCATATTCCATTTTTATTTGGTCAATTTCAGGTAATTTCGACTCGTCATCTTCATTAAGTCTCTTTTTTGAACTAGATGGTATTTCACCAAATCTAGATGTTACATACGGTCGGTAAGCACCAGCTGCCTTTATTTTCAATTTCTTTTCAGCTTCTATGTCACCACCTGTGTTTGATTGATACCCCCTAATATATAATAGTAAGTCCATATAGTACCCATTATTATTAGCGGCTCGTTTCTTTTTAACATCTATAATCGGTAATAAAGTTTCTGTAGTCGCTGAAAAACATTCAGTTACTGTTAAAGTTTCGTCATGGGGGTTGTAAGTGTATATATCATTCGTATCGTCCGGACGTAGATGAGTTACCACCACTTCCTTCCAATATAATATAACATCTTTAAGAATAACAACCGTAGCTGTCATATCTTTTACATTCTGAGTGTTTTCATCGTTTTCTATTGCTTCCATTTTTGCCGCCATATCTGCAATATTGTTCATATATGGTCCTAGAGTCATCGTACCTTCTGGCCACGGTTTTTTAGATATATTATTACCTAATTTCAAAGACCTAAAATAATTAGGGTCTGAACTAACATATTGTCCGTATAAATCAGGACCAACATCTGAATATATCGCAGAAAGATCAGCGAGATAAGTAAACGTAAATCCAATAAATTCACAATTAATGATAAAATTCCCTGACTCTCCATCAAATTTGGAATTGAACTTCATTAAGTGAAGTTTGTAACTAATTCCTTTCCCGTAGTATCCTTTCAGGTCTAGAGTAAATAAAGGGTAGGGCATGTGAAAGAAAGCAGCGTAAGGAGAGTTTAACCCTGGTTCCATTAAAGAAGCCCCTCTAATATCTACAAAACTAATAAACACTTGTGGTTCAAAAGAAGCATTAAGTTTAACTGATATATCGGTTATTCCAAACGTTTCTCCAAAACCCCCTTCTCTTTGTAGGTTTCCTAAACCGTCGACTGTGTATTGTCCGTCTTTATCTTTCATGAATCCTGACAACCCTCCTGTTTCAGACCATGAGGTACCCATTTTTCCTTTATTTTCAGGAGGTAGTTGGGATGGTACAATGAATCCTATCTCTGCTTGTTTTTGGACTTGGTCCGCAACATCATCGACTATTACACTCCTTCCTGGAAGTATAACCCTTAAATTAGCATAGGGTACTAAATCTTCTGGTGGTGTTGTTACCGAACCCGCATTATTACTATTAGGGAATGGTAACCCCGCTCCCCCACCAATATATTTTCTTATCTCTTCATTCGGATCAATTAAGTTTACGCCCATATTTTAACCATTTAGTTTAAGATATCTATTTACTGCATTCTCGTAGTCTTGTAAAGACTTTTGGAAAGGGAATGGTACTCTAATGATACTTCCGTTAGGAATCGTAAACTCTATCCCTCCAAATTCCGCGTTTCCTTGCATTATCAACCACCCATGTAATGAGTTACCATAGTATTGGTTACTTAGTTTATCAAATCTGGTAACTCCTTGTTCATATTTTATAAACTTATCGGTTGCTTTATTAGGTAGTGTGATGAACGGCATTGGTTTTGGTTTACCATTGTCTGTCATATTGTGATATCTATTGTAATATAAACTCATTTTCTTTAATTTTTATAAAAGGTTTTTACCGCAGTCCCATCTGTTTCAAGTTTATTCCCTGTTGGGTCTATTAGACATTCGTCAAACGTACTATTAGAATGTGGGTCACCAGTTGTCATACTATAACAATAATTTATTTTCATTATTGGTTTCAATGGTCTAGTAGTTGCGACCATATGTTGGTAATTACTATCAAACCATCCTTCGTAATAAGTTTCTATCGAGTCCCCGACCTCAATCATCTTAGTTAAAAGTACTGTACATCCAGGATTATTATCTTTGATACAATTAGTAGTATCTTCAAATACCTCTGTATAATGTGTCACATTATCACCCACACTAATCGGATTAACGTCCATAACAGGTTTGAATTGATTATCAACGACTGGAAATCCTGTAACTGCGTCTATCTGTTGAGTTGATGATTTAATAGCAGTTGTTGCAACAGCATAAGACCAAGATATCTTATATTGGTTTTCGGTTCCAACTCTTTGTAAAGTTGCTGTAGTTCTAAATGAATTAGTGAAGTTGTTTGGTAGTAGTTCAACCCCCCCAGCAATGGGTGAAGTAGGGGGAATGAGAGTAAGGTCATATGCGTTGTTTAAGGTACCACTCGATATAAATCCTGACCATATTATTTCGTTTTCTACAAGACCAACTGATGCCGTTGTTTGGTTAGTTACTGTCTCGTTACCAATTCCTGAGTTGTTAGGAATAATTGTTTCGGGAATTTCCCCAGTTCCTGAGTTGTTAGGAATAATTGTTTCGGGAATTTCAGTTTGTGTAGTTGTTACAGTTTTTGGGGTACTAGGTTTTGCTCTATCAGATTCACAAAGTTCTGTATTTGCAAAGTAATTAAAGGAAACCGCATTTTGTAATTGTGATAATGGTCCTCCAAGACTCATTCCACCAACTATATACATTTGCATGGAAACTCTTACAACCCATGGTTGTGCTCCAATCCCTTCCGGATTTAAGTCCCAAAATGGTTGTTCGTAACTAAAATCTATATTATTGATAATAACTTTACAATTATAGTAGTCGCCTAACCTAAGAACACACACAGGAGGTCTACCAAAAGCCATATTATTAGGACCAGCTATTCCTTCTATTGAACTACCTGGTCTTAGGCATTGATTTAGGAATGTCATTCTTGCATTAAACTCACAAGGATGTATTGAATGAAAAGCTGGGTGAAAATTATTTATCTTTTCTTTATAATTTTCATAAGCGAAAGTGTCTTTTTCTTCTAATTCTCTAAAGAACGTCCCTGTTGGGATTCTGTCGTTTCCTCCTGATTCATATTCTTCAATAACCGTAGCCTTATCAGCCTCAAAGGTTGCTTGTGCCTCATCTTTAGCATCTTGAGTTGTTAGTTCTGGGTTAAGTATTACTTTTATTGTTATTGGTAACGCTTGAATGTACCCCGGATATGGTACGGTGTAATTCGGATCAATAACTGTTGTAGTTGTTGATTGGTTGTCTTTTTCTAAAATTATTTCATTGTATGGAGTATCTCCACCAAAAGTTGTTTCCCATCTACCAGCATCAGGCGCATCCTCCATATACCAACTATCACTTCTTTTTTCCAATAAAGTTTCTAAATTAGTAACTTCATAGGTATTCATTAATCCTTGTAATAAGTCTATCGCCTTCACTCCTCTATTTGGTCCACAGGTTTGGTAGTCTTTGTTTATAAGAGCTGTTGCTTCTTCAGATAAAGGATTCACTTTTTGTATTGTGTCTGTAAAAAATTCGCCTTGATTACCCGGACTCTCATCTGGTATCTGAATCTCTTCATCATGGAAATCATCTCCTGCGTCTTTTTGTATTGGTCCCCTATAGTATTGGACCTGGATTTTATATCTCTTTCCTTGTTCTGTTACTAACCACTCTGCTAATTCTTGTATTTTAGCACTAACCCCTATTTTTATATCCCCTCCTCGTGTTACATATGCTTCTGCCTCGGTTGTTTTATTATATTGTCCTTCCCAAAGCTCTCCACAATTTGGACAAACTGGTTCTGTATTGGTATATGGCCACTCCACAAATGCAGAATTTATTTGTGAACACCCACTAAAATAATAAAGTGTTAATTCCTCAGTGTCAAAACCATTAGGTACACTTTCACTAACATCTTCTAAAAATTCACTAGATGGTTTTAATTTTACAGCAGAAACATCTTCAAAGAATTGTGAGTTACCTCCCATTGATTTACCATCTGTTATAGCATCTTTATATCTATCAAAATCTTCTCCTGCGAAGAACTGAGCCGCCTCCATATCGGAATTGGATGGTGAAAAATCTTTACTTATTGTGTCCAAAACCTCTGGGTAGTCGGTTACAACCATAAAGTTAAGGTTGGTTTGTCTAAATGAATTTTTATAGGTAAAAATAGGTTCTATCCTACCTAAAATGTCTGTTTGTGTCCAGTTAGCGCTTGAGTTTTCTGTCCAACTCTCAACGTATGGTGGGAACCACATTATCCTACCCTTATTTGGTCCTATTTCATGAGGTGAAAGACTGTCATGGTCATCTTTCCAGGCTAAGTTTTCAAGAGAAAACATAAATCTTTTTGTGTCTGTGGGACCGGATTGAGCAATATGCGCACCTCCGGTCTCTTCTATTACACTTTTACCACCACTCCAACTAGAACGATTACCACCTAGTATTAGTCCTTGGTGTCTTATTAAAGCATCGTACCTTGAGTAATTTAACGGAAGTGATCCGTCCTCACCCCCTTGTACTACTTCTTCTTTTTTTGCTCTAATCCAACTTCTATAAAATGGTTTTTGACCACTGTTATTAATTGAGTCTACCCCCGAACCTCTACTAATTGGTCCATTTTTTGTTTTAATGTACTTAGTATCCTGTCTAATATAATCACCAACCTTTACCACTCCTTGTGCACCATCAGTGGAGTTGTTAATTATTCTTTGGGTGTAATTTAGTATTCCTTTTGTCCCCACCTCCTCTGTTAATTCAAAATTACCAATGGTCCTTTGTGGTTGCCATCTAGCACCACTTTCTACTTTTCGCGCAGTGTTTGACGCAGCAAAGTCAGGTATTAATGCCCTATCCCAACCAAAATCCTGATCAATAACTGATTCTCCAAGTCCTCCTGCTAGCGCTGTTGGGTCCATCTGAGACGCGGTTAGTTGTTGTACAAAATAATTTGTATTTGATTTTGGTTTTCTTGGTCCTGATAATACCCAAGCTAAACTTAAATAATGGTTATTTAATCCTACAGTTCCTTCGATAGAATCAATACCTGGGAGTCCAGGGCTATTACTAAGGTACATATCATCAGATGTGAATGAGTTTCTTAGTAAATGAGCGTCCCTAACTATTCTACTACCATAAGAACCAAGAAGCCATTGTTCTAATATTCTAGTATTTTGTATTAAAGTAGATGGTGCGTCAGAAAAACCATCGTTATAAGGTTGTAGAGGAGTGTAAAAAGTTTTAACCCCTGAACCATCAGGAGCGGAAGCGTTGTTGAACTCAAACCCTCTTTGACTAATTTTTAGACCATAGAATCTATTATCTAATGGTGAGAGTTCTAACGCGGTAGAATCAAACCTCATAAAATTACCATCGAAATTAGGTGAAATGAATAGGTCGTACATTGTTGGGTTAGAGTTAAACCAAGAGTATGGATTAACTGCTGGGTTTTGGTTCTGTGTTTTTTTAACTAAAGAGTCAATCCCTTCACCATATTGTTTAATAAAATCAAAACCACTAGATACTCTAGTATTACCAAATGGTGGGAGAACTCCAAATGTTTCAGGATTGTATGTTTCTGAAACTAACCTACCGTCTGAAGTTGGTACTTCATAATAATCTAGATTATTTGCCGTGTATTCTAATTCTGTACCAAATAAGTTTATTTCACATGGTGAACTTGATATCACTGGAAATATATAATTTGGTAGGTCGCAAGAAATATGTGGCATTAAATTTCCAGATGAATCAGTTGTACTGTCAATATTACTATCACCTAGGTTATCTATAGAGTATTGTGGTCCGTTTAACATACCAAAATTAACCCCCGCACTGTAGTAAGCCCCGGTTTGGTAAAACTCATTACCAACTACTAGTGATTGTAGGAAGTCTTGGTTGGATTCCTCAAATAGTACCGAAGCTTCTTGGAGCATTTGTACATTCTGTTGGAACCCCGATTCTGTTATTACATTAGGTAAATTCCTATTTAATAACCATTCTCTTAGTTCAGCAGTTGTAGTTGCTTGTGTAACACCATTAATTATTGTATTATCTATATTAATTCCCATATTTTCTATTTACCACTTACCTTTTCATTTAGATCAACTCTTTTTTCAATCTCATTTGTTAAGTTATTTAAGAATTTACCATCTGAGAGTAATATCTTTCTCTCAGTAGCCGCACCAACAATATTTACATCTAATCTACCTCCTAAATCACCTTTTACTATTACTTGGATTGGTTTTGATTGTGTTCTGGTTATCATTTTGTCAATTTGTGTTAATTTATCAAACATACCACCTCCTTCGTCAAAACCTGACATTGATGTCTTTAATCTAGTTAGGTTTTCACTTAGTGATTTAACCCCGTCCGCAGCTGCTAACACACCGGGACCGTTTTTACCAAGGTTTCTTATGAAACTCATCGCCATTCCCATCCCAATCATCGCAAATGGATTTGATAGTAGTGTTAGTCCCGCTGCCATATTTGCAATACCTGCTCCCATCATAAACAACGAACCACCACCACCTTCTACCGCTAACATTCTAGTCATAGAATCTGCTAAAACAGACATACCTCTAGCGGCTATGGACACCGCAGCTCCAAAGATATAAGCGGCTGCCCCAAGTGCTAGTAGAATCACAGTGGCTGGAAGCATTACACTCGCAGTTGCACCAAACGCAACTAATCCAAAAGCTAAAGCGGCTAACCCACCAACTAAAATCAACGCACCAACACCAATTTTAGTTACTAACCCTTCAAAAACCATTAGGTGTTTGTTTGGTAATGATGACATAGATTCTGCTAAACTAGCAAACCCCTCTGAGGCCGCTTGTATTCCTTTACCTATCATCATAACCGCTGCACCAACAGATGTTATCACTGCTGCCGCTCCCAACATTTTCATCATACTTCCTTTACCGGATCTCATCACCCCCAAACCAGACGCATTACTACCAACACCAGTAGCACCACCGATTCCTGAAGTCATCTTAAAACCTATTCCCATAGACATCCCTAATCCCACAAATGCCGCGGCTGAGAAAAGTGCTGCGGCCCCAGTTAAAATGTAAGCAACATTTCTTTTGTTTCTATCACTCCAAGAGTCCAACCAATTCGAAAAACTTTCCAATTTTTCAGCCGCCATTTTTAGAGCTGGTATTAAAAGAATTTGTAGTTGTTGTAAGAACATATCAAATCTTTCTTGGAATGTTAGTGCTAATCTCGCTTGTTCCTCCAGTGTTTCTCGTTGACTTGTTAACATTTCTATTTGTTCTGGTGTTACCTTACCAATGTCCACAAACTTATCTTCCAAAGGATCTGTACTAAGATTCATTTGCCACTTACCGTCTTTCATCACCGCTAAATTCTCAATCAATTCTTTATCTTCACTAGTGAAGTTTGTCCCCGCAATTTCTCCACCAACAACATCATATCTAATTTGTTGTCTAGCTTGTACGGATAACTCTTCAAACGATTGTCCTGTAATTTTTGCTAACTCTCTTAAACGGTCTAACTCATTAGCGGTTAATGTAAATTCCTTTGTCTTCTTATCCCACATTCCTGTGAATTTAGTAGCTTTAAGTACTTCAGTTGTAAACCCTGCAACGTCATTACGTGCTTTAGACATTAACATGAAAGGGTCACCAAGATTAGCCATAGCACCCCCTAAAACTTGTAACTGTGCGGCTGCTTCAATTGCCCCTTCAGGTCTAAAAACTTTTTCAGCAAAACCAGCAATGGATTCGAAATTGGTTCTTAGTCTAACCATTTTTTTACTAATTTCTTCAATGTCTTGGAGTCCTCCTTTGAACCTAAACCTTGTTGCGACTTTAAGATTCTTAGCCGTTTCTTTGGCTAATGTTGTGAAATTTAACCCTGTTGAGATTGACGTATTAAGTATTCTATCCATCATATCTCCCGAATATTTTAACCCTTTACCAAATATATCAAGAAAAGAAGCCATTTCATTAGCCAATCCAGGTACTAACTTATTCATAACACCAAATTTAACCAACATGTCTTTTGTTAGAATAGTTTGTCTTCCTATACTCTCACTAATTTCTCTTTGATTAGCCGCCATTTCTGCAACTGATAATCCATATCTAGCACCTTCTACCCCTGCAGCTGCTAAGTTGTTTCTAATCATGTCCGCAGCTCCTGCGGTTGCCCCCATACTAACTTGGGTCATCCTAACAGCTTTATCATACTCCAAATATACTTTCTTAAGTTGTTTGATTGAGAAGTGTTGTTCTGAGTACTTTTCAAGTTGGTCACTAAGCGATTTTGTAATCGCCTTCATTATATTTAGTGTTGATTTTAACTTTTTTTGTTCCTCGTCTAAATCATCTAAGGTTTTTTTAACCCCAGCATGGTATTTTTTTTGTTCTTTTATCTTCTCAGCGTAGTACTTCTTCACTTTCCCCATTCTATCAACATTGTCCTTTTCTAAATCGGCAATGATTTTTTGAGATTTTGCCACTTGTTTTGCCGCTTCTGATATTTGTTGGTCAATTACTAGAATTTCTCTTCTTGATTTAAGATAATTACTAATCCCATTGTTAACCCTTTTTTGGTTATCTATCATCCACTGGAGTAATGCTCTCTCCTGTTGTAGTTCTTTAATTCTGTCTGAGGTTGATGATCCTTCTGCCATGGTTTATTATCTTTTAACTATATCAGTTACTATTATGTTTAAGTACCCAAGTGATTCGTTCTCTTTTTTAACCTCTACTTGGTATTCTTTTCCGAATGTTACCCCTTTAATATCATCTGGGAAGATAAATCTAACTTGTTTACCTTCGAAATTTTGGTTTGGAAATGAGCTACTATTTATTCTTTCTAGTTCAAAACCATTAAACAACATCTCAACAACGTACACAAAAGGATTGTGTGGTTGTAGTATATCTGTTTCATACCCTAATTTTAGGTAATTTGCGGGAGAAGTAGTTATCTCCATTGTTACCCAAAATCTTTTTCCTTTATCTTGTCGATTAGTTAATCCACTTGGGAATTCGTACGAACCTTCTTTTTCTTCACATTTATTAGTCACTGGGTTCCATACTTGTCCGTCTGGACATGTATTACCTTCTCCACCTCCTCCTCCTTTTTTCGAAGTTGTTCCTCCTTTGAATACGAATTGAGAGATTACGTCCAATATTTTTATTGTGTTTGTTGTTTCTTCCCCTTCACCCACTTTAACTTTACAAGGGTATCTTCTATCAATCCAAACTTCTTTCACACCCTGTTCTAAAATTATGGATAGTTTTTTTGGGGTGGTTGTCTTTTCTTCAACCTCAGTTACCTTCATTTGTCCATAATTTATCCTATATTGTGGATAATCTTCTTTAAGTCCGGATAAGAAGGTCGATAGATACATCCCTAGTTTTAATATTTGATTATCATCTAATGAGGTAAAGTATTTAAGAAATACTTTCTTAAACCTTGGTTTTATTATTTTAAGTAGTTTCTTTTTCTCTTTTTCTATCTCACCATCTAAGATGTCTACCATTTTTTTATCTTTACTATATTCTTTTTTACCTTTATGTAGGTCCATTAATTGTCTCATAGACTCTTTATATTCCTCAAATAATATAGATTTAGTAGTTAAAAAACTATCAATAATGACATTTTCTTCTTTAGAATTTGTTCCTTGGTCAAGAAATTCTATATTATACTCAGGGAATTCTGTTTTAAGTCTTCTCAATATTGGTCTGATTCCTTTTCTAAAGTATACAACAAAAGGATCTTTAACATCGAACTTTATCCCTATTCTTTTGAATATTTGTACTAGTCTTTTGTTTCTATTATCTTCTTCTTTTTTATCTATATCTTCTTCTTTATCTTTTGTTTTAACGTCTGTTGAGTCTGGTGTGTCAACTATAATTGCGTTACCACCTGAAGTCTCTCCGAAATATTCAGCCGTTTTTGTTGAGAATATTTCACTAGATTTATAGACCGTATCCCCTTCGACAACATCTTTTGCAAACGAATAGGTTAACCCAAAGGGTCCTGTACCGTCTAGGTACTCTAAAACAACTCTATTTATGTACCCTTGGGAGATTGGGGTGTTACCCATCATTGCTCTACCGGTGGCGACCGAAGTCTCCGCACCCACTATTGCTTGTAGTCCTTGGTCGGCCAACTCACTACTTGGTTTTGTACCAAATAAGTCAGGGGTAGGCGCTTCAGATAATAAAGGTTTTTTAATACCCATTAATTCTTTTATACGTATATGTCTTCTTTCTTCTGTTTTCAAAAGGTATGTGTTTTACAATAAATATCTAATATAAAAAAAAGAGGGACTATCCCCTCTTTGAATTTGCCTTTCGTTGTGCGGCTTTTTGTTGTTTCTGTTTTTCCTCTAATTCTTTGGTTAATTCACCTAGATATAACCTTCTTTCATATATCGGCATTATCATTACATCTGCTCGTGAAAATCCACAATGATGAACCAAAATATATATCTCCTTAAATAACTCGGGTTTATAACTCGATGTTAGGCCAAAAAAATCTGACTGTAATTGGAACGAGAGCGCGAAAGCTGGCACCTGAAGGAGACTCCACGTCTACCCTCAGATCTATACCCGGCTCAATTTCTTCCATATATTTTCTTAATTCTAAGGAATCAAAGGCTGGTAAATACTGAACAAATTGTTGTATATAACTTTTGTCCTTATTTCCGTCTACGTCCATAATTTGTAGAGCTAGTCTTGATGTTAAGAGTTGTGAAACTTGGTTTTTTAACAGTTTTTTTCTTCTTTCTTCTGATTTAACAAGTTCTTCCTCATCTCGTGCGGTTAGTAATCTAAATTTTACTGTCTTTCCAGTCTTTGGTAGGTCGAAAGAGAACGTTCCATTTTCATCAGGAGAAGCTCCAAGTTCTTTTACCTTTAAGGTAGAAAGGTCAATCTCAGTCTCAAATTCTTCTCCATTTTCAGGGTCTGTTAATTTAACTGGATACATTTCACCATAAGCTGTAGATCTTAGAAACACCATAATTGCGTTCCTATCACCAAGTAAAAGGTCTTTAGCGTTAAGTCCTTCTTCTTTAATTTTACGTTCCATTAAAACATCAAGAACTTTACCTGATTGTACTAGGTTGGGGGAGGTTAATATATTTTCATCCTCAGCGGTCATATATTCAATTTTTATCGACCCACTACAATTTTGGTATAGTAGTCCTTTTGAAGGAAGTTCGATAACATCAAATGGTACAACAAATTCATTTTTATTTTCTGACATAACTTTTTTTTTAATACGGTTTATTTATTAATAATAATAAAACGTAATACTTTGTAAACAATTAAGGACCTAAATAGGCCCTTATATTGAAATTATATTTTATGTTATAATGTTTAGTATTTCAAGATTGCTCTATCAAAACGTAGTGTCGCTGAAACATCTGCTAAATCATCACCACTATAATCTAAATCACCAAAATTAACATTAGTTAAGAAAGTTCCTCTTAATTCCCAATTTTCCACAATAGCACCTGTTGGGTCTAACATGAATAAATCTACCTTCTTTTTGTATCCCGCTGCGTAACCCATTCTACCTGTTACTGATTCAGCGTGTAGTCTAACCCATTCCATCAATGCTTGTGATGAAGAAGGTGCGATAGGATCTCTAAAGGTAACATCAATTGTTTCCCATTGGAATTGTCCCGCTACGAAGGTTTTAGTGTTAAGAAATGGAATCTCAACTTCGTTAATTGTTATTGATGGTCTAGATGCACTAGATACAATCCATTCTGCTATTCCTAAGTCAGAAGGAAATTTCATTATAAACCGATTCTTTCTTTTTGGTTCGTAAGGAACCGGCATTTTCATTAGTAAGTCCGCCATTTTCTATTTTTTTTTAATTTGTATTATTATATTGAATACAACTATAAATATAACTAAATATAAAATTATCTAAGTTGTATGTACTATTAATTTATTTCTACCCTTTTCAGAGGTGTCATATATGTAAAATTTAACACCAGGATATTTTCCTGCCATTTCATTTTCTACCTTTTTTATCATTTCTTCTACGTTATCCACATCATCATCACTAAAACCAACACTCATTTTATTATATGTTTTCTTATCCATTTTTTCGAAAGACTTAGTAACATTATTAACAAAATCATCTAAAGCGTCACCTTTTGCTTTTTTAATGTCCGCAAACCTGTCTCTAAATGAGACCGGATAATAGTAATTTGACTCAATATATTTATTAATTATCTCATCTTGTTCTCCAGTAAAACCATAATTATCTTCTATATTAATAACCATTTGATTAACTTCATCATCGTTAAAATTATTATCAATTATCATTGCAACTCCTTTTTTTAACGTGGTTGGGGATTGTGGTCTAGCTGTTATTATTGATATTGGTTTTGCTTTTATCACAGCTTCCTTAAAATCGTTAAAACTTGGGGCAAAATCTTTTTTTCTTAAACTTTCTTCTACATTCCTAAGGAACCCTTCATCGTCATCAAATTCGACAAAAGCCTTTCTAATGTCCTCTTGGGGGTATTGGTAGTCTTCGTGGTCTTTTAACTCCGCGTATTCTCCAGTTGTTAACTTAACTGGTTCCCACCCATTACCACGTCTTTTTTCCATATGAATCATGGTTGGCATGTGAAGAATATTATCATCCCAATCGAAACTATAAGCTCTCATTGTTATTTCATGTAATAACCTTCTACTCATAGTCGTTAAGTTAAATCAGTAAATGACGTACTTGATGGTGTTATATTAAATTCTACCTCAATAAATTCTAGGGTTCTAGTTGGTTTAACAAATATTTTACCTGTCATTGAGTTTGTATCTAGTTCGTTTACATCTGAGTTTAGTTGTACTCTAAAATCTGTTAAACCTCTATTTGCTCTCACTTCTTCTAGTACTGGGTTAACCAGTGATAAAAATTGTTGTCTTACTATAGCGTCGTTTTGTTCAAATAATAACTGTAAACCTATTTCTTTAACTTTAGATTTAAGATTTAACATGAGTCTTCTTACATTAAGTCTATCTAACGATGATTGTGTGGTTTGTAAGGTTTTATTTCCCCATATGATAACACCAATACCATTAAATGTCGCTATAGGGTTTATCCTTGCTTCATAAAGATCATCCCTATTAAACTGATTTAACTTTGTTTGTGCTCTATCAACATCCAATTTACCTCTAGTATAACCAGCCGTCGCAAACCATGGAAATGATACATTATCTGTTAACCCAATATTTCTAACAACACTAGCTGTAGGTGGGATGTATATTCTTACATTATTTTCGGTATCATTATACCTCACCCAAGGCCAATAAGTAGCCATATAATTACTATTTAATGAAGCATTTTCTAGATTAGAAACCGCTGAAGCTACTGTTTGATTTCTTGGATTATCTGAGGTTACTATGTAAATAGAGTCTCCTTTTTCATTTTCAATCATTTCTTTCGCCCTATTAACTAAGGTTAAATTATTAGTATAATCGATACCTGGTGTTGTAAATACATTACTTGGTGTTTCTTCTGGGTTAGATAACTTCCTCATTGCGTCATAATAAGCGTAATAATCTGTCACTTGGCAGGTAGAGGTTGTAAAACTTTGATTGTACCAGAAGGTTCCGTAGTCTGTCCCCCCTACTATATAAGTGTCTGTGTTTGTTCTAGTTATTCTATACTCGTCCCATCCATCAAAACCACCATAAGGAACAACTGTAAATTTCAAATAGTCCTTATTCTTATAATAATTCCCACTATCACCTACTAATGTCCCTGTACTACCACTCGTGTAAAAACTATAAGCACCAACTTCGTATTGTACTACGTCACTTGTTGTTAAACCGGATACTCTTTTATCAAAGTGGAATCCTTTAGTTCTTCCAGTCCATAATGTTCCATTAGCACCACATTTATATGGTGCTGTGGTTGTTAAAGTTTCAAGACCTCTATAGTTAAAATAATTTTGGTCAATACCTTTTTTAGATGACCACCCTAAGTAAGTTTTCTTAATATCATCAGATGTTGTATTATAAACTAAATTATAGAATGGTTTAGGTGCTTCGTTACCATACCACCCACTATCATTTGCTATTTCTGTTTGTGTTGGTGGGTCTTGGTACACTTCGTTACTATGGGTCGCCCCACTGTATCCTCTAACAACCACCCCTTGGAATCCACTTGGGAGAGCATTTATTGGTGCGTTATCGTCAATTTCCAACATAATATATCGTGACCTAGTCGCATATTCCCCATTTTCTGTTCCTATTTTTTTACCAATAAAGTTTTGACTTGTAGGGTTCATACTACAATTAGAATACGCCTCTATTATTCTTTGGGATGAATCATTGTCAGCAAATTCTCTAACAGTAAGAGTAAATGTTTTAGTAAAGACATCGATATCTTGTATAGAAATCTTTAGTAACTCATTAGCGTCATTACCGTCTGGTATTAAAATAACTCTAAACAACTTGTGTAAAGTACTACCCATAATTTCGGATACTATCCATGGGGTTGTTGGTCCTTCTAAAGCACCTAATGGTTGCCACGTTTCTGTGTAATTCCTGTTGGTGTGTGCTTTATTTATACTAATGTTTGAGAAAGTTACTGCCGAAGACGCTAAATTAAGTAGTGTGTTAGGATATATATCTTCTAACCATAGATGACGAGCATTGTTATGTTTTTTAGCACCTATTACGTTCTTTATATAATTCTGAGAGTTAGGGTCTAAACTTACTTTATAAAGGAATTGTGAATTTACAGATGCTCCGTTAGTGTACCCGGATAGATAAAAATCTTCTTTATAATTTGTTGTGTTAATAGTCCTAAATGGTTTTTCAGGACATGTGATAACTGTTCCGTCACATTCGGACTTATTACCAAAGGATGGTGATTGGTAGTCTGTAACTCCCCACGCACCTCCGTTATACGCTGTATTTGTACTATAAATATTACCAGAGTATTTCGCCCTACTTCTTAAAGTGGCAACTACCATTTCTTGGGTAGAAGCGGACCAAGTAAATACTGTACCTGAAGTTTGTGCTGTCCAACCTGTTGTCCCGCCAGAATGAAAACCAATAAAATTACCAGCCCTCCAATTAAGTTGTACCGTACAACCAGTAACTGGATAACCTAATGGGTTAATATCTCTTGTCCCATCACCAGCGTGTATTAAATTATCTGGTTGTATATTAGAAGTGTTAGCCCCATTATCATGTATTGAAATGGCTGGTTTCCATTGTATTGTAGGGAATGTTGTTGCATTACTACCTGTTGTTAGTCTGGTACACTCAAATCCCACATCATTACTCGCACAGGCATCTACTGATGGTTGTCCAGTACCTGTTGTATCTTGAATTGGGAATTGTAACCCTCCCAAGGATGCGTTTGATGTAATTTGAAATGTTCGACCACTTAGTAAACATAAAGGATACGAGGTTGTTGTTAACTCTGATACGTGAGGTAATCCTGAAGTGTCAAAGTATTGTCCACCTGTACTACCTGTAACTACTAATTTTCCAGCACCTCCATATGTTGTTGATGAAAATATAATTCCTAGTTTCTTTTCTGATGTTTTAACAATATCAGCAGCATCAGCGTTGGTGTATGCAATACCGTTAATTTTCCATTGGTCTGCCCCGGTTCCTACTCCGTCAGAATCATAACCCCATGTACCTCCACTAAACATACCGGGTTGTATTGATGTCGCCCCCGCATTATTTGGGAAAGAATATTTGGTTGGTTTATATAGTGTCATCGCAGTTAATGTACCGTCTGGTGCCATATATGGTATACCCGTCCCTCCTAATTCTCTTTGGGTTAGTCCATTATAATGTCCGTTAGTACCACCCCCTCCAAATGCTCTAAACACATTATTCGTGGTTGGTACGTAGTTTAATGAAATATTCCAAGCGGCTCCAGCATCATATCCAGAGTACCCTAATGAACGTACTGCCCACATAGAGTTTGATTCCGCTAACCAATGTTTAGCAATATATTGTTGTTCGTATTTTAATCTAGTACTACCAGAAAAAACTGTGGTATTTAACCCACCAAAATATGTTTGGTATTCATTATAGTCTTCAATGAATATTGGTTGTTGAGCGGGTCCCTTAAGGGTTTCTCCGACCGTGGCCAATGTTGTTGCACCAATACTTGGTGCGTTAAAGCTTAGTTCTCTTTCTGATACATAAACTCCTGGGGATAATGGTGTTTGATCTGCCATTTATAAAAGTTTTAATTTACGTTATATGTCGTCAAAACTTGTCGCCGTTGGTGTAATATTAAATTCTATTTCAATAAACTCTAGTGATCGAGTTGGTTTAATAAATATTTTACCAGTCAACTTGTTTTGATCGATTTCTTCTGGGTCGTTAGAAAGTACAACCTTAAAGTCTGTTAACCCTCTATCTCTTCTAATATCTTCAAGAATTGGGTTTACTAAACTTAAGAACTCTTGTCTAACTATTTCATCATTTTGTTCAAACACAAGTCTTACAGCCACTGCTGAAACTAATTTTCTAGCTCTAAGAAGTAATCTTCTAACATTAATTCTATCAAGTGCTGATAACGCTGTTTGTAGTGTTTTATTACCCCAAATAACCGGTCCAGTTGCTGTAAATGTCGCAATTGGGTTTAGTCTTGCTTCGTATAAATCATCTCTATTATCTTGTGTTAGGTTTATTCTTACTTTATTAGCCTTTATTATACCTCTATTGTAACCAGCTGTTGCAAACCATGGGAATGATACATTATCAGTAATTGCCATATTTCTTAGAACTTCACAAGTAGATGGAAGGTATAGTCTTACGTTGTTTTCAACATCGTTATACTGAATCCATGGCCAGTAAGTAGCAACATAGTTACTAGAAATATTCGAATCTTCTAACGCGTCTACCGCATTATCTACTGTCTGACCCTTATAATTTTCTGCGGTAACAATGTATAGTGAGTCTGATCTATCATCTTCAATCATTTCAATTGTGTCCTGTACCAATGTTAAATTATTTGTATAATCAATACCTGGTGTTGCAAAAAGATTTATATCAACTTCTTCTGGGTTAGCAAACTTATGAATTGCGTTATAGTAAGCATACCAGTCAGTATTTTTATTAAAGGAATAAGCTCCTAGGTATGGTCCTGTACTACCACTACCATATCCTAAATTATACCCTGCCGCTTGGTTTTCTCTCCAACTATCTGTATTTGTTCTACTAGATCTACTCACATCCCAACCATCATGACCACCATAAAAAGCTACCGTGAATTTTCTATATTTTTTCTGGTTATAAACATTAAGTGATGATGCCGCTAAAGCAATTGATCCAGGTCCATAGTATGGAGTGTTAACATAATCAACGGAATTAACGTAGAATGGGAAGGTTCCAACTGAACCTGAGAACCATTGTTTTCCATCTGATAAGTTTGTATCACCTAAGAAAGTTGATCCAGAAACTCTTGTATCTAAGTGGAAACCGTATGTATGTCCTGTCCAAGCTGTTGCACAAGCAGTACCTCTAAGGGTTGCACACCCAGCGTAGTTAAATAAATTTTGGTCGTAACCTAGTTTAGAGGAAAGTCCTAAATAAGTTTTTCTAACATTATCATTAACAGTATCATAGTTTAAGTTATAATATACATCTGGTTGGATACGTGAATGTAGTGAATCTTCAAATGTGGTAAACGTAGACCCTTGGAAATTAGTAACTCCACTCATATTAGGACCATCTGTAGTTGGGTATCCTTTATAACCTGATGGTAATGCATCTATTGGTGCGTTGTCATCAATCTCTACCATTACATATCTTGACCTCAAAGAGTATTCTCCATTTAAGGTACCAATTCTTTTCCCAATATAATTTTGACTAAC
>Ga0209711_10000847_pt1 | contig 31248 bp, 32 predicted proteins | sample ArcticOcean_MG_C_7_FD_187441 | JGI IMG/M metagenome (GOLD analysis project Ga0209711, IMG submission 187441) | Marine microbial communities from western Arctic Ocean - ArcticOcean_MG_CB11_88 (SPAdes) (version 2) | ecosystem: Environmental > Aquatic > Marine > Oceanic | place: Arctic Ocean...
CGGGGGGCTCCGGCCCGTTGCAAAATGTCCAATGCGGATCCGATCACAACGGTCGCAATCCCCGCGGTTTCTAAAGACCTGGCCGCCAGACTGACGGTTTGGTGGCAAACCGGTCACAACGGAATCAGAATAGCGAGATCCACCTCATCGTCGAGGCAATGTTGGGTGATCAGCGGTGCATCCTGATCGCGGGTATGACGCTGGCTATACTCAGTCGGGATAAAATGGAACCTTGGGGCAAGGGATCCGATGTCGCCCGCGGCAATTCGAGCATTGAGGGCTTGTAGCGGAAAGTAAGATTCTCGGTCATTGGTATGGGTTGTGACCTTGTCCCATGACACGTCAGCGGTGTCGAAATGTGCTGGAACCTCAGAAAATGGATAGCTTTTGGCGGTCCTGATCGGTTTAGGAATGTTTGGCTCAACGACTGCGGTGGTCACAAGTGTGATCCGCGCTGTCTTGAGCGGCACGGCGGGCGGGTTGAAAGGCGTCTCCGCATTCATGGCCCACTGGTAGTCCTGCTCGAATCCTTGGGCTCGATAATAGTGTTTGGTGCGCTCGATATAGCGAATCATGATGTGTGCAACCGAATAAGGCCTTCTTGTGCGCAGGACGCCACAAGAATCCCGTTTTTGTCATAAAAGGTGCCGCGGCTGAATCCCCGAGCGCCACCCGAGTAAGGACTGTCTTGATGATATAAGAGCCAGTCATCGGTTTTGAAGGGTCGATGGAACCACATTGCATGATCAAGACTGGCCACTTGAAAATTATCTTGGCGCCAGTTGATCGCATGCGGTCGGTAACTGGTGTCGATCAATGTCATGTCTGAGGCGTATGCGAGCAGGCACTGATTGAGTCGAACATCATCAGGCATGGTATCGATTGTTTTGATCCAGACGCTTTGTTCAGGCGCCATGGGTTGCGGGTTGGCGTCATTCATCGGATCGGCAAAACGCATCTCGATCGGACGGGGTCGCTTTAGATAGGTTGCGTCGGCCTCTGGCACATCACGAAGGTATTCATTGAGCAGGGTTTCTTCGCTTTTGCAGTCTTCAGGTGGGGTCGTTTTCGGTGCCGTCATTTGGTGTTCTAGACCACTTTCCATGACCTGAAAAGAAGCCGACATGCTAAAAATAGCCTGGCCCTTTTGGATTGCTTTGACCCGTCTGGTCGTAAAGCTTCGGCCATCTCTGATGCGGTCGACCTGATATAGAATTGGACAGGTGGTGTCGCCCGGTCTTAGAAAATAACCATGTAAGGAATGCGCCATCCGGCTTGGGTCGTCCACGGTTCGGGAGGCCGCAACCAGGGCTTGACCGATGACCTGGCCGCCATAAACTCGCTGCCAGCCTTCATCGGGGCTGACCCCGCGAAAGAGATTCACTTCAATTTGTTCTAGGTCTAAAAGCGTCAGCAGATCCGAGAGGGCTTGTTTCATGGAAATTGTGCCTGAAGTGGAGACGTTATTGTCTCCGACTTCAGGCGCCGAGTCCAAACCCACGGTTTTTGGGGTTACACAGTCCTAGTACTTGTATTCTTCAGACTTGAAAGGACCTTCCCCAGGCACGTTGATGTAGTCGGCTTGTTTTTGGGTCAGCCGGGTAATGGTCCCGCCAAACCCTTCGACCATATATTGCGCCACTTCTTCATCCAACGCTTTGGGCAAGACTTCAACCGTAATGGGTTGACGCTGCATTGGGTCGTGACTGGCCCAAGCCCGTTCGAACAGATACATTTGCGCCAAAACCTGGTTGGCGAAAGAGCCATCCATAATCCGCGAGGGATGACCGGTCGCATTGCCAAGATTGACCAAGCGTCCTTCGGACAACAGCAGGAGGTAGTCGGTTGGGTCATCGCTGCGGAAAATTTTATGAACCTGTGGTTTGACCTCCTGCCAGCGCCAATTGTCGCGCATGTATTGGGTATCGATTTCGGTGTCGAAGTGTCCGATGTTGCAAACCACCGCGTTGCTTGAAACGGTGGACAATAGGTTCGCATCGCACACATTGACGTTGCCCGTGCAGGTCACGATCATGTCGGTGCCAGCCATCAAGCGTAAGTCGATATCTTCTACTTTTCCGGTGTTGATGCCGTTGATATAGGGCGACACGACTTCATAGCCATCCATGCAAGCCTGCATAGCGCAAATAGGATCAATTTCAGTCACCCGGACAATCATGCCTTCCTGTCGTAGGCTCTGAGCCGAGCCCTTACCAACGTCACCATAACCAATGACCAAGGCCTTTTTGCCGGCCATGAGCATATCGGTTGCCCGCTTAATTGCATCGTTCAGGCTGTGCCGGCAACCATACTTGTTATCGTTTTTAGACTTGGTCACAGAGTCGTTGACATTAATAGCTGGTACTTTGAGTTCGCCGGTCTTGAGCATTTCTTGAAGTCTGTGAACGCCCGTTGTGGTTTCTTCGGTAATGCCGTGGATAGAATTCAAAAGCTCAGGATACTTGTTGTGCACCATTTCAGTGAGGTCACCGCCGTCATCTAAAATCATGTTGACGTCCCAAGGCTTGCCATCTTTTAAGATGGTTTGCTCAATACACCAGAGAAATTCTTCTTCGGTTTGACCTTTCCAAGCAAAGACGCCAATACCGCTCGCAGCGATGGCCGCCGCAGCATGATCTTGGGTTGAGAAGATGTTGCAAGATGACCAGCGGACCTCTGCACCCAAATCAACCAAGGTTTCAATCAGAACGGCGGTCTGGATGGTCATGTGGATACAACCCAAGACTTTGGCACCCTTAAGGGGTTGCTCTACACGGTATTTCGCGCGGAGCTTCATTAAAGCCGGCATTTCTGCCTCGGCCAGTTCAATTTCTGCACGGCCAAAGTCGGCCAGGCTAATGTCAGCTACTTTATAATCGGTCATCGTTTCTCCTAAGGTTGAACGTTAAAATGATGTTGCAGTAAAAATTCTCAGCTGGAGCTGAAAACCATTTTTTAAACCAAGAAATGCGCCTTGCCCGCGCTGAAATCCAGATGCGGCGGCCCAAAGATCGAGATCTTCGGGTTCAAATCCAAGCCAGAGGTCCCCGCAAATGTCCCGGGTCCAGTCTTGTTGGTGGGGGCACAGGTCAATCAAAAGCAGTTTGCCAAGCGGCTTGACGAGTTGTGCGGCTTTTTGGAAAAAAGCTGCGGGCGCCGGTAAATGATGGAGGACCATGTTGCAGACCAGTAGGTCTGCTGGAAAATCAAGGGAGAGGGTATCGTAATCTTGCAGTAAAAAACGAACGTTGCGAAGCTGTTCGCGCTGCACCTTTTCTTTCGTCTTCGCAAGCATGGCATCCGAGTTGTCGACGACCAGAACTGATTTAAACATTTCGGAAAGGCTTGAAAGCAAAGGGCTTTCGCCCGCCCCGATTTCGATGACTCGAGTTTCTTGCGGAAGATTTTCGTTGCGGATCAGGTCGCCCACACAGCCTGAATAGTGTTCGAAGGATGCGACAAGATCTTGATTTTCTTTCAATTGCGCCGCGCATCGTTTAAAAAAATCAGCCGATTGCCGGCCTCGATCGTCGTAGATTCCTTGGCGATGCTTCAGCAGTTCGGGCGGTAACGGTGTTTGGTCAAGGGTTTCTAAGAAGGTCTTGGTCAGATCGCTCAAGAAGCCGTTCTGCGGTAACATCGCTCGACGGTAGAAAATTGAGGTGCCTTCGCGCTTGGTTTCGAGCAGGCCACACGCCGTGAGAATTTTCAAGTGGTGGCTCATGCCCGATTGTGGCGTCGTGGTAATGTGGCAGAGTTCCATGACCCCGAAGGAGTTGTTTTTGAGCAGTCGTAAGACGTCCAGACGCAACGGATCCGCAAAGGCTTTCGATAGCGCAAGGATGGCGGCAGGGGCGCTTTGGGTGTCCAAGGATTGAGCGAGCATGGGTCTATATCAAAATTTTTCGATATAGTAGTCAAAACAACGCAGATTGCAATTGAATATCAAAATAAATTGATGAAGCAAGGGTTCGATTGGTCATGGCCTCGATTCGACAAATACAAGCAAAATACGATGCCGAAGAAGATCGGTTGCTGCTTCGGGTGGGTACGGATGAAGATCAAGCGCATGGGATATTGCTGACGCGGCGTTATTTACTGATGTTGTTGAAGGCGCTCGCGCAGTATGCGGCCTCGGATCCGGACGTGGGAACACTTGCTTCTGCCTCAGATCGGCAGGATGTACAGGATTATAAAGAGCGTCAAGCGCTGGACCGCGCAAATTTTGAAACGCCTTTTGCCGGCGCCAGTGAGGTTGAATCCAGCGTGCCGACCGATCATCAGCTTGCCTATAAGCTGACCTACCGAATTGCCGAAGCCCAACTTCATGTGTCGCTCCTCCCGAAGGCGGGCGAGGGTCTTAATTTAACCTTCAATCACGAAATTGCCGTGTCCATCACTGCGATCCTGCATTCGGCGGCCGCGAAGGCCGACTGGCGAATCCAAACAGCCATCGATCCATTGGTGCAGCAAAATCTCAAAATCGTGAATTAAAAGGGTTAGGCCGAGGTCACGGGTTGCGTCGCTCTGGGCAGGGTCACCCCCACCCGAACCCCAGAGGGTTCCGACAGGTTTTCAATGCGGACTGAGCCTTGATGGTGGTCGGCGATAACTCGGACAACATAAAGACCAATCCCAAAGTGCAAACGGTTATCAGGATTATTTGCTCTGGCGGTGACCATCGAATCAAAAATGCTGGTAAGCAAGTTCTCTGGGATGCCCGGGCCGAAGTTCGTGATGTCCAGATGCAGGTCTGGGCCGATGGCTTTTAGGTCGACGCAGATGGTGCTGCCGACTTCGGAAAAATCGATGGCGTTGTCGATGAGTTTGTCGAGGAGTTGCTCGATTCGATAATCGCAGATCCAGGCAAACAGGGGCGCCTCTGGGACGTTGAGTGTAAAGACCCGTTTTGGCTGCATCATCTTGCAGTTGCTCACATAGGACGCCAGCAGTAGCTTGAGGTCAAGGCATTCAAGATCCTCGCCAATCAGCGCTTCTTCGAGGTTCGCGGCATCTGCAAGGTTCTGAACGATTAACCCGATGCGATTGAGTCCGCGACGCGCGCTGTCTAAGTATTTTTGCCGGCCTTCGGGGGTTTGCTCGGTGGACAAGTTATCAAGCGACGTGGAAAGCGTGTTAAGTGGGTTGTTGATTTCATGGCGAAGGGTTCGAGGCATGTTTTCGAGGAACTGGTTGTGCTGATGGAGTCTTGTCAGCATGTTCGAGATTCCGCGCGCCAAATCACCGAGTTCATCGCCGGAGTCGGTCTCCGAGGTTAATCGGCTCGAGGTCAGTCGGCCGTGTCGGTCGATGACACCGGTGGCCTCATTACCCAGCCTGCGAATTCTGCGCGCCAGGCGAGCTGAAAACATCAGGATGATGCCTGCAAAAATGATCACCGAGATGACCGAAAAATTAACGATCCGTTTTAAGGCGTCGCGTCTTAGGTTGAGGATTCGATCGGTGTTTTGCTTGAGCACGACGGTTCCTAAGATCGTACCCTCGTCAATGATTGGGTGGGCCGCGACGATAATTTCACCATCCATGGGCGAGATAAAATAGGCAACTGTTGGATCGCCAGCCAGAGCCGCTTTAATAATATTTTCCTCTTGGCCGATGCTGGGTGTGTTCAGGGTCTGCTCGACCAAGGAGTAAAATGGGTCGAGTAGCCAGGCGCTCATCGCGGTGAGTCCGAAGTCTGTGCTGGTCGCTGCCGCGCCCTGGGCCCCATCGTCAGAGTGATAGCTCCCAACTTCCGCTCGAATGCGGCTCTGGGAATCGATGACTTGGATATTGGCGCCTGAGTACCCAAGCCCTTCAATGATTCTTAAAACTTCTGGTGTTTTTAGCAATACAAGCCCAAAGGCTTCGCGTTCGCCAGACGGTAAGGTGCCCGTGATGGATTCAATTGCGCGGGTGGAATCGTTGTCAACGTCGACCACCGCAAGGCCAAAATTTCGGGTTGGGCCGAGGAGTTCAAGGGGAATTCGGAACTCTAAAGCATAACCATTTTCGGTTTTCAGCAGGACGCCGGGAACGCTGTTCTCTGCTTCGCCGTCAAGGGCGTAACGCCAGTTGGAATCGACTCGATAGGCGGTTGTGATGCCTTCTTCGGTTGCGGTGATGACCAGTTGCTGTGTCTGCCCGGCGCGGTCGGTGTACGTGACCCGAATATGGTCGGATAAATCGAGTCTCAGAATGTCTTTGTTACGATAGATCATCTGATCGTCCAAGACCTGGACCAGGGCGTAGACCTGGCCTTTGTGTTCTCCAAGAACAAGATAAAATTGGTTCAGGTTTTCAGTATCGCTCGCGGTAAGCGACGGGGCTTGTCCAAAGCCAACGTTAAAATCTAGGACATCCTCCCAATCCGAATTCTTACCGTCGATTCGAATCGGTTTCTCGAGCGGGTGCGCATACAGTTTTTCATAGCCATCAGGACTGATTGGCAGCGCATCAAAGAGATCTCGTCGGCCATTGAGAAGCGTTGAAATCCCTTCCGCCGTCAGGAGTTGCGCGTTCGCTTGGCTATCAATCAGGATCTCTTCCATTTCACTGAGATAGAGATAGCTGAACCAAGGGATCACCACCAAAATAAAGCTGGTGAGGATGAACAGTTTGGTTCCGAGCTTTGGGCCCTTATAGGTCAAGGTGCCCATGGGTTATTGGGTCGACCACCGATATCCAAAGCCGTACTCGCTTTTAATACATTTGAAATCAGGGTCAATGGTTTCAAATTTCTTGCGAATATTACGCATGTGGGTATTGATCGTGTTGTTGGTAACTAGGGATTGCATGGTGGCATTCATCAAGGTGTCATAAGACACGGCATGGCCCGGCACTCGAACCAGCTTTGCCAGCATTCTAAACTCCGTGCCGGATAAATTGATGGGTTGACGCTTCCAGGAGACGAGTAAAGCGTCTTGGTCAATCGACATATCGCCCACGATTTTTGCTTCAGCGGTGCCATGTGTTGCAAGGTTTCGGACTTCGTGGATCCGTAGCAGGGAGCTGATTTTTTCTGAAAGGTAATCCAGTGAAATCGGTTTCGGTAAGTAATCCCAAGCGCCTAACCGCAGACCGCTGATTTTGTCAATTTCAGCAATGCGCTCGGTTAAGAAAATGACCGGTAGATTCGGAGATCGAGCCAAGAGGTCTCGACAGAGTTCAAACCCGGCATCGACCTCGTCGCCAAGAATGATATCCAAAATGACCAGGTCAGGTAGTTCGCTATCAAAGCCTCGAAGCGCTTCGGCTCGACTTGAAAAGCCACGAACTTGGTATCCCTTCTTGCTGATTGCATCGATATAATTATTTCTTTGGTCGATGTCGTCTTCGACGATGACAATCTTTTTTGCCATATCAATAGTCCTCACTCTAAGTGTTGATAAAGTTAAAGCATTCATTCGCTCGCGGGTAGTGCGCGAGCCCTACTTTCCGTGACAGAGGGCGATTTTATAGCAGGCTCCATCGGTTCTACAGGGTTCTGCCTCGAATATTCATGATTTCTTCCCGCTTACTCCTGTCATTTTGGGTTAAATAGCGGTTAACGATTGGAGGAAGCCATTATGAAAGTGTTCTTACCAATGCCTGATGAGGCAGAACTCGCAGACATTGCGACCAAGGGCTTGTTTGTTCCCTTTGATGCAGGGTTTCTGCGTGCCAGCGTAATTCGAGCCACAGCGTTGCCGCCTAAAAATTGGCCAAAAGAAGCGGTCGATGCGACGCTTGGCTGGACGATGGCTGAGTGAGCTGGTTTCGTTGCAGGCGATTGATTGCAGGCGATTGATTGCAGATGATTGATCGCAGACGATAGCCGGCGCCGGTTCATCACTGAGTCATGCGGTGGCGCTTAAAGGTTGCTGGCGCCGGTTCTAGAGCAATCTCTTTGGCGCACAATTTTCCGCCAAGCGCGTTCCGAACGAGACCGGTTGTCGGCATAGCATGGTTTTAAATCCTCTTCTCCTCTCTTCTTTTCTTCTCTCTTTTTTGCTGGGCTGGCTTTGGCTGCGTAAGGCTACCGGTAGCCGTCTTAAATTCATGGCACGTGACGGGCGAGATCATTTCGAGCGCGCTCAGGCTCGGCGCGGCGGCGGCCCGCGCAGCGCTGGGGCAATGCAGCACGCGGCGCAGGGCTTGAACGAGGCGTTAAGCCGACGTGGCCGTCGATCAACGCCATCAAGAGACGGTTTGTGATCGCCGGGTTCTAGATGGCCGCTAAGAATTGATTGACGTCCTTCAATTTTGGGATCGAGGTAGCCGCCCCAGGCTGGGTCACCGAAAGCGCCGCCGCCGCTGACGCGGTCCGTAATGCGAGATCAACTTGCTTAGACTTCATGAGGGTTGCGAGGAAGTACCCGGTGAAGGTGTCACCCGCGCCGGTGGTGTCAACCGTCTCAACCGCATAAGCGGGCTGCGATAGATTAAGCTCAGCGCTTCGAAATTGTACGCCAGCTTGACCTAACGTGAGGACCACGGCGCTATTCGGATATTGTTCCAAGACGGCAACGCAGATTTCATGCGGGTTGGATTTCCCGGTTAAAGCCTCGCCTTCGGTTTCGTTAATAATAAAGTAATCGATGAGCGCCAAAGGCAAGGCTTGGGCGCTCGCATTCATCGGGGCCATGTTGAAGGCAACTTGCAAGCCCTTTGCTTTGGCGCGACGAATGGCCGCGTCGTTGCCGCTGGTCTCGTTTTGAATCAATAGGATTTCATCGCCACGCGCGTCGGCGAGGGCGGCGTCGATCAGGTGGTCATGGGGGGTCAGGTTGGCGCCGCCCAAGATGATGATGGCGTTTTCCCCGCGCGGATCGATTTGCAAAATCGCCTGCCCAGTTGGCGTGTCAAGAATGCTGAGATGCGTAATATCCACGCCGCGAGCGGTCATGAGTTCTGCGAGCCAGCGTCCGTCCTCGCCCACTGCGCCCACGTGGGTGACCGCGCAACCGGCTTCAGCAACCGCGATGGATTGGTTCAAACCTTTGCCGCCTGGAAAAATGGCGTAACCCGTACTGCTGAGGGTTTCCCCGGCGCGAACGAAATGGGGTGTTTGGAAAACGTGATCAATGCAGCAGGATCCGTAGTTTATGATTTGGCTCATAATGGGTTTCTAATCGCTCAAAAATTCTGTTTAAGTTAGCTGAACCCAATCTTTTGCACAATCAGCGGTTGTGCCCAAGCCGGATCGGGCCAGGGGTTCTTGGGATTTATAATGACGCGGGTTGCAAGCCTAGGCGGCGACACTGAGCGCGCTGTGGGGCCTTGAAGCGGCGCAATCTTTCGTTGTCGGGACTGAACTCATCATGAAGGATGTGTCTATGAATGTGTTACTGCTGCTGCTTGCCTGGTTCGGGTATAGCGTTGGGTTTGCGAGCGAAGGTTCTATGCCGAACCCGTCATCTGGATCGAGCGTTGCCGTGCAGGTTTTGGGGGTCGCGCAAGATGCGGGTTATCCCCAAATTAATTGTTATGAGCCGCGATGTCTGCCCGTCTGGGAAAATCCCAGGTTGGGTTCTGGCGCCAGCATGCTGGCGCTGGTGATCGATGGCAGGCGGTTTCATCTCTTTGATGCGGCGCCAACGCTGCCACAACAACTCTATCAATTCTGGGCGTCGACGGGGTTGGCGTTGACCGATCTTGCCGGGGTCTGGTTAACGCATGCACACATGGGGCACTACGCAGGCTTAATCCATTTTGGTAAAGAGGCCGCCAGTACTCGAGGGGTCGCCGTTTACGCGATGCCGAGGATGGCCGAGTTCCTCGCGGAAAACGGACCTTGGAGCCAGCTTGTATCAGCTCAAAATATTGTTGTTCATCAGCTGTCAGCGAATAACGCGGTTGTTGTGGGGCCTGCAAAAGTGACGCCCTGGTTGGTGCCGCATCGTGACGAGTTCAGTGAAACCGTTGGTTATTTGATTGAAGGCCCCAATAAGCGGGCATTGTACTTGCCGGATATTGATAAATGGCAAAAGTGGCATCGAGACCTGGTGTCAGTCCTCCAAACGGTTGATGTCGCGTTGCTCGACGCTACTTTTTTCAGTGCGGATGAGTTGCCTGGCCGAGACCTTGCGTTGATCCCTCATCCAACTGTTCTGGAATCGGTGGCGATGTTAAGGGATTTGCCCCGGTCTGTGCGGTCAAGGGTTGTGTTTACCCACATGAACCATACGAACCCGCTGCTCGACCCGGCCTCGCCGGAAACGCAGCAGGTGCTTTCCATGGGTTTCAAGATCGCTCGGGTCGGCGATCGGTTTGATCTTTAACTGAGCTAGGAGGCAGTCGTTGTTGGCTTGAGGTCGCCTGAATGCGCTCGGTTCATCTTCGAGCCGAGTAGGCGAACCATGAGTAGACCGAGCCCTGCGGTTGCAAGATAGATTAAGGCGATCCAGACGATTGGAATGCTGGGCAGGATCGGCGCCATGATGCCCAGAACATGAAAGCTCAGAAACAAAATTGCGATGTTGAAGAAGGCCAATTCTTTCGCAACTGAGCTCGCAAGGTTAGGATCCAGAATGCGGAGCAATAAAATGCCGCTGCCGGTGGAGCCGCAACAGCAGCCGAAAATCGTTAACCCCCGCTCGGCGCCCAATGTTTTGAGTCGCAGGCCTGCCGTGAAGCACAGGACTGCTGTCATCAGGGTCACGGAACTCGCGACCAGCAAGATGGGCTGCCAGAACTCGGTCAGTAAAGCGAAATTGATGCTCAAGAGGCTTGCGGTGACCATCAAGTCAACGGAAGACCCGGTGATCCTTTTTTGAGTTTCGTCATCTACAAATTGACCGAGCTGGAATCGGTCTAACAGTCCTCGTAAAATGACGCAGACGATGAGGCCGTGGAAAAAGAACAGGTTATAGCTAAAGATATTTTCAAAGTGGGTTCCGGTCACGAACGGGTGAGCGAGTTTCAGGTATTGATCGGTAATCAGATAGGCGCACCCAAGTAAGCCAAGGTGAAACGCCAATGAATCGACATTGGCTGAGTGGGTGATGAGCTTTCCGGCGGTTGGGCTCGCGGCGTCAGTGTATAGCCCGCGCTCGAAATCGGAATCTAACGTCCCGCCCGTTTTGTGGTGTAAGTTTTTTTTGAGGATCCACCGTGCCATGGGAACACCGACAACAAAAGCGGCGACAAAGCCTAGGCTTGCGTAGATCAGGCCAAAATCTACGGCGTGTTGAATGCTATATTCTGTGGCCCACAGATCGCCGAGGGCAAGGGCTTGGCCGGGGCCTTGAGTGAAACCGTGGGTGACAATTAAGCCTAAAAAGCCAGAAAGTGGCTCTGACGTCATGCCGTTGTACGCGCTGATCGCTGCAAACCCGACCAGGGCTTGCAGCACGAGGCAAATTACCCAGATCAGTGACAGCCATAAGCCGCCGAGCGCCACGGACTGCTGGCCGGCAATAGGCTCAGGCCGGCTAGTGAGCACCAAGGACATAAAGCTGAGGGTAAAGAAGTGAAAGGCGAAGGCAGTAAAGTCGCCGGCTTTGAATCCCAAGGCCCAGTCAAGGGAGACCAGGCAGAAACCCAGCGTGCCGCCAATGAGGCTCGCGGGTACGAGGCTGATTTGAAAAAATCGAATGTTGGCTCTGATCAGCGTGCCAGCGACGAGTAGTGCCGCCAAAAATGCGAAAGATAAGATGCCGGGAAAGGTTTGGGCCATGGTTAAAGCGGCTTTCTAAATGGTCATGGTAGACGCTAATGGGTGTTTAGGCCGAAAGCAACTGTTCAAGTCAGATGACCCGTTATAGGACGAACTGCAGGCGATGGTGCTAAGCGGCGGTTAGCCTATTTTGCGGCGCAAGTTCTGGCTGAAAGCAGGACGCTTGGCGGTTTCTGAGTATTATTTGGGCTATTAACGTTAAAATTGCGCTATATTTTTAATTTATTAGGGTTTTAAAGTTATTAATTGTGACATAAATAGAAATTTAATCTTTAAAATCATATTTAAACTCTAAAAGTATATATAAGGTACATTTAAGGTGTATATAAGGTATATTTTTATCAATATATCCCTAATTTATGGCATTTTAATACTTAAATAATTTATTAAAGTCCATAAATTCAGCTTATTAATCCTGCCATGTTCAGAATCTGAAGCGTATTGCCTTGTTCTGCCAAGGCGGCTGGTATCTCGAGCTTTAAGGTGCCAAGATTTTATCTAAAAGATCCAAACCTAAGGGCAAGAACCAAAGGCTTTGGCCTTTCGTTGGCGAGGGCGCGTGAAGCCCACGCATTCCGGCGTGTCGTTGGCGCTAATCTGTTCAAAGTCGTTGTGATCAATCCGCTGGCTTGCTTCGGCAATCTTCTGGCCTGATTGCTGCCGCGAGTCTGGAAAAGGCCTGGAGAAAGTCTAAATTGGTTGCGATCCGCCACAACGCCAAGGCGAGTTTTCTGTGAATGGGCCGCTTTTAACCATCGGATTCTTCGCGTCTGATGCTTGTTTGCGGTCGTGCGGCTAGGCATAGGCGAACGGCCTGTGATCCGATAGACTGAAAAACGAGCGCTAAAGCTGGATTCTAAGGCCAGCAAAGGATAAGATCTCGCGGTTTTTACGCCCCCACGCTCGTCTAATGTAAGAGAAAGTACCATGACTGACCTAAGCCTATATAGAAATATTGGAATATTCGCCCATGTTGATGCGGGTAAAACAACGACCACAGAAAGAATCCTGAACATTACTGGCAAGATCCACAAGATCGGTGAAGTCCACGATGGCGCAGCGACCACTGACTTTATGGACCAGGAACAAGAACGCGGCATCACCATTCAGTCTGCTGCGACCACGACATTCTGGAAGGATCACCGGCTGAATATTATCGATACGCCGGGTCACGTTGACTTTACGATCGAGGTTTACCGGTCTTTGAAGGTTTTAGATGGCGGGGTTGGCGTCTTTTGTGGTTCTGGCGGGGTTGAGCCTCAGTCTGAAACCAATTGGCGGTATGCCAACGAGTCGGAAGTCGCGCGTATTATTTTTGTCAACAAGCTCGACCGCATGGGCGCTGACTTCTACCGAGTTGTCGATCAGGTTCGAACGGTTCTGGCTGCCAACCCATTGGTTATGACGCTGCCCATTGGCACTGAGGAACATTTCAAGGGCGTGGTCGATGTGCTCATTCAAAAGGCGTACATCTGGGATGATTCTGGCGACCCATTAAACTATGAAATAACCGATGTCCCTGAGGACATGTTGGACCTGGTCGCAGAGTATCGTGAAAAATTGATCGAAGCGGCGATCGAGATGGACGAAGACCTCATGATGGCTTATCTGGAAGATGGCGCTGAGCCTTCCATCGATGACCTTAAGCGGTGTATTCGCTTGGGCACGATTGGGTTGAATTTCTTCCCAACCTATTGTGGTTCGGCTTTTAAAAATAAAGGCGTTCAAAATATTCTGGATGCGGTCGTGGATTATTTACCGAACCCAACCGAAGTCGAGCCTCAAGAAGAGGTCGATATTGAAGGCAACCCAACGGGTGGTCTGGCTTTGGTTGATGCCAGTAAGCCGTTGCGTGCGCTCGCCTTTAAAATTATGGATGATCGATTTGGCGCGCTGACCTTTACCCGGCTTTACTCAGGAAAACTAAAGAAGGGCGATACGGTCCTCAATACGTTTACGGGTAAAACCGAACGGATTAGTCGGATTGTTGAGATGCATGCCGATGAGCGTATTGAGCGCGACTCAGCCGAGGCAGGTGATATTGTCGCGTTGATTGGGCTGAAGAATACTCAGACTGGGCACACCCTCGCGGATCAGAAATTCCCGGCAACCCTCGAGCCCATGGTCTTTCCTGAGCCCGTTATTTACATAGCGATCTCGCCCAAAGACAAGGGTGGGGCAGAAAAGATGAGTTTTGCCTTGTCGAAAATGATCCAGGAAGATCCTTCGTTCCATATGGAAACAGACCAAGAGTCTGGCGAGACGATTATTAAAGGGATGGGTGAGCTGCATCTGGATATTAAAGTCGATATTCTGCGTCGGACCCATGGTGTCGATGTGGTCGTGGGCAAGCCCTTGGTTGCCTACCGAGAGACCATTACCCAGCGTATTGAAGACAGTTATACCCACAAAAAGCAATCGGGTGGCTCGGGTCAGTTTGCGAAAATCGACTACGCTGTCGAGCCTGCAGAATCTGGCACAGGGTATATCTTCGAGTCGGTTGTTACTGGCGGGAACGTGCCGCGAGAGTTCTGGCCAGCCGTCGAAAAAGGCTTTCGAGTCTGTCTTGAGGAAGGTCCGCTTGCGGGTTACCCCTGTTTGGATGTGAAGCTAACGTTGATTGACGGTGCTTTCCATGCGGTGGATTCGTCAGCGATTGCCTATGAGCTTGCTTCTCGAGCGGCTTATCGACAAACGATGCCGAAGGCGGGTCCGCAAATCATGGAGCCGATCATGAAGATTGACGTTTTCACGCCAGAAGACCATGTGGGTGATGTGATTGGTGACTTAAACCGCCGTCGCGGTATGATCCAGGGTCAGGAGCCAGGCCCAACCGGTGTGCGCGTTAAAGCCTCAGCGCCCCTGTCTGAAATGTTTGGCTATATCGGTGATCTTCGAACGATGACCTCGGGCCGAGGCCAGTTTTCGATGGAGTTCAGTCATTATGACCCAACACCTCGTAACGTGGCTGAGGAGGTCATTAAAGATGCGAAAGAGCGTAAGGCAGCCAAAGGTTAGGTCTGCGTTATCACTCGACCGAGCGTAGGCTCGGTCGAGGGTTTTTGGCAGTATTGCATCATAGGTGCCATTTCAATGATTGGGTCAGAGACCACAACCTTAGAGTCGCCTTGTATTGGCGTTTGTGCGCTCGACGGCTTGATCTGTCTAGGTTGCGGTCGGTCGGTCGATGAAATCCAGGCGTGGCCGCAGGCGTCTGAATCTGAACGTGATGCCATTCTTCAAAGAATTGCCGCTGGCTCGGAGGTATGACGCCGCTGATTTTGAAATAGGTCTGCCGCGGGGGCGGAGGGTCCTCGACCCAGACGTCTCAAAAAGATCAGTACTCGAGCAAGGTTGTGTGGCCATCTCAGTGGCCGTCTAATATTTTCATATTGAAGCTTTAGGGATTAACAAGCCCTGAATTCGAGGTTAAAGGCGTTCTGGGCCGGTCTTCGGAGCGGTGTTTTCTATTCGGGAGCGAGGCGCAGGGTTCTTGAGGCTCAACGCTTGGCGGTTAATTGATCTGGCCATCCGAAAAGCGGAAGGTCTTGCTTCGATGGGCTGCTTTGACTTTTCAGGCAGAGCCTGAGCGTCCCTCGGCCTGGCTCGAGGCAGTGCCAGCGGATGGATTCGTTGTGATCATGGATGCTCAAGGTTTGAATTGCGCGTGGTTCACCCTTGAAAAGACTGCCCAATGCTTGATTTGTACCGAGATGACAGATGTCCAGGGCTTCACAGTTCGCATAGATGGCCAATTCATTAAAAGAGATTTCCTGTTCTTGCTTCAAGCAGTGCCAGCTCGAAGAGGGCGCTGGGCCCGATTTTTCGCACTGATAGCCTTTTTTTAGCAACGCCTGGAGTCTTTTCTGTGTGGAATCGGTTGTTAATTTCTCCACTGCCTTGAATGAGGCGCCATGAAGGGTGCTCGAGGCAAAGATGATCAGTATCGTGACAAAAAGTGCTTTAATATTCACAAAAATCCTTTTCTGCGCTTTAAATTAGCATGCGAAGGATACTTTTGTTGAATGAGACTAGCAATCATCATTTGATATTTTTGCGTTTTATTTCTGCCTTGGCCAAAACTGTGGAGGTTCAAGGGCCACAACCGCGGACCTTGAGCCACTGCAACTTTGATGTGCGCTAACGTATCGTGCGTGAGGCAGGGTGACAAAAAGAGGCGTTTGGTTCGCTTTTTGCACTTATTTTGGTTGATTGCTACTTTAAGCCCACTGAAATCATTAATATGGGAAACAATGAGCTGGGGCGTAGTCTCGGGTTTGGCATTAAAGGCTTAGCAAAACGCAGCATTGTGACCAGGATTTGATTGCAATATGACAGATAATTTTCAACGTAATGATGGTTGGTATTTTGGGCCATCCGTGATTGCATTAGGTACCTTATCTAAGAAACTGGGCCATCCAATGGACTGGTTCGATCGGGTCTCTGGCTCGGCAACCTTCGGTGCTTTGCCAGAAAAAATATATTCAACTGACTTCAAAAAATTGCACGAAGCGATTCAAAGTCGACTTTCTCCCGGGCAATGGAGTCGGTTTTGGGGTGAAGACTCCTTCCAGCATGCGCCAACCGTTTGGACATTATGTGCCGCTGCGCCCACGTTCGAAGAGGTTTTAACCGCGGGTGCTCGGTTAAGCCTGCTTGACTCAACTGAGTTTATTTATTCTCTAAGAAACGATCTGGACACCGTGAGTGTCAAGATCTATCCGGTTGTACCATTACCAGAATGGCAGCATTTGATGCTGGTGCAGCAGTTGGCGTTAGGTTTCCCTCGTATGGTTGGCGATCAGCAACTGGTCCGCTCTTTGATTTTATCGGGGAAACCGCAAACAACTAAACAGTTGACCGAATGTGAGCCGACCACTTTTAGTGCGTCGACCGAGGCTTCGGAAGTGGTTTTTGACCGAGCGATGTTAAGGGGAAAAAATCCTGTCGCCAGCGAAAGCTGGGAAGTGATTACCAAATCGATTATAGAGCCGCTGGTAGGGCTGCGGCTTAGGCAGCAGCCCTCATCCTATCGGGTGAACAAAGTTCTGGTGGATCATTGCGCGGTGGGGGCGCCGCTGGATATGGTCTCTGTTGCGAAAGTGCTGCATACTGAAAAATCGACCTTGCGGCGACGGCTAAAGTCCGAAGGGCAGTCATTCTCTCAGATATTGTCGCAGTTTAGGGTGCAAGAGGCGCGCCTGCGATTGCTCAATCAGGATGATTTTGCCCAAATCAGTCAATGCCTTGGGTATCAGTCGCCGATATCGCTGAGGCGGTTGCTCAAAGGCTGTCACTGAGCTTTGATGGGTCCCTGCTAGGGGAACTAGGGCGCTATTTGAATTGGCTGCTTGGAGGTCCTGAAGGGGCCTGTTGAAGACGCAGGGATGGTGCCAGGCGGCACCACCCCCGATTCGTTTCAGCCGAGCTTCTCGATGATGTTGCCGAAGAGTTCTGTGTCAGAGGGTAACTCTTTTGCTTTGACCAGCGGTTTGGAAATCCAGGTCTCGTTAATCAAATCTCGCCACGAAATGTTGTTGTTCGTGCCATTGCCGCCCCAAGAGCCGCAACCCAGCGAAAAGGTTTGCCGCATGCCATTCCAGAGGTTGCCACTGTTAGAGGCCGCTTGGGGTTGATTAACCATTACCCGGGAAGTTCGGGTTGCGTTGGCAAGTTTCATAATGTTTTCATCGCTACTGGAGTAGATGCCGCAGGAATGGCCCTGGCCTTGGTAGCTTTGAATGTTATTGGTCAGTGTGATGGCATGCTCAAGATCGGAGGCTCGATACAAGGCCATAATGACAGACAGCTTTTCGCCAGAAAATGGAAATTCAGCGCCCCAACCATCTTCAATCACAATATAAAACTCGGTGCTTTCTGGCACGGTGAGCCCTGCCATTTCAGCGATTTTGCCCGCCGTTTGCGCAACGATCGTGGTGTTAAAGTGGCCAGCCTCATCCCAAAGCGTCTTTTGAAGCTTTGCTTTTTCTTCGGCATTACACACGTACCCGCCTTTGGCTTGCAGTTTGGCAATCATGTCATCGTAGATCGCATCAACCAAGATGACGGAATTATCAGAGGAGCACGAGGCGGCAAGGTCCAGCGTTTTTGACAGATGGATTTTTGTTGCCGCGTCATCAAGATCGGCTGTGTCGTCAACGGTGATGACCGCATTGCCGACCCCAACCCCAAGTGCGGGCGTGCCGCTTGAATAAGCGGCGGTAACCATGGCGCCACCACCGGTTGCGAGCACTCGGTCACATTGTCGCATCAGCTCGTTCGTCAAGTCTAAGCTGGGTGTTTCAATACCAATGACGAGGTCCGCCGGTGCGCCCAGTTTTTCGAGCGCGGCGCGCATCAGGTCGCAAATTTTCTTATTGGTGAGTTTCGCTCTCGGATGGGGCGCCACGATAATAGAGTTTCTGCCCTTAACCGCATGAATGGCTTTAATGACGGGCGTGGCTTCTGGGTTGGTCGATGGCGACAGTGCGCCAATCACGCCCATGGGCTTCGCGATTTTGATAAGGTTTCGTTCTAAATCTTCTTCGAGGATGCCAACCGACTGATCATCGATAATGTCCATTAAGGTGGCGCGGGTCTTTCTCTGAATCTTCAGAAACTTGCCGTCGTAATTACCCAGCTGGGTTTCGTCGATAGTGAATTGGGCAATGTCTTCAGCAACACCGGGACGCGCAACCGACCAAACCATGGCCCGGATCAGGTCGTCGACCTGTTCCTGGCTGTAGTGTTCTATTGCTTGCTGAGCGGCTCTAGACCGTCGAATAAGCTCGGCAATTTCTTCAGCGGGGGTCGATGCTTGATCAGAAGTGCTGTTGGACATAAAGAGTCTCCAAGACAAAGGGATGTAAATCGCGATCTTCGATTCTACACGCCGGATGAGGCATCGCCAAGGCAACGAAGTTGACTGCTGTTTTAAAGCGGTGGTGCGCCTCGTCAGTCTTTAAAATGGTTTGTTGATGTATGCCGCCCAAACGGCGCTACAGGGTCTTAAACCGCCTAGGGCTGATTGCTTGCGCTTTGTGCGGCCCGCGTGTCGACTTTCCGAGCCCCCATCAGTTTGCTAGTCGCCCCCAACCTTCATAACAAGTTCCAATGAAGCCAAGATGCCGAGACGGTTAAGTCGCCGCAGACGATAGAAGCAGACTAACCCAAGGGTTGTGTCGGACAAAAGATCGGACAAGACGATATTGCAAGCGGGCTGTATAGGGCGAAAGCCTTATATTATTTGGTCGGGATGGCGAGATTTGAACTCACGACCCCTGCCTCCCGAAGACAGTGCTCTACCAGGCTGAGCTACACCCCGACGCGGCGAAAAGTATAATACAACTCTGCTCCGCGTGTTTAGGTTTGTCGATTAACGGAAAACTCGATCAGGTGGGTCAAGGCTTGCTTGTAGGAACTGTCCTGCAATGTTGACAGCGCGGTCAAGGCGAGGCTGCGTTGTTCAAGTGCTTGGTCGAGGGTGTACTGCAGGCCGCCAGCGGCGTCGACAGCCTTGAGAATGTCAGGTAACGCATGGGTTGTGCCGGGGTTCAGGATTGCTGTTTTGATCAATTCTGCCTCTTGTTCGGAGCCTTGCCTGAGGGCTACGATGAGCGGAAGGGTCATCTTGCCTTCGGCCAAATCGTCGCCGATGTTTTTCCCAAGTTCACACGTTGTGCCATCATAGTCGAGCAAATCGTCCATCAGTTGGAATGCGATGCCAAGGTGTTTGCCAAAGTGATTTAGCGCGCTTGCTATGGGTTCGGGTGCCTCGGCGAGCACCGCGCCCGAATGGGCCGCAACTTCGAACAAAAGCGCCGTTTTTCGATAAATGACCTCGTGATAGGTGGCCTCCGTAATCTCAGGATTACGAAGATACATGAGTTGCTGGACCTCACCTTCCGCAATACCATTGGTGGCTTTCGATAGCAGGGCCATAACGTTAAGATTGCCGATCTCAACCATCATTTCAAACGCGCGAGAATGCAGGAAGTCACCCACCAGAACACTTGCTGCATTACCCCACGTGGCATTTGCGGTGGCTCGGCCGCGTCTGAGTGATGAGTTGTCGACAACGTCATCGTGAAGAAGCATCGCGGTATGCAGAAATTCGATGATGACCGCGAGCTTAATGTGGTCTGAGCCTTGGTAATTGCTGGCTCTGGCGGCTAATAGCACCAGCAGCGGTCGCAGACGCTTGCCGCCCGCTTTGATAAGATAAGCCGCGATTTCTTCAACCAAAGGAATGTCGGAGTTTAGGCTCTCTATAATGAGCGCGTCGACGGCATCGAAATCTTCACGAACGGTTTCAAAAATCGAGTAGAGCATGCTGGGCGGGCTTTTAGCAGGGAACAAGAGGGCTAAATGCTATGGGCAGTGGTTCCCGCATGTCAAGGTCTTACGCGGAAATCTCGTATTGCTATCGCAATTGAGTTCGCTTATGATTGCGCGTCCTGAAAACGAGGTCTGCGCCAAGCGTATTGATCGAGGGTATCGCCTTAAAAAAAGGCGTGGAAGTCGAATGACTTTAGGGATTTTAGTATAAAGAAGGGTTTTTAGAAGGTGGGTCTTACAGGCCGTCAGCACAAGAAAAACCTTAAAAATTGAAGCGCTCGAAAACAATCGCGAACGCAGGCAAGGGTAGCTCAGATCAGAATTTAACTTATTCGGATCAGGTGCTCGGCGCCGCTTAATAAGGTTAAGAGTTCGAGAAGTTAGCAAGCCTCGAGAGGGTATCAGGCCTCGAGGCATTAAAATCCAGGCTCGGCAGTCGCCGGGGTCAATCGTTAGGGTTAAAGATATGTACGCTGTAATAGAAAGTGGTGGCAAGCAACACCGAGTCGAACCAGGTGAAGTCCTTCGGCTTGAAAAAGTCAAAGCGGAAGCTGGCGAAACAATTGATTTCGACAAAGTCATGATGGTTGGTGATGGCGCAGATATCAAAATTGGTGCGCCGTATGTTGAAGGCGGCAAAGTATCTGCTGAGGTTGTGGCCCACGGTCGGCATTCAAAAATTACCATTATTAAGATGAAGCGGCGGAAGCATTACCGTCGACAGGCAGGACATCGGCAGTGGTATACCGAAGTGAAAATTAAAGAAATTGTTGGAGGCTAACAGCAATGGCACATAAGAAAGCAGGCGGAAGTACAAGAAACGGTCGCGATTCAGAGTCGAAACGGCTTGGCGTAAAACTCTATGGTGGTCAGGTGGTTCAACCTGGGAATATCATCGTACGACAGCGCGGGACGCGCTTTCATGCGGGTCCAAATGTGGGTTGCGGTAAGGATCACACGTTATTCGCTAAGGCGGCTGGGGTCATTCAATTTGTGACCAAAGGTCCGAAGCAGCGTAAATTTGTAACGGTAGTGGCAGAGGCCTGATTGTCGGCCAAAGGTTCAAAAAACCCTGTCATTGGCAGGGTTTTTTTTTATCGGTAATTCGCGTTAGGGTGAAGCCATTATGAGATTTGTAGACGAAGCATCCATCAGGGTTGACGCTGGTAAAGGGGGCAATGGCTGTCTTAGTTTTCGCCGAGAAAAATATATCGAATTGGGCGGCCCGGATGGCGGTGATGGCGGCGATGGCGGCAGTGTGTATTTCCGAGGCGATGCGGCGCTGAACACGTTGGTTGATTTTAGATTTCAGCCACAATATAGGGCCGGTACTGGTGAGTCCGGCAAGGGTAAGGATCGAACGGGTTCAAAGGGCGATGACTTATTCGTTAGAGTGCCGCTGGGAACCAGTGTTTATGATGAAGATACGGATGAGCTAATTGCCGAGGTGACCACCGGGGATGAGGATTTGCTCATCGCGCGTGGTGGCTTTCATGGTTTGGGTAATGTCCGTTATAAATCGAGCACCAATCGCGCGCCGCGTAAAACCTCAAATGGCACGCAGGGCGAAAGCTTTAACCTTCGGCTTGAGTTGCGGCTCATTGCGGATGTCGGGCTGTTAGGGCTGCCGAATGCCGGAAAGTCGACCTTGATTAGTGTCGTGTCTGAGGCCAAGCCAAAAATCGCTGATTATCCTTTTACAACCTTGGTGCCGAACCTCGGCGTTGTTCGAATTGATTACAACAAGAGCTTTGTGATTGCGGATGTGCCGGGCCTTATCGAAGGCGCCTCAGAGGGCGCGGGTCTTGGCATTCAGTTCCTCAAGCATTTGTCTCGCACCCGGGTACTGCTGCATTTGGTAGATGTTGCACCTGCAGACGGCAGTGATCCGCTTGAAAACTTCAAAATCATTGAGCGAGAAGTGGCGCAATACAGCCCGGCGATCGCGCAAAAGCCGCGCTGGTTGGTGCTCTCTAAAAGTGACCTCGTATCGAATGATGTGCTGATGGAATTGCAAGCTAGGTTGTTGTCGGCCAGCGACTTGGTTGAGAAGTGTTACCCAATCTCGGCGGTAACCGCAACCGGGCTGCAGCCCCTATTGCATGGGTTGGGGGATCACTTTGAGAGCCTTGATGAAGCGCGGAAGCAGGCGGAGGAAAGTCTTGATCAGGCAGCTGGGCAGGACGCGCATAACTATTCGAAAATGCTAAGAGACGCTCGACTCAGGCGTCGGCAAGGTCTGGACGACGAGGATGATCTCGAGCTCGATGACTTTGATGACGGCAGCGATGTGGTGGTGCATTACGAGCCATGAGCGAGCAGGCAGATCAAAACGAGGTATGGGTTTTAAAGGTTGGCAGTTCGCTGGTAACCGCTGAGGGCGCGGGGCTCAATCTTAATCTGTTCAAGCGCTGGGCGAGTGACATTGCCAATCTGATGCAGAGCGGTATTCGCGTGGTGCTGGTCTCGTCCGGCGCGGTTGCCGAAGGCATGGTGCGGCTCGGTTTGACCGAGCGACCAAATTCTATTGCGATGCTCCAGGCCGCGGCGGCGGTTGGCCAAATGGGTTTAATTCAGCAGTACCAGACCTGTTTCGACGTCCATCAGATGAAAACCGCACAGATTCTACTGACCCATTCTGATTTGCGGGCTCGAGATCGGTATTTAAATGCTCGAAATACGCTGACCAACCTTATGGCGCTGGGCGTCGTGCCCATCGTCAATGAAAATGACACGGTGGTGACCGACGAGATCCGGTTTGGCGATAACGACACCCTTGCCGCGATGGTCGCTAATTTGATCGATGCAAAGCGCCTGGTTATTTTAACCGATCAATTGGGGCTGTTTGACCAGGACCCTCGCGCCAGTGCGGCGGCTCGCCTCATACCCCAGATCGATGCAAGCGATGCCGCTTTAGACCAGATGGCCGGCGCTGGTGGTAAATGGGGTCGCGGGGGTATGGTGAGTAAAGTCCAAGCTGCCCGCATTGCCGCCAGAAGCGGCTGCGAGACGATTATCTGTAGCGGTAATGAATCCGGTAATTTGGGGTTGATTCTGCAAGGGGCGGCGGTTGGCACGTGCATTAAAGCCGATAGACCCATCCTCGGCGCCCGTAAGCAGTGGCTTGCGACGCTGCCAATCTCTGGGGTGGTGACCCTCGATGCGGGCGCGGTGTCGGTCTTGCGGAATCACGGCAGAAGTCTTTTAGCCGTTGGGATTACGGCAATTGCCGGCGAGTTTACCCAAGGCAGCCTACTGTCCTGCCAGGATTCGAATGGCGTTGAGGTTTGCCGTGGGCTAACCAACTACTCCAGCCAAGAGCTTGAGCGGATTCAGGGTAAAACCACGCAAGCGATTGAAGTCGAGCTGGGATATCTGGTGGATGAAGAGGTCATCCACCGAGATGATCTGTTGATGATTTAGGCCTGTAGCGCCTTAACCTTGGTGTTCAATCTAGATTTGTGTCTTGCGGCCTTGTTTTTATGGATAATGCCTTGAGACACGGCTCGGTCAAGCGCAGGCACCGCAGCGGCATAAGCCGTACTGGCAACGGCTGCATCACCACCTGAAATCGCAGAGATGGTCTTTTTAATGGCAGTTCTCATCGCCGACCGTTGACTGGCATTATGGCGACGACGTTTCTCGGATTGCTTTGCGCGTTTTTTTGATTGTGCTGAATTGGCCAAGGTTAGGGTTCCTGAAAATGGACGGAAAATGAGGCGCGTACTATGCCGAGTCCCATCCTTTTTGTCAAACCCGTATTGCGTCAAACCCGTATTGCGTAAAATAAGGAATATGGATGTTGAGGGGAAAAGCGTGCTGTCCAAGGCCAATTGGGGGTCTGTCCGGTGACTGAGCCGAAAGCGGCTCGCTTTGGCCTGCTTCGATCCGGTGTGATTGTGTCGGCTATGACCTTCCTATCGCGTATTTTGGGTTTGGTTCGCGATGTGGTCATTGCCTTCTTTTTTGGCGCCAGCGCGGGGGCCGATGCTTTTTTCTTGGCGTTCAAGATTCCCAACTTTTTCCGAAGACTGTTTGCCGAAGGCGCGTTTTCCCAAGCGTTTGTGCCGGTGCTCTCGGAGTACAAGCAGCGTCAAAATACCAGCGACCTAAAAGACCTGATTGATCACCTAGCGGGTGCTTTGAGCCTTTTGTTGTTTATATTCGTTGTCTTGGGGGTGGTCTTTTCAGGCGGCGTCATCACGATATTTGCGTTTGGTTATGTCCTGAATGGCAATTCAATGCAACTGGCGCTTGCGGGGTCCTTGCTCAGCATTACTTTCCCTTATTTGGCTTTAATTTCGCTAACCGCCTTTGCAGGCTCGATTTTAAATACTTTTGGCCGTTTCGCGGTGCCAGCGGTTACGCCCGTATTGCTCAATATTTGCCTTATTGTGAGCGCTGTTTGGCTCAGTCCTTATTTTGATCTGCCAGTGTTTGCCCTGGCTTGGGGTGTTTTCATCGCAGGTTGGCTGCAACTGTTGTTTCAATGGCCTTCTTTGGCGCGTCTTGGACTGGTGCCGAGGCCCCGGATTAACTTCTCGCATCCTGGCGTAAAGCGGGTGGGCGTGTTGATGCTGCCAGCCCTGCTTGGGGTATCGGTTGGTCAAATCAATTTGTTGCTCGACACGATGTTGGCAACTTTCCTGCAAATGGGGAGCATCTCCTGGCTTTATTATAGCGATCGCCTGCTGGAGCTGCCTTTGGCGTTGTTCGGTATTGCGATCGCAACGGTGATCTTGCCGGCGCTATCGAGAGACTTTTCAGCCTCAGAGCCGGGTCATTTCTCGGCAAAGCTGGATTGGGGCATTCGAATGGTGCTGTTGTTTGGATTACCGGCAACGGTTGCCCTTGTTTTGCTCGCTGATCAAATGATCGCAACCATTTTTCATCATGGCCAGATGACCGATTTTGATGTGGCCATGGCCGGGCTGAGCTTGAAGGCCTACGGGGCGGGCCTCGTAGGGCACATGATGGTTAAGGTGCTCGCCCCGGGCTATTTTGCGCGGCAAGATATGAAAACGCCGGTGCGAATCGGGCTGATCGCACTGTCAGCCAACATGGTGTTCAACTTGGCGTTGATTCTGCACTTAGGCCACGTGGGGTTAGCCCTGGCAACCTCGATGTCGGCTTTTTTAAACGCCTTTTTGCTCTGGCGGGGGTTAATCCGCCGCGGTATCTATCAAGCGGCCGAGCACTGGGGGCGTTTTCTCGTTAGAATTGGATTGGCGCTGAGTCTTATGGGGCTAGCCCTTTTCTGGTTGGCGCCGCCGCTGACAGACTGGCTTGCGTTTTCGGTCATCACCCAAGTACTTTGGATGGCAGGACTCTGCCTAGGCGGGATGGCGGTTTATTTCCTAGTGTTGCGCACATTAGGGCTGAGAATAACTGAATTTAGAGATGGTCTTTAATGCGAGTCATCAGAGGACGACATAACATCCGCGAGCAGGATCAAGGCTGTGTGATCACGATCGGTAATTTTGATGGGGTACACCGAGGTCATCAAGCCATTTTGAAAAAAGTGAAGCAGGTGGCCGAGGACTTGGGCTGCCCCTCGCTGCTGATTTGTTTCGAGCCGCAGCCCAAAGAATTCTTTGAAGCCTTCCAAGCGCCAGCACGATTAACCCGATTTCGGGAAAAGGTCGGTCAATTGATGCTTGCGGGGTTAGATCGATTGCTGTGCCTACAATTTAATGCTGAAACCCGGGACATGTCGGTGCAGGGCTTTATTGACCTGTTGGTTAAAGACCTAAAGGTTAAAGCGCTCTTTGTTGGCGATGATTTCAAGTTTGGTGCAGATCGAAAGGGTGATTACCCCGCGCTCGCGGCCGCGGGTGAGGCGTTTGGTTTTACCGTTGGCAATTTCTCAACGCTTACCCATGACAGCGAGCGGATCTCGAGTACGCGTATTCGGGGGTGTTTGGCGGCGGGGGAAATTCATCAAGCTGAAGCCTTGCTCGGTCGGCCCTATGCCATTTCGGGGCGTGTGGTCTACGGCCGGCAGGTCGGCCGAACCTTGGGCGTGCCAACCGCGAATATTCAACTGCACCGCTACAAGGCGCCGCTCTCGGGGGTGTACTTGGTAAAGGTGCTTGGGTTGGGTCAGCCTTATCCGGGGGTTGCCAACGTGGGCGTGCGGCCAACCGTTGAAAGTGGCGCGGTTAAGCCGATCCTAGAAGTACATTTGCTCGATTTTGAAGGCGATCTGTACGGTCGACAAGTTGATGTGGTGTTTATCGAAAAGCTTCGGGAAGAGCAAAAGTTTTCTGGGTTGCCGGCTTTGAAAGCGGCAATTCATCAAGATATTGAGCATGCGCGACAACGTTTTGAGCAGGCGCAATGAAGGCGCGTCCATGAAAGGGTATCTGGCCAGTTTTATCATCGTTGTCATCGATCAGGTCTCAAAGATTAAAATCGATCAGTGGCTGGGCCTTTGTGTTCCCGCGCAATGTGAGCGCTTCGAGGTGCTGCCTGTTTTTCAATTGGCCGTGCTGTACAACGAGGGCGCCGCGTTTAGTTTTTTAGCCGATGCGGGCGGTTGGCAGCGTTGGTTGTTAACGGGGATCTCAGCCGTTGTGAGTGTCGCCTTGGTGGTTTGGTTGCGCCGGGTAGAGCCTCATCAAGTGTACCTGCGAGTGGGCCTTATTTTGATTTTGGGCGGGGCCGTAGGCAATTTAATCGATCGGGCGCTTCAGGGTTATGTGGTCGATTTTCTGATTGTTCATTATGAACAATATTATTTCCCTGCGTTTAATGTTGCGGATGCTGCGATTTCGATCGGCGCGGTGTTTCTGCTGCTCGATCTGTTCATAACAAAAGAGGAACCTGCGTGAGCGCTACAACCCCCATAGGACCCGGAACCCGAGTTGTTTTGTTCTTCACCTTGGGGCTGGACAATGGCGATATGATTGATTCAACGGGCGATCGTGCGGCTGAGTTTGTGTTCGGTGATGGCAAGTTATTGCCGGGGTTTGAGGCGGTTTTGGTGGGTCTCACCAAGGGTCATAAAGAAACCTTTTATCTGGAGCCGGAGCAAGGGTTTGGCCTGGTTAATCCAGACAATATCCATGTGCTGAAGCGGTCTGATTTCGCGCGAGAGTTATTATTGGAGCCTGGGCTCGTTGTCTCTTTTATGGACCAGCAGCAGCAAGGTGAATTGCCAGGGGTTGTCCGAAAAATTTTCGAGGAGGCTGTGGAGGTTGATTTTAACCATCCGCTTGCGGGTAAGGTGATTACCTTTGAAGTGGATATCGTGAGTGTGAGCCAGGTTACACAGGAGATCGCGCGCGGATGAAGGATGTGAAGGATGTCGCCAGAGTGTTTGAGGTCCGTGTCGCGAGTCCTCGCGGGTTTTGTGCGGGGGTTGATCGGGCGATTGAAATCGTCAATCGCGCTTTGACGCAGTTTGGGACGCCAGTCTATGTGCGGCACGAGGTGGTTCACAATAAGCATGTGGTTCAGGATTTAAGGGAACGTGGCGCCATTTTCGTGGAAGAGGTGCGTGAAATTCCGGAAGGCGCCCTGTGTATTTTTAGCGCCCACGGCGTGTCGCAGCAGGTTCGGCGAGATGCGGAGGCTCGTGGCTTGAGGGTCTTTGATGCAACCTGCCCTTTAGTCACCAAGGTTCATCTCGAAGTATCGAAAGCGGCCAGAGATGGGTTCGATACGGTACTGATCGGTCATGCGGGCCACCCAGAGGTGGAGGGCACCCTGGGTCAGATCGCCTCGGACGCCCAAGGCCAGAAATACTTGATCGAAACCGTTGAAGACGTTGCAACACTTGAAGTATCCAACCCCGAAAAGCTTAGCTTTGTGACCCAAACGACCTTGTCGGTCGATGATACCCAGCAGATTATTGCGTCGCTGCAACAACGTTTTCCCAATATTCAGGGGCCCAAAAAGAACGATATTTGTTATGCCACCCAGAATCGACAGGACGCGGTGAAAGCCTTAGCAAAAGCCTGTGATTTGGTGCTGGTCGTCGGCTCGCAAAACAGTTCGAACTCTAATCGTTTGCGCGAGTTGGCAGAAGGACTCGGCAGTCAGGCGCATTTGATCGATCACCACTCGCAGATCGATGTCGATTGGCTGGATGGCATGCGAGCAGTTGGCGTGACCAGCGGCGCCTCAGCGCCAGAACAATTGGTGCAGGAAGTACTTGGGTATCTGACGCAGCTGGGCGGTCAGTTTGTGGAAACCGCGCCGACCACCGTTGAAGAAGTAGAGTTTTCGTTACCGAAAGCGTTACGATGAGGCCCCAACCGGTAAAAAGGTCAGCTGCTATGAAGTGCGAAAGATCAGAACAGGGCTTTACCTTAATTGAGCTCATGATCACGGTTGCCATTATTGGCATCATTTCGGCCATCGCCATTCCAAGTTATCAAGGGTATATCGCAGACAGTTATCTCAATCAGGCGGTGGTGGACGTGAAGGTCTGTGCGATGGATTTAGAGCGGTTTTACGGTAACGGCTTCACCTATTCGGGTGGTAGCTGCGCGATTACAGTTTCTCCAACGAGTGGCACCGCACAATATAATTTATCGGTTGTGAGCCTCAGTGCAACGACTTATACCATTGAGGCAGAATTGGTCTCTGGAACCTGTTCCGACAACTGTGTTCGCCTGAATCAGGCGGGTACTCAGACAATTTATTAGGCCTAATGTCATGATCCGAGATCTTTCAAAGCGCGATCGCAAGGGTCAGGCGCTTTATGTTGGTGCTCGGCCTAGAAACGGCCGTTGGACTCAGCAGCAGGGCTTTACCTTGATCGAACTCATGATCACCCTCGCGATTTCCGCTATTTTGCTATCAGTCGCGGCGCCGGCGTATCAGTCTTTTATTGGCAGCACCGCGTTGACCACCGCGACCAATGACTTGGTTGCCGCCCTGAATATGGCGCGAAGTGAGGCCTTGAAACGCGATGGCCAAGTCTCTTTGCGAGCCGCGAACATCGTGAGTGACGACTTTGCGGATGGATATTGCTTAGTGCCGGGTAAGCCCGACGATTGTGATGATGCACTCCGGAATTTTCCCGCGGTGGGCTCCGAGATTTCAATGGTGGTTTCAGGCGGATATGACAAAGTTACATTTGATGGGATGGGCGGGTTAACGGACACATCCAATAGCACCCGAGCATTCGAGCTCTGTCGCGCCAACGAAGATCATCGCCGCGTGACCATCGCGCTGGTTGGACGAGCCAAGGTCTCAGCGGATACGAGCTGCCCGTCATGATCAGGCTGATGCGACGTCAGCTGGGGGTCACGTTGATCGAGTTGCTGATCACGATGGTGATTGTGTCGATCGGCGTTTTAGGGCTTGCCGGTGTTCAAATTTTGAGTCTAAAGCAGGCGCGTGAAGCGGGGCAAAAAATGGTCGCCCTGCAGGCAGCGAATGATTTACTGGACCGAATTCGAGTCAACCCGAATGCAGATTATAGCTGGCCTGCTGGCTCAGCGGCGGCTAATTGCGCAAGCACTGCCTGCACGCCGGCGCAAATGGCGGTTTTTGATCTCACACTCTGGGATTGCCGGTTAAGCCAGCCCAGCGATGCGTGCAAAACAGCTTTTGGACTAAATGATACGGACTTTGACCGGTTGCCGAGCGGGGAGGGCTTGGTGAGCGCGGCTTCCGGGACCTACACTGTCACCGTTCGATGGGATCTGACGGATTCGACAAAGCAAGACATTACCGTTGCGGCGAGAGTCAATTGATGAAGTGCCCGCCATTACAGCAAGGCCTATCACTGATTGAGGTGATGATTTCCATGGCCATTGGCTCGGTTGTGATTTTGGGTGTGCTGAGCCTGTTTACCGCGAATACCGAAACCTACAACGCGCTGCAAGCACAAACCCGGCTGCAGGAAGGCGCAAACTTTGGCTTGAACGTGATTGCCCGTGATTTGCAGCGGGCAGGCTATCGCGGCTGTTACTCGCGGGGTGATGTTTATGTGACTGCTGCGACAGTGCCAGCAGCCTTTGATATTAGATTTGGTCTTTCGGTTCACAATGGGGGTGGGAATGATGATGGAAATGCCGCCTGGACGACATCCTCAACCGGCACTTCCCCGGCTGTGTCTGCAGTAGGTGGTACCGACATCATCACCCTACGATTTGCTGAAAACGATGAGGCGTATTTGTCAACGGCACTGGTCACGGGCCAAGAAAATATCCAACTGGCCGTTGTGAGTGGTGCAAGCACGAATATTGAAGTCAATGATCTTGCGCTGATCAGTGATTGCGAAAAGGCAACCTTGTTCAAGGTGACCTCGGTGGCAGTCAATGGTGTCGTGATGACCTTGGGCCATGCTGTTTCGGCAGCAAACGGTAATATTGTGGACGGGCTTGCAGAGACGGGAACCTTTGGTACCGACGCGGCAGTCGCCAGCATCGTTTCTAAAACCTACTTTATAAAACAAGGCGCGAGCGGCATAGCCGGCAAGGGCGGATATTCGTTATTTCAATTTGATGGCGCCGCGAGTGCCGAACTGGTCGAGGGCGTCGAGGATCTTCAAATCTTGCTTGGCATTGACACCGATTCCGATGGCGTTCCCAACCAGTATCTTGCTCCCAGCGCGTCGGTTAATACGGGCCAAATCGTAGCCATTTTGCTTGAGATTACAGCCAATAGTATTAATGATGCGGGTTCCACTGAGGCGGATGGCCTGCTGCGCCGCACTTTTCGGCAGACGATCAAGATTAGGAATGCAGGATGAACGCTCAATATTCGAGCCAGAGCGGTATGGTGTTGGTCACCAGTCTCGTTATTTTGATGATCTTGACGATGCTAGGGCTTTCTTCTGTTCAGGGCACGAGCATCCAGGAGCTGATCTCAAGAAATCAACGTGATAGCAACCTCGCTTTTAATGCCGTAGAGACCGCACTCGTTGAAGCCGAGGCAACCCTCAGTGGGCTGAGTAGCGCGAGCTGGCAAGCGATTGTTGGCGGCGATTACGCGAGTTCTACGTCGCCGAAGATCTACAATGCGAAGGCTTTAGGATCTTTTTTTGCGAACGCCGTAGACCCTGATTTTGCGAGCAGCGCCTACGCCAATAGTTTGCAAGCGAGCTTGTCCAATGTTGCCGTGCAGCCGGTTTATATGATTGAACACATCGGCACAGCCACCAGCGATGAGGACCGGCTGAATATTGACAATATCGGTCAAAACCCGAACACCTGCTGCACTCAGATGTTTCGAATTACCGCTCAGGGTAGCGGGGGCACGAGTTCAGCTGTTGTAATGCTCCAAAGTTCCTA
>Ga0209711_10000859_pt1 | contig 31008 bp, 27 predicted proteins | sample ArcticOcean_MG_C_7_FD_187441 | JGI IMG/M metagenome (GOLD analysis project Ga0209711, IMG submission 187441) | Marine microbial communities from western Arctic Ocean - ArcticOcean_MG_CB11_88 (SPAdes) (version 2) | ecosystem: Environmental > Aquatic > Marine > Oceanic | place: Arctic Ocean...
TCTTTTTGTTGGACTTAAATCAAGAATGACAACTTTTTCATTTCAAAGATGGATAAACAGATATTCTCAAGAGCCTATTACGGCTATTCTTCCAGGAGTTGTTTTTGGAGAATTATGGTCTTTAATCGTTAATATAGAAAAAGCACTTTTAATAGTTACATCTATGGTTGTTTTCACAGCCTTACTTGGCATGATAGTTTCAATATTAAGTTCATTAAACGAACGTCGAAGAGAAATGGCCATTTTAAGATCATTGGGAGCAAAACCTATACACATATTCACTTTATTTATTACTGAATCTTCATGCATTGCTTTTTTAGGTGTATTTTCAGGAGCTACAGCTATGTATGCTTTACTTTTTACTTTCAAACCAATTATAGAAAAATTTACAGGACTTTATATTGAGATTACTTCTCCTGGAAACAATGAATTTATAATTATGTTGATTATTATATTAGCTAGTATAATTTCTGGGATCATTCCTGCTCTAAGAGCCTATTCTCTTTCACTATCAGATGGATTAATTGTAAAATCATGACATTAGAAAAAATAATAAAATCTTTATCTAAATTTTTAATTTTAACTTTTTTGTTAATTATTAATAATGTTTCACTGGCAGATAATAAAGAAATTTCATGGGATGATTTGGTGCCTAATGAAGAAACAGGAGTTAAAATAAATACAACTGATAAAAATACAAAAGGCATCCCAGATATTTCTGAATTTGGAGGCTCTAAAGAAGAATTAAATAGATTTTTAAATGATATGAAGGAATTTAAAAAACTACAAAAAAAAGATGCTCTTATAAATACTAAATTTGATGGAAGTAAGATAAAAATTCCTGGTTACATTGTGCCTCTTACTTTTGATGGAGATAATATAATTGAATTTCTCTTAGTTCCAAATTTAGGAGCATGCATTCATGTTCCACCTCCCCCCGCAAATCAAATCATTTATATTAAGTCTGCCAAAGGATTAAAAGCAGAACAGATTAACTCAGCTGTTTGGGTCTCTGGTATGCTAAATGCTAAATCTGTTTCTACAATTGTAGCAAACGTTGGTTATACTATAAATGAAGCTTCAGTGACTTCTTATTCATCATGGTAACATTTTGAACAATCAACTACCTATATAGTCTCACTGACACCCCAAATATTTGTTACCTGACTTGATAAAACTCCACCATTTCCATGGGCAATAGAAAGTTTTGCATTTGGAATCCAACCTCCATTTAACCTATCACCAACATTATCTCCAGAAGAGTTTCTTAATTGTCTAATTGCTTCTATAGTAACAAAAAGACCATACATTCCAGGATGAACACATGACAATCCTCCTCCATTTGTATTAACTGGCAAATTACCCAATGGGCCTATATTATTGTTTTTAACCAAATCTATAGCTTCACCTTTATTACAAAATCCTAAATCTTCTAAAAATAATAATGTATTAATTGTAAACGCATCATAAAGTTGAATAGTATTCATATCTTTAGGTGAATACCCAGACATTGCAAAAGCTCTTTTTCCGCTATCTATAGCAGATGTCCTAACCAAATCAGGCATCTCAGAAACCATGCGATGATGATGCTCCATTGCTGCTCCTAAAAGATATATTGGTGTATTTTTTGTATCTTTTGCTCTATCAGCTCTTGTCATAACAACTGCCGCAGCACCATCTGTTACAAGACAACAATCAAGTTTACCTAAAGGGTCAACTATAGATCGAGCAGATAAAACATCATTTACTGATAGAGGACCATCATTATGAGTATAGGCTCTAGGGTTTAAAAGTGCCCAGTCACGAGCTGAAACAGCAACATTAGCAAGATCTTCTCGTGTGGCACCAAATTCATACATATATCTTTTTGCAGCTAATGCATATGCAGTTACAGGCATTCTTGGTTCATATTGAGCTTCATATGGCATAGCTTCAGAAATAGTTTTAAAGCCACCAATACTTTTCTGATTAGAACCATATGCAACAACTGCAACATTAATTAAACCAGCATCAAGAGCCATTGCAGCTGTTAAAATATGTGAAAGAAAACTTGATCCACCAATTTGAGAACCATCGGCAAATTTAGGTTTTACACCAAGATATTCTGATAATGACATTGCAGCCATAGAATGAAAAGCTGTGGCAGCAAAAACACCATCAACTTCACTTAACTTTATACCTGCATCATCTAAGGCATCATGAACGGAGTTTGCCATTATTTCCATAGCACTCCAGCCCTTAGCAATTCCACAACCACTTTCAGCCAAACCAACTACAGCTGTTTTACCTTTTAACTTATTTATATCATTATAATCCATTAATGTTATCCCTCTACAATATCAAAAATTATGGCCGGCTCTCCTTTTAAAGAAGAAATTCTAGCTTTAACCTTTTGTCCAATGACAACTTGATCAGGTGCCACTCCTTCAATTTTTGCCATCATTCTTGGTCCTTCTTGAAGAGTAATTAAAGATATGTTAAAATCGCCTCCTTTTTCTGGCAATCTTCTATTACAACTAGTACTATAAACAATCCCATTTCCTGAAGCTTCAACCCATTCTAAATCACGTTCTCCTGTTCCAGGAAAAGCTACTCTTGGGTGGAAGAAAAATTCATTTAAACTTTTACTTTTTTGTATCATGAATTTACCTTCTGTAAGATAATTCTTAAATTGTTGTTCTGGACCTATAGAACCTTTTAAGTTTTCTGGCATTTTTTCTCCTCAGAATAAAAAGTAGTTATTTGGTTATAATCAAAGCATCAAGAGCAATTATTTGATCTTGGCTTACAATCACTGGGTTCATTTCGACTTGATCGACTTGATCTTTATTAGCTGCAATAAAATTGGACAAAGTAACCATTAACTTTGTCAAAGCTTTTACATCAATTGACACTTGCCCTCTAGCACCATAAAACAAATCTTTACACTTTAGAGAAAGGATCATTTCTTCAGCTTTTTCATTTGATAAAGGAGCTTCTGCAAAAATAATATCTTTCATGATCTCAGCATATATACCACCAAGCCCAAACATAATAATAGGGCCAAAAACCGGATCAATTTTAGCACCCAATATACATTCAAAACCCCCTTGAATCATTGGAGAAAGCATTACACCTTCAATTTTAGCATTAGGGGCATTCTTTTTTACATTCGACAATATTTGTTCATAAGCTTTTTTTGCTTGTTCAACACCTTCAATATTTAATATGACACCACCAACATCCGTTTTATGTTGAATCTCAGATGAAACTATTTTCATCACGTATTTGTTCTGGTTTTCATTAAATATCGCAGATAATTCGTCTATATTATTAATTAAAAAAGACGAAACTATTGGTAAACCAGCTTCTCTTAAAATTTCACTGCAATCAATTTCATTTAATTTTTTTTGAGGAATTTTAACTAAAAAGTCAGTTTCATTAAAATTGTTTTTAAATTTATTCTCATTAAACTTTTCACCAAAAAACATTAAAGCAGACATGGCTACGACAGCTCTAGTAGGGTCCTCTATACATATAAAACCTTCATCTTCAAAAGTCTTAACTATTTCTTCTGAAGCAACCATACAGTTAATAAAAAGTTTTTCTTCGTAACCTGTCATTGCTTGCTTTAAAGATGAAAGTAATGGCTTTGCTATCACAGGCGATCCAGCAGCAGATGTCCAAAATCCAATTAATGCATCATAACCACCTCTAGATAACATTAAGTCAGTAAATTTTGGAACAATAGTTAAATCATTAAAAAACTGAGCAGTGACATCTACCGGATTCATTGGAGAAGCAAAAGGAACAAGTTCTTTTAATATATCTTGGGCATCCTGTGGCATTGGTCCAACTGTTAAACCTACATCAGACGCAGCATCAGCCATCAAAACACCTCCACCACCGGAAATTGTTACAATACCTAAATTTTTACCTACAGGAAAAATTCTAGGTTTAGTGGCATAAGCAACATCAAGCATTTCTTCAGTACTTTTAACTCTGTAAGCACCATGAGCTCTTAAAACTTCATCATAAATAGCATCTTCTCCAGCTAATGAAGCTGTGTGGGAATTTGCCGCTGCTGCTCCAACTTCTGATCTACCAACTTTCATAAATATTACAGGCTTCTTTTCAGATCTTGCTGTGTCTAAAGCTTTTGTAAATTGAGGTCCATTTTTAACACTTTCTGCATAAGCCATTATGGTATGTACTTCAGGATCTTCAGCCATTAATTGAATTGTTTCTCCAACGGACAAATCTACTTCGTTCCCAGTAGTCATCCAATACGTAATATCAAGACCTCTCTCTTGGGCAACCATATAAATATGACTTCCATATGCCCCAGATTGACTTGCAATTGCAAAACCGCCTGGTTTAGGGTTTGTTCTATTAACTGTTGAAGTAAAAGTAGGGAAAAAATTATTAGACGAATTAAACAGACCTAAACAATTTGGACCTATAACTCTAAGACCACTTTCTTGACTAATTTTTTTGATTTGATTTTGTAAAATTTCACCTTGAATGCCAATTTCTGAAAATCCAGATGAGAATATTAATGCTGTTTTTGCTTTTTTAATAACTGCTTCTTCTAATACAGATACAACTATTTTAGATGGAACAGAAACTAAAACAAAATCAAGATCTTCTTTAACGTCAAGTAAGCTAGAATAAGCTTTTATACCTTGAACTGTGTCTCTATTAGGATTAATTGGATATACTTCACCAGTAAATTTTTTTTCAATCATATTAGCTAGAGGTCTTCCTCCAATTCTAGTTTTGGTATCAGAAGCACCAACAATTGCTATTGATTTAGGTGACATTATTTCTTTTAAAGTCGTCATTTTAAGCCTTTTTTGTATATACAATTTTCAAAACAAATATAAACTACAATAAATAATAAACTTGTTAAATACTTAATTTAAATTTTATTGAATTTTGAAGTTAAAATGCCAAAAATTGTAATTTTAAGCTGCTTTATACAAATGATTTCCATGACTGGATTTGCAGTTTGGCCAATTTATCTTATTGAACTTCAAAAATCATGGAATTTAAGTAATAGTGAAGCCGGATGGATTAGTGGATCATTTTATATTGGTTATGTAATAGCTACACCATTATTAGTTAGTATGACTGATACTTTTGATGCAAGAAAAGTTTATTTTTTTTCATCTCTTTTAGGTTGTTTAGGTCTCTTATCTTTTTCATTTTTTGCTAGTAATGCTATTAATGCTTCCATTTGTTGGTCTCTTGTTGGAGCAGGTCTTGCAGGCACATATATGCCAGGGTTACAAATATTAAATTCTAGACTAAATAAAGTATCAAGGGAAAAGTATGTTGCTATTTACACTTCTTTTTTTGGATTAGGAATAGCCTTTTCTTTTTCTATTTTTGGAATATTAAAGAGTTATAATGTTGAATGGGAAAATGCTTTTTTATATGCTTCAATTATTTTATTGATATGCTCTTTTCCTTTATTATTTTTTTCAGGTGAGGAAATTGAAGAAAGAAAAAGAAAAAAATATGAAGGTATAATCAAGGTAATTATTCCAATTTTTAGTACCTTTAAAAATAAAAAAGCCCTGCCATTTATTCTTGGTTATGGCGGTCATACCTATGAATTGTTTGGATTTAGAAGTTGGACATTTCCATGCATTTTATTTCTGTCAACTCATTTTCAAACTCCATTGTCTGATGCCGTAATTGCTAATGCAATTGGATTAATGGGTTTTTTAGGAATTTTTGCATCTATATATGGAGCTAAGTATTGCATTAACAAAGATAGAGCAAAAGTAGTAAGTAAAATGGGTCTCATATGTTTTATTGGATCAATTATAACTGCCATATCCTTTTGGTTTAGCTTCTGGTTGGCTCTTTTAATGCTTTTTATCTATAATGCACTAATTGTACTTGATTCAGGATCTTTGACAACTGGAGTAGTTATTAATGGAAACCCAGAGGACAGAGGAGTAAGATTAGCTTTACATTCTATGGTTGGATTTTTGGGAGGAGCATTAGGTGGTCCAATCGTTGGATTTGTTTTGGATAATTTTGGAGGACAGTCTAGTCATGTCGCTTGGTTTTTATCTTTTTTATGTCTGGGGCTAGGATCTCTTTTCTCTAGCTTAATTTTGAAATATTATTATTTTTCAAATATTAAATTTAAATAGTTTCCTTGTTAAGTTTTATTTAATGATTATATGTCTCAAGTAACTCAATGGAGAAAATTTATGAATACAAAAATTTTACTTAACGAACGGCCTCACGGCGAACCAACACTTCAAAACTTTAAAACAGTTAAGGATGAGATAAGAGATCCCAATGATGGTGAAGTTCTTTTAAAAACAATATATATGTCCTTAGATCCATACATGCGTGGAAGAATGAATGATGCTAAAAGCTATGCTAAAGCATTAGAGATTGGTGATGTAATGGAAGCTGGCGCCTTAAGCCAAGTGATTAAAAGTAAATCCAATGATTTTAAAGAAGGTGATTTTGTAGAAGGTAGAACTGGATGGCAAGATAACCCAACTGTAAATGCTAAAGAACTGAGAAAAATTGACCCTGCAATGGCTCCACTCTCAACATCTATTGGTGTGTTAGGCATGCCTGGTACTACTGCTTATGTTGGAATGCATAATTTTGCTAAGCCACAAAAAGGAGAAACTATTGTTGTATCTGCTGCCTCTGGAGCAGTTGGAGCTACAGTTGGACAAATTGGAAAAATATATGGATGTAGAGTTGTAGGCGTAGCAGGTTCAGAAGAAAAATGTAATTTTACAAAGTCTGAATTAGGATTTGATGAGTGTGTAAATTATAAAGATCCTGATTTTAAAGACAAACTAAAATCAGCATGTCCTGATGGTATAGATATCTATTGGGAAAATGTTGGTGGAATAACCTTTGAAAATGTAATGCCACTCCTAAATGATTATGCAAGAATTCCAGTTTGTGGATTAATTTCTTTATATAATGCAACCAGCTTGCCAGGTGGAGAAGATAGACTTCCACTTTTATTTAGACAAATATTAACTAAGAGAATGATGATTAAAGGTTTTATAGTATTCAATCATTATGATCAAAGAGATGAATCTATTATTGAGCTTTCTAAATGGATAAAAGAGGGAAAAATCAAATATAAAGAAGATTTTGTAGAAGGTCTTGAAAATGCACCAAATGCTTTTATTGGTTTATTAAATGGAAAGAACTTTGGTAAACTTATTGTAAAAGTAAATCCAGATCCAACTATGTAAATAATATATTAGTTTTGATAGCCTTAGTTCAGGCTATCAAAATTTTTATTGTTTTTTACTAAATCAATTAACAGCTCAGGTGGAGACCAGAATCTAGGATCTTCTTCAGAAAATTTTTTTATATTTAATAATATTTTATCTAATCCAACCATGTCAGCGTATTTCATTGGACCTCCTCTCCATCTTGGAAATCCATACCCATTAGTGTAAACAACATCTATATCTGATGGACGAACTGCAATCTTTTCTTGTAATATTTTAACTCCTTCATAAACCATGGCAGCTAAATATCTATCTAATATTTCTTGATCAGAAAATGTTTTTACTTTGATACCTACTCTTTGCCTTTCAGAGTTACAAATTACATCAATTTCAGGGTTAGGTGTTAAAGGCTTTATATTATCACCATAAAGATAATAACCTTTGGAAGTTTTTTGTCCAAACCAACCATTTTCACAAACTCTATCAGCTATTTCTACATATCGATCATCTTTATGACGAAATGGAGCTTTTCTTTTTCTAGTAGCCCAGCCAATATCACCTCCAGCTAGATCTATTACTTGAAAAACTCCCATAGCACATCCAAAGTCTCTTAACACTTTGTCAATATGAAATGGGCTAGCTCCATCTTCAACCATATGATAAGTGCCAATTAAGTATTTAGAAAGAATTCTATTTCCAATAAATCCATCACAAACACCAGAACGGACAGGAACTTTTTTCATTCTTTTTGCTAATAAGAAAGCTGTAGCAACAGTATCATCAGAAGTCTTGTTTGCGACCACTATTTCAAGTAATTTCATAATATTAGCAGGAGAGAAAAAATGAAGCCCAATTACCCTACTTGGATTTTCAACTACTGAGGCTATCTCATTAACATCTAAATAGCTGGTGTTAGATGCTAAAATACATTCTTTACTACAAATTATATTTAGCTTAGCAAAAACTTGTTTTTTAATTTTCATGTTTTCAAAAACAGCTTCAATAACTAAATCTCTATCATTAAGATTATCCATATTGGTTACTGCTGTAAACAAACTCATGATTTTATTTTTTTGTTCAGAAGAAATTCTACCTAACTTAACATTTCGATCATAAGTTGCATTGATTTTTGTTAAAGCTTTCTCAATAGCTTCGTCATTCTGTTCTATCATTACAACAGAAAAACCTGCGTTCATTGCAGCCATTGAAATACCAGTACCCATGGTACCTCCTCCAATAACACCTATTTTTTTAAGTTCTTTAGGTTTGCCTAATTCTAGCTCAGGAACTTTTGTTATTGCTCTCTCTGCAAAAAAAGAGTGAATTAAGCCTTGTCTTTGAGGACTTTCAATACATTCTTTAAACAACCTTCTTTCATTATCTATAGCATTAGGAAAGCTTAAATTTAATCCCTCTTCAACTGATTTGATAATAGCGTGGGGAGAAAAGAGATTTTTAGCTTTAATTAAAGTTTCAGATTTAATTTTTTCTATTGTCTTTTTTATTTCATCTAAATTATCAATTTTATCACTTATTTCTGAGGTAGGACGGACATCACTATTTCTTTTAAGTAATCTCTTTGCATATGATATTCCGTTTTTTACCGTATCATCATCTTCAGCTATTTCATCAATAATTCCATTTTTAAATGCTTCATCTATATTTACATGCCTGCCTGTTAACATCATATCTAAAGCCATGGAAACTCCACATAATCTTGGAAGACGTTGAGTTCCTCCAGCGCCTGGAAGAATTCCTAACAAAACCTCAGGAAGTCCAACTTTAGTCTTTGGAGCTGCAATTCTATAATGAGCAGACATTGCAACTTCAAGGCCTCCACCTAAAGGAGTGCCATGTAAAGAAGCTACAACAATCTTGTCTAATCTCTCAATTTTATCACATACTTCACTTAAAATTGGTCCATCTACATTTTTTCCAAACTCTTTAATATCTGCCCCTGCTAAAAAAGTTCTTCCAGGTGCGGCGATTACTATTGCTTTGATTAAACTATTCGACCCAAGCTCATTAATACTATTTAACAACCCTTTTCGAACAGAAGCACTAATTGCATTTACAGGAGGATTCGAAATTTCAATTAACCCAATTTCATCTATTATCGTATGTTTAACTTCAGTCATTTAGTCCTCATCAATTAAAGTAGTTTATTTTTAGCGTCTTGATACTCATTATTAATTCTTTTTACTAAATCCTTAGCAGGCAGAATTGACTTTACAGCAGATATACCTTGCCCAGAACCCCATATTTCTTTCCAACTTTTTGGCTTTGATGCTCCTGAACTAAAATTCATTTTACTATTATCACTGATTTCAAGATTATGAGGATCTAATCCCTGCGCTTCAATAGATCCTTTTAAATAGTTACCATGAACTCCAGTGAAAAGATTAGTATAGATAATATCATCAGCAGATGAGTTTGTTATCATTTCTTTGTAACGTTGATCTGCATTAGCCTCATTAGTAGCAATAAATGCCGACCCAATATAAGCTAAATCTGCCCCCATAGCTTGGGCAGCTAACACAGCTCCTCCATTAGCTATTGATCCAGATAACAATAATGTCCCATCAAACCATTCACGTATTTCTTGAATTAAGGCAAATGGTGATAAAGTTCCAGCATGCCCTCCTGCTCCTGCAGCTACGGCTACAAGCCCATCAGCTCCTTTATCAATTGCTTTTTTTGCAAAAAAATTATTTATTACATCATGTAAAACTATTCCATTAACTTCATGAGCTACTTTATTTACTTCTGGCCTAGCTCCTAATGATGTAATCCAAATAGGTGCATTCCATTTAGCACAAATATCAATATCTTTTTCAAGTCTAACATTAGATTTATGAACAATATGATTAACAGCATATGGTGCAGCTGGGTTTTCAGGATTTTCTTGATTAAATTTATCTAACTCTTCATTGATTTTTTTAAGCCAGGATTCCAACATATTTGGTTCTCCTTTCTCTTCCCTTGCATTTAAACATGGAAAAGAACCAACTATACCAGCTTTACATTGAGCTATGACTAAATCAGGGTTTGATATTATAAATAAAGGTGATCCAACAATAGGAATTTTTAATTTATCTAAAGGCGATATAAGCGTCAAAATTATTCCTTCTAACTATTTATTATTAATTTATTTAACACGCGAACTATATAAGCATCAATTTATTTTATTATTCTTTTTGATTTTTTATTCATATTGAATATTATAGAACAAAATATTGGGAGTTTACAATGAATTTAAGTGATGCTGATTTAAAAAAATTTGATGAAGATGGTTATTTATTTTTTCCAAAAATGTTTAATTCTGAAGAGGCTTCCTTGTTAAAAAAAGAAGCTAATAAAGTATATTCAGAAGATAGAAAAGAAGTATGGAAAGAAAGTTCTGGCGTTGCAAGAACAGCATTTGCTGCCCACAAATATAATGAAGCATTTAGTCGCCTAGGATCTCACCCAAGATTAATTGACCCTGTCACACAAGTGTTAGACGGAGACATATACATGCATCAATTTAAGTTAAATGCTAAAGCAGCATTTGATGGAGCAGTATGGCAATGGCATCAAGATTATGGAACGTGGAAAAGAGATGACGGAATGCCCGAACCTAGAGCAATGAATATAGCGGTTTTTCTTGACGATGTTACAGCTGCTAACGGTCCCTTATTATTTATTCCTGGCAGTCATAAGGTAGGGGTTATTGAGGCAGGACATGATTTAGAAACAACAAGTTATCCTCTTTGGACTCTAGATAATGAAAAAGTTCTTGAGTTAGCTAAAAGGGGTGGCTGTGTTGCTCCTACTGGTCCAGCAGGAAGTATGCTTATGTTTTCTTCATTACTTGTTCATGCAAGCCCTCCAAATATTTCACCATTTGGAAGGACAATTGTTTATCTTTCACTATGTCATGTAGACAACCATATACGTGAATTCAAACGTGAAGAATGGATTGCTCATAGAGACTTTACCCCTATTTCACCACTTAATGACAATTGTTTATCAGAATTAGTTAATCAACAAGTAAGTGCTGCTGAATAATTTAAAATAATACTTTAAATTAAAAAAATTATTTTAAAAAATTAACAAGAAAAGAGACATAAATTTGTCATTCATCGACTCTGTATCAAATTTTAGAGATGCTGGAATAGGCTCTAAAATGAAAAAAAATCTATTATTCAGATGTGCCAAATTAAGTACATTAAATGAAGAAGACATTGATAAAATAGAAAAATTAAATCCTCATGCAATAATTGATTTTAGGGATCCTAAAGAAATAAATAAGGCTCCAGATAATTTATCAAAAGATTTATTAAAAAAATATATTAGCCTCCCTATTTCTGCCAGTACTTTAAATAGAATGGTAATTCAAAAAAATATAGATGGTGACAATGAGTTAACTTATGAAAATGTTATGGAAGAGAGTTATAAATTATATATAAATAATCATCAACACGTTTGGAAAGAGTTTTTAAAAATTTTATTAAGTTCAAACAACCATCCTGTCATATTTCATTGCTCAGCAGGAAAAGATAGAACAGGAATAGCAAGCTTTATAATTCAAAAAATATGTGACAATCCAATTGAGTTGATTTTTGAAAATTATATTCTTTCAAATAAATTATTAACAATTAAAGCAGCCACAGCAGAACAAACAACCTCTTCTAGCAATGATTATCAAATGGTAACTAGAATAATGCTAGAAACTCTTGGGAAAGTTCAAAAGTCATACTTAATTTCTGCAATTAATGAAATAGAAAGTAAATTTCAGACCCTTGAAAAATATATAATTCAAGAACTTGGATTTAAAGAAACAGATATTCATGATTTAAAAAAATTATATTGTAATTAAAAAGGTTTATAAATGTTTTTACAAAAAGCAATTTCCAAAAGAATAGATGACAACAATCCAGTAAAAGTAGCATTAATTGGAGCAGGTAAATTTGGCTCTATGTTTTTAAGTCAAGTGCCTTCAACAAAAGGATTAGAAGTTACAGTAATAGCTGACTTGAATCCTGAAAATGCAAAAAAAGCATGTAGAAATGTTGGTTGGACCGAGGATTTAATAAATAAAACGCAATTTGTTGATGATGCATTGAAAGCAATAAAAATGTCTGAAGTAGAAGTTGTTGTAGAAGCTACTGGCTTTCCACCTGCAGGAATAGAACATGCAAGACACTCTTTCCAAAATGGCAAACATATAGTGATGGTTAATGTTGAAGCTGATGTACTGGCTGGATCAGCCCTAGCTAAAGAAGCTGAACAAGCTGGCGTAGTATATTCAATGGCATACGGAGATCAACCTGCGTTAACAGCTGAAATAGTTGAATGGGCAAGAGCATCAGGGTTTCATGTTAGCAGTGCAGGGAAAGGAACAAGATATCAACCCGCTTACCATCAATCTACTCCAGATACAGTTTGGGATTTTTACGGACTTTCTCATGAGGAAGCAAAAAAAGCTGGAATGAATGCAAAAATGTTTAATTCATTTTTAGATGGAACTAAATCAGCACTAGAAATGGCCGCTATAGCTAACGCGTGTGATTTAAAAGTTCCATACGATGGTTTGTTGTTTCCAGCTTGTGGAATGGATGATTTAGCTCAAATTCTTAAACCAAAAGAATATGGTGGAGTATTAAGTGAAAATGGTCAAGTTGAAGTAGTTTCATCACTTGAAAGAGATGGAAGACCTGTTTTTAAAGACTTGAGATGGGGAGTTTACGCTGTATTGCAAGCACCTAACGATTATGCAGCTTCATGCTTTAAACAATATGGAATGAATACTGATGATACTGGAGAGTTTTCTGCTATGTATAAGCCGTTTCATCTTATTGGAATGGAATTAAATATTTCAATTTTCTCTGCGGCTTTGTTTAAACAACCTACTGGTCAAACTAAAAAATTTATTGGTGACGTAGTGTCAACTGCCAAAAGAAACTTAAAAATGGGTGAAGTTTTAGATGGAGAAGGGGGAGCTACGGTTTGGGGAAAGCTGTTGCCATCAGAAAAATCATTGTCCTTTGAAGCTCTTCCGATTGGCTTAGCTCACGGAATTAAACTGAAGAATGATGTTCCAGAAGGTCAAACTGTAAAATGGACTGATGTTGAGTTTTCTTTAAATGATCCTGCGATTTCATATAGACGATCTATGGAAAAAGATTTTAAAACTTTATTGGCTTAATAGGTCCTTTATCTAATCTCCATACAAATCCAGAAACACCTTCAATAGGAAAAAAATCCTTCAACAAAGGATCATGACCAGGAATAACTAAATCATCGTTAGAAGCTAAACTTCTAATAGTTTTAAATCCATTCAACATATCTTCAAGATCAACAACTATAGGAAAAGGTTTCCCGGTAAGAAAATTCTCATAGAAATGAGTGGCATCAGAAGCTAAACACATAAATCCATTATCAGTTTTAACTCTTACCGATTGCAAACCTCTTGAATGTCCTCCAATTAAATGAACAGTTACACCAGGTTGAATAGATCCAATCCCATTATAAAAAATTACTCTTCCTGAGTATAAGTTTTTTACCATTTGACAAATATGTTCACCAGTAAAAGGCATTTTTATTGTTTCATGACACATGCATGGCCCAGTTGCATAAGACATTTCAGTTTCCTGTAAATGAAATTTTGCATTAGGAAATTCCATTAACCCACCCGCATGATCATAATGCAGATGTGTAATAATTACATCGGTTACCTCACTTGCATTTATATTAATAGATTTCAAAGCTTCTGATGGAGATCTTTCAATAGGTCTGTTTCTTCTTTTTGCCTCATCATAATCATACCCAGTATCAACAACAATAGTACTATTTCCAGATTTTAATACCCAGATAAAGTAATCAATTGTATGATTTTCATTGGAATGATCATCAAAAATAAAACTTTCTCTTCTTGTTCTATCTGATCTTACGGCATATTTTAATGCATAAACTTCCCATTTTTTTTCTAGAGCTGTATCCATTATATCACCTTATTTAATGAGACATTTCTTCTAACCTATCAGTAGCCGGAGGAGGTGTTGGACTAATAGTAGATATTAATTTATATGTTTCTTCATTAAGAGAAATATTTGTTGAATCAAGAGAAGACTGCAATTGTTTTAGGTTTCTTGCACTTATTATTGGCGCAGTAATAGCATCATTATAAGAAACCCAAGCTACAGCTAATGCTATAGGATCTTGATTAATATTTTGAGCAAGCTTTTGAAGATTTATTGCAGCTTCATACATCCAATTTTGACCATACCTTAATTTATATTTATCGTTATCATGTAATCTTCCAGAACTGTTTTCATTTAATGAATTATTTTCTGTTGAATATTTTCCAGTCAACAAGCCTCCCCCTAATGGACTATAACTAATAACACCAATATTCTCTGATTTAGCCATAGGAAGAATTTCAACCTCAGCCTGCCTTTTGACTAAGTTATACATAGGTTGAAGGATATCAATGTTAGGAAAATCATATTTTTCAGCTATAGCTTTAGCTTTCATAACTTGCCAAGCTGAAAAATTAGATACACCTAGGTGAAAAAATTTCTTTTCTTCTTTTAATTCTCTAAGTGCCTCAAAAGTTTCTTCTAATGGAATATTATCATCCCAATGATGAAGAAAAAATATATCAACGTAATCTTGATTTAGCCTCTTTAGACTTTCTTCTAATTGAGACCTTATATTTGAACCACTTGAACCGCCTACAGATCCTGCTTTTGTAACTAGAATAATATTTTCTCTATCTTGAGTAATTAGTTTACCTAATATTTTTTCTGATTTTCCACCTGTGTAAACGTAAGCTGTATCAAAAAAATTTATTCCATTATCTCTACAAGCTTGATACATTTCTTGACTATCTTTTTCATCAGCTCCATCTCCAAATTGCATTGTTCCAAAACACAAAGCAGAGTTTTCTAATTCATTAGGTCCATATTTTCTAGTTAAAGCCATAAAATTTACTTTCTCTTTACTGTTTAAAAAAACTCATCCAACCTAATCCTTCTTCAGTACTCTTTCTAGGTTTATATTCTGCGCCTATATATCCTTTATAACCTAATTTATAAACTTCAGGAATCACAAAGTTAAAGTTCAACTCACCATTGTCTGGCTCTCCTCTATCTTGAACCGAAGCAATTTGAACATGGCCTATAAAAGGAAGATAATCTTCAAACCTTTTAAGAACATTCCCTTGATTGATTTGAATATGATAAAAATCAAACATAATTTTAACTCGATCTATATCTACTAGCTCACAAATTTCTTTTGCTTGCTCAACTTTTGTAAGAAAATACCCTGGATTATCGTTTGTATTTAAAGGTTCTATAACTAAATTTATGTCACTATCTTTTATTAAATCTGTTGCAAACTTTAAATTATCTATAAATGTAACAAATGACTTAGTTGATAAATCTGCTGTTCCAGCCATAGCGTGTATATTCTTTGATTTTATAATTTTAGCATATTCAACTGCTAGTCTTATAGCATCTCTTGCTTCATTTATTCTTGATGGAAGAGCAAGTAATCCATTATCGCCTTTTTCAACATTACCTTTATTGGTATTAATGCCTATTACAGGTAAGTTTACTTCGTCTAACGCTTTTTTAATGTCTATTGCATCATATTTATAAGGAAATTGAAATTCAATTGCATCAAATCCATTTTCTTTTGCTTTATAAATAGCTTCTATTTGAGAAACATCATTCCATAACAAACCTAAGTTAGCTGAAAATTTATACATTTTGTTTATTAATCCCAATCTATATTAAATTTATTTACAACAGAGTTAATTTGATCTTGATTTAACTCAATCGCTCCCATTCCTCTTAAAATCAATGCTAATTTAGCTGTACTTTCTAATTCTTCAATAGCATTGACTGAAGCTTCAAGATTTTTACCTGATACGACTGGACCATGGTTGGCTAACAAAACAGCAGATCTTTTTCCAGCTAAACCTTTAATCGCTTCACCCATTGCTGGATCACCTGGAACAAAAAAAGGTAAAAGTTTTACTTTGCCCAATAACATTATCGAATAAGGTGTGTATGATGGCAACACACTATCTACATTAATACCTGGTAACATAGAAAGTGCAACAGAATGAGTGGAATGCAAATGGACAACTGCTCCAGATTTCAATCCTCTTGTTTCATAGAATGCTTTATGAAGTGGCAACTCTTTGGTAGGAACAGAAGATCCAATCAAAGATCCTTCTTTTGTTACTTTAACAATTTCATTGGGATCCAGTTTCCCAAATGAAGAACCTGATGGCGTTACGAGAATTGCGTCATCATTTACACGAACTGAAATATTACCAGTTGATCCGTGAGTTAGCCCTCTATTAAACATTGAGGCTGCAAAAGTGCATATTTGTTCTCTTAATTTACTCTCATCCATAATATTAATATATCCTATATTAATAAAATTTAATAACCAAAAAATTGAAATAATGTCCCTATTGCAATCCCTATGACTGAATGGCTCCAAATTGCTAAAGAACTCGTGAGCAATGGTGAAGGTGTTTTTATACCCAAAAAGCCTTTTCCTAGAAGAGGCATGAAAAAGAACCATGGAACTACAACACTGACTAAACCAAACTTCAGACCGTCAAAAAATGAAGCATTCATAATTTTATAATTAATTAAAATGAAAAAAGTTAAGGAATACATTATTGCTACAAAATAATGAACCAACCAGCCAATTCTTAATTCATTATGTATTGAAGGTTCATCATCAATAGAAGGATTGTAAATTTTTCCTTTTAAAATAGATAACATAAACCATCTTCCAACAACAGCCCAGTTTGAAGGGCTTATCCTATATAAAAGGTTTAATAACCTTTGCCATAAATCCATTGCTAAACAAGATAATATTCCTACTATTATTATGTGAATTAATTCCAAAATATTTTCTCCTAAAATTTTATTTTTTTCTGGCAATGAACTAGTTAACAATATAAAAGTGAATAGTTCTATAATAATTTTCATCTTAAAGAAAATTACAAAACAAATCAAAATGATAGGGGAATAATAAATGGCTAATTTTAATGGACAAACTGCAGTTATAACTGGAGGAGCACAAGGTATTGGTTTGGCTACTGCAAAGAGATTTATTGAAGATGGCTGTGAAGTTATGATTTGGGACATGGATGAAAAAATGGGCTTAGAAGCTGCAAAGAAATTAAATTGTCATTTTCTTAAAATGAACCAAACTGATAATAATTTAGTAAAAGAAACAACTGAAAAAACTATAAAAATAATGAAAAAAATTGATATTTTAGTTTGTAGTGCTGGAATAGCTGGCCCTACTTTTCCTACCTGGGATTACCCAGTCGAAGAATGGTCAAAAGTATTTAATGTAAATGTTAATGGCGTTTTCTATTGTAACAAACATGTCGTTAAGTCAATGCGTGAAAACGGATATGGAAGAATAATTAATATAGCTTCTATAGCTGGAAAAGAAGGTAACCCTAATGCATCTGCTTACTCAGCTTCCAAAGCTGCTGTAATAGCTCTAACTAAATCTTTGGGAAAAGAAACTGCTGATCAAGATATTGCAGTTAATTGTATTACACCAGCAACTGCTAAAACTAGAATTTTAGACCAAGTTTCTCAAGAATTTATTGATTATATGATTTCAAAAATTCCCAGAAATAGATTTGTTAAAGTTGAAGAAATAGCTTCCTTAATTACTTTTTTAGCAAGTAAAGAAAACAGCTTTACAACTGCAGGAGTATTTGACATTTCTGGAGGTAGAGCAACTTATTAACAAATTAATTAGTGAGGATTTTCAGGAGATCCTCTGCACCTTTAATTAATGAGACAATAATAATCGGGGGGTGACATTATTGTCTTTTTTTATGATTAATTAAACGGGGATTTATATATAATCACTGAGACATTATTTACATAAATTATCTAATAAATTAATTGTTATTTTCTTCAGTAAATCAAAATAAACAAATACGCATAAAATTTAATCATTATTTCTGCTGGAATCTAATAATGATTAAATTTTAATCTAGTTATACGTCAGAACTTAGTTCCATAATTGCAGAAAGAATGACAACTGCAAATAATGCTATTCCCATCCCCCTATTAACCCAAAGCTGTTTACTTGAGTGTAAAGACCATTTTTTTAAACTTAATCCAAGCCACAGCCATAAAAAATGTATGGGTATCCATATACAATTAACGATTAAAAACTTAGTAAGTATCTCAACATTATATGAGTCCATACCTAATGATAATACAATAAATAAATGTCCCTGAACGACATAAGCCTTAGGGTTAATAAACTGAAGAATTATTCCTTCATATAATCTTGGTGCTTTTGAAACTTCTTTAAAACCTGTTTTATTATCAGATGTTGCAATACGCCAAGCTAAAAAAGATAAATATGATAGAGACAAAAATAAAAAAGTTATTTCAACACCATCGATTTGAAATAAAAACTTTTTAAACCCAATCACAACTAAGAAAGCAACCGAATTAGTTCCAATAAACAAACCTATTAGATACAGGACACCTATACGCCATCCAAAGCCAGCTCCAACGCCAGCAAGAGATAGAACTCCAGGGCCTGGAGTGACCATCATTAAAAAACTAATAATAATATAAGAAACCATATTACTCTTATAGAGTAGACACTCTATACCTTTATTATATATATAAAAAAATAATTGATATGTTAATTATATGAAACGAATAAGTTTAGCAATACTATAAAAAAAGCTTTCCAGGGTTCATTATTTTATATGGGTCAAATGCCATTTTAACCTGTTTCATAACATTCACAGCACTGCCAAGCTCTTTTAACATATATTTTCTTTTACCTTGTCCTATTCCATGTTCGCCAGTACAAGTTCCATCCATACGAATAGCTCTTTCAGAAATTCTCGTTAAGAACGTATCAAGCTTTTTTAACTCTTCTTTACTGTTTTTATCAATTAATAATGCCACATGAAAATTACCATCTCCAGCATGACTGACAATCGGTCCAATAAGGTCATTCTTTTCCATATCTTCAATTGTCTCTATCATGCAATCTGAAAGTCTAGAGATAGGCACACAAACATCTGTCGAATAAATATCTGCTTCAGGACGAACAGCTTTGCAAGACCAATAAGCATCATGCCTTGCCTGCCATAACTTACTTCTTTCTTCATTATTTGATGTCCATTCGAAATCGTTTCCTCCAAAATCAGATGCAATTTCTCCAAATAATTCTGACTGCTCTTTTACGGAAGATTCGCTACCATGAAACTCTAACAATAATAAAGGAGACTCTGGTAAATTTGTCTTAGAGTAGTTATTAATAGCTTTGACTTGTGCAAGATCTAAAAACTCAATCCTAGCAACTGGAATTCCTGATTGTATAGTCATTATCACAGCATCAGTAGCGTCTTTTACTGAAGGAAAACTTACTCTTCCACCAGCTATAACTTCAGGTATTCCATATAATTTTAAAGTTATTTCAGTAGAAATACCAAGCGTTCCTTCAGAGCCAACCATTAGACGAGTTAAGTCATAACCAGCAGAACTTTTACGTGCTTTATTAGCTGTTTTAATTAATTGTCCATCAGCAGTTACTACTTCAAGAGCTATTACATTATCTTTCATAGTTCCATATTTTACGGCATTAGTTCCCGATGCTCGAGTAGCTGCCATGCCTCCTATAGATGCATTTGCTCCAGGATCAATTGGGAAAAAAAGCCCTGTATCCCTCAGATGAATATTTAGTTGTTCTCTTGTAACTCCCGGTTGAACAACAACCAAAAGATCCTCTTGATAAACATTAAGGATTTTGTTCATATTATTCATATCAATTGATATCCCTCCATAAGGGGCATTTACATGCCCTTCGAATGAAGAACCAATTCCAAATGGAATGATTGGACATTTATATTCATTACAAATTTTTACTACTTTTTGAACATCTTCTTTAGATTCAACAAAAACCACTCCATCTGGTAATTCTGAATCATGGATAGTCATAGTGTGAGTATGTTGTTCTAAAATACTTTTAGAATTTGAAAATTGTTGACCAAATTCATTTTTAATTTTTTCTACACATAATCTAATACTTTCCTTATCATAATCATTTTCTGACCATAAAGAGATTTCATCATGCATGCTTATTATTCCCACAAATAAAATTATTAAAAATATTTTTGATAATCAAAGAATTTTTCCTGGATTCATTATTCCTTTTGGATCAAGTTCATTCTTTATAAGTTTCATAAAATTAACAGTTGGTCCTAACTCATCAATTAAATATTGTTTCTTTCCTTGACCAACACCATGCTCTCCAGTGCATGTTCCATCCATTCTTATAGCTCTATGAGCTAACCTTTCTAAAAAACCATTAGCAACCTCAACTTCTTTTTGACTTTTAGGGTCTATTAAAAGTTGTACATGAAAATTACCATCACCAACATGCCCTACAATTGGACCGAAAAGAGAATTTTTTTCCATATCTTCTATTGTATCCATAATACATTCAGATAGACGAGAAATAGGAACGCACACGTCAGTTGCTATATATTCAGCTTCTGGACGACAAGCTTTGACGGCATAATAAACGTCATGCCTAGCTTTCCATAGTTTATTTCTTTCTTCAATATTTGAAGTCCATTCAAAGTTATCTGCATCGAAATCTTTAGAAATTTCATTAAATAATTCAGACTGTTCTTTTACCGATGACTTGCTTCCATGAAATTCTAATAATAGTAATGGAGCCTCTGGTAAGTTTAACTTAGAATAATTGTTAACAGCTTTGACTTGCGCAACATCTAAAAGTTCAATTCTAGCTACTGGAATTCCTGCTTGGATAGTCATAATTACAGCATCAGTTGCATCTTTCACTGATGGAAAAGTGCATCGTCCTGCCCCTATTTCCTCCGGAATACCATATAATTTAAGTGTGATTTCTGTAATTACACCCAATGTACCTTCCGACCCAACTATTAGTCTTGTTAAATCATAGCCTGCTGAGCTTTTTTTTGCTCTACTTGCTGTTTTTATTATCTCTCCATTAGGCATTACAACCTCTAAAGAAATAACATTATCTTTCATTGTTCCGTAACGAACTGCATTGGTACCAGAAGCTCGAGTAGCCGTCATTCCTCCAATAGATGCATTTGCTCCAGGGTCAATTGGGAAAAACAATCCAGTGTCTCTTAAATAAGTATTAAGTTGTTCTCTAGTAACTCCAGGTTGAACAATAACTGTGGAGTCCTCAGGATGAACTTCTATTATTTTATTAAGGTTATTCATATCTATAGATATACCGCCAAAATTAGCATTTAAATGACCTTCTAATGAAGAACCTGCCCCAAAAGGTATAATTGGACATCCAAAATCGTTACAAATTTTAACAGTTTTTTGAACATCTTCTTTGCTTGAAGCAAAGACAACACCATCTGGTAATTCAGGTTGATGAACTGTTGTTGTACTAGTATGTTGTTCTCTAACAGAATTAGAAATTGAAAACTGTTGTCCAAATTCTTTTTTTAGAGCGTCAACTGCTCCGAATATATTATAATTATAATCCTTGAACATTGCATTATCATTTAGATTTAAAACTGTCACTTAAAAGTCCCTATTTTATAATAGTCATTTAATTATATTAAAATGTTATAATCAATTAATTACAATTACAGATTGCTTAAAATACAACATATCAATAAAAATTATAATTTGAAGAAAATATTAAGTGATTTCTTTAGGAATGCAATGATGAATAAAAATAAAAAAGCTGTGTTTATTGGCGAATGCATGATTGAGTTAAGTGGAAGTATTGCTAACTTAAGTAAGACATCAGCATTAATAAACATCAACTTTGGAGGAGACACGTATAATTCTGCTGTATATTTTTCAAGATTATCTTCTAATAAGACAACAACGTTTTATTCAACAGCACTTGGCAAAGATAGTTTTTCTGAACAAATGGTTTCAAGATTTAAATCAGAAAATATAAATTGTGATTATATTAGAAGAGATGGGAACCATCCTCCAGGCCTATATTCTATTGCAACTGATGAAAAAGGTGAGAGAAACTTTTCATACTGGAGAAATGAGTCGCCATCAAAGCTTATTTTTTCAGGATTAAAAGGAAGAGAGTTAATTGATAATATTTTAAATTCAGACATTCTTTATTATTCTGGAATAACTGCGAGCATTATAGATAAGGCTCAGCAAATAGAGCTTATTAAATTAGGAGCATCCGCATCAATTTCTGCTTTTGACTTTAATTACAGAGATAAACTTCACTTTAATAAAAAAGAATCTCAACTATTATTTAAAGATATTAATAATAATGTTAATATTCATTTTATTTCATACGATGATGCAAAAGAATTATTTAATATAAATAACCCTAATGAAATTATTGAAATTGCTAGCAACAACAAAAACCTAGTTATCTTGCGATATAAAAATAAAATATTGTATAAAAAAAAGAATGAAGAATTAAAAACGATAACAGTTCCTCATGGAGAGGTTGTAGATACCACTGCTGCTGGAGATGCTTTTAATGGATCTTTTTTAGCTTTAATGAATAATAACAAAAATATTTCAATAGAAGAAAACATTCTCATTTCGCACTCAATCACACGTGAAGTAATTAAACATAAAGGGGCTATTATTCCTAAAGAATTTATGCCCAAAATATTAAACTAATAATAAGGAGAAAATTCAAATGAAAAAAAACCTACTTATAATGTCTGAAATGCCTGAATTCTTGGTCTCTTTATTTGATCAATCCTATAATACTTTTAAAGTATGGGAACAAAGAGGTTCTGCATTAAATAAAGATAAAGAGGAATATATATCTAAAATTAGTCAAGACATAGATGCAATTGCGGTTATGGGAGGAACCAAAATATCAGCAGAATTAATGAAAAGAATGCCCAACTTAAAAGTCATAGGCTGTTATGGGGTTGGATATGACGCAATTGATGTCAAATTTGCACACACTGCTGGAATTAAAGTTACCAATACCCCAGAAGTATTAAATGATGAAGTTGCTGATACAGCTATTGCCTTAATGTTAAACGTATATAAGAAAATTATTGATGCTGAAAAATTTGCAAGAGATAATTTATGGGTTAATGGAGAGTTTCCTTTATCAAGAAAATTTACTGGCACAAAATTAGGCATAGTTGGAATGGGAAGAATAGGAAAAGCAATAGCTAAACGAGCAGAAGCTTTTGATTGTATCATTTCTTATCATTCTAGAAATAAAACAGATGTTAAATATCAATACTATAAAAATATTAATGATTTAGCAAAAGAAGTTGATACGCTTTGTATAATTACACCAGGTGGCAAAGAAACTGAGAAATTAATTAATAGAACGGTTTTAAATAATCTTGGAAAAAACGGAGTAATCATAAATGTTGCTAGAGGTTCTGTTATAGACCAAGATGAATTAATTAATTGCTTGAAAACAAATGTTATAGCTGGAGCTGGCTTAGATGTTTATGCCAATGAACCTAATATTCCTGAAGAACTTATTAACCTTAAAAATACTGTTTTATTACCACATATAGCTTCAGCAACTGTTGAAACAAGAAATGCTATGGGACAATTGGTTTTTGATAACATTAAAGCTTATTTTGAAAACAAGCCTTTAATTTCACCAGTTGTTTAAATTAATTTAAATTTTTAGACAAGTCTATGCCAGCATTACGTGCATATACTTTTGCGACAGCGGCATCATCTTCATTACCTAAACCAGAGCCCGCTGCAGCAACAAATTGCTGCAGTGCTGCTGCAGTTAATGGAGCAGAAAAGTTAGAGTTTTTAGCAATATCAAGAACAATACCTAAATCTTTGGGCCATATATTAACAGATGATCTAGGAGTATAATCATCATCTATTATGTGTGGAGCTCTGTTTTCAAGCATCCAGGAACTTCCTGCACATTTAGAAATAACTTCTAAAAATCTTTTAGGTTCAATACCTTGAGTGATTCCAAAAGTAAGAGCCTCAGCCATTGCAGCAATATGAACTCCAGCAAGCATTTGATTCACAGCTTTCATAGCAGAGCCTGCACCTGGAGTTTCACCAAATTCAAAAATTGTTTCTGATGTTGCTTCCAAAATAGGCTTAGCTAACTTATATGCTTCATTGCTTCCAGAAATCATATAAGACAATTTACCTTGAGATGATTTTAAAGAACCACCTGAAATAGGTGCATCAAGATAAAATAATCCATAACTGTTGGAATTTATAGCCATTTCTTTTGCAAAAGCAGGTGAAACAGTAGTGCATACAATTATTAAGGCGCCTTTTCTTAATTTTTTTGCAATTCCATCTTCTCCAAATAGAATATCTCTAGTTTGTTTATCATTCAAAACAACAATAAAAACTGCATCTAAAAGATCAAAAGATATGCTTTCTTTAGCACCTCCTTCTTCTATGAGTTTTTGTTGTTGTGCTGGATTTATGTCTTGTCCATAGACAATATAACCAGATCTAACAAGTGATTGAGCAATTCCATAACCCATTGACCCTAGTCCAATAACTGATATTTTCTTTTTATTGCTCATACTATTTATTGCTCATAATAAATTAATGGTTATCACGTGGCAGTGATCTTCTTACCTTTTGGTATTTTACTGCATTTTCTAAAACACCACCTTGAGCTAATTGTCCAACGTGATTTCTATAAATCTCTTGCCAAGGAGTCTGACTTTCTGGGATTTCAGGAGGACCTAATTTTTTTCTTTCATTAAGCTCTTCGTCATCAACCAACATATCTGCAGTATGTTTATTTAAATCAATTTTTATGATATCGCCAGTTTTTAACCAAGCTAACCCACCTCCTACTGCACTTTCAGGAGAAGCATTTAATATAGAAGGACTTCCAGAAGTACCTGATTGGCGACCATCTCCAATACACGGCAACTCTTTAACCCCTTTTTTTATTAATTCGTCTGAAGGCTGCATATTTACAACCTCCGCAGAACCAGGCCATCCTACAGTTCCTGCACCTCTAATAACCAAGATACAATTTTCATCCATATTTAAACTTTTATCATTAACCCTATCATGATAATCTTCAGAGCCTTCAAAAACTATTGCCCTTCCTTCAAGAACACCTTCATCTCCTGGCCTAGAAAGAAAGTTTTCTTTAAAACTTTGAGAAATAACAGAAGTTTTCATTATAGCAGAGTCAAAAAGATTACCTTTTAAAACTATAAAGCCAGCTCTTTCCATTAGAGGTTTTTTAAATGAAGTGATAACTCTTTCATCTTTACTTTTTATTTTATCAAGCGCATGAGATAGTTTTTTTCCACTAACTGTTAACACGTCGCCGTGAAGTTTTTTGTTAGCTAAAAGTTCTGCCATAACAGCAGCAGTTCCTCCAGCTCTATGGTAACTTTCACATAAAAACTCACCTGCCGGCTGGATATTAACCATTAATGGAATATCATAACCTATATTTTGCCATGCATCAGTTTCTAACTCTAATCCGACATGCCTTGCTATAGCTGTCAAATGAGGTTGTGCATTTGTCGAACCTCCAATTGCAGAGTTAACAACAATTGCATTTTCGAAAGCCTGACGAGTCATAATTTTAGAAGGCGTTAAATCTTCTTCAACCATTTCAACAATTCTAAGACCTGTCTTATAAGCCATCTGACCACGTTCTTTATAAGGAGCTGGGATATTAGCATTTCCAGTCAAGCTCATTCCTAAAGCTTCTGCTAAAGAGTTCATAGTTGAAGCTGTTCCCATTGTATTACAATGACCATCTGATGGAGCGGATGACGTAACAATATCAATAAATTCTTCATAATCTATTCTGCCAGCAGCTAACTCTACACGACCATCCCAAACTGCAGTTCCAGAACCTGCTAATTTTCCATTATGCCATCCATCAAGCATTGGGCCCCCATTTAAAACAATAGCTGGTAAATCAACAGTTGCTGCAGCCATTAAGCATGCAGGTGTTGTTTTATCACAACCAGTAGTTAAAACTACTCCGTCTAAAGGATATCCATGTAAAATTTCTACTAACCCTAAATAAGCTAAATTTCTATCTAATGAAGCAGTTGGTCTTTTTAAAGTTTCTTGAATCGGATGAACTGGAAATTCAAATGCAATTCCTCCTGCACTTCTTACCCCTTCTCTAACTCTTTCTGCCAATTTAATATGTACTCTATTACAAGGAGATATATCAGATCCAGTTTGAGCTATTCCAATTATAGGCTTACCAGAACGCAATTCTTCTGGAGTTAAACCAAAGTTCATAGATCTTTCTAAATATAAAGCAGTCATTCCAGGGTTTGTTGGATTATCAAACCATTGTTGACTTCTATATTTTGGATTAAAATTCTTATCTGACATAAACTTGCTCCTCCAAGTAAAAAACAATTAAAATTTTGTTAACAAATTAAGTTTATAAATTATTTTAAAAATAGTATGTATATAATATTAAATTTAAATATTTTATGAAATTTAAATTAATCATACTTGATTTAAAAAAAATCAAAAGATAATTTAGTTATTTATAAAATAATTTTATCAAATGGGGGAACTGTTAATGACTAAAGATGAAAAGCTAACTGTCAAATTAAATGATAATGATAATGTAGCAACAGCTCTTAGAGACATTAATGTTGGTGAAAACACTCATGGAATTGAATGCATTAACAAAATTCCAAAAGGTCATAAAATATCGTTAAAGAATATAAGAAAAGGTCAAAAAATTATTAAATACGATCAATTAATAGGAATAGCCAGCAAAGATATTTCAATAGGCGACCATGTTCACGTAGATAACACAGATTTTAGATCCACTGATCATGATTATGAATTCTCAACTTCCATAAAACTCCCAAATATGATCGAGCCTAATAACAGACCAACTTTTAAAGGTTATAAAAGAGCAAATGGTAAAGTTGGCACGAGGAATTATATAGGTGTATTAACTTCGGTTAATTGCTCTGCAACTGCAGCAAGAAATATTGCAAATGTGTTTACTGAAGAAAAACTTGCTGAGTATCCTAATGTTGATGGAGTTGTTTCATTTACCCATGGAACTGGATGTGGGATGGCTGATTCTGGAGATGGGTTTGATGCTCTACAAAGAGTTTTATTAGGATACATTCAGCATCCTAATTTAGCAGGTATACTCCTAATAGGCTTAGGATGTGAAGCAAATCAAATTAAATTTCTTCTTGATGCATTTGATCTTCATGAAAATCCATTTTTTCATACTATGACACTTCAGGAAATGGGTGGATTAAGAAAAACTATTAATGCAGGAGTAGAATGCATCGAAAAAATGCTTCCTCAAGTCAATTCAATTGAAAGAACCGACCAATCAGTTGAACATTTAAGTGTTGCATTGCAATGCGGTGGATCTGATGCCTGGTCAGGTATTACTTCAAACCCTTCACTTGGTCATGCAGCAGATTTAATAGTTAAAAATGGTGGAACTGCAATTCTAGCTGAAACTCCAGAAATATATGGTGCTGAACATATGTTAACTAGAAGAGCAATTACACCTGAGGTAGGGAAAAAACTTATTGATAGAATTTTATGGTGGGAAGACTACGTTACCAGAAATAATGGTAGTATGGATAACAATCCTTCACCAGGGAATAAAGCTGGAGGTTTAACAACAATTTTAGAAAAATCTTTAGGTGCAGCAGCCAAAGGTGGGACAACTCCGTTAAATGATGTTCTTCTATATGCACAAAAAGCTGAAAAAAAGGGATTTCTATTCATGGATAGCCCAGGATATGATCCTGCTTCAGTGACAGGACAGATAGCTAGTGGATGTAATGTAGTGACTTTTACAACTGGACGAGGCTCATGTTTTGGATGCAAACCATCCCCTTCGATTAAAATAGCAACGAATACTGAAATGTATAATAACATGATAGAAGATATGGATGTGAATGCTGGAACCGTTATTACAGAAAATAAGAATATAGAAGACGTAGGACAAGAAATTTTTGACTTAATTGTTAAAATAGCATCAGGTGAAAAATCTAAGTCTGAATATCAAGGTTTGGGTGATTTAGAATTTGTACCTTGGCAAATCGGCGCAACAATGTAAGGAAATAAAATGATAGATTTAAAAGGCAAGACTGCGCTCTTAACAGCGACAGGCCAAGGCATAGGAAATGCAACTGCTAAAGCATTCTCAAAAGCTGGAGCCTATGTAATAGCTACCGATATTAATCCAGAAACTCTATATTCATTAAATGATATTGTAGATGAAACACATGTGCTAGATGTAACGGATCATAATGCAATTAAGTCTTTAGTTAGCTCTATAAAAGAGCCTGATATACTTTTTAATTGTGCAGGTGTTGTCCATAATGGAACTATTTTAGAATCTTCTGATGATGATTGGGACTTTGCATTTAACCTTAATGGTAAAGCCATGTATCATATGATTAAAGAAATAATTCCCATAATGTTAAAAAAAGGTGGTGGCTCTATTATTAACATTGCTTCCGTTGCTTCATCCGTTAAAGGTGTGCCAAATAGATTTATATATAGTGCTTCAAAAGCTGCCGTTTTAGGTATTACAAAATCTATTGCCTCAGACTATATAACTCAAGGTATTAGATGTAACGCTATATGTCCTGGAACAATTCAAAGTCCCTCCCTAGATCAACGTTTATTGGATATGGGAGATTATGAAAAAGCTAGAAAAGAATTCGTTGCCAGACAACCAATGGGACGTATTGGAGAGGCAGAAGAAATAGCAAATCTAGCTCTTTATTTAGCAAGTGATGCATCAGCTTATACAACTGGTCAGTTTCATATAATTGACGGTGGTATGTGTATCTAATTTTTTTAATAGAAAGGAAAGAAAATGAAATTATTACGTTTTGGCGAATTTGGAAAAGAAAAACCAGGTATAATAGATAAAGATGGTAAAATTAGAGACCTCTCAAGTCATATAACAGATATTAATGGAGAAACCATAACCTCTGAAAATTTAAAAAAAATATCAACTATAGACTTATCTTCTCTACCAATAGTTCCAAATAATACTCGTTTAGGTGCTTGTGTAGGAAACATTGGAAAATTTTTATGTATTGGATTAAATTATTCTGATCATGCTGCTGAGAGTGGTATGCCAGTTCCAGGAGAACCTATATTATTCTCTAAAGCAACTTCGGCAGTAGTAGGACCTAATGATAATGTTGAAATTCCAAAAAATTCATCTGAAACTGACTGGGAAGTTGAACTTGGAATAGTTATTGGTAAAAAAGCAAAATATATAAATGAGAATGAAGCAGAAAACTATATAGCTGGATATTGTGTAATAAACGATGTTTCTGAAAGAGAGTTTCAAATTAAAAGAGAAGGTCAGTGGACAAAAGGTAAATCATGCGACACTTTTGGACCTACCGGACCTTATCTAGTAACAAAAGATGAGATAGAAGATGTACAAAATTTAAGTATGTACTTAGAGGTAAATGGTAAAAAAATGCAAAATGGTTCTACTAATACTATGATTTTTTCAGCTAACCATATTGTGTATTACTTATCTCAATTTATGAGCTTACATCCAGGAGATGTAATAGCAACTGGAACTCCTCCAGGAGTAGGACTAGGTATGAAACCACCTGTTTTTTTAAAAGCTGGAGATGTTATGAAACTTGGAATAGAAGGTCTCGGCGAACAACAACAAACCTGTATTCAAGCATAATTTTTTGAAAGCTTTCTATAAAAAATAAATAATTCATTAACTTGATAAAGTTAAAGAACTGAAATAAAAAATTAAATAATCTGAACCTCTTTGTCTTATAGATATAATAGAAAATCTATGAAAAGAGGTTCGTTTTTTATAATATCGCCAGAAACAATTTTTAAAATATATGATCTAATTTGAGCTGTAGATTAAGAAACAAAATCTATAAAATTAACTATTAGAAAATAATAATGTTCCTTTAACTAAAGCTTCCATTTTTTTTCTTGCTATGGATCTATTTAAGGGGACTAATCCACAATTTGTACAAGCAGTGATTTTGCTTTTGTCAATAAATGTAGAAGCTGTATTTAAAACTTTTAATATCTCTTCTGACGACTCTATTTCATTATTAGCTACATCAATGACCCCTACCATAACTTCTTTATTTTCTAATAAACTTATTAGCTCCATTGGAACTTTAGAATTAATACACTCCAAACTAACTTGGTTAATTGAACTTTTGGCTAGTTGAGGAAAGATATTTTCATATTGACGCCATTCATTTCCTAAAGATTGTTTCCACTTAATATTTGCTTCTATACCATACCCATAACAAATATGAACGGCTGTTTTATTTGTTAAACCTTCACATGCCTTTTCAAGAGCTGAAACACCCCAATTTTTTACATCATCAAAAAAAACGTTGAAAGCTGGTTCATCAAATTGAATAATATCTACTCCAGCTTCAGATAATTCTTTAGCTTCTGCATTTAATATTGAAGCAAATTCAAAGGCTAACTTTTCTCTACTACCGTAGAAATTATCATATAAAGTATCTATCATTGTCATAGGCCCAGGTAGGGTAAACTTAATAGGCTTGGTTGTAAGAGACCTTAGAAGCTTTGCATCTTCATAGAAAACTGATTTTTTTCTATAAACTTTCTCATATATAATAGGAACGTCTGCATCATACCTATCTCTAATTCTAACAGTTTTCTTGTTATTAAAATCAACGCCGCTTAAACCTTCTATAAAAGTTGTGACAAAATGTTGTCTTGTTTGCTCTCCATCTCCAATTATTGAAATTCCAGCCATTTCTTGTTCCAAT
>Ga0209711_10000860_pt1 | contig 30971 bp, 27 predicted proteins | sample ArcticOcean_MG_C_7_FD_187441 | JGI IMG/M metagenome (GOLD analysis project Ga0209711, IMG submission 187441) | Marine microbial communities from western Arctic Ocean - ArcticOcean_MG_CB11_88 (SPAdes) (version 2) | ecosystem: Environmental > Aquatic > Marine > Oceanic | place: Arctic Ocean...
ATGTGGACGTAACCTTTTTTGTCGGGGGAGAATCTCGAAAAATGGGTGAGGGCGAAATTTGGGAAATCAACAATGCTAACGTTCATGCAGTAACAAATAAGTCCGACTTGGCGCGGGTACACCTTATTGTCGATTGGACGCCTACTGAAACGCTACTCAAAGAAAAAAAAGCCTTCAGGATGGACGTCTCGCGGCTTTATCAAGCTGAGATGCGCGTAAGTTAGTCTTCAGATCAGCAGGCCACGGGGAAGTCTGCTGCGTCCGTGTGATTGTTACTATATCTGGGTAGATACAAAGTAGACCCATTTCAAAACTCAAAGAAGCCTTCCTAGCCACGCCCCATCGATTGCCTCTTCCAACATGATCTGAGATAGTATATTGATTACTCAATAGGCTTCTCACCATGAAATACATTCTGCTACTTACTGCGCTACTTAGTTATTGTTCTTTTTCATCTGACTTTGATGAGATGATAGAGCTGGCTGGCTAAACAAAAACACATAATTGCTCAGTACAACATAGGTGTTATGTATAACAGAGGAATCGGTATGCCAAAGGATGATGCCGAGACTGCTAGGTGTTACAGGAAGGCTGCTGACTACTTAGAAGTTGATGCGGTAATTAGACCGCGCCAAGACTCGGGACCTGATGATCAAGGCGTTTAATAGACGACTTAGCTAAAATTTAGGGCCAAAAGTGAGGTAATGCAATGAGCGTAACTAATGCACAGGCCATGGACTTTAAAAACTCTTGTTAGGTGGCCAAACTCACTGTACCACTACAATTGGCGATGGTTCTATTTATCGGTCTGCGCTTTTCTTTGGTGGAGCTCCATACCAATTGCTGTCCAGTTAGCAAAACCTTTCCAATAGTTGGGGTCCTTAGTGTCTGTTCGTGGCGTATCGTTTGAGATGATAGGTAATTTTAAGTAATCACTATATTTGTTTGAATTACCGAGCAGGTGCATTTCCAAAAACGCGGTTATAAAGTGTTGATTAATGTTGTTTAGACGCCGATTATCCCAAGCAGGCTCCTGATAATGGGCGTACTCACGAGGATAGAGCGCTGCGAGAGGCGGAGCAGGATTAGTCGCAACCTCATGTATGGCTCCTTGATAGACCAATAGATAGCGTTCGGCATTTATCGCATGGTCAAATAACCACTGTGCGGCCGCAAAGCCGGTTGTTTGGTCCTGAGATCCGACGATAAAAAGACTAGGTACTATCAGATTTTTTATGCCTTCTTCGCTCCAGTATCCGGCAGGGGCGTATGGCGCGAATGCCACTATCGCCTTGATACGAGTGTCGAGCATCGCTTCGAATCTAGGGTCTCCCTCCTGCAGACTAGCGAGATGGCGACCGGGGACCACGCCTGAATAGTCTACCGCGGCTTGGCTTGCACCAACGCCTGCCGCGCTCAATGTTCCATAGGTTCCCATAGAGTATCCGACTACGGCAGTGAGCTCTGCGTTGACCATACCTTGAAGAAATGAATCCGATTCTTCGCTCATGTTTGCTAGGCTGCTAATGACAAAGTTTATATCTCGAGGTCTGTGCACTAGGGTGCTACTGACCGATGCCGCATCGGCATGGGTGGATTCGGTGTGGTCGATGGCGGCCACCACATAGCCCTTCGAGGCTAGATTCTCTGCTAGCCAGGTCATCATAACCCTTGATCCGGAGTAGCCATGAGAGATTATGACTAGGGGTAATGATTGACTGTTGGCATCTGGCACTGCGTTACGAGCTGCCCGCCCGCCAAAGTGGAACGGTAGATTAGGCCGATCGGGATTGCCCACGCCGTGACCAAGGACATCACTATAGGTGGTGATTTGGGTTTCGCCCGCTCGTAGTATCGCGGGATACCAGACTTCGACGGTCAGTTGGCGGTCATAGCGTGGGTTGGGCTGCTCCTCGCTATAGCTAAGAATGTCCAGTTGATTGAGGTTAACCAATTGCACGGTGCGAACACCAATCTTAAGCTCGCCACGGGCTGCTAACGCTGGTGCGTCTCCACGCGGATCACCATAAAAGAAGTCAGTTTCCTTAAGACTGTCACAGCCATGCTCAGTGTGGTCGCTGTCCGTTATATGGGGCGAGCCGCATTCATGAACGGCATGACTATTGAGTGACAGAAGTACAGTTATAAGTAATACAGCCGGTTTGCGCACGCTTAATCCTTAGAAGAGGTTACCTTGTGTAAGGTCTAGAATACCACCCGTGATGGAGGCTGACACGCGTTCAATTAGAGGGTGGCTTTCTCTACGTGCTCTGCGGCCTGATTGAGATAGAAGTGTTTTCGCTGCTCATAGTCCAAAGGCTTATCTTTGCGGTGTTGGAATGGCGCAATAATTTGGCCGATATAGTCTTTGGGGTAATCTGGATTCAGGACCCCAATAACACCAACTTCTTTGTTTTGGGGTAAAAAGAAAGAGCCAAACACTAAATCCCAAATAATTAAAATGTTACCAAAGTTTTTGTCGGACTGATCAATCACTTTAGAATGATGCCAGCGGTGTAATTCTGTCATTGAAAACACATAGTTCAGCAGACCAATTTTGGTTCGGATGTTGGCATGTTGAAAAAACCCATGAACTGAATTGGTAACTAAATATAACATCAAGACTGTTTCAGAAGGGTTGAGTAATATAAAGGGAATTAGTTCAGGTATCTGTAAATATAGTCGCTCTACAGGGTGGAAGCGGCCAGCGTTTAACCAATATAGCCGATTAGGACTATGGTGTACCGCATGAAACCGCCAGAGCCACTGTACGTTGTGCGATAGACGATGAAACCAATAACGACCAAATTCGCATAGCACCAACATAAGCACCAACTGGCAAACAAGGTTCCAATGGTGTGGCCATATATGGTCACTGCCATAGCGCGCACCTAAAAAGCCAACCACAGGCATTAGGATAAACATATAAAGTGGTTTGACAAATTTTGTCATCATCGCTGTAACCGCAAGGTGGATAGTATCAGTCGTTAGATCACTATCGGTTTTGTTCCACGCATTGCGATAGGGCAGAATGAACTCCCAGATCCAGATCCAAAGCCCCGCAGCGATAGTCGCAATCACGGCTGAGGTCTCGGGTGTATAGCTGTGACTTTGATTAAGCCAATAAGCGAGAGCTAAGGCTCCAATTAAAGTCATCGGAAAAAGAATTGCCGCTAACATCGATTTCAAAAGTGCTGACCTGTCTAAGTAAATCACTTGACCCTAGGGGCTATTAGGGGCGTAGTCAATAATTAGCCTAAGTTAGTGGCAATATTTAATAACAGTCTTTCTAGGAACTGCATTGAAGATGAGTATCCATTGGTGCTGTAAGCATTAAAAGTGCCGTGTCATTCCAACACAAGTGGTAAATTACTAACCCCAATGCAAGTATGTTTTCTCTAATGGAGTTGAGTCAATAAATCTGGCCGTATGTTAGGGGCGGATATTGTCAGAACAGATGGCGCTAAATCAGCTTGTTGACACCCCAACTGGCACGGGGTGATGCCGACCTAACCTAGATGGCCAACTTTTACATAGATGAGAGCACCCTCGTCTTGAGTGTATGGTGTGTGCTCGCTGAGATGCGGATTTCGCAGCCATGATCCTTGGGGATAGCTTCCCTGTTCATCGTAAAATGTTCCTTGGAGTACCAAGATCTCTTCTCCGTTCCAGTGCTGGTGACGGGTGAACTGGGTATTTGGCGCCCACTTGACCAGAGCTACCTGTTCCCCTGCAAACTTATGTAAGGGCATAACACTCAGGCCTTCGACCATCCCAGGAAGCCATTGTTCGCTCTGGGTATTAATTTGTATCTGTTCGTTGTCCTCTTCGGCGAATTGGTGCAGCTTGACAAAAATAGTTGCGCCTTCGGTGCCGAGGATAGGTGTATGCGAGGTTCCCACAGGGTTGCGGACATAGGTGCCTGTGGGATAACTGCCATGTTCATCGGCAAAGGTGCCTTTGAGGACTAAATATTCCTCACCACCATCATGGCTATGTGACGAAAATGCGCTATTAGGCTGATAACGCACAATGGAGGTTGCGCGCGCTACTTCGCCGCCGACACGATCAAGTATCATTCGTTCTACGCCAGGCATTGGCGATGTTAACCATTGGTACTCTTCGGGTCTTATTACGACTGATTCATCAAAGACGGCGTTATAACGCGTATTTTGCCTGAGGATATCCATAGAGACAGGTCCTGCGTATTAGGTGTTGCTCATAGCATAGCCTGCAGTGATCAAAATTCAAGCCTGAGGGACACAAAAGTGATGTTGACGTGACTGTTTTTTCTCATTAGAGGGTCTCTCAGGTCAATAGTCTGAATGTAATAGGGAGCTAATGAACTACTTTCAAAGGAAATCAGTTATTTTTACCAACGATATTGGGTTGGCACGCCTATTCGGCTATCATTGTGGTAGCTTTAACCGGCCCTGAGGTCAGATATATTGGTGCTTTTCGGGGCGGAATTTTTGTTATAAACCTAGGGATTACATATATGTCAAATCATAGAGCGCTACAGATGTTCGGTCGTTCAGGCAATCCGGCGCTGAGCGCAGATACGTTCAGCAAGAGTGCCCAGTCTTCATCACCGACAGGTGGTATTCAATCAACGTCGTCACAGACCATGACGCTGCAGGGGACGGTGAACAAGACCGGTATCTTACTGGCATTGGTGGTGTTGTCAGCGTCCTGGACTTGGAATCTGTTCTTTGAAAGTGGTAACGCAGCCGCGGTGATGCCGCTTGCGATTGGTGGAGCGATCCTGGGCTTTATCTTTGCTCTGGTGACTATATTTAAAAAGCAGTGGTCGGGTATCACAGCACCGCTGTACGCCGTATCAGAGGGCCTATTTTTGGGCGCTATCTCGGGCATCTTCGAGATGCAATATCCGGGCATTGTGATTCAGGCGGTGGGATTAACGTTGGGTACGTTGGCGTCTTTATTGTTCCTTTATAAAACGGGCATCGTTAAACCCACAGAAAATTTTCGCTTGATGGTGACCTCGGCCACCATGGGAATTGGTGTGCTTTATTTGGTTAGTATGGTGATGAATATGTTCGGTTCTGGCGGTATAGGATTTATCCATTCAAACGGTTTATTTGGTATTGGTTTCAGTCTGTTTGTCGTTGCCATTGCCGCGCTTAATTTAGTGTTAGATTTTGATTTTATTGAGCAGGGTTCAGAGATGGGCGCGCCCAAATATATGGAATGGTTCGGTGCTTTTTCTCTGATGGTGACGCTGATATGGCTCTATCTTGAAATGCTCAGGCTACTGGCTAAACTGAGAAGTCGCTGATGGATGGCAATACATTGGTGTTTGGCTCCATGGCAGTTTTGTCGTTAGCGGTTTTCTTTTATCTCGGTCAGTTTAAAGCCTCCAAGAAGCAAACTGAGCGAGATGATCGTATTGACTGGTCAGTGCGAAATTTTTCAATATGGAAAATTTTATTATATTCCCTCGCACTGGTCGGCGGTATTGTGTTGATCCTGCAGTTTATCTAGCTGCAGGAGTGACCAGTATGCGGGCAAGACTACCCAGCCCTGGGGAGTCTCGTCTGCCCTAGACCTTGTCGTAAGTAGATATTTTTTCGTCGCTAAATTATATGCTTTGGCGCTTAAAAGTGCGCAAGATGCCGTATTAATCTAACCGCTAATGACAGTTTTGGTGTCGATATGAAAGAGCCATCTATAACGTTTGGGTTTGGTACTCAAATCCGTAAATCTCCTTACTTTGATGCCACAATTCGTTGGGGCGCCAAAGACTTTTCAGTCTACAATCATATGTACATTCCGCGCGATTTTGGCGACGCTGAACAGAACTTTTGGAATCTAGTCAATACTGCAACCCTCAGCGATGTTGCTGTCGAGCGGCAAGTGGAGATTACTGGTCCAGATGCAGCGACATTCGTACAACTGTTGACCCCTCGCAATCTCTCGCAATGTGCGGTGGGCCAGTGCAAATATGTACTGATCACCAATGCGCAGGGCGGCGTACTCAATGATCCAATATTACTGCGGCTGGCAGAGAACCATTTTTGGCTGTCACTGGCCGACAGTGATATTTTGCTTTGGGCCCAGGGCGTTGCGATTAATTCTGGGCTGGATGTCAGCATCTGCGAGCCAGATGTTTCACCATTGCAGCTTCAGGGTCCGGTCTCTGGGGATATTATGCGTAGCCTGTTCGGTGAGCGCATAGAGACACTGCGCTATTACTGGCTCGAAGAGATGGTGCTAGAGGGGATTCCACTGATTGTGTCACGCACTGGATGGTCGACGGAGCTGGGTTACGAAATCTACCTGCGCGACGGTAGTTGCGGTGATAGGCTGTGGGAACTCATTATGGAGGCCGGCAAGCCATTTGGTCTGGCGCCGGGACATACTTCTTCGATTCGTCGTATTGAGGCGGGTATGCTGTCTTATCATGCCGATATGGATGCCTACACCAACCCCTATGAATTAGGGCTCGGACGATTGGTTGATCTCGAGTTAGAGGCTGAGTTTATAGGCAAGGCAGCCTTAAAGGCTTTTGCACTGAAGGGGTTAAGCCGCAAACAGGTTGGCATACAGATTGGCGGTGAGCCACTGATTGGGTCGAACAATGAATTTTGGCCCGTTCTGATTGACGGCGAGCAGGTGGGTAAAGTGACATCGGCGGTGTACTCACCGCGCCTGAAAAGCAATATTGCGTTGGCCATGGTTGCTATTGAGCACACGGCGATTGGCACTGCCCTTGATGTTGCGACGCATAGGGAGCAGCGCTCTGCTGCGGTAGTCGAGAAGCCTTTTTACGACCCGAAGAAAAACCCATCTAGCAGCGCGGCAAAGCTCTAGAAGGTCCTATAAAACAGGCCAAAGACGGATAATAATGGACGAGCAAAGTAGCCAAAACGGCGCAGCCGATGCTTATTCGGATGAGTATCTCAAGCAGATACTTATGGATGTCAATGTTATCGCCCTAGTTGGCGCCAGCCCAAGATCTGATCGCGACAGTTATCGGGTTATGCAGGTTCTGTTGGAGCATGGCTATACGGTTATTCCGGTCAATCCCCGAGAGGCGGGCAACCAAATCCTTGGGCAGCGGTGCTATGCTGACCTCGCGTCTATTGAGCCAGCTGTGGATATGGTTGATATTTTTCGGTCTTCGGAGGCTGCCTTTGGAGTCACTGAAGAGGCCATTGCTATTGGTGCCAAAGTGGTGTGGATGCAGTTAGAGATTATCAATCATCAGGCTGCGGCGCTGGCCGCAGCGGTGGGAATAAAAGTTGTGATGAACCGATGCCCAAAGATAGAGTTAGAAAATCCCTGTTGGACTGGCAGAGTCGATTAACCTTTAAATACAGGTACAGTTTATGAACAGTAACGACATTTTGCACAGTGAGTTATTTGATAATGGCGTCCTGCGTCTGACACTCAATGACCAAAAACGCCGAAATGCACTTTCTGAAGCCATGCTAGCTAAGCTGGCCCATGTTTTGTCCGAGGCTGTGACTAATGCTGACGTACGGGTGATTGTGCTAGCGGCTGAGGGCCCTGCGTTTTGTGCTGGGCATGATCTTAAAGAAATCACGGCAGCTCGCGCTGCACCGGACGCGGGTCTGGACTATTTCAAGCAGTTATTCGATACCTGTGCCTCAGTGATGCAGTTGATTGTTCACAGCCCTAAGCCCGTGATTGCCGAGGTAGCTGGTGTGGCGACAGCGGCGGGTTGTCAGTTAGTGGCCAGCTGTGATTTGGCGCTGGCAGCAGATAATGCAAGATTTGCTACACCCGGCGTCAATATCGGGTTGTTCTGCTCGACCCCTATGGTGGCACTGTCGCGTAATGTCGCAAAAAAACATGCTATGGAAATGCTGTTGACTGGCGAGATGGTCAGCGCTGAAAAAGCCTTGCAGATTGGACTGATTAATCGCAGCATTGCGCCAAGCCAGCTAACCACTGAAACCATGGCTATGGCAGACACGATTGCCGGCAAGTCCGCTATGACCGTCGCGGTTGGTAAGCGGGCTTTTTACGCTCAGGGCGAAATGGCCTTGACTGAGGCCTATCAGTACACCTCTCAGGTGATGGTCGACAATATGCTGACCTTCGATGCTGAAGAGGGAATTGGTGCATTTATCACTAAGCGTGCTCCTGAATGGAAAGACCAGTAATAGCTTATGACCAATATCTATGACTGCGACTTAGATAAAAATCAGGCTAACTACCAACCGCTGACGCCGTTGACGTTTCTCGAGAGAGCCGCCACGGTTTTTCCCGATCATATCGCCGTCATTCACGGTAATTTACACATATCCTATGCCGAGTTTTATGCACGCTGCCGCCGTTTTGCCTCTGCACTAGCCCTGCAGGGCATAGGCCGCGGTGATACGGTTTCTGTTATGTTGGCCAACACACCCGCGATGTTGGAAGTGCACTATGCGGTGCCCATGTGCGGCGGTGTGCTGCACTCGATGAATACGCGACTGGATGCCAAGGTGATTGCATTTCAGCTAGACCATGCCGAATGTCGACTGCTGGTGACTGACACGGCGTTCAGTGCGACGATAAAGGAGGCTTTGGAATTGAGCTCGGAGAAGCCACTGGTGGTCGATTATCAGGATCCCGTTTTTCCTCAAGCCGGTGAACTTCTCGGCAGTCGAGATTATGAGTCAATGATTGCCTCAGGCGATCCGAGTTACAGTTGGCTTATGCCTCATGATGAGTGGGACGCCATCAGTGTCAATTACACTTCGGGTACCACCGGCGATCCCAAGGGCGTCGTCTATCATCATCGAGGTGCAACATTGCTGGCCCAGGGCAATGCCATTACGGCCTCTATTCCCAAGCATGCGGTGTATCTTTGGACTCTGCCCATGTTCCACTGCAATGGCTGGTGCTTTCCCTGGACCATATCTGCTGTTACTGGCACCCATGTCTGTCTGCGTGAGGTGCGAGCAGACGCGATCTGGGCTGCGCTGGCAGAGCATAATGTGACCCACCTGTGCGGCGCGCCGGTGGTTATGTCAACGATTCTGGCTGGGGATAGAGCCCAATGGCCAAATTTAGGTAGAGCGATTGAGTTTTTTACTGCCGCCGCTCCGCCTCCCGAACGCGTGCTTACCGACATGCATAAGGCGGGTTTTAATGTCACCCACCTGTACGGTCTTACTGAAGTCTATGGTCCCGCCGTGGTGAATGACTGGAATCAAACCTGGCAATTTCTGCCAGCCAATGAGCAGGCCAGACTCAAGTCCCGTCAGGGTGTACGCTACCATGCATTAGAGGCGCTCGACGTGCTGGATCCAGCCACAATGATACCTGTGGCCCGAGATGGCGTGGCTCTAGGCGAAGTTGTGTTTCGTGGCAATGTGGTGATGAAAGGATATCTAAAAAATAAACAGGCCACTGATGATGCTTTTAACGGCGGCTGGTTTTGGTCTGGAGATCTGGCTGTGGTCTACCCAGATGGGTATATTCAGCTCAAGGACCGCTCCAAAGATATTATTATCTCTGGTGGTGAAAATATCTCCTCTATTGAAATTGAAGAGGTTCTGCATAAACATGCGTTGGTGGTCTCGGCAGCGGTGGTGGCCATTGCCGATGTTAAATGGGGAGAAACTCCCTGTGCCTTTGTAGAGGTTGCCGAGGGCGCCCAGCTATCATCTGCGCAACTAATAAGCTGGTGCCTAGAGCATATGGCGAGTTACAAAGTACCCCGTAATTTTGTGTTCGAGGCTATACCTAAAACCTCTACCGGTAAGGTGCAAAAGTTCCTCTTGCGTCAGCGTGCGGTGAAGCTGCAAAACGCGGCGCCCGATTAGTCCTGCTGCTTAGTGATGCGCCTCAGTATTAGGAAAAAACTGCACTTAAGTAGCGACAAGCTGCCATACTCAGCATTGTTAAAAACCATGCCAACGATGGCCTTGCAAGGTGGTGGGCAACTGCGCCCGTCGGATAGTGTTCTAGCGTTTGAGATGTAACAAGGGGGGCCTTGATGTACGAGATACTTTCAGTAGCGATTGCGATTACCTTATCGACGTCAGTGTTTATTTGCGTGAAGTGGCGCAATGTTCGATGCGTTGGCCAGACCCCGGTGTCGCTGCTGGCCTTTTCGGCCATTCTGTTTACCTCGGGACTCGATGTTGGTCTTATCATGTTTCCACTCATAGAGTTTCCTGTCTACGCAGCTGAGCAGGACTATAGTTTTACCAACCCGCTGGCGATTGAATTTGGATTTTGGGGCTTTCTGGTTTGGGCTTTCTACTTTTTAACTACTTTCTATTTTTGTGTTGTTGAGCCTAAGTTGGGGCTTTTTCAGTACCGCCCTATTCGTTGGCTTAACAACCTTATCATCATTGCTACCTGTGCGTTTACTGCCTATTTATTTCTCAGCTATGCACCCAGTTATATTGCCGGCATCACCCCTTGGCAGCAGTATCTTTTGATTGCTTTGATTATTTTTATGGGCGCTTTTTCGAGTACAGATATTCGCTATTTAAAAGTGCTTAGCCTAGCGTCTAGCGCGCTATTTATGTTGTTAACACTGGTGATGATATGGGCATCTGGTGCCTCCGCGACCGCTTATTTGGAGTCCATGTTCAATATCAGTGGTTATTTTAAAAATATCCACCGCTTCGTCAGTCCTATCAGTGATTACCATGGTTGGTATTTATTTTGGTGGTTTGCGTGGAGTATTATGATAGGCCAGTTTGTGGCCAGATTTGTTAGTGGCCTGAAAACATGGCAGCTAATGCTGGCTCTGTTAGTCATTCCTTCTACCGCTTTAGCGCTTTGGTTTACCACACTTTATTACTACTTTAATAACGGCATTGCGGTGACAGGATTACTGCGTTGGGCCATGGTGATTTTGGGGATTATTTTTGTGATCAACTCTCTGGACTCACTGATTCGACTGTACACCGACAATCTCGGTCTCAATGTAGATAGTCTAGGACGGTCAAAATATATTGCGGGAAACTGGTTGTTAATTGGCAGCTTGGTACTTTTATATCAGTACACGCCGTTCAAAATTGAATGGGTAGGGTTAGTCGTTATTGGCCTTTATGTGGTTATTTATACACTGCTGTTCAAACATAGAAAAAAACTGCGTGACAGCTTTGCTCTCGCAGATAATAGCTAACAGGTTTACGGTGACGGAGAGTATGCAGCAAACTCAAGAATATGACTATATTGTGGTCGGCGCCGGTTCTGCTGGAGCCATTGTTGCTTCGCGGCTCAGTGAAGATCGAAACTGCACCGTGTTGCTAGTGGAATATGGTGGCAGTGATCGCAGTGTGTTTATTCGTATGCCCTCGGCTCTGGGGATCCCAATGAACAGTAAAAAATATAATTGGGGATTCGAAAGTGCACCGGAACCGCATTTGAATAATCGGCGCATGAACTGTCCTCGAGGAAAAGTGCTAGGTGGTAGTTCGTCTATAAACGGTATGGTTTATGTCAGAGGTCATGCCGGTGATTATGATGAATGGGAGGCCTGTGGTGCGGTCGGTTGGAACTACCAAAATTGTCTACCTTATTTTAAAAAGTTAGAGAGTCATCAATGTGTCGTCAGTGAGTACGCGGGCAGTGACGGGCCGGTAGCGATAAGTGGCGGTAATAACATGCGCAACCCACTGTACCGAGCATTTATTGACGCTGGGGTTGAGGCTGGCTACGCCGAGACAGAAGACTATAACGGTTTTAGGCAGGAGGGCTTTGGGCAAAAGTTTATGACAGTTGATCGTGGCGTGCGCGCATCGACCAGTCATGCGTATCTGAACCCAGCAAAAAGTCGGCGTAACTTGACGTTGTTAAAACATACCATGGTCACGAGAGTTGTTTTTGACGAAAAAACAGCGACTGGCATCGAATGCGACGTGCGCGGCAAAATGCAGATGTTTACTGCGCGGCGTGAGGTGATCCTCTGTGCCGGAGCGATCGGATCACCGCATCTCCTGCAGGTTTCAGGCGTGGGGCCTGAGAAAGTGTTGCAGGCAGCCGGCATTAAAGTCGTACATGATTTGCCGGGCGTCGGTGAGAATTTACAAGACCACTTAGAATTCAACTTTCAATACCGCTGCAAACAACCGATAAGTCTCAATAGTGAACTGGGGTTATTTAAAAAGGCGTTGATAGGGGCGCAGTGGCTTTTGTTTAAAACGGGTTTGGGCCGAACCAATCACTTTGAGTCTTGCGCGTTTATCCGGTCTAGAGCCGGCGTCAAATGTGCCGATATTCAATATCACTTTTTACCTGGCGCGATTACCTATGACGGCAAGGTCGCCTTTAAGGACCATGGTTTTCAAGTGCATGTGGGGCATAATAAGCCAACCAGCCGCGGTCATGTGAGGGCGATGTCTGCGGACGTAAAGCAGCATCCAGAAATACTGTTTAACTATCTGGAGACAGAGCAGGATAGGCAAGGATTTCGAGATTGTGTACATTTAACCCGAGAAATTATGCGCCAGCCGGCAATGGATGCGTACCGAGGCGAAGTAATTCAGCCGGTGGCTGAGGTTCAAACTGACGATCAAATTGATGCCTTTGTCCGTGAGTCGGTTGACAGTGCCTATCATCCTTCATGCACCTGCAAGATAGGCGTTGATGCCATGGCGGTGGTCGATGCAGAACTCAGAGTCAGAGGGGTGAAAAATTTGAGAGTCATTGATTCATCAGTATTTCCCACCATTCCCAACGGTAATCTAAATGGCCCTACCATGATGGTGGCAGAGCGCGGCGCAGATATCATTAAGGGCTGCACAGAGCCTGCGCTCGCAATGGCAGTCTATACGGATCCACAGTGGCACAAACGGCAGCGGGAGGGGACGCCTCTGCGCGCGCTGTGAGGCGAGCGTCGGCCCAATAGCCTAGGTATCGAGTGATTGAATCTCCGGCTATAATTTCCTTGGACAAAATGCTGGCCAAAGAAAAGGGCCATCTCTTAGAGATGACCCTTGGGTAGTGATAGAGCCCTACTGAGCGATGTCACTCAGCGGCATAAATCTGCTCACAGCTCTCGAAATTGTCACTGATAACGGCGTCAATATGGGGCGAGACAGCCTGAAAAGCGCCGGCCCAAGCCGCAGTTCCAGAGAAGTATTCGTCAAAGAGGGCGCCTGCTGCTGCGGCGTCTCTACTGACTGAACGAACCATTAGTGTTTGCACTTCATGCGAGCCGCCACCAATAGAGACAAAAATACCGTTACCGAAATCTGCATGGCCGTTATTTTGAATGGCTGCTTCTAACTCGGACATTGCGGCAACAAAAGCAGGGACCTTTTCGTTGGCCACCTGTATGCGCTGGACTCTTTCATAACCAGGGTTGAGCTTAAATGGCTTAAGTGATTTCCAGGTTACGCCATATTTAACCTCTCGCAGCCTTGCGACCTGCTGGGGCGCTTTGGCGGGATCGTACTTAGACGAGCCAATTAGTGCGGCCTGTATACTCGGGTATCCGCTCCAAATCATCATTTGACCCGGGTATTCATGACCTGACTGAGTGACACAGACGCCGGCAGCTGAGGCTCCGACAGCTTTAAATGCCCCACTATTCTTTTTCAGACTGGCGATATATTTGCCGGTATCAGGTGCGGCAACCATCAGGGTGGTAAAGGCTCCATCAGTCGTTGCTTCACCGGCGTGGTTATCGGCAAAAGATAGGGGCGAAAGTGTCAATAAAGCAGTGAGTGAAACGGTTAAATAGGTATTCGTTTTGATAGTTAACATTGGTGGCTTCCTCTTGTTATTATTGTATTAAAGCGTCTGCTTCAGCACGAGGCTAGCATGGAAATAGGGGACAGGCAAATATAGGCGCATGTAAAATACATTACGCCTAAACCGTATAATGGTAACTAGCCTCCAGCTGCCGTCGCCACTGAGCGCAATAATCTGCCCATTGGCTGCACCCCTAGGGTGCTACTGAAAGCGTTATTTTCGTAGGCCGTTTGGCCGCCGATCATCACAAGGTTGACCACTCCGTCAGAGCGATTGACTAACTGTTGTGCCTGAAATTCCTCCCGATAGACACGAGCCACGCTCTGCTCACCATTGTAGGTGGCGAGCTGAACCGGATCGATCAGAATCAAATCGGCAACGTCCCCTGGGTAAATAGTGCCGCCCTCGACACCAAATACCTCGGCGGCATCTTTGGTGAGTCGTTTGACCATGTAGCTCAGGTCTGCATCGCCACCGGTTGCCGCCATTTGCAGGCTGCGCAGATTGCCATCATAAAATGCCATATTGGTCAGGTGGGCGCCGCTGTCGTTAAAACCGGGCAGGAGCAGCGGGTCCATAAGTAGTTCCCGAACCGTCTTGAGGTCTCGATTAGCGGTGATGGTGCTCCAGCTAAGGTCTGTATCGAATGACCTTAGCATCTGTAACATAAAGTCGGCTTCGTCCTTCACTTGGCTGAAGTCGCTGTTTATCAGCTGTTGCTCCGTATTGCTTAGTTCTTCGTTCAGGCAGTCATTGGTTATGGCGAGAACGCGATCGAAAACTGACTGAAAATCCATACCCTGCCAATTTTTTTGCGGGCAGAGTTCAACGGTCATATCGGCAAGCTTCCGATTAAAGGCATAGTCCTCGATGTTTAGCTTGCGCTTGAGGCGCGAGATTCCCCAGCGATGCTTGCCTTTAAGCCACATTGCCTTGAAATCTCTGATGTAGTCTGGATCACTGAGGATACTGAGACGCCCTGCGCGGTCCTCCAGGTCGGTTTCATTGAGTCTGCGCAGTTCGGGGATCTCCTCTGCAATAGGGGTGATAGCGCCGTCGGACCAGATTTTAAAGCGCGCTCCCAATGCCTGCATGTGAAAATCGCCCTGAATGAGAGGTGAATTCAGCAGCCGCGCTAGAATCTTTGCTAATCGAGAAAGTTTCCAGTTATTAGCCACATCCAAGGCGGCCACAACGGTGGTTCGCAATGGCCGGCCGTGTAATCTTCCGCTGGTCAGCATGAAGGTCTTTAACGTGTCAATGACGCTATCTTTTGGCGGAGTTGCCTGCCAGGTGGCACCCTGTTCGCGGACCACCTCAGTCAGTGCTTTAATTTCCCGGTACTGGGCAAACTGCGTGGGGATTGTTTTGTCGCAATGGGGCTGCGCAGCGAGGTAGTGAAAGGGTAATGCATCGGTAGAAAGTCCGACATAACCTAATTTAAGAGCGTCTCCAAGGGCATCTTTCATCGCCTGCAGTTCACTGTGGGTCGGGTCTCGAGTAATACTGCCTTCAAAGCCCATGGTTTCGATGCGCAGCATAGAGTGGGGCAGTAACACGGCAACGTTGGGCCCTAGATTAAGCTGATCAAGATGGTCCAGATAGGCCTGTGGCGTCGACCAACTGATATTGTCAGCACAGTGGGTTAATACTGATTTGGGTATATTTTCAACCCGAGCGTAACAGGCCACGATAGGGTCAAATTTACCGTCCCGCTGAGCGCCAAATGCTAACCCGAGGCTGCAGTTGGCAATTACCACCGAGGTAGTGCCGTGGCGAGTCGATTCTGGCAGACCGGGGGCGATCTCAAGCTCTAAATCATAATGGGTATGTATATCGAAAAGCCCGGGCATCAACCATAGTCCCTTAGCATCAATAACTCGACTGGCGCCCTGATCATTGATCTGCTGCCCTCGGCTGATAATGCGACCGGCGGTTATCGCCACATCTTCAATGACGGCTGTCTCGCCATTGTTAAACACCTTGGCGTTTTTAATCAGCATGTCGATTTTTTGAATCTTCCCCGTCATAACTATCCTAGTCTCAGCCAGTTTATCTATCTGCCGAAGTTACCTGAACAGGGGTGCGAGAGCAACCAAAGATTTTGGTGGACTGGTGGTCGCGTTTCACTATTGCAAAAATAGGAACCGATGGTAGCCTATAGCCTTTATGGAGCCAGTCCGCTTATGTATGAAAAAAAGTACCAAGCCATTAAGGGCAGGCAAATAGCCTATGTGGAGGAGGGCGAAGGCGATCCCATCGTGTTACTTCATGGGAATCCGACGTCATCTTATCTTTGGCGCAATGTCATCCCTGCACTTGTCGGCAAAGGGCGTGTCATAGCGCCAGATCTCATTGGTCAGGGTGACTCGGAGAAGCTCCCGGCAAGTGAAGGTCCTCTTAGATACTCATTTTTGACCGCCTATGAGTATTTAGCGGGATTGCTCAAGGCGATTAACGCTGATCAAAATGTAACGTTGGTGGTACATGATTGGGGCAGTGCGTTGGGATTTTATTGGGCTCAGCAGCATGCCGGCGCGGTGCGCGGTATCGCTTATATGGAAGGGATTGTCTGTCCGATCGATAGCTGGGATGATTGGCCCGACTCTGCGCGTGGTATTTTCCAAGGTTTTCGCTCTGAAGCGGGTGAGAATCTGGTTTTGGAGCGTAATATGTTCGTCGAGAACGTCTTGCCTAGTGCTATCATTCGCACCCTCGAAGAGACGGAAATGCAACAGTATCGCGCTGCTTTTTCGACACCAGATGATCGCCAGCCAACGCTTAATTGGCCCCGGCAAATACCCATAGCGGGAGAGCCTCCAGACATGGTGGCGTTAGTGCGAGGTTATGGCCAGTGGATGTTGCACAACAAAAAGCTACCAAAGCTTTTTGTTAATGCTGAACCCGGATCTATCCTGGTAGGCAAGGCGAGGGAGTTCTGTCGCAGTTGGCCTAATCAAACAGAGATTACGGTTGCGGGAACACATTTTATTCAAGAGGATAGTCCTCAAGAGATTGGTCTCGCTGTGGCGGACTGGTTAGAGCTTATTAATCAACAGTAAAGGAAGAAAAAGTATGAGTGAAGTATCTGTCTATGTAATAGCTAATCTAATCGTTACCGAAGCTGAGCACTATAGAGTTTACGAAAAGGGTTTTTTCCCGCTGTTAAAAAAGTACGGTGGGTCGTTTATAACCTTTGACGACAGCCCAGTGCATCTGGAAGGATTTTCACCAAGAGAAGGACGCATGATCATGTTCACCTTTCCCTCTGAACAGGCAGCCACAGATTGGTATGCAGACCCAGACTATCAAGCCCTGTCTGAGCACCGTCGTGCTGGCACTAGACTGGAATCTTTAACCATGGTTCATGGCTTGCCACCACGCACCTGAGCGATAGCCAGTCTATGAGGCGAAACGGCCAGGGGTGAGATGTTGTTATTTATAGCGACACCGCTTTGCCGGTCGTATTGCCTGAGAATATCTGACTGTGCAGGGTAGATGAGACTCTCTATGAAATAGGCATCTGATGGGGCGCGTGCAGATGGGTTAAGATTCCGACTGTAAAGCGACCCTGATAACGATGGCCGCAATGGCTGATTATGACTCAACAGGACATAGGCTATTAATAACATCATTGACGACACAAACATGGCAAATACAGGTCTCTAATTGACGAATAGTGAACAGGAAAAATTTTTATAATGATTAAGAAAATTGGACTTTATATGGCTGTTAGCGCGGCTATTTTTACCAGCGCATCGATGGCAGATATAGAGGAAATTGTTACGGTTGCTGCGCGTGCGGAGACCCCACTTTCGGATGTAATTGGCAGTATCTCTGTGGTCGATGAGACGGCTCTAGCGTTAGTCTCACATGCTCACATACAGCAGGCGCTATCGCGAGTTGCCGGTGTCAACTTACACCGTGGCAATGGTCAGGAATATTTGCCTGCTGTGCGCTCGCCCGTGTTGACGGGTGCTGGCGGTTGCGGCGGTTTTTTGATGCAAGAAGATGGCATTCCTCTGAGGGCTGCCGGCTTTTGTAATATCAATGAGTTGTTTGAAGCCAATACAGAGATGGCCCAGCGTATTGAAGTGTTGCGCGGTACAGGTACGGTTCTACACGGCTCTAACGCGATGCATGGGGTGATTAATGTGGTCACACCAGAGGTTTCTCCGGAGAGCTATTTAGGCCTGGAGGCGGGAGCCAATGATTATGGTCGTCTCAAATTTAAGTCAGCTATAGACAATCTAGGCATCGCGGCCAATTTTACCCGCGATGGCGGTTATCGTGATGATTCAAGTTTTGGACAGCAGAAAGTATCGCTGCGTCACGCTTATAAGGGCGACGACTTGAAGATTGATTCGGGTTTAACAGTGACCAATCTTAATCAAGAGACCGCGGGTTTTATTGAGGGCTTAGATGCCTATAAAGACGACTCTAAGGTTAAGCTAAATCTTAATCCTGAAGCCTATCGCGATGTCAGGTCTGCGCGCCTATGGTCGCGTATTAGTCAATCAAAGAAAAATTATGAATTGGTGATTACGCCCTACATTCGTTATGGCCAAATGGATTTTTTACAGCATTTTTTGCCGGGTGATCCACTGGAAGAAAATGGACAAAAGAGTGCCGGTGTGCAAGTAGGTTATTACCGAGCGCTTAGCCAGAGCGTAAATGTTATCGCGGGTTTTGATGCTGAGATCACAGACGCCTACTTAAAGCAGTCTCAGGATGCTCCCACTCAAGGGTCGAGCTTTTTACAGGAGACAATCCCTGAAGGACAGCATTACGACTATCAGGTTGATGCAACAATGGTAGCGCCATTTATAAGTCTAGATTGGATGCTCTCTGATCGTATGACCGTGACAGGCGGATTGCGTTTCGAATCAATGCTTTACGACTACGATAATAAAATGCTGGCTGGTCGCACCAAAGCCGATGGGACTAAATGTGGCCGTGGCGGCTGTCGCTACAGTCGTCCCGCCAGTGGTGAAGATGACTTTAATAACTGGTCATCTAATCTAGGTGCTAAGTTCCAGCTGATTGATACTCACAGTGGATTTGTAAGGTTAGCGCGCGGCTTTAGGGCGCCCCAAGCGACTGAGTTATATCGTTTACAGCGCGCGCAACAAATAACTGATCTCGACTCAGAAAGTATGGATTCCATTGAAATGGGTATGGCAGGTAATCTGGGCTCTCTGCGTTATCAGGTGGCTATTTATCATATGGAAAAAGATAATGTGATTTTCAGAGATTCCAGTTACTTTAATGTCAGCAATGGCAATACTGAGCATCAGGGTATTGAGTTGGAGCTTGACTATGCGATCAATACACAGTGGTCTCTGGGCATTAGCGTAACGCAGGCTCGGCACACCTATCTCAACAGTGTAGTGCTCGGTGAGGTTGATATTCGTGGCAATGATATAGACACGGCGCCAAGACACTTTGGCAGTGCTAGGCTGGCGTGGACTCCAACCAGTGATAAAATTGTCGAGCTTGAATGGCAATCTATGGGCAGTTATTACCTGAACCCTGAAAATCTGCATCAGTATCAAGGTCATGACTTAGTGCATCTTCGCGCGGGTTGGTCTCTGTCCGGATCAATGCGTGTCTATGCCAACATCAGTAATCTCACAGATGAGCATTACGCTGAGCGAGCTGATTACACAACCTTTAGTCAGGAACGTTATTTCCCCGGCACGCCTCGCAGCGTGCAGGTCGGCGTTGAGTGGACCTGGTAGGCGGGAGGGGGGGTCGGCAGCAGTAAGTTTGATCAACGAACGTATCTATAACAACTGCGTCGGGGGCGGCGCAGTTGATTGAATCTTTAATAGTAGGGGCAATGTAATACTTAATTCTGTTAGTCAACGTATAGTCTAGTTATGGGCTACACGAATGTCTTAAAAATAGGCTTAGCAGAGCTAGCCAGAATACATTAGCTGGCATCATCGACAGAGAGGTTACATTGCATGGATCATCACCCGCTTAAAGATGCTTTAGTCAATGAGTTGCACAATCGGCCTTTCCCCGTGGTTGCAATGCCTGCGCAGATTTCCAGCTTGGTATTTCTGCATACTGGTGATCGTCAAGACGAGTTAAATAAGCTAGCTGAGCTCGCCCACCTTTACGGCGTAGCAGTGCCGCCTGAGAATGCTGACTGTTACTATCAGAGCTTTGCAGACTTTGATTTACGTTGGGAGTTTCATAATGAGTTCTCAACGTATACGGTTGTGCGGCAGGGACGTGCGGAGTCGGAATTCTTTAAGGATGTATTTTCACTGATCGACCAAAGTTGGGTTGATGGTATCTCAGGGCAGCTTATCGCGGCCAACCATATTGATCTCCGCCCAGCGGTGGACACGCCGGCGACGGAAGAAGCATTGGGTGAATATTTTAATGGTCAGCGCCTGGTTGGCGGCACTATCTATGACGGGTTAGCGACTCTCTGGACTTCAGTTCAAGCGGAATCTGATGGTTTTATACGTACCCTAGTGATTGATGATGGCTTAAATCCCTCTCAGGCGGGTCGCGTTGTACGCAATCTTTTAGAGATTGCGGCTTACCGCTCAATGACCCTATTGGCACTGCCGACCGCAAGGCTTCTAATGCCTGAGGTTCGACAGCTTGAGCAGCGTCTGGTAGACACCAATGACAAATTAAACATGCTGATCACGCTAGAGGACGAACAGAATTTAATGAACGAACTGATCGCTGAGGCGACACAGTTAGAGAAATTGGTCGCTGATCATAATTTCCGTTTTTCCGCTACAGAGGCCTACTTTAATTTGACCGAGAGCAGGCTGGATATGCTCCGGGAGAAAAAAATACCAACTATGCGAACTCTGAAACAGTTCCATGCACGTCGATTTATTCCGGCTTTTAATACCTGTATGTCTATTGTTAAGCGCAAAGAAAATCTATCTAAACGGATTAGTCGTACCAGTGAGCTTCTGCACCTTAGATTACAGTTATCATTGGAAACTCAAAATCAAGAATTGTTGGCTTCGATGGATAAACGTAGCGAATTACAGTTGCGGTTACAGCAGACGGTTGAGGGCCTTTCCGTTGTTGCGATGACCTATTACAGTATGAATCTGATCGAACTATTAACTAAGCCTCTTCCGATTGAAGAGTACCTGCCTATCTCTCATTCTATGGCTCTCGCCGTTGCTACGCCGATTGTTTTCGTCATAGCGATTTTGGGAGTGATAAGAATACGCAAGAAATTGCACAGTTAAACGCGTCGATCATTCCACTTAATGCAGTCTTTAAGGCTTATGCCGTCGCCGCCGAAGATGTCCAAGGCGCTGCCGATGGTCAGGTCGACTTTACCATGAGACAGTGACTCAACCAGCGTCAGGTCCGCGATTGAACGGGCACCTCCTGCGTAGGTGACAGGTACTGTGCAATACTTTCCCAGTTCCGTCACTAGGTCCTCATCAATGCCAGCCTGCAGGCCTTCTACATCTGCGCCGTGCACCAAAAATTCTGCGCAATGTTGCTCTAGTTCAGTAATAGTTTGCTGGTTTACTGGGGTGTTGGTTAGGGTCTGCCAGCGATCAGTAGCAATCATCCAGCCGCTGCTTGTTCGGCGACAACTGAGGTCGAGTACTAACCGGTCGGAGCCGACTTCAGCCTTTATAGCGGCGAGGCGCGGCCAGCAAAATTCACCGTTTTCAAAAAGGTAAGAGGTGACAATAATATGTGAGGCACCTGCGGCTAGATAGTTAGCGGCATTTTCCAGATTGACGCCACCACCAAACTGCAGACCATTGGGATAGGCCGCTAGCGCCTCAAGAACCTGCTGTTGGTTGTTTGGTCCTAGGGCGATGACATGTCCGCCCCCAAGCCGGTTTTGCTGATACAGGTTGGCGTAGTACGCGGCATCAAAGGAGCTGACAAAATTGGTTTTGACGCCAGTATCGCTCAGACTGCCACCGACAATCTGTTTTACCTTGCCTTGGTGAAGATCAATACAGGGGCGAAACGCAGTCAAAAGGCCAACTCCAAATAGTTTTTTCGAGGGTCGCAGTATAACTTACTGCCGTGCTAATCCCACCTTTGAGCCATTGATGCGATTAAGTTTCTGACTAATAAAATTGCCTGCTGCAATCAATTTAGTCAGGTCTACGCCATGGTCTATACCTAGGCCGTCCAACAGATAGACGAGGTCTTCAGTGGCTAGATTACCTGAGGCGCCTTCAGCGTACGGGCAGCCCCCTAATCCGGCGACAGAACTATCAATCACCGAAATACCCATCTGTAATGCTCGCAGGACATTAGCCAGTGCCTGACCATAGGTGTCATGCAGGTGCACGGCGAGTTTGCTCGCAGGAATATCGACCAGAAGTCTATTTAGTAATAATTCTATAGTCGCTGGCGTACCCGTCCCTACGGTGTCGCCAAGTGAGACTTCATAGCAACCCATGCCGAGTAACTGGTTGGCTACAGCAGTAGCAGACTCGATGTCCACGGTCCCTTCGTAGGGACATCCCACCACGCAGGATATATAGCCGCGGACGCGCAGGTCGTTAGCTAGGGCTTTCTCGGCCAGAGGTTTAAAGCGTTCGATACTTTCTGCGATTGAGCAGTTGATATTTTTTTGACTAAAGCTCTCGGAAGCCGCGGCGAAAACAGCTACTTCTCGGACACCACAGGCAATGGCACGCTCTAGGCCCTGTATATTAGGTGTTAGGGCGGTATAGGTCGTTGCTGTGTGCTTTGGGAGTTGGCTGAAGACCTGATCACTACCGGCCATTTGTGGCACCCATTTAGGACTGACAAAGCTACCAGCCTCTATGGTACTGAGTCCAGCCTCACTTAAGCGGTTTATCAATGCAACTTTGGTATCGATATCAACTGTCGTTTTTTCGTTTTGGAGGCCATCACGGGGGCCGACCTCAACAATCTTTACGCGTTTGGGGTAGTTCATTGAGGGCTTGCCTCAAAGGCCAATAATTCACTGCCACCATCAACTAGCTCCCCTGCTTGGAAATAAAACTCTGTGACCATTCCATCGCTGGGGGCAACAATGGTATGTTCCATTTTCATCGCTTCCATGACCAATAAGGTGTCACCTTTAGTCACGGCAACACCGATATTCACCAGCAGAGCGACCAGCGTCCCATTCATCGGCGCATGGAGATTACTACCATGAGAATCTTCATCATCAGCGCCTAAATCTGGCGCGACTTCAATGCAGCGAAAGAAACCTTTTGGCGTAAACAAATCAAAGCCAGTGTCAGTGACGACCGGTGTCATGCCCGCGAGGCTAACGTCGCTATCAGCCATTGTTTCAACCGTCGCTTGCTGCACTTGAATAGTTAGGTTCGGTGCTGGCAGTCCCCAGCTATTATTGAGATGCCAGGGAGAGTTGGGCTCGGTAGATAATCTCGCCGCCTCAAGGCCTTGCTCGACTCTCCGTTTAATGATGGCTGCTGCCGCCAAGGGAACCGCATAATTAATATCTGCATCTCGGCGGCGAAATATCTCCAGCTCATGCTCCTCAATATAGCCGGTGTCGACATCGCCATTTTGAAAGGACAGGCTCGTGGCTAGATTGTATAGGAAGCCAATATTAGTGGTCAGACCACTGATGCGATACTGGCTCAAAGCGTCTGTTAAACGTTGCAGTGCGCGATCGCGATCGATATCCCAGACTACTAACTTAGCAATCATGGGGTCGTAATAAATACTCACCTCATCACCTTCAACCACGCCAGTATCGATACGCACATGAATATTTTCATTCGGTCCCTGCAAGCTTCTCAATACGCCAGTGGCAGGCAGAAAGTCGTGTTCGGGATCTTCAGCATAAATACGTGCCTCAAAGGCATGGCCATTGATTTTCAATTGAGCTTGAGAACAGGGTAGAGGTTCTCCGGCGGCTACCCGCAGTTGCCATTCGACCAAGTCTTGCCCACTGATCATCTCAGTTACCGGATGCTCTACTTGCAGTCGAGTATTCATCTCCATAAAGAAGAACTCACCCTGCGCATCGAGCAAAAACTCCACCGTCCCGGCACCTTCATAGTTGATCGCTCTGGCTGCTTTAATCGCCGCTTCGCCCATACGTTTGCGCAGAACCTCAGTCATGCCAGGAGCAGGGGCCTCTTCAATGACTTTTTGATGACGCCGCTGTACAGAGCAGTCCCGTTCGAATAGATACACAGCATTTTGATGACTGTCGCAGAATATCTGTATCTCGACATGGCGTGGTTTCAATAGGTACTTTTCTACCAGCATAATATCGTCATTAAAACCATTCATAGCTTCGCGCTTAGCTGCGTCTAGGGCCTCGTCAAATTCCGCCTCAGAGTAGACCGCGCGCATGCCTTTGCCGCCGCCGCCAGCAGCGGCTTTAAGCAGCACCGGGTAGCCCATCTTGTTAGATGCCTGTTTGATAATATCAGGATTTTGATCATCTCCGTGGTACCCAGGAACCAGTGGTACTCCAGCTTCCGCCATGATGTTCTTAGCTGCGGACTTAGAGCCCATGGCCAAAATAGCGGCAACCGGAGGACCAATAAACACCAGATTATTGGTCGCGCACTGACGGCAAAATTGTGCATTTTCTGAGAGAAACCCATAGCCCGGATGGATGGCTTCAGCGCCGGTATCCAGTGCCGCCTGAATAATTTTTTCTCCCACTAAGTAGGATTCACTTGAGGGCGATGGTCCTATCGAAACGGACTCATCTGCCATTTTTACATGCAGCGCATTACGGTCAGCTTCGCTGTAAACGGCAACGGTCAAAATGCCTAGTGCGCGGGCAGTTTTAATCACTCTGCAGGCTATTTCACCACGATTGGCGATCAGTATTTTAGTAAACATAATGGGGCTTAGTCCTCTAACCAATGGGGTTTTCTCTTTTCTAAAAAGGCCTGCAAACCTTCTTGGCCCTGTTCGCTAACACGAATTTTTGCGATCATTTTGCAAGTGTGTTCAATTAAATTAGATCCTATGGCTTGGCCATTGATATCAGCTACCAGTTGCTTAGAGGCGATAACTGCTTCGGGCCCATTAGCCAGTAGGGCATCAATTAAAAGACCGATCTGCTTATCTAGATTTTCGGGGCCAATGACTTCGCTAAGTAGTCCAATGTGCTTTGCCGTCTGAGCACTGAAACGTTCCGCCGTCATAAAATAACGACGTGCTGCGCGCGCACCAATCGCTTCTATCACGTAGGGGCTAACCGTGGCGGGAACCAAACCGATTTTAACTTCGCTTAGACTAAATGTTGCAACAGTCGCCGCCACCGCAATATCGCAGCAGCTAACGAGACCCACCGCACCGCCAAATACAGCACCCTGAATTCGGGCAATAGTCGGTTGAGGCATGGTCTTGAGTGTTTGGAGCATCAGTGCCAATGCCCGCGCATCTTGTAAGTTTTCATCATAAGAATAGCTTGCCATGCGCTTCATCCAGTCGAGGTCAGCCCCAGCAGAGAAGCTTTTTCCCTCAGACGCTAAAACCATCACACGCACATTCGAGTTTGCAGCGACTGCGCTAAAGGCGTCAGTCAACTGCGCAATAATTTGATCATCAAATGCGTTGTGCTTGCTGGGATTGTCTAACGTTACCCGAGCAATACCATCGCTATCAATTTCAGTAATGACTTTTTCCATATTTAGAGCCTCCTACCTAATTCTTTAATACTGATCGCGATTGAGCCAAGCTGTTCTCTGCGCTGCTGCAATCTTCCGTGGGCTTTTTGGTGTTGCGCCTTAGGTCATAGTTACATTCTAAACACGCCAAATTTTGTCTCTTCAATCACTTGGTTATGGCTGGCCGAAATCGCGAGTCCCAACACCATGCGCGTGTCGGCCGGGTCAATCACACCATCATCCCAAAGCCTAGCTGAGGCGTAATAAGGGTGGCCCTGATGTTCATAGTTATCAATAATAGGCTGCTTAAAGTCGGCCTCTTCTTCCGCGCTCCAATGCTTGCCATCACGCTCATATTTATCCCTAGTCACCTGAGCCAGCACGCCAGCTGCCTGCTCACCACCCATGACCGAAATCCGCGCGTTAGGCCACATAAATAGAAAGCGAGGATCATAGGCGCGACCGCACATGCCGTAATTGCCGGCACCAAAGGAACCCCCGATGAGTATTGTAAATTTGGGCACATTAGCCGTAGCAACGGCGGTAACCATCTTGGCACCATGCTTGGCAATACCGTCATTTTCATACTGCTTGCCGACCATAAAGCCAGTGATATTTTGTAAGAATACGAGGGGAATTTTGCGCTGGGCACAGAGTTCAATAAAATGTGCACCCTTTTGAGCTGACTCGCCAAACAGAATGCCGTTGTTAGCCACAATACCGACTGGATAGCCGTGTATGCGAGCAAAACCGCAGACTAATGTGGTGCCGTAAAGAGCTTTAAATTCATCAAAATCTGAGCCATCTACCGTTCGGGCAATGATTTCACGGACATCATAGGACTTGCGTGAATCGGCCGGCACCACACCATAGACTTCTTTTGTGTCATACAGCGGATCCACAGTAGCTTTGAAGTCACCGTTGACGGGTTTGACGCGATTGAGCCTAGCAATGGCGCTGCGCGCTAGAGCTAAAGCGTGGTGATCATTATTCGCATAGTGATCGGCGACACCAGAGGTGCGACAGTGGACATCAGCTCCACCGAGTTCTTCGGCGGTGACAACCTCACCTGTGGCCGCTTTAACCAGAGGGGGACCCGCTAAAAAGATGGTCCCCTGTTCCTTGACAATAATTGACTCGTCGGCCATGGCCGGCATGTAGGCACCGCCAGCGGTGCAAGATCCCATAACCGCTGCAATTTGGGGAATATTGCGAGCTGACATGTTGGCCTGATTAAAAAAGATACGCCCAAAATGTTCGCGATCTGGAAAGACTTCATCTTGGCGCGGTAAATTAGCACCGCCAGAATCTACTAAATAGACACAGGGTAGATTATTTTCTGCGGCAATAGCCTGAGCACGCAGATGTTTCTTGACGGTAAGAGGGTAGTAGCTGCCTCCCTTAACTGTCGCATCATTGACTACCACCACGCATTCCTGACCACTGACTCGACCAATACCGGTAATAATACCCGCGGCAGGGACTTCCTCGCCGTAGACCTTATGGGCGGCCAGTGCAGACAGTTCTAAGAAGGGAGATCCCGCGTCTAGCAAGCCTAGTAATCGCTCGCGGGGCAATAATTTACCGCGGCTGACATGGCGATCACAGGCCTTGGCGCCACCGCCCTGCTTAACTCGATCTAGAGTGGTCGCCAGTGCGTCGATCTGGGTTTGCATCGCTGCGGTATTCACGGCGAAGTCAGTGCTTTTAGTATTGATTTTGCTTTTGATTGTTGTCATAAACATTCTCTTAAGGGATTTCTTAAGTGGTCATTTAAATACGCCGATCAGGCCGTCTGGGAAAAAAGCTCGCGGCCTATCAACATACGGCGCACCTCGGATGTGCCTGCACCGATTTCATAAAGTTTGGCATCGCGCAATAATCGACCAGTCGGATATTCATTGGTATAGCCATTGCCACCCAAGGCCTGAATGGCTTGCAAAGCCATTTGTGTGGCTTTTTCAGCGGTAAATAAGATTACTGCAGCGGCATCTTTGCGAGAATCTTGTCCGAGATCACAGGCTCTGGCGACTGCATATAAGTAGGCGCGAGAGGCATTTAATTCCGCATACATGTCAGCAATTTTGCCCTGCATTAATTGGAATTCACCGATAGCCTGACCAAATTGCTTACGCTCATGGATATACGGTAATACGACGTCCAGACAGGCCTGCATAATCCCGATGGGACCGCCCGATAGTACTGTGCGTTCATAATCCAAACCCGACATCAGTACTGCAACTCCACGGCCTTCGCCACCCAGAATGTTCTTCGCGGGAACCTCGCAGTCTTGAAACACAAGCTCACAGGTGTTGGAACCGCGCATGCCCAACTTATCGAGCTTTTGATGACGCGAAAATCCGGGGTAATCTCGTTCAACTATAAACGCAGTCATGCCTTTCGAACCGGCGCTGAGATCGGTTTTAGCATAAATAATATAAGTATGGGCATCGGGACCATTGGTTATCCACATTTTGTTGCCATTGAGAATATATTTATCACCCCGTTTGTCGGCTCTGAGTCTCATGCTGACCACATCAGAACCCGCATTGGGCTCACTCATTGCCAGCGCGCCAATATGCTCGCCAGAGCATAGCTTGGGTAGGTACTGTTGCTTTTGTGCCTCAGTGCCATTTTTGTGTAGCTGGCTAACGCAGAGATTTGAATGGGCGCCATAGGACAGCGCTACCGATGCGGAGGCGCGAGATATTTCTTCCATGGCCACGCAGTGAGCCAAATAGCCCATGCCTGTGCCACCATACTGCTCGTCTGCGGTAATACCTAGCAAACCCATATCGCCCAATTTACGCCATAGATCCATGGGAAACTCATTGCTACGATCTATCTCAGCTGCACGGGGGGCGATCTCTGCAGCGCAAAATTGATAAACGCTCTCGCGCAGCATGTCGATATCTTCGCCAAGATTAAAATTTAAAGTGGGGTAGGAAGTGTTCATAGGTTAGAGCTGTCCGTTTGATTTGAGAGCTTCAACGCAGTCAGTTTCTGCTTTGTTCAGGTCCTGAAGCAGTTTACTAATATCGTCGAGTTGCTGATTGAGTTTGTGGCGCTGTAATTGAATGGCATCGATCAGTTTCCTCAACTGATCAACATTGGTTTTACCCGGCTCGTACATATCGATGATTTCGCGGGAGTCGTCGAGCGATAGACCGAGACGCTTACCCCGCAGAATAAGTTTTAAACGAATACGATCAGCGGTGCTATAGACACGAGTTTGCCCGCGACGAGCCGGAGCTAATAGCCCTAAATCCCCATAGTGACGGATTGTTCTGGTGGTAATTTCAAACTCTTTGGAGAGCTGTGAAATACTGTAGTCAGGCATTAAGGGACCCATATCCAACAAAAGGGCGTCGAGTATACACTTACCTTTACGTTAACGTAAAGTATTTGTGCTAATTTGATTGATCATAAAGTATGACTTGGGGTTGTTGGTCGAGTGATGACGACATTTTTTTGAACTCATCTCAGTCACTCGGGTATCGGTTTAAAGGAGATTATAGAGTGGCATATGCATGGGCAGCGGTGCTGGGAAGTTAGCTAGAATGGCCTCTCCGTCGACCGTTGACTATACTGAGGAGATTACTCTATGTATCAGTCTGGGTCCTCGATCTGGAGCAAGATTAAGGTCCATTAGAACGGAGTACTTGACCGCCTGACTGGCAGTTTATTAGTGAGTCTCTTCGCCGCCGCTAACGTTGAGTGCTTCACCTGTCATATATGCGGCTTCATCGCTCACAAGAAATCCTGCCAAAGCTGCTACATCATCCACTGTGCAATGACGTTTCATAGGAATACGATTTTTCATTGCGCTCAGGTACTCGGAAACGCTTAAACCTTGAAATTTAGCGTAGTACTCGTTTTGTTTGTCACCCAGCTCCGTGGTGATATGATTTGGGCATATAGCATTTACAGTGATCCCGTACTCCCCCAACTCGCAAGCGTTGGAGCGGGTGAGGCCCACCAAACCATGTTTGGTGGCGACGTATGCAGCAAGGTGAGGAAAGCCCGTTTTTGCCGCTTGGCTAGCGATATTAATGATACGTCCACCGTTTCCGGCGCTTATCATATGTTTCGCAGCTTCCTGAGAACACAGGAATGTGCCGGTCAAGTTGACATCCATTACCTGCTTCCATTCGTCAAGCGGCACCTCGACAAAGGGTCGCATTAAATAACCAACTCCCGCGTTGTTAATCAACACATCAATCCTACCAAAGGCGTCTATAGTCTCACTGAACATGCGCGACACTTGTTTCTCGTTTCTCACATCACAGGGAATCGCTCTGACCTTAGCGCCTTCGGCGACAAGGTTTTTTACCACAGCTTCCATTGCCTCTGTCGCAGTTCCGTTATTCTGAGAGTCACTGTTATTACCCAGATCACTTACAATTAGCCGATAGCCCTTTTTCGCAAGAGCCAATAAAATACCAGCGCCGATTCCTCGGATACTGCCAGCGCCAGTGCATAATGCAACTTTACCTACTGATGAACTCATATGTTGCCTGCTAGTCGTCTAGAGAATTGGTTAAGATAAATTGCGGGTTTTCGGCAAAGGTGCCGAATTGTTCAGCAACCTTACCCATCATTTCGCTGCCGACCTCCTGATTAAACTCTGAGTCATTATTGACAGAGATTATTTCGATGTAATCATAGGGAGCGGCTCCATCTGAGCCAAATAAACCGCGACTTCGAAAAACCTCAAAATGATCGACTGATTTTAAATTTCTAACCATTGGCAGATCAGTTGACCTAGCCCATTTCTCGTAATCGTCTTTACTTGCGCCTTCTTTTAACTTGAATAATACTATTATTTTAGTCATAAAAGCTGTCCGTAATTGATATTTTAAGGGAGATAATTTATACATTATTAATTCTTCGAAATCAACATTATGAAATTTATTATGCTACCGTGATGTCACACTGTAGTTAAATTTTGTGACCTTTTAAACTAGTATTGCTGAAAACTTCCAGGAAAATTTCAACTCATGACTATGTATCCAAATCTCTTTTCTTCTTGGCAGTTGGGCGGCGTGCCTTTGCGAAATCGGCTGGCCTATGCGTCAATCCTTACGCATTTCGCCAAAGATGGCCAGGCTACCCAAAAACTTTTGAATTACCTGTCCAGTCGCGCAAAGGGTGGTGCCGGATTGATTGTTACCGAACCCCTTGCGATGTTGTCGCATCTGCCCGCAGCCAACAGAGTGCATGCCTATTCGGACAATTCACATGGGCAGCTGAAAAAATTAGTTGATGCGGTAGAGGTTTATGACACTAGACTCTTAGGGCAGATTCAAGACGCCGGCCGGGGGCGTCATGCCGTAGGTAGAAATGATGGTGCGGTCGGCCCCTCGCCATTACCTGACGATTTAAGCTGGACGGTACCAAGAGTATTGTCGACTCTAGAGATACATGAACTAATTGAAGAGTGGGCGAATTCATCGCAGCGTCTGCAGCGGGCCGGATTCTCTGGTGTGGAAATTTCAGCGGGACATGGACACCTGTTTCACCAGTTCTTGTCCCCCCATGCTAACAAGCGAAATGATGAGTTTGGCGGTGATCTCGACGGTAGAGCCTTGTTCGTTGTTAAACTGATTCAGCGCATTCGTGAGATCTGTGGACGTCCTTTTATCATCGGTATTAAATTAGTGGCGAGTG
>Ga0209711_10000864_pt1 | contig 30918 bp, 27 predicted proteins | sample ArcticOcean_MG_C_7_FD_187441 | JGI IMG/M metagenome (GOLD analysis project Ga0209711, IMG submission 187441) | Marine microbial communities from western Arctic Ocean - ArcticOcean_MG_CB11_88 (SPAdes) (version 2) | ecosystem: Environmental > Aquatic > Marine > Oceanic | place: Arctic Ocean...
AAGTTTATGAATCATTTTTCGGTAAAGGAAAGACCATACAGGCTGACCGTGGAGCAATAAAAGGATTTTTCCGTCGCTAGGACCAGCATCAATATAATGCATTTTAAGTCCATTTATATCACAATAATTTTCATTAAAATTATAATCAGGAAGATTTAAAAAACATTTTTCAGGTGTTTTTACATATTCAATTCCGCTTTTTGTTTTATGAATTTTAACGTTAGTGTCCCAGAAAACTTCTTTTGGAAGTGGAGCTATAGTTTTGATTTGCCTGTTTTTTACATTCGAGTCAATTTTAATTGGAGAACCCATAAAGCCAACAATCAATTTTTGAATTTTACGTTTTAATTTTTTCATGAAAAATTAGTATTTAAATACTAATTTAATAAAATATAAATAAAAAACTTTATTTAAGTATAATATTTTTTTGAAGAGACTTGTAATAATTTATAGATTCTTTGTCCTTTTTCTCCACAAGAATTCTGATGATCATAAATCCTTTTTTTACAGGAGATGTTATAAAGTCCTCTGATTTAGAATCATTAAGAGTTAATGTAAGATCTAATTTGTTTGTATCAAACTCTCGATCATTTTTAACATACCAGTTTATTGTATTTGGTTTGTAGAATGAAACAGACCAATACGTAGAGTCAGGCATATTTGCATTTATATTTAAATCTTTTTCACTTAAGTCGTAAAAAATAGTAGAATATAAAAAATCAGGATTGGGCATTACAACATTTCTAGACTGGTCACTTGGAATATCAAAATGTTTTATTTCATTATCCTTAATATTTTGATTTTTTTCAATTTTATAATGAAAAACAGCATATACAATATTTGGAATGTAATGTATAGTTAAATTATAAGAACAAATGCTCATTACCATTATTATCCCTAAGTAAAAAAATATCTTCTTCATTTTTCTATTTTTTTAATTATTGGCAACTCTAATGATTCTAAGTTTTTATAAACACTTTCATCTGGATTATAAACCCTTAGTGTAATATGAAACTTCGTTTCATTTCCTGAGGGTAACCAATTAATGTCTTTTTTAGATGATGATACTAAAATCGGTTTGTCTTTAGTAAGGTTTTCTTTGTTTATCGTGTAAATATTGGCATCATTTTTTACTAAGAAATAATCTTCACCGTATAATGTGTAACTCCAATATCTTCCCTTTGGTGGTGTGCCACTAATTTGATAATCAAAGTCTGATGTTAACGGGTTTCCATCACTGTCCTTACTTGACAAGAAATAAAGCGCTTCTTTATCATCTAATGCAAAAACTCCAATTCTTGAAATATAAGCTCTTTGGTAACTGTCTTTTAAATCCATATTTGGATTAACTTTCCAGTTTCCGTTTTTAATAGAAAATTCATTGTTTTGTGTTGAAGAATTAATATTTGAAATAGCTGTATAACCCCCAATAATTATAGATAATATAACTGATATTACTATTTTATTTTTCATTTTTAAATTTTCATCATTTTTTTAGCCCAATTAACCAAGAATTTCATAGTTATTCTCTCAGAAAATCTTGATAGACGGTACATGAATTTAGCGTCAGGACCTATTACTATTCTAGACTTCTTTTTTTTAATTGCATAAATAATTTTATCTGCAGTTTTATCTGCAGTGGTTGGAAAATGAGTATCTAATTTTTTTAATTGCAATTCAGTTAGATTTTGTCCTTCTATGTTTCTTACAATATTAGTTTTAACTCCACCAGGATGAACACTTGTAACTGCTACACCAGTGTTGTTACATAATTCTTCTGCAGCTAAAGCTTCAGTAAAGCCTCTTATGCCAAATTTTGATGTGCTGTAAGCAGATTGATAAGGAGATCCTAAGAGTCCCCAAATACTCGAAATATTAACCACACTTGATTCGTTTTGTTTTCTTAATTCAGGCATAAAAGCTAAAGTGCCATATATCATTCCCCACAAATTAACTCCTAAAACCTTTTCGTAAGATTCGATTGTTGTGTCAACCGCAGTAATGCTTCCGTTTGTAATTCCAGCATTATTAATTACGACGTCTACCTTTTTAAAATGACTTACTACATTTTTTGAAAATTGATAAAATTCTTCTTTTTTAGAAACGTCAAATACTTCGACATAAATTTCATTAATATTGCCAATAATACTTAATGTTTCATCAAGAGATTGCTTATTAAAATCGTTAAGAGCTAATTTTGCCCCATGTTTGTGCATTTTAATTGCAAGTGATCTCCCAATTCCAGAGCCAGCACCTGTTATTACAACTACTTTATTTTTTAGATTTTTCATTAAATTTAACTGTTATAATCTTTGAAGTCTTTAGATGGATCGAAATCCATATTTGTTTTAAAAGAACTAAGCTCGCTTCTAGAATCTTTAGATTTAATTAGAGGAAATAATAATTGTACATACCAAGGTTCTTTCATTTTATTCCAGGCTCCAAATTTTGTTGGATATTTTCTTGTAATTTTTGCTGTTCCAAATAAAATATCCCAAAAGAAAAGTAGGTTGCCGTAGTTTCCATTCGGATTTGAAATTTTATCTTCTGCAGTCAATCCATGATGAGCATAATGAGTACTAGGTGTTGATATCGTTCTTTCTACAATCCAAGCTAATGGATGTAAAATTTTGTATTTGTATAAAAATCTATCCCATTTAGTTTCGCTATGAGCAGCTATTATAACTGTCATTTTTATTGGTAAATAATATAAATAAACTTCTGTCATTCCTAAAAAAATAAGGATAGCTGAAAACCAAAGACCTGGCATAAAAGCATAATACATAAATGCGTTTCTGTAAGTAACTAAAACTCCCATCTCTTCAACAACATGATGAGGTCTATGTAATTTCCACATAAAAGGATTTTCATGTGAAAACCTGTGCCACAAATACTGAGTTAAATCATCAAGAATAAGAAACGCCAACACATGCCATAAAAAATAAGAATTAATAAAATAATCTTCATAAACAATAAACCAAGAATCCATAGTGAATAATACAAGAGCTAAAATTCCAGGTTGAATCAGTGTAGGTAGAATGGTTAAACAAACTAATTCAATTGTTATATCATTTTTAGATCTTTTATCATGAAAATATAATCCGCCTACAGCTTCTATAGTACCTAAAATTAAAAGAACTATTACAGGAATTAATTTACTTATACTTTCTTGTTCCATCATTTTTATAAAAATAGTAAAATAATACTAGTTCATTTTTAATTAACTTAAATTAGTAAAAAAATAATTATGAAAATATTTATACTTGTCTCTGGCCTTTTAGAATTACTTGTAGGTATTGTATTGTTTCTAAACCCTAAATTAATGTCAGCTTATAAAAACGCCAATAACGCCTTAATAACTACAGCTAGAATGTATGGCGCAGCCGCGTTTAGTATAGCAGTTTTTGCTATTTATGTAGTTTTAAATTTCGATAACTCTGTTTTACATGATCCTTTTTTAATTGTTTACTCTGTTTTTCATTTGTTAGTTGCTTGTTCTATTATTATTTCATTTTATTTAAAGCAGACTAGAGACTTAAAAATAGCTGTACTTCACAGTTTGTTTTTCATTATTTCTCTATACTTTTTACTTAATTAATCTTCTTTATTTAAGAGTAGATATTGGATATTGACTTATATTGATATAAGTTATTTAAAATAAATATTTGAGTTTGAAAACTATATTATCAAAATATAAAGAATTTCTAAAATCAAATTATAAATTAAGTTTTAAATCTTATAATGATTTACATTCTTGGAGTATTAATTCAATTTCTGATTTTTGGGAATCAATTGTAAAGTTCTTTGATATAGAATTTGACCAATCTTCAACAACAGTTTATAAATTCAATGATGATTTTACAAAAACTCTCTGGTTTGAGAATTCTAAGATTAGTTACTCTAAGAACGTTTTTAAAAATCATAAATTAAAAACTCCTGCAATAAAATATCAAGATGAAAACGGTAATTATATAGAAGTTTCCTGGGGCTCATTGAAAATGAAAACTTTAGAGTTCCAGAAGATTTTAGTTAAAAATAATGTAAAAATAGGCGATAGGGTAGCTGGATATTGTTCAAACACTCCTGACGTAGTAGCGGCTTTTCTAGCGGTCAATTCACTTGGAGCGATTTGGTCATCTTGTTCACCAGATTTTGGTTATGATTCTGTTCACGACAGATTTAACCAGATTCAACCAAAATTTTTATTTTATCATTCTGAGTATATGTATAATGGAAAAATATTTTCATTAGATTCAAAAGTTGAAAAACTTAAAAGTTCAATAAAATCAATTTCTTGTAGTTTAGATTTAAATACGAAATCAGTATTTGCTAACAGTAAAGAAAATATAAATTTAACTTTCACTCCAGTTGATTTTAATCACCCTATTTGGATTTTATTTTCGTCAGGTACAACTGGAAAACCTAAAGCAATTACACATAGAACAGGAGGAATGATACTCGAGCATTTCAAAGCTTTGTCTATTCATCAAAATGTTAATAAAGCCGATACATACTTTTGGTACTCTACCACTGGATGGATGATGTGGAATTATTCCTTAAGCAGCTTATTAATTGGGGCTACTCTTTGTATTTATAATGGATCTCCAGTTTATCCTGATAAAGGTGTGCTTTGGAGATTTGCTAAAAAAGCAAAAATTAATCATTTTGGACATGGAGCAGTTTTTTTTCAAAATCTATTATCCGATATTCCAAAAGAGCTAATTTCTCATGATTTATCTTTTATAAAAACTTTAGGTTCTACAGGTTCTCCGTTATTTAAAGAAACTAACATAGGACTAAATAAGCTGTTTCCTAAAGCTCATGTTGTTTCATTAAGTGGAGGAACTGATGTTTGTACAGCTTTTATTGGAGGAAATCCAGAAATGGATGTTATTCCGGGTGAAATTCAATGTAAAATGCTGGGTGCTTCTATTGAAGTTTGGAATGATAATGGGATGGAAGTCAAAAATGAAATGGGTGAACTGGTTTTAACTAAGCCATTTATTTCAATGCCTGTATTTTTTTGGAATGATAATAATGATGAAAAATACAGAAACAGTTATTTTTCAAAATTTAATAACATTTGGAATCATGGAGATTGGGTTACCCAGACAGTAAATGATGGAATTATTGTTCATGGGCGCTCTGATTCAACTTTAAATAGATTTGGAGTTAGAATAGGCACATCTGAGATATATAGCGCTATTAAAGATTTAAGCTATGTTGATGATAGTTTAATAATTCATTTAGATCATAGTAATGACAATAAGTTAATTCTTTTTATCAAATCCATTTCAGAGATTGATCATGATGAACTAAAATCTGTAATTCGACAAAAATGTTCACCAAGGCACGTTCCTGATTCAATCTTTCAAACTCATGATATTCCTTACACCATAAGTGGAAAAAAAGTTGAAGTACCTGTAAAAAAGATTTTGATGGGTAAAAATCCAAATGATGTGGTTAGCAAAGATTCTTTAAGAAACCCAACATCTTTAGACTGGTTTGTAGAATTTTATAAAAATTATTTATAAGTATCTAATAAATCCTTTTGCTCATTAATGGATGAAATAAATTCTTTTTTTAGTGAATTTACTAGTTCTTTAACAGTTGGATCATCCTCAATTGTAGTTACTCCCTGACCCGCAGACCATATTGTTTTCCATGCTTTTGCTTCTGCTTTAGCAGCATCTAATTCATCACCAAAATCAACTTTTTTAGAATTCCCCCACATATCTTCAGTAATTCCCATGGATTCTAAGCTTTGTCGAAGAAAATTTGCATTAACTCCAGAAACAGCTGCTGTATAAACAATATCACCAGCTTTTGAATTTATTATCATTTCTTTATAAGCATCATCAGCCTTACTTTCTTTAGTATTAATAAATCTAGTACCCATATAGGCTAGATCAGCTCCCATTTGCTTTGCAGATGCTATATCTCTACCATTTGAGATACATCCGGATAGTAAAATTGTTTTTTTGAAAAACTTCTTTACTTCAGCTATAAAAGGAATTGGATGAAGAGTTCCTCCATGACCCCCAGCTCCAGCTGCTACTAATATAAGACCGTCCACACCAGCTTCTGCAGCTTTTTCTGCATGTCTTTTTTTAATAACATCATGGTATACCAAACCGCCATAAGAATGAACGGCATCAACTAATTGACTAACAGCTCCAAGAGAAGTTATTATAATAGGAACTTTATGTTTTACACAAATCATTAAATCAGCTTGCACTCTTGGATTTGAATGATGAACAATTAAATTAACTCCGTAAGGCGCAGCTTTTTTTCCAGTTTCTTTTTCAAATTTATCAAGTTCAGTTTTGATTTCAATTAACCACTCTTCAAAGCCCTCCGAAGTTCTTTGATTAAGAGCTGGAAAAGTACCAACAATTCCATTTTTACAACATTCAATAACTATTTCTGGTCCCGATATTAAAAACATTGGGGCTGCAACAGCAGGAATGTTTAATTCATTTATAAATTGTGGTTTATTCATTTTTTAAAATATGTTTAGTATAAATATCCTATTATTTTTTGAAATATATGTATTCGTCCTCAATTTTTTTAAATTTAAGCAAAAACATATCCTTTATGTAGTTTTGATTTAATTTCCATGGATATTTTTTCCCTTGTTTAGGAAGAATTTTTAGAGCTCTTTTTACGTATCCAGATTTTAATCCAATACTAGACTCTGTTTCTAAATTATTCTCTTTTATTTTAGGAACAAATGATTTTAATTCATTTTTATCCATATGATTTAAAATTCTACAAAAATATTCACACACTAAATCAATTTTTAATGTCCATGAAGCATTTGTGTATCCAAAAACAACAGTTGCATTAGGAATATCCTGTAACATCATCCCTTTATAACTTACTAATTTTGATGGATCAATTATTTTATTGTCAATTTTAATTTTAATTCCTCCCATAAATTTTAACTTTAATCCAGTTGCAGAAATCACAAGATCTGCTTTTAATTCTTTTCCTGACTCTAATAGAATACCATCTTTATTAAAAGATTTTATTTGATCAGTCAACACAGTGCACTTTCCTTCATTAATTGAACTAAATAAATCATTATCAACAACAACACAAACTCTTTCATCCCAAGGATCATATTTTGGATTAAAATGTGTTTCTATGTCAAAATCTTTTGTAAGATTTTTTTTAATTTCATTTTTAATAAAAGCTTTAACTTCTTTTGGTTTCCGCTTTGAGATTTGGTAAAAATAGATTTGTCGTAAAATGTATTTCCATCTGGAGATGAAATGAGCAATTTTTGATGGAATAAAACGGAATAAGAGATTTATGAATTTATCTTTTTTAGAAATATTCATCAAATAAGTTGGAGATCTTTGAAGCATTGTGACGTGTTTTGCTTTATCAGAAAGTGATGGTACAAGAGTTATGGCTGTTGCACCACTTCCAATAACAACCACATCCTTATTTGAATAATCAATATCATCTGTCCATTTTTGAGGATGAATAAATTTACCCTTAAAATTTTCAAGACCTTTGAAATCTGGAGTATATCCTTTTTCATAATCATAGTAACCAGTACAAGACATCAAGTACTTACTACTGTATTGTATTTTCTTGTTTTTTTCTTTGTCAAATCCAAATACTGTCCATTTGTTTATTGATGAGTCCCAATTAATTTCATCTATCCAATTATTGTATTTAATATTATTTTCTAAATTGAATTCTAAAATGGTATCATTTAAATATCTTAAAATGGTTTTTCCATCAGAAATTGTATTATCAAAGGTCCATGGTCTGAATTTATAAGCAAAAGTATGCATATCAGAATCAGATCTTATGCCTGGGTATTTAAATAAATCCCATGTTCCTCCCATTTTATTTCTTCCTTCTAAAATTAAAAATGATTTTTTAGGGCAATTTTTTTTTAAATGGCATGCTGCTCCAATACCAGAAATTCCTGCTCCAATTATTATTACATCAACAAATTTCTCTTTATTGTTTTTCATTAAGTCCTGTTATTATGCTCTATTAAATTTAAGTTTTAAAATTTATAAAAAAAAAAAGCAATATTTCTATTGCTCTTTTTTATATAATAATTTTATTAATTCTTAAAAGTCACGTTTTAAAGAGAACATAACTTGTCTTCCAAGAGTTGGCATGTTTGGAAACAAACTGTAAGCCTCGTCCATAAGATTAGCAATATTCATACTAACTTTAGTTTTAGCATTTATATCATATCCTAGGTTAGCATCAACAATGTTTCTGCTTTCTACAGTACCTGAGAATAAGCTACCCTGACTCGCTTCGAATCCTCCGTCATACTTATAAGAAAGTCCTACGTTCCATTTTCTACCATTATCATAAGCAAATCCAGCTTTAGCTCTGTGTGCAGAGTGATTTAAGTGATAAGATCCTGTTTCAAGTAACGACCCTAAATCGTCTTTTTTAAATACAGTTTGACTAACAGTAGAGTAATTTGCATGTAGAGTTAAATTATCTGTAGCTCTAATTTTTAAACCACCTTCAAACCCCCAGTAATTAATTTTTCCGTAAGTTCTATAACCAAGCATTACATTAGGTTCTCCATTGTCTGGAGCTTGATCAGTTTCTACAGTTCCTAACACTCCCATCGCAGCTATTCCGTTACCAACAGCTGTATAAGCGTTTGATAGCAATGTCGCGTAATAAGGTCCGTAAACTGGACCGTATACAGGTGTAAATGCAGAAGTAAATAAAGAATTTACAGCTCCACCTAAGTCAGCTCCTAAATTAGGAAGAGCTACCATTGGACTTATTTGTTCAATAGCTGTAAAGTTTTCTTTTTTAGAATTGTATACATTAAAACTAAATGTTGTTTTATCAGAAAGCATTCCTTTGTATCCAAATTCATAAGTAGTTTCTTTTCCAAGCTTAGCTGTATCTGCACCATCAATAGGTCCAAATGGATTTCCACTTAAATCAAACATAGCACCTTGTGAAAATGCGCCAAGTCCTGCAATTTCAGCTAGTGTATTTTGAGAGGTTATAAATGGAATAAACGCCTGTAAAGGAGTTCCTGCTAAAAGGGGCGCTACAGAAGCAGTTGCAACTGCATATGCTGTAGATATATTCATTCCAATTCCTGGATTAGAAGGAAGACCTGGAAGCAACCAACTTGTTGTTGGATTATTAAAAGTTTGTGCATTTTTATTTCCGTAAACCCATACATTTCCGTATCCACCTGGTATTTTCTGAACAGCTAAATCAACATAAAGAGTTAAAGCACTTGGTGGCACATAAGATTTATTGAAAGTAAACCTCATTTTGTGTCTATTGCTTGGGTTATAAACAAGCGCTGCTCTAGGTGAAAATGAAGATTCTCCAATTTGTGGATATTTATCATATCTACCAGCAAACTGTAAATTAAGCTTGTCTGAAAGTTTTGTTTTTGTGGAAAAATAAGCTCCGTATACATTGAAGTTGTCATTATCTTCATATCTACCAAAAGTTCCTGTTCCAGTTTCGAATTTTGAACTTTTATTTTCAACTCCAATTGACATGCCTGTATTAATAGCGTCGAAAGCTAATTCGTACTGTAACTGAAATTGTGATTGTTTACTTTCAACACCTGATGTTACACCTGTTCTGTAATTGAATCCACGGTATTTGTCTTCTTTAGGATTAGAAGTGTCTGTATAATTGTATTGCATGAATAAATTTCCAGATTGAACTCTAGTTTGTATAAATGCTGTTGTTTGCTGAGCTCTTGTTTCACCAGTTGAACTAATAAAAATATTTGCTGCAACTTCATTTATTCCAGCCACAGTTGTTATTGAAAGATCGTTTGAAGGTCTGTAGTATATTGTTGCGTCAGCACCTTTTTGAGAATTTCTTTCTTGATAACCATCTATAGTTTTTACAACTCTACCTGAAGCAGCATCTGTTATTTCATTTACAAATGTAGATGTTGAAGATTCTGGTAAATCAAAATCTTCGTTTTCTCCATATTTCAAGTTGAATTTATATCCAAATGTATTTTCATCATTACTAACAGCATGTCTGAAATCCATTTTGTACATATTCATATCAAAGCTTCCGCCTTTTTCAAATCCTCCAGCTTGTAAGTTAATAGTAGTTCCTGGGTGTTTGAAAGGATCTTTACTTAAATAATGTACAACACCAGCTCCAACACCAGGACCATAAAGTGCAGATGCAGGACCTAATACAACTTCAACTCTTTCTGTATCAATGTTACTTAAATTACTTACATCTGCGTCAAAGAAGTTAATTCCATTAACATTAAGACCTCTATAATCTAACATTACAAGAGTAGAAGTGGTAAATAAATCTACATTGTCTCTTAAAGCAACTGTTGTTCTGTTTGCACCATGTTTGTCAATTTGTACCCCTACCAAGTCATCTAAAAGAACAATAGAATTAAAAGCAGATTTATTTTCAATTTCTTTAGCTCCTATAACTTGAATTGATGAAGCCGCATTAATAGCTTTTTCAGCTTTTCTAGATCCTGAAATTACAACTTCATCCAAAGCTTCACCAGTAGATAAGCTTAATTGAATAACTTGATTTTCAGATTTCACTAAATATGTTTGTCCTTCAAAACCAAGAGAACTTATCTCCAAAGTCCAAGGCAAATCCTTTTCAGATGAAAGGACGAAGTTACCATCATCATCACTAATTACTCCAGTTGTCGTTCCTTGAATAATTACATTAACGCCGTAAAGCGCTTCAACTCCATCTGTAATTTTTCCTTTTACAGTTTTAGTTTGTGCGTTTACCATCATAAAGCTGGCAAGCATAAAAACTAAACTTGATAAATAAAATTTAAATTTCATAATTGTTTGTTTTGGTTATAATTTAATCTTCTAGTTTGGTTATTAATAAATTAATTAACATAGGTAATCAATATTACGAATTTTGTAATATATGTGGCAAAATAATACTATTTATTCGATTTTTAAAATTTTTATTGAAATCATGTCCCATTCCCTTGATAATTACAAGTTTTGAACCATGTATTAGAGAGGCTATTTTTTCTGAATGACTTGACTTTATTAACGTGTCGTCAGAACCGTGAATAACCAGAGTAGGTGAGGTAATGGTTTTTAACTTTCTGTATCTTGATCCTGAATTTTTTATAGCTTGTCTATGTTGATCAAATGCTTTTTTATTAAAACCGTTTCTAAATTTGATTTCATATAATGTTTTTTGAATCTGTTTTTCATAATTAATAACGTAATTATCAGATCCAACAAATAAGTGATCAAGTTTAAAATGAAATTTTAGAACTTTATCAATGTTTCTTTCATTGTTTCTGTAAGAAAAAATTAATTTTCTTAGTTGACCTAATCTTTTAGAGTCGGGCTTCTCGGCTTCAGGGTCTAAAAGATATCCAGTTGACATTAAGTTTGTCATTGTTATAATTTTCTCAGGATGATTTATTGCAAGTATTTGTGCAATCATTCCACCTGTTGAGTACCCAATTACATGAAACTTTTTAATCATTAAATGACTAGTTACGGCTAAAGCGTCTCTGGCCATTTCTTCAAGATTGTAAGAGTTAGACTTTGACCAATCTTTTATCCAATCTGATTTCCCAACTCCTCTGTTATCAAATCTAATAACTCTAAATCCATTTTTTACAATAGTTCTAATCATTTGGTCCGGCCATTGAATCATGGTCTCAGCCGCTCCGTTTATAAGTAGAACGGTTCCTTTTGGACTTTCAACACTACATAGGTCTTCATAAAATATTCTAACATCAATATTTTTCGCATAACCTGTTTTTTCAGAAACAAAGTTTGGAATTTGTTTTGATTTTGTTATTGAAATTAACTTATCAATGTAAGAATCAATTAGATTGTCTTTTATAATATGACTAATATAAAATCCTAATAAAACACCTGAAATAATTACTATAAAAATCATTTTAACTATTCCCAAATAACTTTATCGTCATTTTTTTCCCATTTCGAATATTGATCTGAAAACTGCTCATCAATTTTTGATCTTTTTATTTTTAATGTTGGAGTAGTCATTCCGTTTTCAGGAACCCAGTCTTCTTTAACAAATATGATTTTTGAAATCTTCTTGTAATTATCTAGCTTATCATTTATTTGATCTAATGTTTTGGTAAGTTTAGTATTTACAGCCGCTTTATTATCTTTAGCTGACTCAGATGGAACTGCTAATAAAAGAGGTTGATCGCAATTTAATCCCACTACACATACTTGTGAAAATTCTGAAACATTTCCAAAATAAGCTTCTAAAACACCAGGCTCTATATATTTTCCTTTTGATGTTTTAAACATATCCTTTATTCTTCCAGTTATATATAGAAAACCATCTTTGTCAATATGTCCTTTATCTCCAGTGTGTAACCAGCCATCTTTTAGAGTTTTATTAGTAACTTCTTCGTTTTTATAATAACAACTTAATGTGAAAGGGCCTTTCATCAGAATTTCACCTTGATCACTTATTTTTAAGTCAACACCAGATGTGGCTCTTCCAACCGAACCTCTTCCTAATGGCTGGTAGGGATCTAGATTTGTACAAGTAGCACAATTTTCAGTCATGCCGTATCCGTTAGTTATGAAAATTCCAATACTTCTATACCAGTCTAACAACTCTAATGGCATTGCTGCAGCACCTGTGACTAAAGCTTTTGCTTTAGACATTCCTAATGCACCTTTTAATTTTCTTTTTATAATCCAAGAAACAATAGGTATTTTTAATAATTTATCAAGTTTTTCTTGAGGCATTTTCATTAATATCTTTTCTTGGAATTTTGTATAAATTCTAGGAACTCCTTGAAAAGCTGTAGGTTGAGTATCGTTTAAGTTTTGACCAAATGTTTCCAATGATTCTACAAAGGAAATAGTTCCCCCATATCTTAAAGCGACATGTTCAATCACAACACGTTCAAATATATGGTTTAAAGGCATGTAGGAAATAAATCTGTTTTTACCACTTAAATCAACTTTCAATGGATTACCATCTTCAGTTATTCTTTTAGTATTAAATAACGTTTCATAAGTTAAAACAACTCCTTTTGGATCCCCTGTTGTTCCAGATGTAAATATTACAGTCCAGATATCTTTAAGATTGGGTCTAAAGTCTTCAGTTTGGGCATCAAACTTATTAATAAAATCATGCCACTGATGACCAACTTCAATTTTTGAATGATCTTTATATTGAGGAAAAGCGATAATAGGCATTTCTAAATCAACACCTTTTTTCATTTCATCCCAGTTTTCTAACTTACCAACAAATAAAGCTTTAACATCACCAAAATTTAATAGATTTTTAATTTCTTTTGAATTTAGGGTTGGAAAAAACGGAACAGAAATATAACCAGCCATTGAAATTGCTAAATCTGCAATTATCCATTCTCTGCAATTTTTTGAAACTAATCCAATATGACTGTCTTTTTCTAAACCTAAACTTTTTAATCCATTTGAAAGTTTTCTAGCCATTAAACCAACTTCATTCCATGTGTAGGTTTCCCAAAGGTTTCCGAATGGTTGTTTTAAAAAAGGTTTTTCTGCCAATTCTTTTTCCCATTTGTAAAAAGGAAAGTCAAATAACTCATTGTTCATATTATTGTTGTTTTAATTCTTAATAAAGAAACACCTATTTCTTTTTCTCCACCACCCCAATATAATAAATATAATTTAGCATTTAAATCTTTAAAGATAGATAGTTAACTCTAATCATTTGATTTTTTAGCAGTTGTTTCCTTACGGGACTTAACATCTTTTAAATTTCCACCTTCCCAATTTAAATCCGTTTTCATAAGGATAAATTCAGGTCCTACTGCCCAATTATTCCAATCTGAATTTTCAAGATTTACTTTCCTGTAAACTAGTTTTCAGGTGTATCACCAATCCTTGAATTAATCAAATATAAAATATTTTCTTGTATATGTAAACACGCGTGTCTTACATCAGTTTCAAGAATAAGACATTTTCTAGTTTCATGGTTTTTTTAAAAATCTCATATTAAATTATTTGCTTTGAATTTTTTTTCTAATTTCTTTAAAAATGTCTTTTGTAATTGGGTATTTTAAAATGAATAAAATCGACACAAAATATATTGTCATTAAAACTGGGCCTCCTATTATTCCAAGCTTGGAAATTGTTTCCGTAGGAATATCATTAATATCAGTTTGGGTTGGGAATGAAATTAATTTTAATAAAATACCAGCAAAAAAATATCCAAATCCAACAGTGAGTTTATAGGCAAATGACATTGTTGAGAAGAATAACCCTTCATGCCTTTGTTTTGTAATCGACTCGTACTGATCAACTACATCAGCCATCATTGAATAAGCTAAACTCATTGATGTCCATAAAAAAGTAAAACCTATAGTTGATAAAATTAAATATATTCCTAATAAACTTGAGGATCCATTTTCAGGAAAAATTCCCAAAAGTCTAAAGTTATAGGGGCTAGCCATAAAAAACCCAAATAGAATAGTACTTATAATAACACTCAATTTTTTATCAAATTTTTCACCCATTTTGGGAGCAATAAAAAGTGAAATTAAACCGGCTATTCCACCAGAGAATATGATTATTGCTATTTCATTTTGATTTAGTTCAAAATAAAAAGAAAGAAAATAGGTAGTAAGGGAATTTCCTATTCCAAAAGCTACATAAACCATCATAGTAAAAAAAACAACTGATCTAAATGATTTCATTTTAAATGCAGTTAATGTGTTTTTAATTAATGAACTAATGCTTTCTTTTTTATTAAGTTTTGGTAAACTAGGTATTGTATGTTTAGTACCTAATACACTGATTATAATTGTAATTACCATTATCAGTGCACAAAACAAGGCGAATTTAGGATAGGCTTCACTATTTAAAAGTCCTGTAGACATTCCTTCTTTTGGAATAAATATATAAACTAGACCAAATAGTGAAACAAATGGAGATATTAAAGTAGTAAACATTATTCTAAAACTTGTTATTACCGTTCTTTCATTATAATCTGAGGATAATTCTGCTCCAAGTGACATGCCAGGAACTATGAAAAGTGTTAAAAAAAATCTAATTAATATTGAAAAAATTGTCAACCATAAAAAAAGTTCAAATTGACTTAAGTTATCAAAAGGAGTAAATAAAAGATAGGTTGATAAGCCAAGTGGAATTGCAGACATTAACATTAAAGGATGCCTACGACCCCATTTTTTTGATTTATAATTATCTGAAATACTACCAATAATTGGATCGGATACTGCATCAAATAAAATTGCTATTAAAGTTGCTGATCCAGTATATATTTGATCAAGACCAAGGATCTGGCTAAAATAAAAGAAGACAAATACTGCATATAAAATATCTTTTATTCCAACTGAAATGAATCCAATTCCATAAAAAAATTTAGTCTTGTTAGTTATATTCATTAAAATATAATTTTTATTAAGATATTATAATAAGATGATATAGTATTCAATTATCAACATGTTTTCATTTATTTTGTATTTTTAATGATTATATAACACCTCAGACATTTTATTTAATGAAAGTTCGCAAGCCAAGTGTAGATGTTTTAAGTTCAAATTTTATTGAAAATGAAATTTCAATGTTGAAATTATTGAAAGAACTTAACTCTTATTTTAAGTTATCTAAAATTGAAGGAAGTAAAGATAAAATTAAAAGAACTAGAAGTAGAAAAAAACTTCTTGCTAGAGAAAAAATTGATTTGTTGCTTGATAAAAACAGACCCTATATTGAGTTAATGCCTCTTGCTGGCTTAAAGCATGAAAATGGATTTGGTGCTGGAGGAACTACTGTTGTGATATTAGGATATGTTTCTGATGTACTTTGTTTGATAAATGCAAATGTTTCTACAAGAAAAGCCGGTGCAATTGATTATGCTACTAGTTTAAAAAATCTAAGGTTATCGCAAATTGCAAGTGAAAATAAATTATTAACCATAAATCTTGTTGAAAGCGGTGGAGCTAATTTACCAGATCAAGATAGAGTTTTTAATAACTACGGAAAGTTCTTTTTGGAAATGTCTAGAAGATCTAAACAAGGAATTCCGACTATTTCTGTTGTCTTTGGAAATGCAACAGCAGGTGGAGCTTACGTCCCTGGCATGTCTGATTATTCAATTTTTCAACAGAACACTGCTAAAGTATTTTTGGCTGGGCCTCCGTTAGTAAAAATGGCAACTAATGAAATTGCTAATGATGAGGAATTAGGAGGAGCTCAAATGCATAGTAGTATTTCGGGGGTTTCAGATTTTTTAGCTAAAGATGAAAAGGATGCTTTAGAAATAACAAAAAATTTAATTAGAAAAATTAAGTCGCCAACAGAAAATAAGTATGAAGTTGATGCAACTGAACCAAAATTTGATAAAAAAGAGATTTTAGGAATTATTCCTTCACATTTAAAAAAACCATTTGACATTAGAGATCTAATCAAAAGATTTGTTGATGGTTCTGAATTTTTAGAGTTTAAAGAAAATTATGGCAGAACAATGTTTTGTTGTTGGACAAAAATAAATGGTTATCCTGTTGGAATTATTGCCAATAATGGTGTGATTTTTATTGAGTCGGCAAGAAAAGCCACTCATTTTATACAATTGGCAAATAAATCAAATACTCCTTTACTGTTTATCCATAACACAACAGGATTTATGGTAGGTAAAAAGTATGAACAAAATGGTATGATTAACGTTGGATCTCAATTAATTCATGCTGTTTCAGGAAGCACAGTCCCGCATATTAGTCTTCAAGTTGGTAATTCTTATGGAGCTGGAAATTATGCAATGTGTGGTAGATCTTTTGAACCTCGATTTTTATTTTCATATCCCAATGCAAAATCTGGTGTTATGGGAGCAGATCAGTTGTCAGGTGTAATGGAAATTGTAAAAAGAAATTCGGCATCTTCATTAAATAAAGTTATTGATGAAGAGAAACTTAAAATAGAAAAGAAAAAGCTAGCTGAACAGGCTGATGAAAAGGCAAGTGTTTGGCATACTACATCAGAGGTTTGGGATGATGGAGTTATTGATCCAACAGAAACAAGAAAATATTTATCCCTAGCTTTAGCAACTGTTTATACTAATGAAATAAAAGGATCTAACTCCTTTGGAATATTTAGAATGTAATATTTACTATGAATTATTTTAATGAAATAGATATTCAAAATATAAAATCATATAAATTTGATTTTATTGAATTAGACGAAACAGATTTTGTCTTTACAGTCACATTGAATCGTCCAAAAAAGAAAAACGCTTTACATCCTCAAATGATTAATGAAATAGCATTTGCCTTTCAATATGCATTTTATAATGATAACGTTAGAGCCGTATTATTAAAGTCTAATGGAGATGTGTTTTGTTCAGGATTAGATCTGAAAGCCTTAAATGGTAATATTGAAAAAAATAACTCAACTGTTCCTAAAGCCAATTCAAAAGTTTTGATAGGAGAATTATTTAATAAATTATATAAACCTAAAATTTGCCAGTTAGAGGGTGATGTTTATGCTGGTGGGTTTTTAATTATTGCTGGTTGTAATTATGTTGTCTCTAAAGATGGAATTATTTTAGGTTTACCTGAAGTTAAAAGAGGATTATTTCCAATGCAAGTAATGGAGTCTTTATCAAAAGTTATTTCTGTAAGGAATTTGGTTGATTGGTGTATTCGGGGGTATAATTTAGATGTTATAACTGCACATAAGTGGGGACTAATTTCTGTTATAACAAATCAAGTTGAAATTGAATCGGTTGTATCAAAATGGTTAAACGAAGTAGTTAGTAACTCACCAATAGCAATAAAATATGGTTTAGAGGCAATGGATACGATTAGCTCCAGTGAATCTAATCATAAGTATCTTGCCGAAATGTTAGAATTAGTTCTGAAATCTGAAGACGCTAATGAAGGTATTTCTGCTTTCAAAGAAAAAAGAAAACCCAATTGGAAATAAATATCTAATAATATTATGCGTACATAGTATTAATTTATAGTTTAGTATTTCAATACTAAACTATAATCCACAATATTATGATGAAAAATAAAGTAGTTAGATTAACAAAACGACCTAATGGCTTTCCCTCAAAAGAAACATGGTCAAACAGTATAGATGAAGTTCGAGAAATTGATAAAGATGAAATTCTTGTAAAAAACTTATATGTTTCATTAGATCCTGCAATGAGAGGGTGGTTGAACGAAACTAGATCTTATATTCCACCAGTTAAAATTGGTGAAGTCATGAGAGCCGGAACAATTGGTGAAGTTATAAAGTCTAAAAATTCAAAATTTAATGAAGGTGATATACTTTCTGGATGGGGTGGAGTACAGCAGTATTCAATTTCTAATGGAGAAGGATATTTCAAAGTTCCAACAACTCAAATACCATTACCAACTTACATAGGAACTCTAGGAATGCCCGGCATGACTGCTTATTTTGGAATTCTAGAAGAAGGTAAAATTAAAGAAGGTGATACTGTTTTAGTTTCTGCTGCTGCTGGTGCTGTTGGAAGTATTGTTGGTCAAATTGCTAAAATTAAAGGCTGTAAAGTTGTAGGAATAGCAGGAGGGAAAGATAAATGCGATTATGTTGTTAATGAATTAGGGTTTGATGGATGTGTAGATTATAAAAACGAAAGTGTTGTAAGAGGAATTAAAAGAGAATGCCCTGATGGTATTGATGTTTATTTTGATAATGTTGGTGGCGAAATATTAGATGCTGCTCTTGTGTTTTTAAGAATGGGAGCCAGAATAGTTGTATGTGGAGCTATATCTCAGTACAATGAAATGTCTGCTAAAGGACCAAATAATTATTTATCACTTTTAGTTAATAGAGCATCAATGAAAGGAATGGTTGTATTTGATTACGCTAAAAATTATCCAACAGCCACCAAAGAAATGAGTCAATGGATTTTAGATGGAACATTGAAATCTAAAGAGGATATTTATGAAGGGATAGAAAACTTTTATGAAGTTTTTAAAAAATTATTTAATGGAGAAAAAAAGGGTAAATTAATATTAAAATTATAAAAATGAGAGATGCATTAATTGTTTCAACTGCAAGAACTCCTTTAGGTAAATCTTATAGAGGAGCATTCAATAATACAACAGCACCAACAATGGCTGGATGGGCCATCGAAGAAGCCGTTAAAAGATCGGGAGTTGATCCTGCCAAAGTAGATGATGTAATTATGGGTGCCGCTCTTCAACAAGGAACATCACATGGGAATATTGCTAGAAATGCAGCCTTGGCAGCAGGTCTGCCAGTTACTGTAAGCGGAATGAGTATTGATAGACAATGTTCGTCAGGAATGATGGCAATTTCTACTGCAGCTAAACAGATCATCACGGATGGAATGGATATTGTAATAGGTGGAGGTTTAGATTCCATAAGTTTAGTTCAAACTCAAAAAATGAACTTAGACAGGTATGTAGATAAAAAATTAGTAGCTAAACACAATCATATTTATATGCCTATGCTTCAGACAGCTGAAGTAGTAGCTAAAAGATATAAAATTTCCAGAGAAGATCAAGATCAGTATGCTTTAGAAAGTCAAATAAAAACAGCTAAAGGTCAAGAGGATGGAAAGTTTGAAGATGAAATTATTTCAGTTACAACTTCAATGGGTATTATGGATAAAGAAACAAAAGAAATATCTTTTATAGAAAAGACAATTTCTAAAGATGAATGTAACAGACCTTCAACAAATATTGAAGGATTAAGATCTTTAAAGCCTGTTATCGAAGGCGGTTCAATTACTGCAGGTAATGCTAGTCAGCTTTCAGATGGAGCCTCTGCCTGTGTGTTGATGGAATCAAATGTTGCAGCTAAGCATAATGTTACTCCGCTTGGAATATATAGAGGAATTGCTGTAGCGGGTTGTGAGCCAGATGAAATGGGTATAGGTCCAATTTATGCTGTTCCTAAACTTTTAAAGCAAAACGGTCTAAAAATGAGTGATATTGGATTATGGGAATTGAACGAAGCATTTGCAGTACAAGTTATTTACTGTAGAGATGTGCTAGGTATCCCAAATGAAATACTTAATGTTAATGGAGGATCAATTTCAGTAGGTCATCCTTATGGAATGAGTGGTTCTAGAATGGTAGCTCATGCACTTATTGAAGGAAAAAGAAGAGGTGCTAAATATGTTGTTTCTACCATGTGTGTTGGTGGTGGAATGGGAGCAGCAGGTTTGTTTGAGGTTATATAATAATCAACTTTTTTAAGTTCAAATATTTCTAGTGAAATTACTATTTATACGTTAAAAAAGTGATTTTTTTTCTTAAATTAGTATCAAAACACTAATTAGTTTAATAAATAAAAATATAATTATGAAAAGATTAGATGGTCAAGTTGCTATAGTTACTGGTGGAGCACGTGGAATTGGTAAAGGAATATGTGAGGTGTTTTGTAGAGAAGGTGCAACAGTAGCTCTCTGGGATGTCCTTGATGGAAGTGAAACTGTAAAAGAAATTTCAAATAATGGTGGTAAAATATTTTATCAAAAAGTTGATGTAACTTCTCAAGAATCTGTCGATAAAGCCATTGCTGAAATTATAAAAGAGCACGGAAAAATTGAGATTTTAATTAATAATGCAGGTATTATTAGAGACAAGTCATTTTTAAAAATGTCAGAAGAAGAATGGGATTCAGTAATTAATGTAAATCTTAAATCCCTTTTTGTTGTAACTAAATCTGTAATTCCTTTTATGAAACAGAATGGTTATGGTAGAATAGTTTCCGCCTCTTCAATAAATGGGTCTGCTGGAGCTTTTGGCCAAACTAATTATTGTGCTACTAAAGCTGGTATTTCTGGATTTACAAGAGCTTTGTGTAAGGAAGTTGGTAAATACGGCATAACAGCTAATGCTGTTGCCCCTGGATTTGTAAAGTCTGTAATGTCAGATAGTATGCCTGAAGAAATTATAAATGCTGGAATAAAAATGATTCCTGTAGGTAGGATAGGTACACCAGAGGATATGGGTCATGCATACTTATTCCTCGCTTCGAAAGAATCTGGATTTGTTAGTGGAATTACTCTTCATGCAAATGGAGGAGCAATGCCAATGTAATAATAAACTTAAAACTTAAAAAATAAATGGAAAATAAAGAAGCTTATAAAACTCATTTTAAAAATTTAGAAGAAATGGGTAAAAGTGTTGGTAAAGAATTAGGGATTAGTAATTGGATTGAGATATCTCAAGAAAAGATTAATTTATTTGCAAAAATTACAGAAGACGAACAATGGATACACATTGATAAAGAGAAGTCTGATAAGCATTCACCCTATAAAACCACAATAGCTCACGGTTTTATGATATTATCTTTAGCATCACGTTTTTCATATGATACAGTAACTATTGGAAGTGTTAAGATGGGAGTTAACTATGGTGTGGACCGAGTTAGGTTTACTAGTGCTACTCCATCAGGAGGTATGGTTAGAGGAATAGTTTCTTTACTAGAATTTGAGCCAAAACCTGGGGGAGCTAAATATAAATTAGGAATTACAGTTGAACTTAAAGGTCAGGAAAAACCAGTATGTGTTGCTGAAACTTTAGCGATGGGGTACGAATAAAAAATATTATGAATAAAGCAGTACTAATTGAAATTAAAGACAGCATTGCTGTAATAACATTAAACAGACCTGAAAGATACAATGCTGTTAATCAGGATCTTATTGATGGTATAAACGATTCTTTTACAATTGTTGAAAATGATGATAATATTAGGGCAGTTGTTTTTACAGGAAATGGTAAAGGTTTTTGCGCAGGAGCAGACATGTCAACTTTTGGATTAATTACACCTGAAGAAAGTAGAGATTATATTATAGATAAATATAAACCATTAATGAAACGTTTTTTGGAACTTAAAAAACCAATAATTGGAGCTGTTAATGGAATTGCAGCCGGAGTTGGTGCAGCTTTTGCTTTAGCATGTGATTTTAGAGTAATGAGTAATGAAAGTGCCATTTTATATGCTTTTATTAATATTGGTTTAGGTCCAGATGGAGGAGCTAGCTGGTTACTTTCAAGACAAGTTGGATATAGTAAAGCTTTGGAGATTGCAACAGATGGAAAAAAAATTAATGGAGAAGAATGTTTAAAATTGGGTTTAACAAATAAGTTAGTTGATCAATCCGAAATATTAAATGTTGCTAAGGATTGGGCAAATGATTTGTCAAAAAAAGCTACTGTTGCTATTGGAATTACAAAGCAAGACATGATTTTTTCATTAGATAATAATTTGTATGATACTATTGAGTTTGAAGCTAAAGAGCAAGTATCTGCATTTTATAGCCATGACTTGAAAGAAGGTGTTAGCGCATTCTTAGAAAAAAGAAAAGCAAAATTTACAGGAAAATAATGCAAAAAATTCAAAGTGGTGAAGATTATATAAATTCTTTAAGAGATAGAGGTTTGATCGTGTATTTGTTTGGTGAAAAAGTCTTGGAGCCAGTTGACCATGATATGATAAGACCCTCAATTAATGCTGTAGCTCAAACTTATGACTTAGCCATTTCTAATCCCGAATTAGCCTCAGTGATTTCTCCGTTTACCGGAGAAAGAATTAGCAGGTTTCTTCACGTTTGTACTAGTGTTGAAGATTTAGTTAATCAAAATAAGATGCAAAGAAAGTTAGGTCAATTAACCGGGACCTGTTTTCAAAGATGTGTTGGAATGGATGCATTTAACTCGTTGTACTCAACAACGTATGAAATGGATGAGGAATGTGGTACAAATTATCATGAAAAACTTAAACTTTTCTTAACAGAAATGCACAAATTTAACTTTGTTGTTGGCGGAGCAATGACCGACGTAAAAGGCGATAGAAGTTTAGCTCCTCATCTTCAGGAGGATAAAGATATGTTTGTTCATATTGTTAATAGAAGTGAAAAAGGAGTTTATGTTTCAGGCGCTAAAGCTCATCAAACAGGCTGTATTAATTCACATTGGATGATAATAATGCCAACTATGCGACTTGGAGAAAAAGATAAAGAATACGCTATAATTGGTGGTGTTCCTGTTGATGCAAAAGGAATTACTTATATATATGGAAGACAGTCCTGTGACACACGAAGTATGGAAAGTGGGGATATTGATGTTGGAAATGCAAAATATGGCGGTCAAGAGGCCATGGTTATTTTTGATAATGTTTTTATCCCAAATGAGTTAATATTTATGGATGGTGAATATAATTATGCTTCTATGCTAGTTGAAAGGTTTACAACGTATCACAGAAGAAGTTATGTTTGTAAATCTGGAGTTGGTGATGTGTTAATAGGTGCGGCTGCTGCAGTTTCTGAAATGAATGGGGTAGAGAATGCTTCTCATATTAAAGACAAATTAGTTGAAATGTCTCATTTAAATGAAACAATCTATGGTACTGGAATAGCTTCATCTTATCAAGGTTTTAAAACTAAATCTGGTTGTTTTCAATGTGATGATATGCTTTCTAATGTGTGTAAACATCATGTTACTAAACTTCCATTTCAGATTTCACAAATTGCGCAAGATTTAGGGGGTGGAAACGTTTCTACTTTACCTTCAGAAAAAGATTTGAATCACCCAGAAATAGGTGTTTTATTAAAAAAATATTTGAAAGGAAATAAAAAATATTCAAGTGAAGATAGAATAAGAGTTTTAAGATTGATCGAAAACATGACAATGGGAAGAAATGCAGTTGGTTATTTAACTGAAAGTGTACATGGTGCAGGTTCTCCTCAAGCTCAAAGAATTCAAATTGGTAGAATGATGCAATTGGAGTATAAAAAAAGATTGGCAAAAGTTTTAGCTGGAATTAATATTGATTCTAGTAAAGATGAATTAGTTAATGAACTAAGTGATTATTTTGAAAGAGTTTTTAAAGTTTAAATAATATATATGGAAACACAAGTTAAAGTAGATTTAACAAATTTTAGATTAGAGACTAGAAAATGGTTGGAAGAGAATTGTCCAATATCTATGCGTGAACCAATTACAGATGCTAAACAGTTGTATTGGGGTGGTAGTAAAGGGAAATTCAGTTCTGAGGATCAAGAAATTTGGTTTGAAAGAATGTTACAAAAAAAATGGATTGTTCCTTATTGGGAAGAAAAATATGGTGGAGGAGGACTTAATCCAAAGCAAAACAATATTTTAAATCAAGAAATGTCAAGACTTGGTTGTAGAAAACCTCATATTAATTTCGGAATTTCTATGTTGGGTCCAGCACTTTTAAAATTTGCTTCTGATGAACAAAAATTATACTACTTAAATCAAATATGTAAAGGTGAAGTTAGGTGGGTCCAAGGATATAGCGAACCTAATGCGGGTAGTGACTTAGCGAATCTTCAAACAAAAGCTGATGATAATGGGGATCATTTTCTAGTAACTGGATCAAAAGTTTGGACATCTTATGGAGATAAAGGTGATTATATATTTTGCTTAGTTAGAACAGATACCAGTTCAAAGCATACAGGAATTAGTTTTTTGTTAATTGACATGAACTCTGAAGGAGTAACCACTAGGCCAATTAAACTAATTAGTGGAAAATCTCCATTTACTGAAACTTTTTTTGATTCAGTGAAAGTTCCTAAGAAAAATTTAGTCGGAACACTAAATGATGGATGGACTATTGCTAAATATTTACTTACTCATGAACGTCAAATGATTGGAGGAATCGGAGAAACAGATAAGAAAAAATCATTAAGTGAAATAGCAATTGATGTACTAGGTAAAAACGAAGGTATTTTGTCAGATACTTCTATTAGATCTAAAATTTCAAATTTGGAGATGAATGAAAAAATATTTGATCTTACAATTCAAAGAGCTTTAGATGAGCACAAAGCTGGAAATAATTCAGGAGCTGCTTCGTCATTCTTTAAATACTATGGAACTGAGCTTAGTATTCAAAAAGAAGAATTAAGGTTAGAAGTTAATGGTTTCAATTCAACTGAATGGACTAGTGAGGAGTCTAGAAATGGTCTTGAGGCAAGATACTTTTGTAGATCTAAAGGTCACTCAATTGAAGGAGGTACTCATGAAGTACAGTTGAACATTATAGCAAAAAGAATTTTAGGTTTACCAACAAAATAATACCATGGCATTAGTAATAAACGAGGAGCAACAAATGCTCAAATCATCAACGAAAGAGTTTTTAGATTTAAAATCTCCATTATCTCTTGTTAGAGAAATGAGAGATAATAATTATAATCAATTTAGTTCTGAATTATGGACTGAAATGGTTGAAATGGGATGGACTGCATTAACAATTCCAGAAAAATATAATGGACTTAATTTTGGATATGTTGGATTAGGTCAAGTTTTGGAGGAAATGGGCAGAAAACTAACGGTTTCACCAATAATATCTACTGTTTTAACATCAACGTCTTTGATTTCACTTTCTAAGAACGAAGTTTTAAAAAATATGTTATTTCAAGAAATTATGAACGGAAATAAACTTTGCACTCTAGCTCATGAAGAAGGTTCTCACCATAGTCCTAATATTGAAATATCTATAGTTTCAAAAAAAGATGATGTATTAGTACTAAATGGTAAAAAAAGATTTGTCATAGATGGTTCAATTTCTGATTATTTCATTGTTTCAGCAAATCATGAATCTGAAAAAAATGTTGATTTAATTTTAGTTGATAGTAAGTCTGAGGGGATTTCTTTCAATAATAAAGTACATATGGATTCAAGAATTTATTCTGATATTTCATTTGATAATGTAAAGATTGAAAAAGATAATTTCTTATCCTCAAATGGTGACGGATTTGAAATTTTAGAAAAGACTTTAGATATTGCAAGGATAGGCCTTGCTGCTGAAATGCTTGGTAATGTTCAGCAAGCATTTGAAATGACTATGCAGTATTTAAAAGAAAGAGAACAGTTCGGTGTAAAAATTGGATCTTTTCAGTCATTACAACATAGATCAGCTTTAATGTTTGGTGAAATTGAGTTATGTAAATCAATTGTTTTAAAAGCTTTACAAGCAATAGATTCTGATGATGAAAAATTACCTGAATTAGCTAGCCTAGCTAAGGCTAAGTTAGGTCAAGTTTCAAAGTTGGTTACAAATGAAGCCGTTCAAATGCATGGCGGAATTGGAGTAACAGATGATGCTGATATAGGTTTTTTTCTTAAAAGAACTAGGGTTACCCAAAGAACATTTGGAGATTCAAATTTTCATTTAGATAGAGTAGCTAAAATAAATAAATATTAACTATTTGTTTACTTGTTTTTGGTATGTGCTTTCAAATATTTTATCTGCATTTGAAGTCTCAAACCCATCTCTTCTATGTGTAGAATTAATTTTATTTAAATCCAGATTAATAAATTCAGGCAATATTTTTCTTTCAGCAAACTCAACATAGCTTCCGGAAATTAATGACCTGCCTTCTTTAAAATGAGCGTTAACTTTATTAGCTACAGAACTACTTTGAAGAAGAAAACCGTCCTTGCTTTCTTTTATTACACCTCCTGAGTCATTCAACTTAACTCCAATAGAATTCAAAAATTTATTAAAATCTTCTAGTGTATTATATTTTTCTTTAAGTTCATGAACGCTGATAGTGTAATGATTTAAATAGTATCTATTGTAAATTACCCAAGATCCATATTCTGTTTCTTTCAATAACTCATTGTAATGAAATAATGAAGGTAAAGTCCACAAAGGATTAGTCAAGAAATTTATAATCTCATCTGAATTGTTTAAATCAATATTGTCAACGGGGTCGTTTTTAACTTGATTAGTATATTGTTTTATTATTTTTTGTGCATCTTTTGACAGTTCATCAACTTTTAATTCACTTATAAATATTCTTGGCATATTTTTTTCTGAGTGTGAATACCAGTATGCATTTAACTTTTTTTCTTTGAATGAATAGAAATCTCTTTTTTTGTATCCGTGTTTTAAGAATATTTTTTCAAAAGATTTAATTCCTAAGTGTTTAACCCCCATTGTTCTAAAAGCAATGTGATCATTTATAATTTCAGATTGGTTTGAAACAATGTTATTAGAGACCATTGCTTCAGTAATTTTAGTCACATCTGGAACTCTTTTGGAGTATGTTTCAAACAATGATTCTAAAACCAGGTTTATTGTTTTTTTTTCTTGAAACTTCATAATTTAAAGTTAATCTAAAAATAATTTTCCAGAATCTGTTTCTAAAAACTTTTCAAAAGGTATTTCTTCTTGCTTGATAAAACCTTTTTGTTTTAATGAACCATTATTAACCATTTCAATAACTGAAACTAATGAAGCAGCAGTAGTCCAAGAAATAGCTCTCCATTTATGACCTTGAATTTCAATAGGATAAAATGCTTTGAAATATTCACTTCTTGATATTTTTTCTTTTTTCCAGCCCTCAACTACAGCATAAACATAAACTACATCTTCTTCTACTGGAGGTTTAGCATTGCTTAGTATTTTTTCTAATTGAGGTTTGTCATTTTTTAAAATTAGTTCGTACATCAAAAATCTCATTAACTTTCCATGACCAGGGTATCTTATTGTTTTATAGTTCAACGTATCGACTTTCCCTTCATAAGTGTCACACATTGTTCCAAGCCCTCCTGATGTTGCAAATGCTTCAAATTCTTGTCCTTCAATATTTATATATTCAAAACCATCAAGAGATGGTACCATTTTTTTAACTCCATTTTGAATTACTTGAGCATCATTAATATATTCGTTAATAACACCTTCTGGCGACCAAGTAAAAGAATAAGCTAATTGTCCATTTGGATACCTAGGTAAAGCACCAACTCTAAGTTCAATATCTCTTAATGTATCAAATTCGTTAGCTAGGTCATTTCCTATTATACCAATTAAGCCAGGTGCTAATCCGCATTGTGGTGCCATAATTTTTTCTGAATTTTTACTAAGTGTCTTTATATAATCAGTTGTTTCGATATCCTCAGTCAGATCGAAATAGTTCATATCTAAATCAAAAGCTATTTTTGCTATATTTTTATTTAAGAAAAAAGGTAAAGCAGAAACCACAGTATCAAAATCTTTAAAAATATTTATTAAGTTTTCTTTATTCTTAACATCTGTTTCGATTACGTTAAATGGAAGTTTGAAATCATAATGTGGTTTATTCTGATCTAATCCAGAAACATTAAAATTCTTACTCAAAAGTACCCCAACTAAGGTTCCTACTTTCCCAAGACCAAGAACTAGTATATTTTTCATATTATAACAATTTTTAAATATTTTGTTATAAATATAACAAAATATTACGTCAGTTTTTACTTTATTTACTACTTAATTATATTATGAAATTAATTAAATTAATTTGGGATTTTAAAGGTCCAAGCTCTAATAAAACAGCTGAACATTTTAAATCGCATTTAGATCAATTTCTTAAAATTGAAAATAAAACCTTTTCAGATTTAGGTTTAGAAATAGTTAATGATTTTTATTCTTTTGTTTTTGTTATAACTTCTATAGATGATTTAAATTTTTTTAAAGAAAAATTAAAACCTAATCGTGGTCAAAAAGTTAATTGACTAAAGCTGAAATGTTAGTTGTATATTTTCTTACCTTGTTTTTTTATTAATAATAAATTATTATAATGAGTAAAGAAAGAGAATTTGATGTCGTTATTTGGGGGAGTTCTGGTTTTACTGGGAGTCTTGTATCTGAGTATATTTTCAAAAACTATTCAAAGTCGAAAAATCTAAAGTGGGCTATAGCTGGCAGGAACTTAAATAAATTAAAACAAATTAGAAATAAAGTAGCAGACGATTCTGTTTCAATTCTAATAGCAGATAGTAACGATGAATCCAGTATTGTTTCAATGGTTAAAAAAACAAAAGTGATTTGTACAACTGTTGGTCCATATGCAAAGTATGGTTCTAAGTTAGTTAAGGCTTGTGTTGATCACGGAACACATTACTGTGATTTAGCTGGTGAAGTTCAGTGGATTAGAAAAATGATTGATAACCATCATGCCGATGCAATTTCTAATAGTGTAAAAATTGTTAATTGTTGTGGCTTTGATTCAATACCATCTGATATGGGCGTTTATTTTATTCAGAAAGAATCAAAAAAGATGAATAAATCTATCAAGAAAATTGAAATGCGTGTTGCTGGTGCAAAAGGAGGAATAAGTGGAGGCACCTATGAAAGCTTAAGTAATGTGAATAAAGAAGCTTTAAATGATAATGAAGTCCTTAAAACTGTCATAAATCCTTATGGACTTAATCCTATTGGTGAACAAGACGGTCCTGATAACTATGATTTAAGAAAAGTTATTTATGATAAAACTTCTCAAAACTGGATTGGTCCGTTTATTATGGCAGCCATAAATACTAAAATAGTAAGAAGAAGTAATGCCTTAAGTGGATACTCTTATGGAAAAGACTTTGAATATGATGAAGCAACTTTGGGAGGTAAAGGATTTAAGGGGAGATTTAAAAGTATTTTAATGTCTATTCCTATAGCAATTGTAATGTTAGCAAAACCTGAATCTTTTCTAAAAAAAATAGTAGATAAGATATTACCAAAAGCAGGTGAAGGTCCCTCTAAAATAGATAGAGAAAATGGTTACTATAATTTGAGGTTTTACGTCACATACAAAGATGGTTCTAAAGCAATTGCTAAAGTTACTGGAGATATGGACCCAGGATACGGATCAACTTCAAAAATGTTGAGTGAATCTGCTATATGTTTAGCAAAAGACAATTTAGATACTATTAGTGGAGTTATAACCCCGTCAACAGCTATGGGAGATTTTTTATTAGATAGATTGGTTAAGAATTCAGGATTAACTTTTGATATTAAAAATTTGTAAAATGAAAAAACCAAGTAAAATAGTTTTTATAATTTTTATAGTTCTGTTTGCCGGGTTTTATTATTATTCAAACATAATAGAACCTAATAGTGCAAATGATGAAAATGATTGGGAAGTTTTGTTTAACGGAAAAAACCTTGATGGGTGGGAGATAAAAATTAGAGGAGAAAAATTAGGAGAAAACTTTAAAAACACATTTAAGGTAAAAGATAGTTCTCTAAAGGTTTCATATGAGAACTATGAAAATTTTAATGATAAATTTGGACATATTTTTTATACAAAATCTAAATACAAAAATTATCATCTTAGCTTAGAGTATAAATTTAGTGGTGAGCATTTAGCTGGTGCACCAGGTTGGTCAATTAAAAACAGTGGAATAATGCTTCATTCACAAGAACCTTCTTCTATGTTACTGGATCAAAATTTTCCTGTAAGTGCAGAAGTTCAATTGTTAGGAGGTTTAGGAAGTGGTAACAGACCTACAGCTAATATTTGTACACCAGGAACAGATGTCGATATAAATTCTGAAACTGCAAAATATCATTGTATAAACTCTAATTCAAAAACTTATCATAAAGATGATTGGGTTAAAGTTGATGTGATTGTGAAATCAAATAAAATTATTCATCATGTTATTGAAAATGACACTGTAATTTCTTACAGTAATTTAAGGGTAGGTGGGGATAAGGTTCCTGCTAATTATCTTAATAAAATTGGTGATCCATTAACTGATGGATATATATCACTTCAATCTGAAGGTCATCCAGTTGAGTTTAGGAATATAAAAATTAAAAATTTAAATTAATCTTTACATTCGTTTGTTCAAGTATTGTCATGAATTTAAATTTTATGATGTCTAGAATTAAAAAAGCCTCTATACACGTATAAAGGCTTTTTTAAAATAAAATTTTTGAAAATATTATTCAGGAATTCCAGTACCACCTTCAAGTGGTGCCCAGTTTGAATGCATAATTTTCCAACCATTTTTTGTTGAAACCCATACTGAAGAAGCTCTTGTGCTATAGTCAATTGCATCGCTATCGTCTACAGTATAATCGCCTTTAGCGTAAAAAGTTAAAACAGCTGTTCTAGAGTCAGGTGAAAGCGCTACGTTGATGTCATATAACTCAAACGATCCCCATTTAGCTTTTGCTTCGG